>NHCFC04200__coassemble_561_pt1 | contig 33696 bp, 27 predicted proteins | sample NHCFC04200__metabat2_low_PE_055 | metagenome-assembled genome bin NHCFC04200
ATGGAATGGGCATTATATTGCTGGCTTGAAGAAATTGGAGAAGACAATCTCAAAGCTATGATACGACAATTTCCCTTAACAAAAGAAGATGTATTGGAAATAATCAAATCAAATGGACTCACGAGAGTGGGCTTGGCAGATAGGGCACGGCAGCTGCCGGAAAAATAGATTTTCACATTTTTCAATATGTCGGCAAAAAAATCTGCTGTGCAGCCTGCGTGTTGCACAGCATGGATTCTGTGTGGCGGTGAAGACAGGTGAGCGGTTTGCAGCGCCATGCATTGATGCGTTGAATGGGGAAAAGGCGTTGCGCTTACCGGGAAGGCGACGCCCTGAACCTGTCCCGGCGCCGGCTGAGGCCGCGCCGTATTCCCCGCTCCCTCCCGTGGCCCGCCGTGCTTGAGTTTCCGGCCCAATGCGGCTAAACTGCCTTTTTGCGACGCGTCTTTCGGCGTCAGTACGTCCTCACCGGAGTAACCATGCTCGATTTTATCCGTTCCAATGCCCAGTCCGTGGGCGTCAAACTGATTTTTGGCCTGATCATCGTCGTCTTCATTTTCTGGGGCGTGGGCAGCCTGACCGACACGAGCAGCGGCAGCGTGGTGGCCGTGGTCAATGGCGACGGCATTTCCATCGGCCGCTACCAGAAGGCCTATCAGCAGGCCGTGGAAAGCCTGCAACGCCAGAATCCCGGCATGAGCCGCGAAGATCTGGCCCGGCAGAACGTCGGACAGATGGTGCTGCAAGCGCTCATCATGCAGACCCTGCTGGCGCAGGAGGCCACGCGCCTGGGCATCAGCGTTTCCCCGCAGGAAATGCGGCAGGCCGTGGAAGCGGTGGATGCCTTCCGCAACAGCAAGGGAGAATTTGACCCCGCCCTGTTCAAGAGCGCCGTGGAACGTGCCTACGGCAGCGTGACGGCCTTCGAGGACATGCTGCGGGAGGAACTGTTGCGCAACAAGCTGGAAGCGCTGGTGGCTGCGGGCGTCTGGAGCAATATGGACGAGTCCCTTGCCTTCTATCAGTATCTGCGGCAGAAGCGCGCCGTGTCCTATGCCTTCATTCCGGCTTCCCGCTTTGCTGCGGAAATCAAGGTTTCCGACGAGGACATCGCCAAGCGCTACGAGAGCGACAAGAAGGATTACGAGATTCCGGCCAAGGCCGCCGTGGAATATGTGGCCGTGTCGCCCGCCCTGCTGGTGAAGCCCGAAAGCATCAGCGCCGCCGAGGTCGAAGCCGAGTACGCGCGCGATACATCGCGCTTCATGACGCCGGAACAGATCAAGGCCGCGCACATTCTTGTGCCGCTGCCCGAAAATGCCTCGCCCGAAGATGTGAAGCAGGCCGAGGAAAGCATGGCCGCCATCCGCAAGGAGCTGGCCGACGGCAAGCCCTTCGCCGAGGTGGCCGACGCCCACAACGGCCCCAATGCCGCCAACAAGGGCGGGGAACTGGGCTGGATCAGGCGCGGTGAGACCGTTCCCGCCTTTGAGGAAGCCGCTTTTGCTCTGGAGCCGGGCAAGCTGTCCGACAATGTGCGCAGTCCCTTCGGGCTGCATCTTATCCTTGTCAGCGAAAAAAAGGCCGCCGCGCAGCGGCCCCTGGCCGAGGTGGAAGGCGAAATCCGGGCCGAACTGTCCCGTCTGCAGGGCCGGGAAAAGATCAATGACGCCCTGGACGGTCTGGTGGAAGATAATATCCTCAAGAAGTCCCTGGCCGACAGCGCGGCCCGTTTCGGCCTGAGCGCGGAAAAGACGGAAGCGCTTTCCGCCGCCGATCTGGGCAAGGCCCTTTCCCTCTCGCCGGAAAACATTGCCCTCATCATGGCCGCGGGCAGCGGCAATCCCGTGGACACGGCGCTGGAAGCCGGTGAACGCTATCTCATCGTGCGGGTGCTTGCGACCGAACCGGCCCACATTCCTCCGCTGGCGGACGTGCGCGCGGATATTGAAAAGAAGATCGTGGCCGAACGCGCCCTCGAGGCCGCACGCAAGGCTGCCGAGGCGGAACGGGCGACCCTCGAGAAGACGGACGCCGATCTGAAGCAGGCCGTCATGGGGCGCGACGGGCTTCTGGCCGACTTTGCGCCCAATACTTCGCTGACCGCCGCGGTTTTTGAATCTCCGGCGGACGGTTCGTGGCTCAAGGGCGTGTATAGCGTTTCCGGCGAAAAGGAAGGTTCCGGCGCACTGCTCTGCCGGGTGGACAGCATTCAGGAAGCCGATCCCGCCGAATGGGAAGCCATACGGGAGAACTTTGACGCTCAGCTGCGCAACCGCCGCAGCGAGGAACTCGCCCAGCTCTTCCGCAATGCGTTGCAGCGCAAGGCCGAAATTCGGCAGAATCCCGAATTGATCAGGCAGATCGGCGGCTAAGCGTCGCGTTTTTTTTCTGATTCTTTCCCCCTGTCCCCGTCCCAGGATGCGGACAGGGGTTTTTACAGGAGCTGAATATGTGCGGCATTATCGGCTATACCGGCCACCGGCCCGGCGTTCCCGTGGTGGTGGAAGGGCTGCGGCGTCTGGAATACCGGGGCTATGACTCCTCGGGCGTGGCCTTTGGTCTCAAGGGGGAACTGACCGTCATCCGGGCCAAGGGCAAACTGGCGGCTCTGGAGGAAAAACTCGCGCTTGAGCCGGTGACGCTCGCCACCACCGCCATGGGGCATACCCGCTGGGCCACCCACGGCGAACCGGCGGAGCGCAACGCCCATCCCCACCTCAGCAATGACGGGCGTCTGGCCATCGTGCATAACGGCATCATCGAGAATTATCAGGAAATCAAGGATGATTTGCTGCGAAAGGGCTATGTCTTCCATTCGGAGACCGATACCGAAGTGCTCGTCAATCTCATTGCGGAATGTCGCAAGAGCGAGCCGGATTTGCTGCAGGCCTTTGCGGCGGCCCTGCGGCAGGCCCACGGGGCCTATGCCGTCTGTCTCATGGACAGGGACAAGCCCGAAAGCCTGCTGGCCGCCCGCATGTCCGCACCGCTCATTTTCGGCCTCGGCACGGGCGAGCATTTCGTGGCCTCGGACATTCCGGCCTTCCTGCCCTATACGCGACAGGTCATCTTTCTTGAGGACGGCGACATTGTGCGCTGCGATGCCGGGCATCACGAGATCCTGCGTCTGGAGGATCTCGCGCCGGTGGCGCACCCGGTGCAGACCATCACCTGGGACATGCAGGCCGCGCAAAAGGGCGGCTACCGGCATTTCATGCTCAAGGAAATCTTTGAGCAGCCGCGCGTCATCACCGACGGCCTGAGCGGTCGCGTGCAGGATGGGGAGGCGCACCTGCCCGAGCTGGACGATCTGCCCGTGCCGGAACGGCTGCATATCGTGGCCTGCGGCACATCCTACCATTCCGGCATGTGGGGACGGCATCTGCTGGAAAGCTGGGCGCAGGTGCCGGTGCAGGTGGAGATTGCCTCAGAATTTCGCTATCGGGACAGCCTTCTGCTGGGCAAGGGCGACATGGTGCTGGTCATCAGTCAGAGCGGCGAAACGGCGGATACCCTGGCGGCTCTGCGCATCGCGCGGCAGAAGGGCGTGCCGGTGCTCGGCCTTTGCAATGTGGTGGGATCGTCCATAGCCCGCGAGGCTTCGGCGGTCATCCTCACCCAGGCCGGGCCGGAAATCAGCGTGGCCTCCACCAAGGCCATGTGCAGCCAGATGCTCATGCTGGCCCTCATGGCCCTGTACTGGGGGCGGCGCGCCGGCGTGGGCAGCCCCGAGGCGCGGGCGCGGCAGCTGGCCCTGCTGGAATCCCTGCCCCAGCGGCTGGCCGAGGCCCTGCCCGCCATGCACGAACGGGCGCGGGAGCTGTCGCGCGTGTATGCGCAGGCGCGCAACTTCTTTTATCTGGGGCGCGGACACTGCTTCCCGCTGGCGCTGGAAGGCGCGCTCAAGCTCAAGGAGCTTTCCTACATCCATGCCGAAGGCTATGCCGCCGGCGAAATGAAGCACGGCCCCATTGCCCTCATCGATCCGGCTTTCCCCTCGCTGGTGCTGGCGCTGGATGATAATCTCCAGCCCAAGGTCGTTTCCAACATGGTGGAAGTGAAAGCCCGGCAGGGCAAGGTCATTGCGATCTGCAACGGCGGGCGCGAGGTCGATGCCGACGACGTGTGGATCATTCCCGCCCTGCCCGCGCCGCTGGCGGGCTTCATGGCCCTGCCCGCGCTGCAGCTCTTCAGCTACGAAATGGCCGACTATCTGGGCAAGGATGTGGACCAGCCCCGCAATCTGGCCAAGAGCGTCACCGTGGAATAGCCCGGCTCGCCCCGGCCACACCGCCAAAATCCTCCATGCCGTTTCCGTGCCCGCGGAAGCGGCATGTTTTTGGAGGAACGGCAGAGAGCCGGGCAGGGCGGTACGGCCCGGGCGGCAATGCCCCTTGCACTGTCGCGAGCCTTTGGGCATAGTGCTCTTGATACAGAAGGAAACAGTCAACGGGACGGACATATGGCAAACCTGTTCGTGGCGCTGCTCACCGTGGAGTTTGCCCTGCACGGCAACGACAATCTCAAGGCCAAGCGCCGCGTGGCCAACAGCCTGAAGCAGAAGGTGCGGCAGCGCTTCAATGTGGCCATTGCCGAGGCCGGCAGCGAAGACAGCCTCACCCGGCTGCGGCTGACCGTGGTTTCCCTGTCCAACAACGAGAGTCATCTGCGCAGCCGCATGGACAAATGCGCCCTCATGATGGAGGCCGTCTGTCCGGAAGAGATGATTGACAGCGAGGTGGAAATTCATGTGGCCGACTGACCTGATCCCCGAGGAATGGCGCGCTCCTGCCGCCCGGCTGGCCGAAAGCCTGCGCGGGCTGGATCGCGTTATTGTGGCCGGGCATGTCAATCCGGACGGGGATGCCCTGGGTTCCGTGGCTGCCGTGGGCTGGATGCTGCGCGCCCTGGGCCGGGAGTTCGTGATCTACAGCCGCAGCGGCGTGCCCGCCTATCTGGACTTTCTGCCCCTGCCGGGCATCATGCACGACAGCCTTCAGCGCCTGCCCTTCCGGCCCGGCGCGGCGGTGCTGCTGGACTGCGGCGAGCCGCACCGTCTGGGCGACGAGCTGGAAAAGGCCCTGCCCGGACTGGCATCCCTCAATATGGATCATCACCTCGGCAGCGCGGGCATGGGCAGCGTGGACAACTGGATTGAGCCTGAAGCCGCCGCCACGGCCCAGCTGGCGGCGTATGTGGCCATCTGCCTCGATCTCGAATTGAGCGGGCCGCTGGGAGAGGCCCTGGCATTGGGGCTTGTGACGGACACCGGCGGCTTTGCCCACGGCAATACCAGCGCCGCCGTCCTGCATCTGGCTGCCCATCTTGTGGACAAGGGCTGCGACATCTCCCTGCTGCGCCAGCGGCTGGACAATGGTTGGAGCATGGGCCGCATGCGCCTCTGGGCGCGGCTCATGCAGCGGCTGGCGCTTGAACAGAACGGAATGCTTGCCTTTTGTGCCGTTCGGTTGGATGATTTACAGGAATGCGGCGCAAGCAAGGAAGATTTGGAAGGCTTTGTGGAGCAGATGCGCCGGCTTGCCGGCGTGCGCGTGGCGGCGCTCCTGCGTGAGGATGCGCCGGGGCTGTGCAAGTTCAGTCTGCGTTCCTTCGGGGAAACGGATGTACGCGCCGCAGCCGCCGCTTTGGGAGGCGGTGGGCACAAAAACGCCGCCGGCGGCAGCCTGCGCATGGAGATTGCCGCTGCCGCCGAAACGCTCCGCGAGGCCGTCCGCACCGCTCTTTGAGCGAGAGCGGCGATCACGTAACGTTCCATGATACTGGAGGGAATCATGAACGAGCACGAAATGAACCAGCGGAATGATGAAGAACGGGAACGGACGGTGACCAGCCGTCGCCGTTTCCTGCTGGGGCTTGTGGCGGCCGGTCTGGCCTACACTGGCCCGCAGCTCCTGGGGCTGGACGAGGCCGAAGCCGCGCCGCGCTCGCGGCGTACCCGTCCCAGCCGCCGTGGCCGTGGGCCCAGCCGTCCCAGCCGTCGCGGCCGTGGCCCCAGCCGCCCCAGCCGTCGCGGGCGCGGGCCTAGCCGCCGCAATCATGGGCGCGGCCCCAGCCGTCCGGGTCGTCCCGGCCCCAGCCGTCCGGGTCGTCCCGGCCCCAGCCGCCCGGGCCGTCCCGGCCCCGGCGCTAGGCCGTCGCGTCGGGAACCGCGTCATACTTAGCGCGGCGTCCGCGTGACAGGCGGACATTTTGACGGCCCGCGCCCGGAAAGCGAATGTTCTCCCGGGCGCGGGCCGTATCGTGCCGGATGTGCCACGCCGCAAAGCATGCCAATATTGTCAATAACCATGAGGAGTTGTCTTTTATACGTCCTCATGGTTTGTTTCGCCGGAGAACGTTTTTGTCTCGTCCTGGCGTTCTTCCGTTTCATTGCGTGAAGGCGAGAAAAAACAACTCGCCGGCATGTCCTGCCGCCAAAAATGGCTTCATGGCGGGTACGTCCGACAAGGGCGCCATTTTTGTACCGCAAAACCGCAAGAAACAGCCCTGTTGCCGCCCGCCAGCGCCCGCCACAGGCGACCATGCCCGGCGCGGGATACTGTGCACCGGATAGGGCTGTGCCCTGCGGACATGGGAAAACCGCAAGTCCGCAAGACGGTCTGGCGCCATCAGCGAATCCGCCAGCGCACATTGCCTGCGCGTACGTTCCGGTAACGGCGGATACGCTCTTTGGGTTGCGCGGCAGACGCCGTTTTCGGGTCAGGCGCGGCAGACGCCACGGACAAGGGCGGCAATGCGCACTTGCAAGGCTTCGTCCATGTCCGGCCAGAAGGGGAGGCAAAGGATGCGCTCTGCCGTGTCGTCCGCAATGGGGCAGGCCGGACTGTCCACATAGGGCAGGCGCGTCAGGCTGGGGTAGAAATAGCGTCGGGGGAAGATGTTTTCCGCTTGCAAGGCCGCAACGGCCCGCATGAGCATGGCGTGATCGGGAAATATGACGGGATAGTAGGCATGGTTCCAGTTCAGCCCTGGCGCAAGGGCCGGGCGGCGCAGCGGGGAGGCCTCGAGGCGCAGTTCCCGATCATACATTTCCGCGCGCTGCCTGCGGCCTGCCAGCATATCCGGCAGCTGGGGCAGCAGGCTGAGGCCCATGGCGGCATGCAGTTCGGACATCTTGCCGTTGATGCCGAGGCAGAAATGCTCGTCGCCTCGATGGCCGAAAGCCCTGAGCAGGCCGAGCCGTTCCTTGTCTTGCGCGGAATGGGTGACGACGCAACCGCCCTCCACCGTATGAAACAGCTTGGTGGCGTGAAAGCTGCCCACGGCGGCGTCGCCCCAGTCAAAGAGGCTCCTGCCGTCGAGGGTGCTGCCGAAGGCGTGGGCCGCATCATAGAGGATGCGCAGGCCGTGGCGGCGGGCAATGGCCGCCAGCGCCTCCACGTCGCAGGCATTGCCGAAGACATGCACCGGCAGGATGCCGGCGGCATCGGGGTGCTCCGCAAGACGGCGCTCGACCTCGGCGGGATCAAGACAGAGGGTGCGGGGATCGATATCGGCAAAGATCGGCGTGCAGCCCTCCCAGAGGAGAGATGAGAGCGTCGCCACATAGGTAAAGGGCGTGGTGATGACCTTTTTGCCGTTGAGTCCCAGAAGCCTGAGGGACAGCTGCAGGGCAACGGTGCCGTTATTGCAGAGGGAAAGCGCCGGAACCTCGAGCGTATCGCGCAGGGCCTGCTCCAGCCGCATGACCAGTTTGCCCTGATTGGTCAGCTGACGGGAGGCAAAGATTTCCCGCACATGGCTCAAAAAATCTTCCAGGGGCGGCAGGCTGGCGCGCGTGACCTGCACCGGTGTGGCGTAAGGTGTCTTTGGCACAATATCCCTTCACAACAGCTTGAAAAATGGCGGCCGCAAGCCGCTGCACGGCAGCCCCGGAAGGGTTGCCGCCGACCCTGCGGGCCATGCCTGCACGCAGGCCGGGGAAAACGAGGCCCGGGTTGGCTTGAGCATAGCGTTTCAGCCCGATCTGTGCAACCGCGCGCCCTATTCCGCTTTCGGGACAGTGGGTTGCACGTCGGCATCCACAATATCGTCCGCCTCGTGCGCGCCCCCCGGGTGGAGCGGGGAATGATCCGGGGGGGTGTCCCCGTCCCCGTTCCCGGCGGGCAGGGCGTTGACGGCGGCGGGGGGAATCTGCAGCGGCGTCCTGCCGTCCGGCAGGAGGATGACCCCGGTGCGTTCCAGCACGCTCTGGCGAAAGGCGTATTCCCGCTCCATGCGATGGTGCCGGTACAGGAAAAATTGCCGTGCCACATAGCAGACCGTGAGGAATACCACGAGGCCCCCTATCAGCCACGGCAGATAGGGCAGGAGCGCGACGCCGACCCGACCCAGCGCCTCCAGCAGACCGTCCACGAAAATCAGCAGGCCGCCGAAAACGAGCAGGGAAAGCAGGATGACCACCGTGGGAGCATGGCGCACGATGCTGTAAAAGCGTTCCACATGCGGCGGCAGGGGAGCGGCGTCCGTGTGCGGCGTGCCCGTCGGGGCGGCGCCGTCCGCCGGGCGGTCGATGGTGCGACCGACCATCAGCCCGGAGAGATGCAGGATGAGCAGCAGGCCCACGGGCAGCAGGAGGGCCGCAATGCCCCAGCCCAGCCAGGGGAAGCGCGGCAGCGGCGGCCCGCCGGGAACCTGCGGCTCGGCATGCATGATGCCGTAGACCACGGCGGCCCCGCCCACAGCCAGTTCCAACAGGAAAATGGCTACCAGCAGGTAGATGATGGTATCCTTGTGGCGGCTTTCCAGCCAATGGGGCGCATCGTATGTACGGCGCGAATGGGGCGTATTCATGCGGATTTTCTTAGCAGAAGCGCCCTGTGGCGGCAAGGGCCAGGTACAATGGCGCTTGCCCCGACGGCCCATCTGGCTTAGTCTGCCAAGGGGAGGTGCGGCCATGCATGTTCTGGTTACGGGTGCGGCGGGTTTTATCGGCTTCCATCTTGCGCGGCGTCTGCTGGCGGACGGCCACCGCGTGGTGGGGCTGGACAATTGCAATGACTATTATGATGTGCAGCTCAAGCGGGACAGGCTGGCGCAACTGGACGGCCTGCCGGGCTTTCGCTTCGTGCGGCTGGATCTGGCCGACGCCGCGGGCCTGGAAAGGCTCTTTGCCGGGGAAGGCTTCAGCCATGTGGTCAACCTGGCCGCCCAGGCCGGCGTGCGCTACAGTCTGCAGAACCCGGCCTCCTATGTCAGCGCCAATCTGGTGGGCTTCGGCAATCTGCTGGAAGGCTGCCGCCACCACAAGGTGGAACATCTGGTTTTTGCCTCCTCATCCTCGGTGTACGGCCTGAACACGCATCAGCCCTATTCCGAGCACGACGCGGTGAACCATCCGGTCAGCCTCTACGCGGCCACCAAGAAAAGCAATGAACTCATGGCCCATGCCTATGCCCATCTGTACGGTCTGCCCTGTACGGGCCTGCGCTTCTTTACGGTCTACGGGCCGTGGGGCCGGCCGGACATGGCGCTGCAGCTCTTTGCCCATGCCATCATGCGCGGCGAGACCATCAAGGTCTTCAACGAGGGCCGCATGCGCCGGGACTTCACCTACATTGACGACATCGTGGAAGGCATGGTGCGCCTTCTGACGCAGCCTGCCCGGCCCAACCCCCACTGGCAGGCCGATGCGCCCGATCCGGCCAGCAGCAGCGCGCCGTGGCGCATCTACAACATCGGCAACAACCAGACCGTGGAACTCAACGACTTCATTGCCGCACTGGAAGAGGCCCTGGGCCGCACGGCCCGGCGCGAACTCCTGCCCATGCAGCCCGGCGACGTGCGGGCCACCTGGGCCGACATTGACGATCTTTCCGCGGTCACGGGCTTTGCGCCGCTGACCCCCCTTAAGGAGGGGCTGGCGCGTTTCGTGACCTGGTTCAAGGATTATTACAACTATGCCTGATCTGCCTCTCCCCACGCCCCAGCGTCCGGAAATTCTCGCCCCGGCGGGCGACATCCCCTCCTTTCTGGCCGGACTTGCCGCCGGCGCGGATGCCATTTATCTGGGCCTCAAGCATTTCTCGGCCCGCATGCAGGCCGAGAATTTCAGCCTGACCGAGCTTTCCCGCCTCGCTGATCTGGCCCACAGCGAACAGGCCCGCGTCTATGTGGCCATGAATACCCTGATCAAGCCCGGCGAACCGGCGGCGGCCTACCGCCTCGTGCACCGGCTGGCCCGGCAGGTGAGGGCCGACGGCCTCATTGTGCAGGATCTGGCCTTTGTGGACATTGCCCGGCAGGCCGGTTTCGAGGGCGGCCTCTTTCTCTCCACCCTCGGCAACCTCACCAGCCCGCAAAGCCTGCATACGGCAAAGGCCCTTGGCGCCGACCGCGTCATCCTGCCGCGCGAGCTGTCCATCGACGAAATCCGCCTCATGGGCGAAGCCTGTCCCGAGGGGCTGGATCTGGAATGTTTCGTGCATGGGGCGCTCTGCTATTGCGTGTCCGGCCGCTGCTACTGGTCAAGCTACATGGGCGGCAAGAGCGGCCTGCGCGGTCGCTGCGTCCAGCCTTGCCGGCGCGTGTACCGCCAGGGCGGTTCGGCGACGCTCGCCCTGCTCAAGCAGGCCGAACAGCGCGAAGCCCGCGAGGAGGCCCGGCAAAAGGGGCATCCCCTGCGGGAAATCCATCCGCGGGGCCATGAGCGCGATCAGCGGCGTTCGCCCGGCAAGGGGCGCGAAGGGCGCTTTTTCTCCTGTCTTGATCTTTCCCTTGACGTGCTGGCCAAGACCCTGATCGGCATTCCCCATCTTGTGTCGTGGAAGATCGAGGGCCGCAAGAAAGGCCCGCATTATGTCTATCATGTGGTGACCGCCTACCGCATGCTGCGCGACAACCCCGGCGACGCCCATGCCCGGCGCGATGCCGAGGAAATCCTGGAAATGGCCCTGGGCCGTCCGGGCACGCGGGCGCGCTTCTTGCCGCAGAAGGACAATACCATTCCCACCTCGCCGTCGGGCCTGACCAGTTCCGGCCTGCTGGCGGGCAAGATCCGCATCGAGCAGGATGGGCGCGTGACCCTCAAGCCGTACTTCGAGCTTCTGCCGCAGGATTACCTGCGTGTGGGCGTGGAGGACGAGCGCTGGCACGCCACCCTGCCGGTCACGCGGCGCATCCCCAAGGCCGGAACCCTGCTCCTGCGGCTGCCCAAGCACAAGACCCCGCGCGCGGGGACGCCCGTCTTTCTCATTGACCGGCGCGATCCCGAACTCATGAATCTTCTGCGCCAGTGGCAGGCCCGGCTCAACGCCCTGCCCGTGCGGGAAAGCCGGGCCGTGGAAAAGGCCCCTGTCTTTCCGCCCGCCGTCAAGCCCGTCCCGCGCCCGGATACAGTGGTGCGCTCCACCCTGCCGCAAGGCCGCGAAACGCGCGGCAGCCGTCAGCAGACGACGGGCCTCTGGCTCTCGCCGCGCACGGCGGAAATTTCGCGCACCGTGGCCCCGCGCATCAGCTGGTGGCTGCCGCCCGTGGTCTGGCCCGAGGAAGAGGAGGGCCTGCAGCGCCGCATCCGTCAGCTCTGCCGCGAAGGCGCGCGGCATTTCGTCTGCAATGCTCCGTGGCAAAAGGATCTCTTCCCCGTCGGCGACGGGGGCGGGGAGCTGGATCTTGTGGCCGGGCCGTTCTGCAATGTCGCCAATGCCGCCGCCCTTGCGGTGTTGCGGGATATGGGCTTCAGCGCGGCCTACGTCAGCCCGGAACTCAGCCGCGAGGACTTCCTTGCCCTGCCCGGGCAAAGTCCCCTGCCTCTCGGCATGGTGCTTTCCGGCTTCTGGCCCGTGGGCATCAGCCGTTTCGGTCTGCTGGGCATCAAGCCCAATGAGCCGTTCCTGAGCCCCAAGGGGGAAGTATTCTGGGCGCGCACCTACGGCGGCAATGTCTGGATCTATCCCGGCTGGGCGCTGGATCTTTCCGACAAGCGGCAGGAACTGCAGGCTGCGGGCTACAGTTTCTTCGCCCGCCTTGAAGAGCATGTGCCGCAGGGCCTGCTCGAAGCCCGCCGCCCCGGCCTTTTCAACTGGGAAGGTTCCCTGCTCTAGCCGCAGCGCTGCCCGCAATGCGGCCCCCTTGCCCGTGCCGGGAAGCGTGCACCCTGAAAGACGATTCCCCATCGCCTGCGGCGGAATCCGCGTCCGGGGCGCCGTTCGCCGGACAACCGGTTGACGCTGGCCAGCGAGCGATGGATCGGCGTCTTTGCCGCAAGGCATGCAATGCGGAGGCAGGATGAGCCGTCATGCAGGCGGCTGCTCCCGACCGCTGCCGTGAACGACTCTTTGGCGGAGACAAGGATGAACGATATAAATCCTCAACTTTATCCGATGATCAATGGCCTGTTTGAGGAAGATTGTCTTGATTGCATGCAGCGTATCCCCGATGCATCCATCGACTTGATTCTTTGCGATTTGCCGTATGGCATGACCCAGAATCGGTGGGATAGTTATATTCCTCTGGATTTATTGTGGAAACAGTATCTGCGCATTGTCAAGCCTCATGGCGTCATTGCGCTTACGTCGCAGGGCCTGTTTACCGCAAAGCTCATCATGAGTCAGGAGAAGTATTACAAATACAAATGGATATGGGAAAAATCAAAGCCGACAAACTTCCTGAACGCCAAGAAGCAGCCCTTACGAAAATATGAGGAAGTCTGCATATTCTATAAAAAGCAACCGACATATCATCCGCAAATGACAAAGGGCGAACCGTACGACAAGGGCGTGAGAAAGGATCAGTTGAGCGGAAGTTATGGCGACTTTCAGCCTGTCCGCGTGGCCAGCTCGGGCGAGCGCTATCCCACGGATATTATTTATGTCAAAACGGCTGAATCTGAAGGGGAGGTCGTTCATCCGACGCAAAAGCCCATTGAGCTGGGGAGATATTTTATCCGCACCTATTCAAATCCGGGAGACGTCGTCCTCGACAATACCTTCGGCAGCGGCTCTTTTCTGGTGGCCGCCTTGCTGGAAGGGCGGAACTTCATCGGCATTGAAAAAAATGAAAATGTCGCATTGTTCAAAAAAGATAAAATAAATTATCTTGATATAGCCAAAAGACGTTTGTTCCTGGCATGGGAAAAATTGGACAGAAAAACACGTCAGCGCCTCGTGCAGAACAATCTTGTAAAAGATTTTGCGGAAAAGTAGTGCATACGGTGATCCCATGACAACGATTATGCGAAGGAATGAGCGCAGCTGGGCCATTGAGCTTATTTCACGCATCAATGCCTTTGCTTCGGCCAATGATTTGCTTGTCAAGCGCGCCGGCGGCGAGAGCACCATTGCGATCGGGCGCGGCACGAGGATGTTTCCTGACATAGTCCTTTACGGCGACGACGAGCAACGCATTGTTTTGCAGGGATGGGAAATCAAGATGCCCGACGTCCCGATTGAAGATGAGGCGTTCATCAGGGATGCCCAGCGCAAAGCCGTAGCCCTGCATCTGAACAGTTGCCTGATCTGGAATTTTCGGTACGCGGTTCTTTATGTCAGCGACGGGAATAATGGCTTTGTCAAGTCAAGAGTCTGGAATGCAACCAGCCATATTCATTCCAGAGAGGATGTGGAAACGTATCGCAGGGACTGGGAACACCTTGCTGATGAGATTATCTTGGAAATCAATGGGTATTTTGCGACGGGCAGGCTGCAAAGGGCCTCGTTCGGGGATGTCGTCACAAAAAGCGCCATTGCTGCGATCATACAGCGGAACAAGGATGCCGTTGCTGCAGAACTGAGGCGGGAGGCCTTTCGCAATTCCGTGGTGGCGGCCCATATCGAGAGCTGGTGGAGCGATATTCGCACAGAATATGAACGTGATGAAACGGACAACTACACGGCTTATGCGAAAACGATTCTCCTGAATTGGGCGAATCGCATTATCTTTGCCCATCTCATCAAGGAGCGGCAAATGGGCGCCGTGTGCATAGACGAGCTTGGCCCCACGGTCTCTCCTCAGCAGGCCAATGCCATCTTTGCGCGGATCACTTCGCGGTGTGATTTTTGCAATGTGTTTTCCCCGGTAACGTATGGCGATGTGCTGCCTGAAGCCGCCTGGCAGGATCTCGTCGAATTGTCATGCTTCCTCAAGAGCAACGGTATGAGGCATCTTGATCAGGAGGCATTGCAGCATGTTCTGGAGAGTTCCGTTGCCGCTGGCAGGCGGGAGATCAACGGGCAATATGCGACGCCGACCGCATTGGCCGCGATCCTGCTTCGCCTGACGGTGCGGGACTGGAGCGATACGATTCTCGATTGCTGTTGCGGTACGGGCACAATCCCCAAGGTGGCCATTCAGCTCAAAAAAGCGGGTCAGTCGGCGCGTGAGGCCGTGGAATCCGTCTGGGCGTGCGACAAATATGCCTATCCCTTGCAGGTCGCCAATATCAGCATGGTCGATGCCGACACCATCAATATCGCAAGTCGCCTGTTTCAGCACAATGCCCTGACGCTGAGCGTCGGGGAGGAGGTGTCTATCGTCAATCCCGAGAGCGGCGAGACAATGCGTCTTCCGCTCCCCCAATTTGGGGCCGTCGTATCCAATTTGCCCTTTGTGCCCTTTGAGATGATTCCGCCTGACGATGCCGCCTGCATAGCGCAAACGGATTTCGCTTCCGATCTGGATGGGCGCTCGGATCTGTATTGCCATCTTGCCGTGAAACTTGCCGATATCATCAAGCCGGGCGGCAGGCTGGGCATTATTGTCTCCAATTCCTGGCTCGGCACGCTGGCTGGCGCAAAATTCATGACCGCCCTGCAGCGCCGCTACGCAATCCGGCAGGTTCATATAAGCGGGAAGGGCCGTTGGTTCAGGAACGCTGACGTGGTTGCCACCCTTCTCGTGCTGGAAAAAAACAGCGACACGGCGACCTCCTCGGATACGGATTTCTGGCTGTGGAAAAAATCCCTGGAGGAACTCGCGGGCGACGCGGACGCCGAAAGGACGCTGGTGTCTTCCGCCATACTCGGCAGGGAACCGGATGCCGCAGTGGCGACTTGCGCGAGCTACTCTGCGCAGCAGATGGAGGATCTCCTGAGCCTGAAAGTGTGCCGTAACGCCTTGTTTCATCATGTGGAATGGCTGCTTGACGTGCGGGAGAAGCTGGTGCCGGTCAATGCCTGCTTTCATGTCTTCAGGGGCAGCCGCCGCGGCTGGGACGCCCTGTTCTATCCGAAGCCGGGAGAGCACGCCATCGAAGACGCGTACCTGAAGAACGTGCTGAAAAATGCCCGCAACGTGTCCAGGCTCATGGCATCTGCCGACGATGACGCGTTCTGCTGCGCTGTCTCCCAAGAAGAGTTGCAACGGCGCGGGCACACGGGCGCCCTGGAATGGATTGCCCGATTCGCCGATCAGACAAATGGCACGGGCAGGCCGCTTCCTGAGGTGCTGCAGCAGAGGGGTATGCAGTGGTACGAATTGCAAGATACAGAAATCGCAGAAATCTTCACCACAATGAATCCGGATGGCCGGCTGTTTTTTGCCAGGTTTGAAACCCCGTCATTCATCAATCAGCGGCTGATTGGTTTGCGGCACAAGGATTCCTTTCCGGACAACGACCTGAACCACGCCCTGCTGAATTCCCTCCTTACGCTTTTTTATATCGAAGCCGTGGGATTCGGGCGCGGGCTTGGCGCGCTGGATATCAACAAGGCCGCCATTTCCCATTGCCAGATGCTCGACCCGCGTTTGGTGTCGGCATCTGATCGCGAGACGATTTTGGCCGCATTTGAACGGGTCAAGGCAAGAAGGATTCTGAAGACAGCCGACGAGCTGCGCGATGAGGCCCGTCTGGCGTTCGAGCATGCGGTTCTGGGCTGCTTCGGACTCGACGGCTATTTTGACAGGATTGCCCATTCCCTGCTTTCCCTGCAAGCGACGCGAGCCGCCGCCCGGAACTAGGCGCTTGCCGCAAAGCGGCGACCTGCGGGCAGGCCGCGCCGCGCGCCTTCCTGACAGCCTGCCTTTCACAGGAGAAACGTCAAGAAAATCAGGACGTCCTACCCGTACCGGCGAGGATGTCGAGGGTCTGTTGCCAGCAGGCGCGGGCAGCGGCGAAGTCGCCCGCGCAGGGGTGACGGGCGGCTTCGGCGAGGCGGGCGGCGCGCGTGGCGGTCATGGGATGGGTGCCCTTGCGGGCGCTGGCGGCGAGGGCATGCGGATTGACGCGGCCCAGACAGAGAAATTCGCCGAGAATGCGGTTGCCGTTGGCGAGCAGGCATTCACGGGTGGCGGCAAGACAGCGTTGGGCATGGGGGGAATGGGGCCATGCGCCAAGCGTACCGAACAGAAAGATGTCCTTGCCCCGGATGCCTTCCCAGTAGCGTTGCGAACGTTCATCCGGCAGGCCCCGGCGTACCCAGAAGCCGAGGGCGAGCAAATCAAAGTTGTCCGGGCAGGGAGCCTCGGCAAGCTGATGCAGGGGAAATTCCTGCCCCGCAAGGGCCTGGGCCACCTGCCGGGTATTGCCGCTCAGGCTGGAATAGACGATGCCTATCCGCAACGGGCCGTCGCGGCGCGGGCTGAGGCCGTCGGGCGCAAGCTGGCGGACGAAGGGGCGGGAGGGCTGCGGCCCCGCCTCGGGAGGCAGGGCAGGGGCGGCCAAGCAGGACGGGCCGCAGGGCGCTTCAGTCATGGGCGCTGCCTTCGAGCACGTCGCGGCGCAGGATTTCGACGCGGCGGCGTTCCAGCCGGATGACGCCCGCACGGGCAAGGCCGTTGAGTTCGCGGCTCAGGCTTTCTCGGCTGACGCCAAGCAGACGTGCCCAGAGTTCGCGTGTGCCGGACAGGTGGATGGCGTCGCTTTTTTCCATGCGGCTGCGATGGAGCAGCCAGGCGGCCACCCGGCGGGAAACCGAGATGATGCCCTGTGAGCTGGCGATCTTGTTGATGAAGAGGCGCTGCCGATGCGCCAGTACGGCCAGCAGGTAGTCGGCAAGGGCCGGATTGCGGCTCAGGCAGCGGCGCAGGGCGCTTTTTTCCAGCCAGAGGATGCGCCCCGCCGTGACCATGATGGCCGAGGTGGGCACGCCGCCGGTGTAGTAGAGGGCGGCAGCATCGCAGAAGGCGCCGGAGCGCGGCAGGTGCAGGACGTATTCGCGGCCTTGCGGCCCGGCCTTGACAAGTTTGACCTCGCCGGAAAGGAGAAAGGGCAGGGAGGCGATGCGCTCGCCCTCCCGGTAGAGCATTTCTCCGGCGGCAAGATCCTGCAGACGGGCGCGCACCGCCAGCTCAGCCCAATCTTCCGCGTTGAGGACAGCGGCAAGATCCCGCTGATGCAGGGCCGTGCGCAGGCGGCTTTCTGAGCTGGTGGCGGTATGCGGCATGGTGCGCGATCCGTGGGAAGAAGGTGGGGGGAACGCGGCGGCGACCGGGCAAACCGCCGCCGCGCCGATAAGCGTCAGCCGAGAATGGCCTTGAGATCCTCATCCGGACTGCTGATGGGGGCAATGCCCCAGTTTTCCACCAGCAGGTTGAGAATGGCGGGCGAGACAAAGGCGGGCAGGGTCGGGCCGAGGCGGATATTTTTCACGCCGAGGGCCAGCAGGGTCAGCAGGATGCTGACCGCCTTCTGCTCGTACCAGGAGAGAATGAGGGACAGCGGCAGGTCGTTGACGCCGCAGCCCAGGGCCTCGGCCAGGGCAATGGCCGTGCGCACGGCGGCATAGGCGTCGTTGCACTGGCCCACATCCAGCAGGCGGGGCAGATCGCCGATGCTGCCGAGATCCTTGTCAAAGAAGCGGAATTTGCCGCAGGCCAGGGTCAGGATCAGGCAGTCGGCGGGAATCTTCTCCACGAGTTCGGTATAATAGTTGCGACCGGGGCGCGCGCCGTCGCAGCCGCCCACAAGGAAGATGTGGCGCAGCTTGCCCGCCCTGACGGCGTCCAGCACGGCCGGAGCCGCGCCGAGCAGGGTTTCGCGGCCGAAACCGGCAAGCACGGTCTTGCCGGGCACATCCTCGGCAAAGCCGGGCAGTTCCTTCGCCTTGCGGATGACGGCGGAGAAGTCGCGGCCCGTGCAATGCACAAGGCCCGGCCAGCCCACATTGCCGGAGGTGAAAACCTTGTCCGCATAGTCGCGGGGATCCTGGATGCAGTTGGTGGTAAAGAGCACCGCGCCGGGGAAGGCGGGCAGTTCCTTTTGCTGGTTCTGCCAGGCCGTGCCGTAATGTCCGGCCAGATGGGGATGGGCGGACAGGCGGGGATAGCCGTGGGCGGGCAGCATTTCGCCGTGGGTATAGACATTGATGCCGGTGCCCGCGGTTTGTTCGAGCAGGGCTTCCAGATCGGCAAGATCATGCCCGGAAACGAGAATGGCCTTGCCCTTGCGCTGGCCGAGCGAAACGGGCGTGGGCACGGGGTGCCCATAATGGCCGGTATTGCCCGCCTCCAGCAGCTCCATGGCCCGCAGGTTGGTTTTGCCGCAGCTCATGAGCAGTTCCACCCAGCCGTCGAGATCGTAGTCGCGGGCGGCGAGGGCGGTGCCGGCCACCAGCCCTTCATACAGGAAGGCCGCCACGTCGGGATCGCGCTGCCCCAGCACGGCGGCGTGATCGGCATAGGCGGCCACGCCCTTGAGGCCGTAAAGCAGAATCTGCATGGCCGAGCGCACGTCCGCATTGTCGGAAAAGGCGTCCACGGCCAGCGGCAGGCCGGCGATGAAGTCCTGCCAGCCGGCGGGCGGCAGGGGCAGCCCGGCCTTGGCGGCCAGCGCCCGGGCCTGATCCGCGCAGGCCCGCTGCAGGGCGGTCAGATCGGCGGGGTCAAAGTTGACGTTGGTCAGGGTGGAGAAAAGCGCCTTGAAGGCAAAGTCGTCCACTGCCGTATCCGTCACGCCGGCAGCACGGGCGGCGAGAGCGACGGCGGCAAGGCGACGCAGGCCGGCCACCAGTTCATCCTGGCGGGCAGCCACATCGGCATTTTTGCCGCAGACGCCGAGGATGGTACAGCCCGTGCCCTTGGCGGTTTGTTCGCACTGATTGCAAAACATGAAGAGCCTCCTTGAGGAAGTGTTGCCTCACTTGAACACAGGCGGGGAAGCGGCTCTGTGACAGCAGTCACATTTTCTGTCAAGTCCTGTCTTTTTTTGTGAGTGCGATCACATTTTGGGCAAATAATGCGGACATTCGGCGTCGCCTGCCGTATAGTGCCGAAAACGCCCTGCGGAGGATGCAGCATGAATGCCAAGGCCCGGCTCTGGACGAGGGATTTCGTAGCCGTCACTCTGGCCAACTTTTTCCTGATGATCAACTATTTCATGCTGATCGTCGTCATGGCCGATTACGCCATGACCACCTTCGACACGTCGCCCGCCCTGGCCGGGGCGGCGAGCGGCATGTTCATCGTGGGGGCGCTGGTGGCCCGCCTCTTTGCCGGGGCCTTCATGACCACCTGGGGGCATCGGGCCATCACGCTGGTGGGCATTGTCTGCGATCTGCTGTTTTCGCTGACCTATTTTGTGGCCCAGACCATGCCGCTCCTGCTGATGGTGCGCTTTCTGCACGGTTGCGCCTATGGCGCGGCCTCCACGGCCCTGGGCACCATCGTTTCGCGCATGGTGCGCAGGAGCGGCGCGGCGAGGGGCTGGGCTATTACATGCTGAGCAATGCCCTGTCGGCGGCGGTCGGGCCGTTTATCGGGGTGTCGCTGCTGCGGACAGGTTCCTTTGAACTGCATTTTTCGCTCTGCGTGCTCTTCAGTTGCCTCAGTCTGGTGGCGGCCATGAGTGCGTCCGTGGTCTGGAAGGGCGGGCCGAGCCATGCGGGGGTGATCTTCATCCGGCCCCTGTGGCGCAACTTTCTCGAACCCTGCGCCCTGCCCATCAGCTGGCTGGCCTTTCTCATCTACATCGGCTATTCCAGCATTCTGGCCTTCCTGACGCCCTATGCCAAGGAACTGGCGCTGGCGGAAACGGCCAGTTTCTTCTTTGTGGTCTATTCCGGGGCCATGCTGGTCACCCGGCCCGGCGCGGGCCGGATTTTCGATAGGCGCGGCCCGGATTTCGTCATGTATCCGGCCATTCTGGCCCTGGCGCTGGGCATCGGTCTGCTGGCCCTCTGCAACGGCAGCCTGCTCATGCTGCTGGCCGGGGCGCTCATCGGGGCGGGCATCGGCGTGCTCCAGTCCTGCGGCCTGACCATTGCCGTGCAGGCCACGCCGCCCGAGCATGTGGGGCTGGCCAATTCCACCTATTACATCTTCATGGATGTGGCCGTGGGCTTCGGCCCGGCGGCCCTGGGCCTGCTGCAGCCGCTGACCGGCTATCGCGGCATGTATGCGGGCATGGCCCTGCTCTGTCTGGCCTGCCTGCTGGTGTATGCCCGCATCCGGCCCCGACGCTGAGTCCGGCCCCTTTCAGCGGCTTTCGGCGGGGTCGCGGCGTTCCCGCCGGGCCTGACGGATGCGCCGGGCCACGCGCAGGAGCACCCAGCCGCCCGCCAGAATGAGGAGGAAGGCAAAGCCCAGCACGCCCCAGGCATGCAGACTTGCCCCTTCCCAGAGACCCAGCACCCAGAAGAAGAGAAAACAGCCCACCAGAAAGGCCCCCCAGCCCAGGCCCGCACGCCGGCCGGTCTGGCCGAAGAAGTCTATGGCCGCGCCCAGGCCCAGCACGGCCACGGCGCTCATGACGAGTACAGCAAGAAATCCCAGCATACTTGCCTCCGCAAGAAATCGCACGCCAAGGTTATGCGGTCTGCCGTCCCGTCCGGGGACAGGGGGTCGGCCGCAGCGGGAGGCATTCTCCCAGATCGATGCCCAGCGGGCTGACGTGTGCCCGCCAGGGATACATTTCCACACCGAGGGCCAGCGCCTCGTCAAACAGTTCCGCATAGGCGGGGTCGATGAAGTCGGCCGGCGCAAAGCAGCTGCCGTCCGCGCGCTGCACCAGATAGAACATGGCCGCGCGTTCGCCGCCGCGCACGATGTCCATGAGTTCGCGCAGATGCTTTCGCCCGCGTTCGCTGGCCGCATCGGGAAAGCAGGCCGTGTCGTCCTCGGTCATGGTGACGTTTTTGCATTCCACCCAGAGCGGGGGCCGATCCGGCGCGGTCAGGCAGGCATCCAGACGGCTTTGCCCGCGCCGGGCCTCGCGCCGGCAATGGGTATAGCCCGCGGCAAAGGGCAGACGCCCGGCGTGAAAGGCCGCCTCCAGCAGACGGTTGGGCACGGCGGTATTGACCCCCACCCAGAAGCCCGCAGCGCCGGGCAGGGAGCCGCCGTCCGCCGCCGGGCGCGTTTGGCCCAGCCAGACGGCCTCCTGCGTGTAGGGCAGCTTGCGGGCCGGATTGCCGGCCACGCTGGCCAGCATGGGCTGACCGGGGCGGGTCAGGCCCAGCATGCTGCCGGAATTGTTGCTGTGCACCCAGACGCTGCGGCCGTCGAGCAGCATTTCCACGCTGAAGCGTTTGACCCGGCGCAGAAAGGTTCCCCGGACGCAGGGCCGGGCATGGGGCAGCAGCGGAGTGGAGCGGGAAGCCTCAACGATCATATGTCTCCCTGGCGCGCCGGGGGGGCGGCCTTCAATTTACAGCCTGCGGGGAAATTGCTACCTTCAGACGTTGTCCCTGCCGACGGATGGGCCGTCGGCAGGACAGCCAAGATTGCAAGGAGTCCCACATGCAGATTTCCGAACGGTTGCGCACCATCAAACCTTCCCTGACCCTCAGTGTCAACACCCGCGCCATGGAATTGCGCGAACAGGGGGTGCAGGTCACGAGCCTCGCTGTCGGCGAACCCGATTTTCCTACGCCCAAACATATCTGCGATGCGGCCAAGGCCGCCATTGACGCCAATTTCTGCCGTTATACCCCCGTGCCGGGCATTGCCGAGCTGCGTCAGGCCGTGGCCGGTTATTTCAAGAAGGTGTACGACGCCGACATCAAGGCCGAAAACACCATCATTTCCGCCGGCGGCAAGCATGCGCTCTACAATTTCATTCAGGCCACCATCAATCCCGGCGACGAGGTGCTCATTCCCGCGCCCTACTGGCTGAGTTATCCCGACATCGTCTGTCTGGCGGGCGGCGTGCCCGTGGTGGTGCAGGCCAGCGCGGCGCAGGGCTTCAAGGTGACGCCCGCCATGCTGGACGCCAAGACAAGCGAACGTACCCGCCTGCTCATTCTCAATTCGCCCAGCAATCCCACCGGCGCGGTCTATACCGCCGGGGAGCTGGACGCCCTGCTGGCATGGGCGCATGAGCGCGGCATCTTTGTCCTCTGCGACGAAATTTATGATCAGCTGGTGTTCGCCCCGGCCAAAATGGCCAGCGCCATCCACCATTTTGTGCGCCGCCCGGACGAAATTGCCATCCTTGGCGGCCTGTCCAAGAGCTTTGCCATGACCGGCTGGCGGGTGGGCTATCTGGTGGCGCACCCGGAACTCATCAGGAAGATCTCCGGCATGCAGGGCCACAGCACCTCCAACATCTGCTCCATTGCCCAGAAGGCGGCCGTGGCGGCCCTCAACGGCCCGCTGGACTGCCTCAAGCCCATGCTGGAAGCCTTCCAACGGCGGCGCGACCTGGCCATGCGGGTCATCCGCGACTGGCCGTGGGCCGTCTGCCCGCAGCCGGACGGCGCGTTTTATCTCTTTGTGGATGTCAGCGGCTGCTACGGCGGCAGCGTGAAAAACTCCACGGAACTCTGCACCCGCCTGCTGGATGAGGCCCATGTGGCCCTTGTGCCGGGCGCGGCCTTCGGCGATGACAACTGCATCCGCTTCTCCTATGCCGTGGCTGACGAGGTGCTGGCCCAGGCCCTCGAGGCCAGCGGCAAGGTCATGGCAAAGCTGGCGGCGGAAAAGTAGTTCGCAACGCCCTTGAATTGTTGACGGAAAAGAAAATTTGCCATCTGGCAAAAAATTTCGTTGACAAGAGGGGAGGTTTTCGGCACTATCCAGCTTGTCCGAAGGGGTTGTAGCTCAGTTGGGAGAGCGCTTGAATGGCATTCAAGAGGTCGGGAGTTCAATTCTCCCCAGCTCCACCAGAAAATACGGGGACTTGCAAAAGTCCCCTTTTTCTTTGCCGGCCGCCGGGAATATTCCCGGCGGTTTTTTTTTGCCCGCCTTGCCGCCGCACCGGCCTACGCAAAGGCCAGATCGGCTGTTTTCCAGACGGCAAGGATGCGCGTGCCTCGGCCCGGGGCGCTGGCGATGCGGAAATCGCCGCCGCTGAGTTCCACCCGTTCCCGCATGTTGCGCAGGCCGTTGCCCTCTCCCTCGCCGGACAGGGCAAAGCCGCAACCGTCGTCGGCAAGGGACATGCGCAGCGCCTCCCCGGTGCGGGAGATGCGGATTTCCACCTGGCTGGCCTGGCTGTGCCGGGCCACATTGTTGAGACCTTCCTGCACCAGACGGAAAAGCACGATGCGCAGCGGGATGGGAATATCCTCTTCCCCGATGTCGAGCCGCAGCGACAGGGATGTCCGGGCGTTGGCCAGCAGCCAGTCTTCGCAGAACCAGTGCAGCGACGGCAGAAAGCCCACGTCAAGATGGGCGGGCCGCAGATCGTACTGGATGCGCCGCAGCTGGCGGGCCATGCCCCGGATCAGGTCAATGGCCTCCTTGAGCGGGGCTTGCGCTTCGGGGCTCTGGCCCTGCCGGGCAAGCATGTGAAGCGCCCGCTCAATGCCCAGCTTGATGACGCTGACCGTGGCGCCGATGTCGTCGTGCAGCTCGGCCGCAAGGCGGAAGCGCTCCTCCTCCCGGGTTTGCAGCAGGCGTTGCGAGAGCTTGCGCAGTTCGGCGGTGCGCTCGCTGACCTGACTTTCCAGATTGGCGTGGGATTCGCGCAATTCCCGCTCCCGTTCCTCCAGCGTAGTCAGAAAGTAGGACAGGGCGCGCGCCACTTCGCGCACTTCCAGCGCGCCCTCGTCGCAGCGGATGCGCGCGGACCTGTCCGAGGCCCGCAGCCGGAGGAAGTTGTACAGGCTGAGAACCGGTTGCACGACCTTGCGGAGAAAATGGCGGTAGGCGATGTAGCAGGTCAGAAAGACGGTGACCACGGACAGGATGATGATCAGGGCATGTTCCTTCATGCGTGCGCTGATGCCGTCGGCAATATCGGTCAGTTCCGTATTGACGTTCTGCATGAGGTCGCCCGCGCTGATGGAGATGGATTCCGACAGCGCATCAATTTCGATGGACATTTCCGCATATTGGCGGTTCAGCTCCCGGGCCTCGTCAAAAAGGCGCACAATGCCTTCGTTATCGGCATAATCCATGAGCAGCAGGTGCATGCGCACGATGGTGGCCCGTTCCTTCTCCGAAAGGGCTGCGACAGGCAGGCGGCACAAGGCCGTATCCGCCTGCTGCCTCAGGGTCTGGATGTCGGCTTTGAGGCGCAGGGCATAGGGCACATCTATGGGGGTGGAAAGCGTCAGCAGGGCCTGGGAAAGGAGGCGGCAGCCCCGGTGCCAGTCGGCTATGCACGGCTGCCGTTCTGCCAGTTCCTCCATATCGCCGTTCAGGGAATGAAGGCTCTTGATGAGCTGCGTGCGCGCGTTGCCGGCATGAAGCCAGCGCGCCATGAAGCTGTCCGTTCCGGCCACGACCGAGGAAAGGCTTTCCATCTGCCGCTGCAGATTCTCCACCTTGGAGGGGTACAGGCCCAGTTCGCGCAGGGCGCGGGCGCTTTCCCGTCCTTCGGCAAGGCGGATGCGCACCTGCTCCATCAGCGAATTCCAGACAAGGTAGCTGTCGGCCTGCATGAGGCGGAAAACCATGCTGCGCAAGCCTTCCGACTGCCGGATAAGGGCGGTGGCGTGCATGATGAACGGCGTTTTTTCCTCCACGGTCTGCCCGAGAACCGCATTGATGTCCCGGAAGGCAAAGAAGAGCAGGATGGACATCAGAAGGAGGACGCCGAGAAAGAGCAGCAGCGGAATGGCCACCAGAGTCGTGATGCTGACGGGACGTGGCGCGCCGTTCATGGTTCCTCCGTACGGGGCAGGGGGCTGAGGCCGTCCAGGGGGGACATGGTGCCCTGCACAAGGCTTTCCAGGCCGTCAATGGCCGGCGAGGCAATGATGACGTAGGGATTGGTCATCAGCCAGAGGGCGGGATGATCATGGGCGATTTGCCGTTGTATCCGGGTATAGATGGCCTGCCGTTCGACCGGACGGCTTTCCTGCATTGCCCGTTCCATGAGCGCTTGCACATGCGGATCGGCATAGCCCGTCATATTTGTCCAGATGAGCTTCCGGCGCCGGTTGTCGCTGCTGTACAGGCGATGGAAGCCCACCACGGGATCCTGCCAGAAAAAGACCTCGTCCAGCGCGGCGTCAAAATTGCCGCTGTTCAGGATGTCGCGCCATTTGGCCACGCTTTCCACATCCTGCGTTTCCAGAACGATGCCGAGGGTCACGGCAAATTCGTGCTGCAGATATTTGATGAGATCCCGGAGCAGGGGGGAAATGTCCGGGGAATAGTTGAGCCGCAGCACAAAGCGCTTGCCGTCCGTGCCGCGCGGATAGCCCGCCTTGTCCAGCAGGGCATTGGCACGGGCGGGATCGTAGGGCTGTTCCACCGCCACGGCAAAGGGGGCGTCCGGCGGAAAGGGGCCGCTCATGGGCTGCATGCCGCCAAAGGACGCATGACCGGCAAGGCGCTTTCTGTCGAGCGCCAGGGCCAGGGCCTCGCGCACCAGCGGATTGGAAAAGGGCGGGCGCGAAAGATTGTAGTTCAGCAGGGTGTAGGCATGGATGTGCCGCACCTCCTGCAGCCGGGTCTGCCAGGGCATGCCGGGCCGGTCAAGGTTGGTGCGGCCGATGGGGGCGGGGCAAAGGTACATGTCCACACTGCCCAGACGCATGGCATGCAGGATTTCCGCCGGATCGCGAAAGACGCGAAAGGTGATGCGGGCAAAGCCGGGCCTGCCCGGCAGGAAGAAGTGCGGATTGCGCACCAGACGAATGGCGCTCTCCGCCGCGAAGGATTCCAGCATGAAAGGGCCTGAACCCACAACCTGCCGGTTGGCGGGATGCTCGGGCAGGGGTGGCCCGTTGCCGTACACATGGCGCGGCATGATGGGCACCAGCGACGGCAGCAGCACGGCGGGCAGCAGCGGAAAGGGGTGGCGCAGCCGGACGACGACCGTGTGCCTGTCCGGCGTGTCCACGCCCGTAATCGGGGTCAGCATGGAGCGGAAGGGATGATGCTCCCGGCATTGGAGCAGGGAAAAGGCCACATCCTCAGCCGTGACCGGGCTGCCGTCATGGAAGACGGCCTGCGGCTGAAGATGAAAGGTCATGCTCAGGCCGTCGCCGCCGCTTTCCCAGCTTTGGGCCAGATAGGGCAGGGCCTGGCCTCGGCTGTCCAGACGGGTCAGCCCGGCAAAGAGCTGGGCGCCGATGCCGGCCGTGATGCTGCCGGACAGGACGGCGGGATTGGCATGCTGCGGGGCCGATTCGATGCCGATGATCAGCTCGTCCGTTGCGGCATTGACCGGCAGGCGAAGGCAAAGGACAAGCAGGGCGCAGAGCCATGCGGCGGCAAGGGGCGCTCTCATTGGCCGTTCACCTGCATGAGGCCGTGGCTAATGGCAAACATGGTCACTTCCCGCACATTGTGCAGCCCCAGCTTGCGCATGAAATTGCCGCGATGGGTGATGACGGTCTTTTCCGACAGAAAGAGCCGGGCGGCGATTTCCTTGTTGGAGAGACCCTCGGCCACCATGCGCAGGATTTCCCGCTCCCTCAGGGTCAGATTGTCCAGCAGGGGCGATTCGTCGTCTCCCCCCTGCCCCAGGCACCAGTCCACCACAAGCCCCGTCAGCTCGCTGCTGATGTACTGATTGCCCTTGCCCACGGCTCGCACGGCAAAGAGAAATTCCGTGCTGTCCGCCGTCTTGAGCAGATAGCCGTGCGCGCCGGCCTTGAAGGCGGAACGCACATGCATGCCCGAGGCGTGCATGGAGATGACGAGAATATGGGTTTGGGGGCTGAGTTTGCGGATGCGGGCAATGGCTTCCAGGCCGCCTCCGCCGGGCATGGTGAGATCGAGCAGCAGCACGTCGGGATGCCGTTCCTCGGACAGGCGCACCGCTTCCGGGCCGTTGTCCGCTTCTCCCACAACTTCCAGATCCGCTTCCGGGGCGAGGAGCTGCCTCAGCCCGCTGCGGAAAAGGGCGTGATCTTCGGCAATGATGATGGAAAGGCTCATGGGCTGACCTCCTGTCTTCTGGTCTGTCCAAGGCAAGTCTACATGATTTTTCAGGCAATTTGCATACGCCATTCCCAAAAAAGATTCAGGTGTTCCCGCAGGCAATCTCGGGTGTTCAGCTTATGGGCAGCGTCTCGCCGGTGGCGTAAGCCTGTAAGGGTCGATGTCCAACCATTCGGCAGGAAGAGATTTCCCCCGGCATGTTTTTCAAGGAGGATGCCATGAGCGGGACTGAAGACAGAGGCGCGGCGCGCGCCGACACCATTTATTTCGGCGGGCCGATTGTCAGCATGGATGAAGCCCTGCCGTCGCCGGAAGCCGTGGCCGTGAGCGGCACACGCATTCTGGCCGTGGGCGGGCTGGCTGACATGCGCGCCCTGGCCCATGCCGGCACGCATTACGTCAATCTCGCGGGACGGACGCTTCTGCCCGGCTTCATTGATGCGCACAGCCATTTTGTGGATGCCGCCATGCTGACGGCGGCGGTGGATCTGAACAGTCATCCCCTCGGCAGCGTGCACGGCATCGAGGACATGGTGGCGCTGCTGCGGCAACGGGCGGAGGAAACGCCGCCGGGACAGTGCATTCTCGGCTGGGGCTACGACGATACGATGGTTTCGGAGCGGCGTCACCCCACACGGGAGGATCTCGACCGGGCCAGCACCCGGCATCCCATCGTGCTCCAGCACATTTCCGGCTGGGTGACGACCGGCAACAGTCTGGCGCTCGAGCGGGTCGGCCTTGCCGACGCCTCGGCTGAGCCGGGGGAAAACGTGGTGCTGCACCGCGACGGCAACCATGTGCCCACCGGCGTCATGGAGGCCGCCACCAGCCCGCTCCTCTCCCTGGTGCCGCCGCCGGACGAGGCCGGCTTCATGCAGGCCCTGCGGGCCGGTTCGGACATGTACCTTGCCGCGGGCTGCACCACGGCCCAGGACGGCTGGCTGGTGGGCGGCGAACGCCTGCGGCTGCTGCGCGCCGCCCTGTCGCGGGATGCCCTGAAGCTGCGGCTGGTCATCTATCCCGTGGGGCAGGAATGCGGCATGGACGCGTTCCGGGCGACCTATCCGCAGGTGCCGTCCGGGCAGGCGCTGGATGAGGAAAACATGCTGATCATGGGCGCGGCCAAGCTGGCCTGCGACGGCTCCATTCAGGCCTATACGGGCTACCTGTCCCGTCCCTATCACCGGATTCCCCCGGACAGGCCGTCGGACTTTTGCGGCTATCCCTCCTGCGACATCGCAACCATGACCAGACGCATCGGCGAGCTGCATGCCGCAGGCTGGCAGGTGGCCGTGCACGGCAACGGCGACGCCGCCATCGAGGCCATCCTTGACGCCTTTGAGGCGGCCCAGAGCGCCCATCCGCGCCTGGATGCGCGTCATATCGTCATCCACAGCCAGATGGCCCGTTCGGATCAGCTCGAGCGCATGGCCCGGCTGGCCGTCATTCCCTCGTTTTTCATTACCCATACCTATTTTTGGGGCGATCGCCATTACGAGATCTTCATGGGGCCGGAACGGGCCTGCCGCATGAGTCCCGCAGGCGAGGCCCTGCGGCTGGGCCTGCCCTTCACCCTGCACAGCGATACCTACGTCACGCCCATCCATCCCCTGCTGCTCGTCTGGGCCGCCGTCAACCGGCGCAGCTGCGGCGGGCGGGATCTCGGCAGCCGCGAGCAGGGCGTGCCGGTGCTGGAGGCCCTCAAGGGCGTCACCATCAATGCCGCCCGTCAGGGCTTCGAGGAAGGCCGCAAGGGCAGCATCAGCCCCGGCAAGCTGGCCGATTTCGTCATTCTGGCTGAGAATCCCCTCGATGTGCCCCCGCTCCGCATCAAGGACATTGCCGTCGTCTGCACCATCGTGGGCAACACTGTCCGTTACGGGCAACTGTAGCCGAAGGAAAAAGGAGAAAACAGCATGACACGCTTTCAGCAACTGATGCGCATCCTGACGCTGGGCCTGACCTTTTCGGCCTCCTGCGCACTGCCTTATGTGCATATCAAGTTCTACGACGTCATTCGCGAGGTGACCCAGACCACCAACAACGAACTGGGCCTGCTGATGACCGTCTTCACCGCCGTGGGGATGCTGCTCTACATTCCCGGCGGCCTGCTGGCCGACCGCTGCTCCGCCAGAAAGCTGCTTGCCCTGTCGCTGGGCATCGTGGCGCTCTGCAATTTCTTTTTTGCCTTCTACCACACCTATGCCATTGCCCTCTTCATCTGGGGCGTGCTGGCCGTGGCCGTCAACATGATCGGCTGGTCGGCCCTGATCAAGGCCGTGCGCGAAAGCGGCGGCAAGGATGAGCAGGGCAGGGTGTTCGGCTCCTTCTACGGCTCCACCGGCATCTTTTCCTCCATCATCGGCTTTGTGGGCGCGGCTGTTTACGGCAGCGTGGCCGAACGGGTCGTGGGCTTCCAGTACATGCTGATCGGGCAGGGGGTATTTGCCGTGGTGGCCCTGCTGGGCGTCCTCTTCTTCGTGGCGGATCGCACGCCCTACAATGAACACGTCGAAACCCCGGTGGAAGCGCCGCTCAAGAGCGCCCTCAAGGTGCTGCGGCTTTCCTCCGTCTGGCTCATGGTGCTGCTCATTTTCTGCGGCTACGGCCTGTATATCGGCATCGGCTACATGACCCCCTACACCACCAACGTGCTGGGCGTTTCGGTGACCTTCGGCGCGGTGCTCGGCACCATTCGCGCCTTTGGCCTGCGCGTCTTCACCGGGCCGTTCAGCGGCTATGTTTCCGACAAGATCGGCTCCACGGCCCTGGTCATGATCTTCTGCTTCTTCGCGCTGATCGTCATGCTCGTGGTGCTGCTCATGCTGCCGGTGGGCACCTCGTCCGCCATCATCATCCTGATGACGTTGCTGTTCAGCTTCTTCGGTCTGGTGGGCTTTACCATCATGTTTTCCTGCATGGAGGAAATCCGCATCCCCGCCCAGTATACGGGCATGGCCGTCAGCGTCATCAGCCTGCTCGGCTATGTGCCTGACGGGCTGTTCGGGCCGCTGTTCGGGCATTGGCTCGATATTTACGGCAACGACGGCTACGCGGTCATCTTCCATTTTCTCATTGCCCTGTGCGTCATCGGCGCCCTGACGGCCACCCTCATCTACCGGCGCGGTCGCACCCTGCGGGCCGCCGCTGAAAATGCGTAATGTCGTTTCGTAACAAGAAGGAGGTCTGATCATGAAGAAGATCGTTGTTCTGCTGCTGGCCGCCGCTGCTCTGGCCGGGCATGCCCGTGCCGCAAGCGCCATTGACTTTCGTATGAAAGGCGACTGGATGTTCGGTTTCGGGCTGGTGGACACCAACTATGTGAAAAAGGTCGGCGGCAACAATGTCAAGACGACGGACGATTTTGCCGCCCTGCAACGGGTTCGCCTGCAAATGGATGCCGTGGCTTCCGAGGCCCTGTCCGGCACGCTGTACTTTGAAATCGGGGATACGCCGTGGGGCCGTGCGGATCGGGGCGGCGCGCTGGGCGCCGACGGCAACAACGTCATCAAGGTCAAGCGCGCCTATCTCGACTGGCTTGTGCCGAACACCGACCTGAAACTGCGCATGGGCCTGCAGGGCGTCACCCTGCCCAATGCCGCAGGCGGTTCCACCTTCTGGGATGATGACGCCGCAGCCATCACGGCCAGCTATGCCTTCAACGAGCATGTGGGTCTCACCGCCATGTGGGCGCGGCCCTACAACGACAATTATGCCGGTGAGCGGCGCCCGGACGGCAGCATGCGCAACGTCAACTTTCTGGACAATGTGGACATGTTCATGCTGTCCGTGCCGCTGACCTTCGAGGGCGTCAAGCTCACGCCCTGGGCCATGTACGGCATGATCGGCAAGAACACGGTCACCGGCGGGGCCAGCTCCACCTATTACGATTACGGCACGCGGCCCTTTGTCATGGCCATCAACGATCCGGCCATCAACGCCAATACCGGCAACGCCATTTTCAATGCCAACATGAACAAGGCTTATGTCTCCGCCGTCTACGCGGGCCTGCCCGTGATCATCGACGCCTTTGAACCGCTGCGCATCGAGGTGGATTTGAATTATGCCTATGTGGAAAGCCGGGGTCGATTTGACGTGCGCAATCAGGCCGACGGGCAGATTCGCCGGGGCGACAGCCGCCGTGAAGGCTGGCTGGCCAAGGCGCTGGTGGAATACAAGCTGGACTGGGGCACGCCGGGCATTTTCGGCTGGTACGGTTCGGGCGATGACGACAACGTCAAGAACGGCTCCGAGCGCATGCCGAGCTTTTCGCCCGCCGGCTACTTTACCTCCTTCATCGGCGACGGCTTCGGCTGGGGCACCCATGCCGGCCGGGCCTACGACCAGTCGCTGCATTACGGCGGCACCTGGGGCATCGGCGCGCAAATCAAGGATGTTTCCTTCCTCGAGGACTTGAAGCATACCCTGCGCGTCACCTACTGGGGCGGCACCAACAGCACAAAGATGACCGATTATCTGGGCATGACCGACGCCACCACCACCGTGGGCGTCTCGCCCGCCGGCTTCTACCTGACGACGGCGGATCATCTTGTCGAGATCAATCTGGACAGTGTCTACCAGATTTATGAAAACCTCGATGCCCGGTTGGAACTGGGCTACATCATCAACGGCATCGACAAGGGAACGTGGAATCGTTCCTTCCACCACAGCTCGTACAGCAAGAGCGACGGCTACAAGGCGGGCCTGATCTTCACCTACAAGTTCTGACGCGACACAAAAAAGCGGGGAGACCGTGAGGCCTCCCCGCTGTACGGCACCTTCGCCGCGCGGCTACAGCCAGACCCAGACAACCCCCACCGGCTCGCCCAGCTCCCGGGCAAATTCCTCGACAAAATCCTCGTCCAGCTCCCCGTGGCGACCTACCATGTGAAGCTCAAAGACAAGATTGCTGAAGCCCCACGCCATATCGTTCTCATAGTCGCGGATTTCGGACGCTTCGCCGCAAAACGGGCAGGGCATGAGCGGATAACCCTCGGCCTCGCTCCATTCCCCGACCATCTCCATAAATTCATCCACAAATTCTTCCCCGCACTTGGGACAGCGCACAGCCAGCTCCCCTTCGGGACTGACCGTCACCTGCTTGTCGTCGCTCTGACTCACGCTCAGGCCGTAGCTTTCTCCCCCTGGTTCCTCATGGGCAATATGCTCCGCGCCCTCGGCCGTGATGCGCCAGCCTTCATCGTCCGGCCCCAGCACGCAATGGCTTTTTTCCCGTTCGATCCAGCCCCTTTCCTGCATCCAGCCGACCATGCGCCGAATCAACGCCTCGCGTTCCTCAGCCGGAATATGATAGCGCCTCGGCACCAGGGCGATATAGCTGTAACTCATGCTCTCTCTCCCTTCCGCAAAAATAGAGGCGACATGACCTGCCTCCTTCTCTCACCTATCGTTCTAGGCCAGTCCGGCCGCCAGCTGCCCTTCAAAATAGGCAATGGTCTTCTTCAGGCCCTCATCCAGCGCCACCTTCGGCTCCCAGCCCAGCAGCTCGCGGGCCAGCCCGATGTCGGGCCGCCGCTGCTTGGGATCGTCCCCCGGCAACGGCTCATAGGAAATCTTCGACCGGCTGCCGGTCAGGGCCACCACCTTTTCCGCCAGCTCGCGGATGGTGAATTCCCCGGGATTGCCCATGTTGACCGGCCCGGTCACCTCGTCCGGCGAATCCATGAGCCGCCGCATGCACTCGATCAAATCATCCACATAGCAGAACGAGCGGGTCTGGCTGCCGTCCCCGTAAATGGTGATGGGTTCGCCCTTCAGGGCCTGCACAATGAAATTGGAGACCACCCGCCCGTCGTTGGGGTGCATCTTCGGCCCGTAGGTGTTGAAAATGCGCCCCACCTTGATCTTCAGGCCGCTCTGCCGCCAGTAGGAAAAAAAGAGCGATTCCGCACAGCGTTTGCCCTCGTCATAGCAGGCCCTGATGCCGTTGGGATTCACATGCCCCCAATAACTCTCCGGCTGCGGATGCACGTCCGGATCGCCGTAGACCTCGCTTGTGGAGGCCTGAAAGATCTTCGCCCGCAGCCGTTTGGCCAGCCCCAGCATGTTGATGGCCCCATGCACGCAGGTCTTGATGGTCTGCACCGGATCGTGCTGATAATGAATGGGCGAGGCCGGACAGGCCAGATTGTAGATTTCGTCCACTTCCACAAACAGCGGAAAGGTCACATCATGACGCAACAGCTCGAAGCGGTTGTTGTCCATGAGTTCTCCCACATTGGCCCGCGCGCTGGAAAAGAAATTGTCCACGCACAGAACCTCGTGCCCCTCGTCCAGCAGACGCGCACACAAATGTGATCCCAGAAAGCCCGAACCGCCCGTCACCAGTACCCGTTTCCGCAAATGCATAGAGACCTCCCGCTTGGCATTTCCCCGCTTTTTATCCTGAATGCCCGCCAGATGCAAACCCCGCCCGCTTGCTGCCTTGCGAAGCGTGTCGCGCGGGTGTTTTTTTTCGTGGGGGGAAGGCCCCCTTTGTGAACAAAGGGGGCCTTCCCC
>NHCFC04200__coassemble_562_pt1 | contig 33543 bp, 45 predicted proteins | sample NHCFC04200__metabat2_low_PE_055 | metagenome-assembled genome bin NHCFC04200
CCCCGCAAACGTGCCAGATCGCAAAAGAGGGAGGACTGGCCATGCATTTTGCTTATGACGAGCGGGCGGTGACGTATCTGGGGCGGCGGGACAGACGCCTGCGCGCGGTGATGGAGCGGCTGGGGCCGCTGCGGCGGGAGGTGATTCCTGATCTGTTTGCGGCGCTGGTGCATGCCATTGTGGGGCAGCAGGTGTCCATGGCGGTGCAGCGCACGTTGTGGGAGCGTGTGCAAGGGGCGCTGGGGGAGGTCAGCCCGGCGCGGGTGCTGGCGGTTGCGCCGGAGGATTTGCGGGCCTTGGGCCTGTCTGGACGCAAGGTGGAATATGTGCGGGAGGCGGCGCAGGCCGTGGCCGGCGGGCGGCTGGACATGGCGGCCCTGCGGGAGATGGACGATGCCGCCGTGTGCGCCGCGCTGGTGAGCTTGCGGGGCGTGGGCCTCTGGACGGCGGAAATGCTGCTGCTCTTTTCGCTGCAACGGCAGGATGTGTTCAGCTTTGACGATCTGGCCATTCAGCGCGGCCTGCGCATGCTGTACCGGCACAAGCTCATTGATCGGGCGCGTTTTGAGCGTTACCGGCGGCGTTTTTCGCCATACGGCAGTGTGGCTTCGCTCTATTTGTGGGCGGTGGCGGGCGGCGCGCTGCCCGAGCTGAGCGATCCGGCGGCGGAGACGCGCGGGCGCGGGGGCGCAGAGGCGCGGCGCAGAGGCGGCAAAAAGGCCCGCCCCGCCTGAGCGGAACGGGCCGTCTGGGTGGGCTGTCGGAAAAGGGGCTTACTTGATGGCCGCCGCGCCGGCCTTGGCCACATTGGTATCTTCGGCCACGCTGCCGCCGCTCACGCCGATGGCGCCCACGATGACATTGTCGCGGATGAGCAGCTCGCCGCCGCCGAAGATGACCAGACCGCCATTGGTGGCCTCGATGCCGAAGAGTTCCTTGCCCGGCTGGGCCGCCGCGCCGAGATCGGCCGAGGACATGTTGAAGTAGCGGGCGGTAATGGCCTTTTTGGTGGAAACGTCGATGCTGCCGATGAAGGCGCCGTCCTGCCGGACAAAGGCCTTGAGGTTGCCGCCGGCGTCCACCACGGCGATGTTCATGGGCACGCCCTGCGCGCGGGCTTTGGCGAGGGCGGCGTCAAGCACCGTCCGCGCCTCATCCAGCGTCAGATCGCCGGGAAGCTGTTTCTGCACGTCCTTGGCAAGGGCCGTGGAGGCCAGCAGCAGAAGACCGAGAGCAAGCAACAGGATTCGTTTCATGGCAGATTCTCCTTGCCTGTCCCGCGGCGGAATTGCCGTCGGGAAGCTGAAAAGAGTGTAGCACAGCCCCTGATGGGGGGCAAGTTTGGGCGGGGGGCCTCAAAAGCCGCTGTTGAAGCGGCCGCAGGCGGCAAGGGCGGACAGCAGGGCAAGGATGAGCAGGAAGAGTCGTTTCATGGGCTGACTCCGGGCATGGGCGAAGCATGCGGAAGGTTGGGGCAAGATAGCATTGCTCGTGCCTGTCCGCAAGGGCGGCGGTATCCCTTTCGCCGGTTCGGGCTGCGCATGGGGGCGGCACGTCCTAAAGGGGCGGCGCGAGGAAGAATTCGTAAAGCAGGGTGCAGAAGAGCAGGCCGAGGGAGACGGCGAGAAAGCGGCGCACGGCCTGAGGCCCCACGCGCACGACGGTGCGGCTGCCCAGCCAGTTGCCGGCGATGGATGCGGCAGCCATGGGCAGGGCCAGCGACCAGAGCACCTTGCCCGCCATGATGAAGCTCACGGCGGCGGCAAGATTGGAGCCGAGATTGATGACCTTGGCCGTGGCCGAGGCCTGAATGAGGCCCACGCGCACAATGAAGTGCAGGGCAAGGATGATGAAGCTGCCGGTACCCGGGCCGTAGAAGCCGTCATAGAGGCCGATGAGCAGGCAGACCAGAGGCGTCAGCAGCCAGAGGCGCGGGCCGCCGACCACGTTGAGGTTGTGGGCCATGTCCTTCTTGGGCAGGAGGGTGGCGGCCATGCCGAGGGGCAGGAGACAGACGAGAATCTTGCCCAACAGGCTGTTGTCGAACATCAGGGCGATTTGCGCGCCGGCGGCGGAGCCGATCAGGGCAAAGACCACGCCCACCAGCGACAGCCGCCACTGGATGAGGTGGCTGCGGGCAAAGGTGCCCACGGCTGTGGCCGTGCCGAGGGCGGCGCTGATCTTGTTGCAGGCCAGGGCGTTGTGGGCGGGCACATTGGTCAGGAGCAGGGCCGGGAGGGTGATAAGCCCCCCGCCGCCGGCAATGGCGTCGATGAAGCCGGCCACAAGGGCCGCCCCGCAACAGATCAGGATGGCGCTGAGCGAAACCACGGGGCTACCATTCCTTGAAAATGACCCAGCAGGCCAGCACGATGAGGGCAAAGCCCACAATGTGGTTCCAGCGCAGGGATTCGTGCAGGTAGAAGATTGAGAAGAGCGTGAAGACGCTGAGCGAGATCAGCTCCTGAATGGTCTTGAGTTCGGCGGCGGAAAAATAACCGTGACCGAAGCGGTTGGCGGGCACCTGCAGCACATATTCAAAGAAGGCGATGCCCCAGCTGGTCAGGATGACGATGGGCAGGGCCATACCCTTGTAACGCAGGTGACCGTACCAGGCAAAGGTCATGAAAATGTTGGAGAGGGTCAGCAGGCCGACGGTCAGGACGGGAACGGGTACATTCATGGGGGCACCGGGCATAAAAAAACGCCTATGCGAGATAGGCGTTGGTTTTTTTGTGGAGCCCTTGACCAGGATTGAACTGGTGACCTCATCCTTACCAAGGATGCACTCTACCGACTGAGCTACAAGGGCGTCGCTGACGAAGAAGGTTTCTACATGAAAGGGCAGGCGTGGTCAAGCGAAATTTTCGCTTTTTCCAAAATTTATTTTTGCCCCTCGCCGGGACGCTGGCATTGCATGAGCAGACGAAAAAGCTCCCGTCGGGCGTGCGGCGCGCCGTGCTCCCGGCGGGCCGCCGGGACAAGCTCGCGCAGGCGGGCAATGGCTTCGGCGCCGGCATGGGGCAGTGCGCCGGGGAGGGCGTCGAGCAGGGCGGGCAGGGCGGCGTCCGTTTCCGTCAGCAGGCGGTCGCGCCACTGTTCGGCCCGGTGAAAGCGCGCCGTCTCGGCCTGCTGCCCGGCGGCGCGGGCGGCGAGGGCGGTGCGTATGGCCCCGGCATCCTCCTCCCGCATGAGGCGGCCGATGAACTGCAGCTGACGGCGGCGGCCCTCCCTGTCGCTGATGCGGCTCAGCAGGTCAAGGGCTTCCCGCATGTCCGGGCCGAGGGGCATATCCCGCCATGCCGAGGGCGGCAGGGCGGCCAGTTCCTCGCCGAGTTCCTGCAGGGCCGTGCTGCGGCGTTTCTTTTCCGAGCGGCTGGGGCTGTCCTCGGGCACGGCGGGAGCGCCGTCCTGCCACTGGTAGCGCTTGCGGGGCGGCATCAGCGCACCAGCCCCAGGATGATGCCCAGCAGCACCAGCGGCGAGACGATGCCGTTGAGGGTGAAGAAGGCCATGTTGATGCGCGCGGGATTGCGGCGCAGCATGAGGCGGTGTTCTACCAGCAGGAGCACGGAAATGCCCAGCCAGAACGCATACCAGATCAGGGACAGCTGGGCCGCCAGACCGAAGAGCGCCAGAAAGACCGAGGTCATCACATGGGAGAATCCGGCCATGATGAGCGCCGTTTCCGGCCCGTAGTCAGCCGGGATGGAGTGCAGGTCGAAGGCGGTGTCGAAATCCAGATCCTGAAAGGCGTAATAGATGTCGAAGGCCCCGACCCAGAGCGTCACCGCGCAGAAGAGCAGCAGCGGGGCCAGATCGAGATGGTTGGGATTGATGCTCAGCCAGCCCGCCAGCGGGGCTAGGCCGAGGCTGGCGCCCAGCCAGTAATGACAGATGGGCGTCAGGCGCTTGAGCAGGCTGTAAATGGCGGTAAACACCAGCGCGGGCAGGGCCAGGGTCAGGCAGAGGGAGTTGATGCAGGCGCAGGCAAGGATGAAAATCAGCGCCGCCGCGCCGCAGAACAGCCAGGCCTGCGACAGGGAAATCTCCCCGGTCACGAGGGCACGCTCGCAGGTGCGGGGATTTTCGCGATCAAAGGGCAGATCCACGATGCGGTTGAGGCCCATGGCAAAGGATCGCACCGCGATCATGGCCACGGTGAGCATGAGCAGCGGGAAAAGCGGCGGCAGGCCCCGGGCGGCCAGCACAGCCCCGGCCCAGGCCCAGGGCAGGGCAAAGATGGAGTGTTCGATCTTGATCATGCGGCAGAAGGTGACTGCCGTGCGGCGAGCGGGCTTCATGTTAACCTCCACAATCGGCGGGATCGTCATGCAGTTTGTCAAGCGTGTGCGCCAGCGCGGGCAGCACGGCCCCGAGATTTTCCCGCACGGCCTTGAGGCTGCCGGGCAGGTTGATGATCAGGCTGCGGCCCAGCACGCCCGCCGTGGCCCGGGAAATGACCGCACGCGGCGTGGCGGCCAGACTGGCCATGAGCATGGCCGTGCGAAAGCCGGGCAGCTCGTAGTCCAGCAGGGGGGCCGTGACCTGAGGCGAGATGTCGCGCGGGCTGACGCCCGTGCCGCCGCTGGTGAGAATGAGGTCATAGCCCTGACCGAGGGCCAGTTCCGTGAGCAGGGCGCGCAGATCGCGCGCTTCGTCGGGCAGGATGAAGCCCTGACTGTGGCAGAGGGGCAGAACGTCGGCCACCATGTCGGCCAGGGCCGGGCCGCTGGTATCCTCCCGCAGGCCGAGGGATCCCTTGTCCGACAGCGTGATCCAGGCCAGGCTGCGACCGCTCTTGCGCGGTTCGAGCTGAACGTCGCCCACGGGCAGGTCGGTGAGGGCGGTGAGCAGCGGGCAACGCAGGGCGTGGCCGTCGCCGCAGGCGGGCAGCCAGACATGCCCGGTCACGCGGGCAAAGGGCGTTTCCGCCGCGTAAAAGGTGGTGCCCACCGGCAGGAAGGGCACGTCGCGCAGGGGCGGATCCTGCAAAAGATGGGCGGGCAGACCGAGCGGGCCGCCGCTCCAGGCCGGGGCCAGCGGCAGGCAGTCTCCCGCCGAGCAGGCACGCAGGGAAAGTTTCCAGATCATGAATCCTCCGACAGTTGCGGGCACGGATGCCCGTGCGCGGGGCGGCAAGGGAGCGGACGGCGTGCCGCCCCCCCACGCCGCGACAGACTATTGTAGCGGCAAGCACAATGCGTTACAAGTCTGGCCCGGGGCCTGTCCCCCTCATTTGTCCGAAAGGAGCACATATGCCGCAGGAACCTACCCGCAGTCAGGATCAGACCGCCCACCTGCACGCCCTGGGCACGGGCAAGCTGCCCACGCCGCAGGCAGGGCCGAGCCTGAGCCTGCTGGAAGCCTTCCCCAACCGCTTTCCCGCCCGTCCCTATGTGATCAGCATCAGCTTCCCGGAATTTACCTCCCTCTGTCCGGTGACAGGGCAGCCGGACATGGGCACCATCAGCGTGGAGTACATTCCGGATGCCCTGTGCGTGGAGTCCAAGAGCTTCAAGCTCTACATGTTCGCCTTCCGCAACCATCAGTCCTTCATGGAGACCATCACCAATACGGTGCTCGAGGATCTGAACGCGCTGCTCTCGCCCTGCTGGATACGGGTCAAGGGACTGTTTGCCCCGCGCGGCGCGACGCGCCTTCACGTCTTTGCCGAGCAGTTCAAGGAGCTGCCCGCGGATCGGGCCGGGGCTGTCCGCGACATGGTGCAGGCCTGGAAAAGCGAACCCGATCCTCATCGGCCCTGACATGCCCGCAGCCTGCGAAAGCGGACGGCAGGGCGCGGGCGGGAAGGGCGGTCTCCTGCCGGCAGCCGCCCTGCTCGGCGGCTGCACAATGCTTTCCCGTCTGCTGGGTCTGGCGCGGGATGCGGTCATGGCCTGGCTGCTGGGCGCAGGGCCGGTGGCCGACGCCCTGACGGCGGCCATGCGCCTGCCGCACATGGCCCGGCGCATGCTGGCCGAGGGCAGCCTGTCCATGAGCCTGACGGCGCAGCTGGCCCGACGCGGCAACCGGCGGGAGGCTGCCGCCCTGCGCCGCGCGCTGGCCCGGCGGCTGGGCGGGGTGTTGCTGGCAGGCGCGTGCCTGCTGGGATTCTGTGCCGATCCCCTGCTGCGCCTGCTGGCGCCGGGGCTGGATCTGTCCGGGGGCGGGACGGATGCCGGATTGCCCGGGCAACTGTTCCGGCTTTGCCTGCCCTATATCCCGGCGGCGGGGCTGGCCGGACTGTGCATGGCCGTACTTCATGCCCGGCGGCATTTCCTGATCCCGGCCCTGTCCCCCCTGCTGTTCAATATCTGCGTGCTGGCGGCGGCCGGCGTGGCCGTCTGCTGGTGTTCGGGACAGGCGGATACGGCCCGCGCTCTGGCCCTGGGCATGAGCGGCGGCGGGCTGGCCCAGTGGCTTTTGCAGCGGCTGGCCGTGGAGCGTTTGCCGGGCGACGGCGCGGGCGCGGCAAGGCTCGCGGCGTCCCCGGCCCGCCGGGCGGCGATCTCGCGCCGGGCCTGGCGTCTGCTGGCAGGGCTGCCCGGGGGCATTCTGGGGGCCGCCGCGCCGCAGCTGGCCATGCTGGCGGCCATGTGTCCGGCCTCGCTGGCCGGCCCGGGGCATATGGCGTCCCTCTACTATGCGGAACGCCTGCTGGAATTGCCGCTCGGGCTGGTGGGGGCCTGTCTGGGCATGGCCTCGCTGCCGCGCCTGAGCGAATGCGCACGCGAGGGACAATGGGAGGAATTTGCCCGCCTGCGGGGCCTCGCCCTGCGCTGGGCCGTGCGCCTGTCCCTGCCGGCTGCCGTGGGGCTGGCCGTGGTTTCCCGGCCGCTGGTGACCTGCCTGCTGGGGCATGGCGCTTTTGACGCAAATGCGATACACTGGACGGCGTGGGCCGTGCTGGCCTATGCCCCCTGTCTGCCCGCCTGTGCGGTCAGCCGCTGCCTGCTGGCAGCCTGCCATGCGAGAGGAGAACGGCGGCGGGCGGTCTGGGCCGGTCTTTTTGTGCCGCTGTTCACGCTGGGGGCGGGGCTGCTGTTCCTTTCCGCCGGCGAGCTGGGCGGGGTGGGCGCGGCGGCGGCGGCCAGCCTTGCCCTCTGCCTGCAGACGCTTCTGCTGGCTCCCGGGCGGGTGACCGTGCCCGGAGCGCACACGAGTCAGTGGCGCAATGCCGTTCGCTTCTGCTGCGGGCAGCTGGCGGCGGCGGCGCTGGTGGGGCTGGCGGCCTGGGCGGCGCTGTGCCTGACGGAAGGGCTGGCAACGGGCCTGCGTCTGGCGCTGGCCGTAGCGGCCGGCGCGCTGGCTTGGCCGTGCGGCCTGTGGCTGGTGCGCGACGAGGCCTGGCGCAGTCTGCGGCAAGGTTTCAGGCGGCGGCAATCATGAGGCAAGACAGGCTATGATGGAAAGAAGGAAATGGCGCCGTCTGTGGGCGCTGGGCATCTGGGGCATGGGCCTTCTGCTGCTTGCCCTGCAAACATCATGGGGAATGGCCTCCATCCGGCGGGATGTGGAAAGCCGCCTCATCAGCGAAGCCGGTCGCGCCGCGGCGCAGGTGGCCGGTCTGCTGTGTCTGCCCGCCTGGGAACGGGATGAGCTGGCCGTGCGCACCGTCATCATGAGCGTCATGGAAGACGCGCGGATTTACGGCATCATGGTGCAGACCCGGCAGGGCTTTTTTGACGGCATGCGCCGCAACTACCAGTGGGAGCCTGTGCCCTGGGATGACGAGATCACCGAGCACGCCGTGCAGGGCATGAGCCAGCTCAGCATGGAAGGGGAGTTCATCGGCAAGGTGGAAGTCTACCTTTCCCGACGGGATGCCGTTGCCGAGATCCGGGCCGGGTGCAATCGCGAAATCCGTCAGGGGCTGCTCTGGTTTGTCTATCTGACCGCCGCCCTGCTCTGCCTTTTGGGCTATTGGGGCGATCTGGGGCGGCTGCGGCAGGCGCTGCGCGCCCGCTGGCAGCGGCTGCGCGGGGAGGAAGCTCCCGCCCGCGGGGATGAGCCTGGCGCGCCGGTGGAACCGGGCGGACAGCACGCCATCCGGCTGGGCCTGAGTCCCGCGGCAGGGGAGGCGGATCCGGCGGCGCGGACGCCGGAAGCGGCGACCCCGGAAGAAGAGGGGCCGGTGATCATCAGTCCTGAACTGGGGCGCGGCTATCAGCGCTCCCATCCCGAAAGCTGGCGCATCACGGCAGGACTGTTCCGCCAGAGCTTCGAGCGCGGCCCGCTGGTGTTGACGCGCCTTTATGAAGACAATGAACCGGCCGCCATTTGTCATCTGGGCCGCATGCTGGAGCGGGCGGCCCCCTGTCTGGGCGCTGAGCGCCTTGCCCAGGCGGCCCGGGACATGCAGACGGCGCTCAATGATCCGCAGTGCGAAACGCAGGCCACGGCCGTGGAAAACTGTTCGGCGGCCCTGCGGGACGTGCTGACGGCGCTGAATACGCCGCAAACCACAAAGTGAGGCAGCGCATGGGCTTTTTCTCGGCAGTCAGAAAATTGTTCGGCGGCGCGAACGCTCCGCAGGAGGCGGCGGACGGGGCCGCGACAGGCCCGGAACAGGCAGCCGCGCCTGCGGAACAGGCTGTCGCGGCGGCTGAGGTGCTCCCCGGCGAGGCCGCGACGCCCGCGACGGAGCCGGCGCCCGGCGAGGCCGCTGCCCCGGAAGCCGCCGCCCTGACCCTGCGCCTGCGGCAGGCCGAACCGCGGCTTTCCGTCTGGCTGGACATTGTGCTGGACGGCGTGGACAAGGCCGATGATCTGCTCTGGCGGCGCCTGACCTTCCTGCTGGGCGCGCTGGAGACGCCGGACGCGGAGGCGAGCGCCTTTGTGCAGGACTTCCGGCAGTGGACGGAACGCATGGAATATCGCCATGTGGCCGACTTTCGCTCGGAGCTGCAATACCGTCTGGCCCTGGCCCTGGACATGGAGGACGAGGAGGACGAGCGCAGCCGCCTCTTCCTCAAGATCAGTCAGGGCCTGAGCCGCACCCGCGAGCAGTTCTCGCGCGGGCTGAACAATCTGTTCGCCTCGCACGGCGAATTGAACGACGCCTTCTGGGAAGAGCTGGAAGAACTCTTCATCATGGCCGATCTGGGCTATGAACCGGCCCTGGCGCTGGTGGAACGCCTGCGCGAACGCGCCCGGCGCGAGGGCGTCAGCCGGGCCGAGGACGTGCGCGGCCTGCTCATGGCCGAGCTGGCAGACATCTTTCAGGCCCCGCGCCGCATCACGGCCGTCAATCCGCCGGAAGTGGTGCTCTTCATCGGCGTCAACGGCGTGGGCAAGACGACCACCATCGCCAAGCTGGCCCACCGCGCCCGCATGCAGGGCAAGACGGTCATGATCGCTGCGGCGGATACCTTCCGGGCGGCGGCCATCGAGCAGCTGCAGGTCTGGGCCGAGCGGGTGGGCGCGCTCTTTCATGCCCGCGCCGCCGGGTCGGATCCGGCCTCCGTGGCGTATGAGGCTATGGATCGCGCCCTGAAGGAAGGGGTGGACATCCTTTTTGTGGATACCGCCGGACGCCTGCAGACCAAGGTCAACCTCATGGAGGAGCTGGGCAAGATCCGGCAGGTCATCGGCAGGAAGCACGCCGGTGCGCCCCACCGCACCGTGCTGGTCATTGACGCCACCACGGGTCAGAATGCCCTTTCGCAGGCAAAGCTGTTCCGCGAGGCGGCGGGCGTGGACGAGCTGATCCTCACCAAGCTGGACGGCACGGCCAAGGGCGGCGTGGCCATTGCCGTGGCCATGCAGGAGCATCTGCCCATCTCGTATGTGGGGCTGGGCGAAAAGCTGGAAGATTTGCGCCCCTTCAGCGGCGAGGATTATGCCCGTGCCCTGCTGGGCGAGCGCACGCCCGCAGGCGCGCGGACGGCACAGGCGGACTAGGAGCCGGGCAGGGCATGGCGGCGGAATCCGGCACGGCCTGTCTGTGCGCCATTGCCCGCGACGAGCGGGCTGAGGATCTGCGGGAATGGGTCTGCTATCATCTGGGACTCGGCTTCACGCACATCGCCCTCTACGACAACGGCAGCCGCGAGCCGCTGCGGGAGGTGCTTGCGCCCCTCGTGGCGCAGGGCGCGATCAGCGTCATCGATTTTCCCCTGCGCGAGGCCCCGCAACTGTCGGCCTATTTTCATGCCCTCAGGCTGTGGCGCGGGCGCGCGTTCTGGCTGGCCTTTCTGGACATCGACGAGTTCCTGACGCCGCTTTCGCCGCCGCCTGCTGCGGGCGAAGCCATCCTGCCCCGCCTGCTGCGGCCCTATGAACGCTTCGGCGGTCTGGTGCTGCACTGGATGATGATGGGTTCCGCCGGGCACGAGCAGCGCCCGCCGGGGGCAACCCTGTGCAATTACCGCGAGGCGCTCGGCCTTGAGACGCACGTCAAGAGCATCGTGCGGCCGGAGTGCGTCGTGCGCCCGCTGTCCCCCCATCATTTCGCCTATGCTGAGGGGCTGTACGCGGTCAATGAGGACGGCTTTCCGGTGGTCGGGCCGGAATCCTACCCCACGGCCCGCCATCTGCGGGTCAATCATTACTATTACAAGTCGCGGCAGGACTTTGCGGACAAGATCGCGCGCGGACTGGCCACGCCCGTGCCCGGCGGCGTGCGCAGCATGGAAAATTTTTTGGCCGGGCTGCGCCGTCCGGCCCGTCTGGATGATGCCGTGCTGCCGTGGCTGGCCGGAGGGGCCGCATGGGCGGCGCGGGCAGGCTGGCCCTGGCCCCTGTCGCCGGCGGACGCGCCGCGGGAAGCGCCGTCGCGCCCTGTCCGGCTGGTGAACCATGCGGAAATGCGGGCGCTGCGCGACGTCTGGCGGCAGCTGCGCGCGCTGTCGGGCGGGCACGCGCCGGACGGGGCGCTGCTGCCTGTCTGGCGGCAGCTGGTGCGGCGGCTGGCCGGGCTGTACGGGCAGGCGGGCCTTGCCGAAAGCGCGGCGGCGGTGCAGCGTTTTTTCGCGGCATGACGCGGTGCCCCGGGGCGGCAACGGTTCGAAAAAAAACGTGCGCGGGGCGACGTCCGGCAGGGGAGAGGATCGCGACAGGAAAGCGTAAAAAATACTTGACGGCAATCCGCTGCCGGTGTAACTACACACGTCGTCCCGGTAACGGGACAATCCCTGGACGGCAGGGAAGGACAGATGGAGTCTGTCCTGCTGTATCTCCCCGTGAGGGGAGACTTTGACATGTGCAGGCGTTACCAGATGCCGGACAATGTCGAGCCGTTCCAGCCCGATGACGGATCCCGTCGCCAGCGAGCGACGACCCGGGGCTGTAAAGGTCGGGGGCAAACCCCCATTTGGTGACCCTGCGGGACCTCCTCGCCGCTGCATCAGTCAGCGGCAGGCATGGGCGACGCCGGGGAGCATCACACGGATGATGCGGCACGCTCATGCGTCCATATTCTTCCGATGCCGGGAAACCGGTTCCGTGATGTGCGCTGCTCAAGCGCTTTTCCCTGTTTGTCAAGCCCTACGATGTCCGCCGGGTCGGCGGCCCATCGGGTCATGTGTATGGCTCGTTGTTCAGTTGTGAAGGAACCTGCGTTGCACCCAACCGGCGCAGGATGTTTTTTCAAACGGAGTAGGCAACATGACGACAGTTGGCAGCGATCGCATTCGCATCAAGCTCAAGGCCTACGACTTCCGCATCCTCGACAAGGCGGTGGCGGAAATCGTGGACACGGCGCGCAATACCGGTGCCGGTGTGGCAGGCCCCATTCCCCTGCCCACCAACATTCACAAATACACCATTCAGCGCTCCGTGCATGTGGACAAGAAGTCCCGCGAGCAGTTTGAAATGCGCATCCACAAACGGCTTATGGATATTCTTGAACCCACGCAGCAGACCGTCGACGCCCTTGGCAAACTTTCCCTGCCCGCCGGCGTGGACGTGGAAATCAAGCTCTAGTGAGAGGCAGTCATGGCTGAGAAAATGGGAATTTTGGGTCGCAAACTTGGCATGACCCGTATTTTCGCCGGTGACGGCGCCGCTGTGCCCGTTACCGTGATACAGGCTGGCCCCTGCCCCGTCACCCAGGTGAAAACGGTGGAAAAGGACGGCTACAACGCGTTGCAGATCGCGCTGACCGAAGCCAAGGAAAAACACGTCGGCAAGGCCATGCGTGGCCATTTCGCCAAGGCAGGTACCGGCCTGTTCCGCCACCTGCGCGAAATCCGCCTGGAAGGCGCGCCGGAAATGGAAGCCGGTCAGCAGCTCACCGTGGAAATGTTCGCCGCCGGCGACAAGGTGAAAGTGACCGGCACGAGCCTCGGCAAGGGCTATCAGGGCCGCATGCGCCGTTGGAACTTCGCCGGCTCCAAGGATACCCACGGCTGCGAAAAGGTGCACCGCAACAACGGCTCCATCGGCAACAACACCTTCCCCGGCCATGTCTTCAAGGGCCGCAAGATGGCCGGCCACTGGGGCAATGAAACCGTGACGGAAATGGGCCTTATGATTGTTGACGTGCGTCCCGAGGACAACGTCATTCTGGTCAAAGGTTCCGTGCCCGGCCCCAAGAACGGGCTGGTGCTGATCCGCAAGCAGTAGGAGAAGCAGCATGGCTACCATTACTGTTTTTGACCAGAACAAGACGGAAGCCGGTCAGGTGACCCTGGCTCCCGAAGTGTTTGAAGTGGAGGCCCGCCCCGAGATCCTCAATCTCGTGGTGCGCGCCCAGATGGCCGCCAAACGCGCCGGCACGCATCAGACCAAGACCCGTGCCTTCGTGTCCGGCGGCGGCAACAAGCCCTGGAAGCAGAAGGGCACCGGTCGCGCCCGTTCCGGCTCCAACCGTTCGCCCATCTGGCGCGGCGGGGCCATCGTGTTCGGCCCCCAGCCCCGCGACTACAGCTTCAAGGTGAACAGCAAGGTGCGCGCCCTGGCCCTGAAGATGGCTCTTTCCAGCCGTCTGGCCGCCGACAATCTCATGGTCGTCAAGGCCATCGAGCTGCCCGAAGCCAAGACGAAGCACTTTGCCAAGGTGGCCGGCGCCCTGGGCCTGTCCAAGGCCCTCATCGTGGCCCCCGAGGAAAATGAAACGCTGACCCGTTCGGCCCGCAACATCCCCGGTCTGACGCTGACCACTCCCGACCGCCTGAGCGTGCTGGAAGTGCTGCGCCACAAGCAGCTCGTGCTGCTCGAGGGCGCCGTCAGCCCGGTGCAGGCCCGCTTTGAAAAGAAAGGGGCGTAGTCATGGAATATACTCAGGTTCTTCTCAAGCCCCTGTTGACCGAAAAGACGACCCTGCTCAAGGATGCGTACAATCAGGTGGCTTTTTACGTCCATCCCGCCGCCAACAAGCTGGAAATCCAGCAGGCTGTGGAAAAGGCGTTCAATGTGAAAGTGGAATCCGTCCGCGTGGTGCGCAAGGCTCCGGGCAATCGTGAGCGCCAGGGCCGCGTGGTCGGACGCAAGCCCGGCTACAAGAAAGCCTATGTGACCCTGCGTCAGGGCGATAAAATCGAGTTCTTCGAGGGAGTGTAATCATGGCTGTCCGCAAGCTGAAACCGACCTCCGCGGGGCGCCGTTTCCAGACGGTTTCCGATTTTGAGGAAATCACCCGCTCCACTCCGGAGAAGTCGCTGACCGTCGGCCTGACCAAGAAGGCCGGCCGCAACAATCGCGGTCGCGTGACCAGCCGTCGCCGTGGCGGCGGCGTGAAGCGCCTGTACCGCATCATCGACTTCAAGCGCAACAAGCTCGGCATTCAGGCCACCGTGGCCCATATCGAATACGACCCCAACCGCACCGCCCGCATTGCGCTGCTGCACTATGCCGACGGTGAAAAGCGCTACATCATCGCGCCGGTGGGCCTCAATCAGGGCGACATGGTCATCGCGGGCGAAGGCGCCGACATCAAGCCCGGCAATGCCATGCAGATGTCCCGCATCCCCGTGGGTACGGTCATCCACAACGTGGAACTCTACCCCGGCAAGGGCGGTCAGCTCTGCCGCGCCGCCGGCACCTACGCCCAGCTTATCGCCAAGGAAGGCAAATACGCCCTGCTGCGCCTGCCCTCCGGCGAAGTGCGCAAGGTGCTCGCCGCCTGCGTGGCGACCGTGGGCCAGGTGGGCAACATCCAGCACGAGAACATCTCGCTGGGCAAGGCCGGCCGCAATCGCTGGCTGGGCCGCCGTCCCAAGGTGCGCGGCGTGGCCATGAACCCCATCGACCACCCGTTGGGCGGTGGCGAAGGCCGCAGCTCCGGTGGTCGTCATCCCGTGTCGCCCTGGGGCATGCCTGCCAAGGGCTTCAAGACCCGCGATCGCAACAAGGCGTCCTCGCGCCTCATCATCAAGCGCCGCGGCCAGAAGTAGGAGTAGCACATGCCCAGATCGCTGAAAAAAGGGCCGTTTGTTGACGGCCATCTGATGAAGAAGGTCGAAACCTCCGTGGCCAACAACGACCGCCGCGTGGTGAAGACCTGGTCGCGCCGCTCGACCATCCTGCCGGAAATGGTGGGGCTGACCTTTGCGGTGCACAATGGCAAGAAGTTTGTGCCGGTGTTCGTGACCGAAAACATGGTGGGCCACAAGCTGGGCGAATTTTCGCCCACCCGCACCTTCCACGGTCACGCTGCCGACAAGAAGGCCAAGGCCGGCAAGAAGTAGGGTAGGGATATGGAATCGAAAGCTATTGCAAAGTTCCAGCGCGTGTCGCCCCGCAAGACCCGTCTTGTGGCCAAGAACGTGCAGGGCCGCGGTGTGGAAGAGGCGCTCAACATCCTGCGCTTCACCCCCAACAAGCCCGCGGGTGTGCTGCTCAACGTGCTGAAAAGCGCGCTGGCCAATGCCTCCCAGCTCGGCGGCGTGAATGTGGACGCCATGGTGGTCAAGGAAGTCATCGTGAACGAAGGCCCGACCTGGAAGCGCTTTATGCCCCGCGCTCAGGGCCGCGCCACCAAGATTCACAAGCGTACCAGTCACGTTACCGTCATACTCGCAGAAGGGCAGGAATAGGCTATGGGTCAGAAAGTACATCCGTTCGGCTTCCGGCTGGGGTATAACAAGAACTGGCAGTCCCGCTGGTTCAGCAAGAAGGAATACCCGGCCTTTGTGTACGAAGACAGCAAGATTCGCGCCTTCGTCAAGAAGCTCCTCTACCATGCGGGCCTGGCGAAGATCGAAATCGAACGCGCCGGCGGCAAGGTGCGGCTGATTCTCTCCACCGCCCGTCCCGGCATCGTCATCGGCCGCAAGGGCGTGGAAATCGAAAAGCTGCGCAATGATCTGCGCCGCAAGTTCGGTCGCGAATTCTCGCTGGAAGTGAATGAAATCCGCCGTCCCGAAATCGAAGCCCAGCTGGTGGCCGAAAACATCGCCCAGCAGCTGGAACGCCGCGTGGCCTTCCGGCGCGCCATGAAGCGCACCGTGACAATGGCCCGCAAATTCGGCGGCGAAGGCATCAAGGTGACCTGCGCCGGTCGTCTGGCCGGTGCGGAAATCGCCCGTACCGAATGGTACCGTGATGGCCGCGTGCCCTTGCAGACCCTGCGCGCCGACATTGACTACGGCTTTGCCGAAGCGCGCACCACCTATGGCATCATTGGTGTCAAGGTCTGGATTTACAAGGGTGAAATCCTTGACAAAGAGGTTGATCAGTAATGCTCGCGCCCAAGAAAGTGAAATTCCGTAAATGGCAGAAGGGCCGCCTGCGCGGTCTCGCCACCCGTGGCGCCACCATTGCCTTTGGCGACATCGGCCTCAAGGCCGTGCAGCACGGCCAGCTTTCCAGTCAGCAGATCGAAGCCGCCCGTATTGCCATGATGCGTCACATCAAGCGCGGCGGCAAGGTGTGGATCCGCGTCTTCCCTGACCGCCCCGTGACCGCCAAGCCTCTGGAAACCCGTCAGGGTTCCGGCAAGGGGGCGCCGGTGGGCTGGTGCGCTCCGGTGAAGCCCGGCCGCGTGCTCTATGAAATCAAGGGCGTCAGCCTTGAGCTGGCCCGCGAGGCCCTGACCCGCGCCGCCCACAAGCTGCCCGTGAAAACCATCATCGTGGTGAGGGAGGGCCTGTAATGGCTGCCAAAAAGACCGACAAGAAGGCCGATACGCTCAAGGCCGCCGACCTGCGCAAGCTCAGCGCCGAGGAACTGCGTTCCAAGCTGGCCGAAGAGCGCGAAGCCCTGATGACGGCGCGTTTCAAGCATGCCACCGCGCAGCTTGAAAAGACCTCCGAACTCAAGGCGACCCGTCGTCTGGTGGCGCGTATTTCCACCGTACTGAACGAAAAGGACTAGAGGGCTGAACCATGCAAGCTCTGGAAGAACGCAAGGGCAGAACGCTTACCGGCATCGTGGTCAGCGACAAGAACGACAAGACCATTGTCGTGCGCGTTGAAACGCTGGTGAAGCACCCCCTGCTCAAGAAGTATGTGAGGCGCCGCAAAAAGTTCACGGCTCACGACCCGATGAACGAATGCGGCATGGGTGACAAGGTCAAAATCGTGGAGTTCCGTCCCATGTCGCGCAACAAGCGCTGGCATCTGGTCTCCATCATTGAAAAGGCTGTGTAAGGGTAAACGCCATGATCCAGGTAGAATCGACGCTTCAGGTGGCCGACAATTCCGGCGCCAAAAAGGTGGCCTGCATCAAGGTGTTGGGCGGTTCGCACCGTCGTTACGCTTCCGTGGGCGACATCATCGTGGTGTCCGTCAAGGAAGCCATGCCCCACAGCAAGGTCAAGAAGGGCGATGTGATGAAGGCCGTCATCGTGCGTACCGCCAAGGAAGTGCGGCGCATGGACGGCAGCTACATCAAGTTTGACGGCAACGCCGCCGTGCTGCTCTCCAATCAGGGCGAGCCCGTGGGGACCCGCATTTTTGGCCCCGTGGCCCGCGAGCTGCGCGCCGCCAACTTCATGAAGATCATTTCCCTTGCCCCGGAAGTGCTCTAGGAGATGACGATGAAAGCGTATCGTATCCGCAAGGACGACAAGGTGATGGTCATCACCGGCAAGGACAAGGGGAAAGTCGGCAAGGTGCTGAAGATCCTCAAGAAGAAGGATCGCGTGCTGGTGGAGAAGGTGAACGTGGCCAAGCGCCATATGCGCCCCAATCCCTATGCGCAGCAGCCCGGCGGCATCGTGGAAAAGGAAATGCCTCTGCATGTGTCCAATGTGATGGTGGTCTGCCCGGCCTGCGCCAAGCCGACCCGCGTGGGCTACAAGTACATTGAGTCCGAAGGCAAAACCAAGAAAGTGCGCTTCTGCAAAGAGTGCAACGAAGTCATGGAATAAGGTGATACGATGACCCGCCTTGAAAAGATTTATCGGGAGAAGGTGATTCCGGTACTGCAGAAGGAGTTTAATTACAGCTCCCCCATGCAACTGCCCGGGATTCAGAAAATCTCCCTGAATATCGGTCTGGGCGCCGCCAGCCAGAACAACAAGCTCATGGAAGAGGCCGTGGCTGAACTGTCGGCCATCGCCGGGCAGAAGGCCGTGGTGACCCGCGCCAAGAAGTCCATCGCCTCCTTCAAGCTGCGTGAAGGCATGCCCATCGGCGCTCGCGTCACCCTGCGCAAGGATCGCATGTGGGATTTCCTGGACAAGCTGATGAACTTTGCCCTGCCCCGCGTGCGCGACTTCCGCGGCATTCCGGATCGCGGCTTCGACGGTCGCGGCAACTTCACCCTTGGCATCAAGGAACACACCATCTTCCCCGAGCTGGAAGTGGATCGCGTGGAAAATCCCAAGGGCATGAACATCACCATTGTGACCACTGCCGGCACCGACAAGGAAGGCAAGTTCCTTCTGGATCAGCTGGGCATGCCCTTCCGCAAGTAGGAGTAAGCTATGTCGCGCACCTCTCTTGAAGTCAAAGCCCGGCGCAAGGCCAAGTTCAGCTCGCGCGCCTACAACCGCTGCCCCATTTGCGGGCGTCCGCGGGCCTTCATGCGTCAGTTCGGCATCTGCCGCATCTGCTTCCGCAACATGGCCCTGCGCGGCGAGCTGCCCGGCGTTCGCAAGTCCAGCTGGTAGTTCGTTGTACTGATAACGCCCAAGGGGACGGACTCCGGTTCGTCCCCTTTTTTTCCGTGCCCCGGCGCGGGGCTTGCATTTTGCCTTTGCATGGGGTAAAGACAGCAATTCACGTCGGGAAGTATCGGCATGGGGCCGACAACCCTGCGGATAACAACATGTAGTTAGGAGCTATCGATGATGACAGATCCTATTGCGGATATGCTGACCCGTATCCGCAACGCACATTTGGCCCTGCACAAGGAAGTGAATGTGCCGCGCTCGAAGATGAAAGTGGCGCTTGCCGACATCCTCAAGCGGGAAGGTTACGTCGAAGACGTGGCCACGGATGAGCGGAACATCACCATCACCCTGAAGTACCTCAAGGGCAAGGCTGCCATTTCGGGCCTGAAGCGCGTGAGCACCCCCGGTCGCCGCGTGTATGTGGGCGCGCACAGCATTCCCAAGGTACAGAACGGCCTCGGCATCTGCATTCTGTCCACGTCCAGCGGCGTGCTGGACGGCATGACCGCCCATGAAAAGAAGGTGGGCGGCGAACTTCTGTGTGAAATCTGGTAGGCGGTGCACCATGTCTCGAATTGGAAAACAGCCTATTGCCGTGCCTTCCGGCGTTGACGTCAAGATCGGCACGGATGTTGTGGAAGTGAAGGGACCCAAGGGCACCATGAGCACGCCTGTGTGCAGCCTGCTCAAGTATGAACTGGCCGACGGACAGGTGGTCATCACCCGTCTGGAGGAAACCCGCCAGAGCCGCGCCCAGCACGGCCTGCGCCGCACCCTGCTGGCCAACTGCATCGAAGGCGTGACCAAGGGCTTTTCCAAGTCCCTGGAAGTCATCGGCGTGGGTTACCGTGTGGCCGTCAAGGGCAACATGGTGGAACTTTCCGTCGGCTATTCGCATCCGGTGATCGTGGAACTGCCCGAAGGCATCAAGGCCAGCGCCGAAGGTCAGGTGCTGACCCTCACCGGCGTCAGCAAGGAACTTGTGGGCGAAATGGCCGCCAAGATTCGCCGTATCCGCAAGCCTGAACCCTACAAGGGCAAGGGCATCAAGTACACCACCGAAACGATTCGCCGCAAGGTCGGCAAGTCCGGCGGCAAGAAGTAGGTAGGGGGCGCACATGAAACTTTCCAAGAATGAATCCCGTCAGCGCCGCAAGATCCGCATCCGCAAGAAGGTCAACGGCACCCCCGAGCGTCCGCGTCTGGTGGTCTACCGTTCCAACATGCACATCTATGCGCAGATCGTGAACGACATCGAAGGCGCGACCCTTGTTTCCGCCTCCACCCTGCAGCTGGCCAAGACCGAAGCCGGCGTGCACTGCAATCTTGAAGGCGCCACCAAGGTCGGCAAGGAAATCGCCCGTCTGGCCAAGGAAAAGAATATCAGCCAGGTGGTGTTCGATCGCAACGGTTACCTTTACCACGGCCGGGTGAAAGCCGTGGCAGACGGCGCGCGCGAAGGCGGCCTGGAGTTCTAATATGCGTGAAAATACCGAAACCCCGATGAACGAACTGGGCGAAATCGAGAAGATCGTCGCCCTGAATCGCGTGGCCAAGGTCGTCAAGGGCGGTCGTCGTTTCAGCTTCAGCGCGCTGGTGGTCGTCGGTGACGGCAAGGGCGGCGTGGGCTTTGGCCTGGGCAAGGCCCAGGAAGTGCCCGAAGCCCTGCGCAAGGCGACCGAGCGCGCCCGCAAGAGCCGGGTGCAGATTCCGCTGGTGGACGGTACCCTGCCGTATGAGGTGCTGGGCCGCTTCGGCGCCGGGCGCGTCATGCTGAAGCCCGCCTCCGAAGGTACCGGCATCATCGCCGGCGGCGCCGTGCGCGCGGTCATGGAAGCCGTGGGCGTGCGCGACGTGCTGGCCAAGGCCATCGGCACCAACAATCCCCACAACGTGCTGCGTGCGACCATGCAGGGACTGGTTTCCCTGCGGAGCGCGGACGAAGTCTCCGAACTGCGCGGCAAGAAGCTCGAAGCCCCGAGGAAGTAGTCATGGCGGAAATCAAGGTCAAACTCGTGCGCTCGCGCATCGGCAGCACGCCGGCCCAGCGCAAGCTGTTGGACTCCCTTGGCCTCAAGCGTCGCGAAAAGGTCAGGACGTTCCAGGACACCCCGGCCATCCGGGGCATCATTGCCAAAGTTTCGCACCTGGTGAAGGTGATTGACTAATCACCGCGCCGGAGGAGTTAGGATCATGCAACTGCACAATCTCTTTCCCTTCCCGGAAGAGCGCAAAACGCGCCGTCGCGTGGGCCGCGGGGCCGGTTCCGGTCTGGGCTGCACGTCCGGCAAGGGTCACAAGGGTCAGAATGCCCGTGCCGGCGGCGGCGTCCGTCCCGGCTTTGAAGGCGGCCAGATGCCGCTGCAGCGCCGCCTGCCCAAACACGGCTTCAAGAACTTCCTCTTCAAGGTGACCTACGACGTCATTAATCTTGACCGTCTGCTGGAAGCCTTCGAAGGCAAGAGCGACATCACCCTGGACGACATCTATGCGCGCGGTCTCGCCCGCATGGGCGCGCCGGTCAAGGTGCTGTCCCGCGGCAGCGTGAATGCCGCCGTCAAGGTGGAAGCCCACAAGTTCAGCCAGGCCGCGGCGGAAAAAATCCGTCAGGCCGGCGGCGAGGTCAAGGAGCTGGAAGCGGCTCCTGCCGAATAAAAAAAGTCAATGTCCGACTGCGGCGCCAGCGGATGCCTGCCTTCCGAACCACGGGGCAGGCTTCCGCTGGCGTGATGCAGGAGCAAAACGAACGAGAATTGCATGGCATCTGGAACCGTGAACAACATGGATGGGCAGCGCTCGCTCCTCAAACGCCTTGGCTGGACGTTTTTGCTGCTCTGCTGCTACCGGATCGGCGTGCATGTGCCGGTACCGGGCGTGAACACCGAGGCCCTCAAGGACTATGTCAACAGCATGCAGGGAACGCTCTTCGGCATGTTCGACATGTTTTCGGGCGGCGCGCTGTCCAATGTGTCGGTCTTTGCCCTCGGCGTCATGCCGTACATTTCGGCCTCCATCATCATGCAGCTTTTGCAGGTGGTGAGTCCCGACATCAAACGCATGGCCAAGGAAGAAGGGCAGGCCGGCCGGCGAAAGATCACGCAATACACCCGTTATCTCACGGTGCTCATCACCCTCGTGCAGGGGCTGGGCATTTCCGTGGGGCTGGAATCCATGCGCATGGGGGATGCCTCCATCGTGCTGAATCCCGGCTGGCAGTTCCGCATGATGACCATGGCGACCTTTACGGCCGGTTCCATGCTGGTCATGTGGTTCGGTGAACAGATCACCGAACGCGGCATCGGCAACGGCATTTCGCTCATCATCTTCTGCGGCATCGTCGTGGGGATCCCGCGCGGGATCATGCAGTCCCTGGAGTTGATCCAGTCCGGCGGCATGTCCATCTTCGTGGCGGCTTCCGTGGTGCTGCTCATGGCGGTGGTGCTGACGTGCATCGTATTTATCGAAAGCGCACAGCGCCGCATTCCGGTGAGCTACGCCAAGCGCCAGATCGGGCGCAAGATGTTCGGCGGGCAGAATACGCATCTGCCTCTGCGTCTCAACACGGCGGGCGTCATTCCGCCCATTTTCGCTTCGTCCCTGCTGCTCTTCCCGGCCACGGTCGGACAGTTTGCCACCAACGAGTACGTCAAGCGGGCGGCCGATTTCTTCGCGCCGCACACGGCGATGTACAATGTGATTTATGTGGCCCTTATCTTCTTCTTCTGCTACTTTTACACGGCTATCATCTTTGATCCCAAGGACATGGCCGAAAACCTGAAGAAGAACGGGGGCTTCATCCCCGGGATCCGGCCCGGCGAGCGTACCCAGGAGTACATTGACACCGTTCTCTCGCGGCTCACGCTGTCGGGCGGGGTGTACATCTCCGTGGTGTCCGTGCTGCCCATGCTCATGTACAGCTGGTTCAATGTGCCGTTTTACTTCGGCGGCACAAGCCTGCTCATTCTTGTGGGCGTGGCCATGGACTTCCGCAATCAGCTCGAGTCGCACATGATCTCGACCCAGTATCAGGGCCTCATGAACAAGGCGCGCAAGAGCGGACGGCTCTAATCGGGGATAGATGGCATGAAGAAGTATCAAGGCGCATTCATCAAGAACGATCGCGAGATCGCCTGCCTTCGTGAGGCGAACCGGATGGTGGCCAATATTCTGGACGCCATCGGGGATGCTGTCGCCCCGGGGGTGCCGACCATGCGCTTTGAGGAGATCGCACGCGAGATGTGTGCGGCATACAAGGTGAAGCCGGCCTTTCTCGGCTATTGCGGCTACCCCTACGCCACCTGCTGTTCCGTCAACGAGCAGGTTGTTCACGGCTTTCCTTCCGCGCGGCTGCTTGAGGAAGGCGATATCGTCAGCGTGGACATGGGCGTGGTGTATGAGGGCTTTGTGGGCGACGCCGCGCGCACCTTCCCGGTGGGGCAGGTGAGCGAGGAGGCCCGCAGGCTCATGCAGGTCACCGAGGAAAGCCTCTATGTGGGCATTGAACAGGCCCGCGCCGGCAATGACGTGTACGCCATCGGCGCGGCGGTGCAGGCCCATGTGGAGGCGGCGGGCTTCAATGTCGTGCGGCGCTTTGTCGGTCACGGCGTCGGCGCCAAGATGCACGAAAAACCGGAAGTGCCCAACTTCAAGCCGGGCATGCGGGGGCTGACCCTGCAGAACGGCATGGTCATCGCCATTGAGCCGATGGTGACCATCGGCACGCATGAAGTGGACATTCTGGATGACCAGTGGACGGCTGTGACCCGTGACGGCAAATGGGCTGCGCACTTTGAGCACAGCGTTGCCATCACCCATGACGGGCCGCGCATTTTGAGCATTTCGGATCGCGGCCTCAACAGGCGTACCATTGGCAGTTGACAGTCAGGAAAAAGATGGATAAAGGTTTCTGTTCCCGCTGAGAAGTGATGCGAGGAGCAGCCCACTGGCCCGGATTTCCGGCCGGTATTCGGTATGATTATTCGGGCCATGCAAGGCTTGACCTTGCCGCCAACTGGAGACGAGTTATGAAAGTCAGACCTTCCGTCAAGAAAATATGCCCCAAGTGCAAAGTTATCCGGCGCAAGGGCGTTCTTCGAGTTATCTGCGAAAACCCCCGGCACAAGCAGCGCCAGGGCTAGGCAGGAGACGTACTGTGGCGAGAATTGCAGGTGTTGATTTGCCGCGCGGCAAACGGGTGGACATTGCTCTTACCTATATCTATGGCATTGGCCGCAATACGGCCCTCAAGATCCTGGACACCACCGGTGTCAACTGGGAACGCAATATTGATGATCTCTCCGCCGATGAAGTGAACGAGATCCGCAAGGAACTCGAGCAGAACTACAAGGTGGAAGGCGACCTCCGTCGCGAGGTTTCCAGCAATATCAAGCGCCTTATGGACATTGGCTGCTATCGCGGCCTTCGTCATCGTCGCGGCTTGCCCGTGCATGGTCAGCGTACCCACACCAACGCGCGTACCCGCAAGGGTCCCCGCCGCGGTGCCGTGGGCAAGAAAAAGTAAAATCCGCAAAAGAGATTGAGGGACAGTAGTCATGGCCAGACCCAAGAAAGCGGTCAAGAAGAGGGAAAAGAAGAACATTCCTGTGGGCATTGCCCATATTCAGGCTTCTTTCAACAATACCATCATCACCTTTACCGACACCCGCGGCAATGCCGTGAGCTGGGCCTCGTCCGGCCAGAGCGGCTTCAAGGGTTCGCGCAAGTCCACGCCCTTTGCGGCGCAGGTGGCTGCCGAAACCGCTGCCCGCAAGGCTCAGGACAACGGCATGCGTACCGTGGGCGTCTATGTGAAGGGCCCCGGCTCCGGTCGTGAAGCCGCCATGCGCGCCATTGCCGCCGTCGGCTTCCGTGTGGCTTTCATTCGTGATGTGACGCCCATTCCGCACAACGGCTGCCGGCCGCCCAAGCGCCGTCGCGTCTAGCCGGCGGACAGCTTCAGCTACAAGAGGATTGATTCATGGCCAAATATACCGAAGCCAAATGTCGCATCTGTCGTCGTGAGGGCTGCAAGCTTTTCCTCAAGGGCGACCGTTGCTTCACTGACAAATGTGCTCAGGATCGTCGTCCGTATGCGCCCGGCCAGCATGGCCGCGCCCGGAAGAAGGTCAGCGAATATGCGGTGCAGCTGCGCGAAAAGCAGAAGACCCGCCGCACCTATGGCATTCTGGAACGCCAGTTCCGGGGCTACTTTGAAAAGGCCGACATGCAGAAGGGCGTGACCGGTACCAACCTGCTCGTCATTCTGGAACGCCGCCTGGACAACGTGGTGTATCGCATGGGCTTTGCCAATTCCCGCAATCAGGCCCGTCAGCTGGTGCGCCACGGCATCTTTACCCTCAACGGCCGCAAGGTGAATATTCCTTCCCTGCAGGTGCGTGTGGGCGATACCGTGGAAGTGCCTGAAAAGAACCGCAAGATCCCCGTGATCGCCGAAGCCCAGGAAGTGCTGGCCCGTCGCGGCTGCCCCGCCTGGCTGGAAGCCGACGGCGCGGCCTTCAAGGGGACGGTCAAAGCTCTGCCGCAGCGTGATGACATTCAGTTCCCGGTCAACGAACAGCTGATCGTCGAACTTTACTCGAAATAAGGCGGGTGAGCCATGCTTAACAAACAGGGCGAACGCCTCATCAATTCGCGCAACTGGAACGAACTGGTCAAGCCCGATCAGATCGTGCGCGATGATGAGACGGCCAGCAGCTCCCACGGCAAGTTCGTGTGCGAGCCGCTGGAGCGCGGATACGGCACTACCATCGGCAATGCCATGCGTCGCGTGCTTCTGGCTTCCCTGCAGGGGGCGGCCTTTGTCTCCGTGAAAGTTCTCGGGGTGCAGCACGAGTTCACGACCATTCACGGCGTGCTGGAGGATGTGACGGATCTCGTGCTCAACCTCAAGCAGGTGCGCCTGCGCATGGATACCGATGAGCCGCAGCGGCTGAGCCTGCGCGTGGATCACAAGGGCGTCGTGACGGCTGCCGACATTCAGGAAAATCAGCATGTGACCATCCTGAATCCCGAGCAGCACATTGCCACGCTCACCGAGGACATCGTGCTGGAAATGGAACTCGAAGTCCGTATGGGCAAGGGCTACATGCCGGCCGACATGCACGAGGGCCTTGCTGACGAGATTGGCCTCATCAAGCTGGATTCGAGCTTCTCCCCGGTGCGCAAGGTCGCCTATACCGTGGAGCAGGCCCGCGTCGGCCAGATGACCAACTATGACCGGCTCATTCTGGAAGTTTGGACGGATGGCTCGCTCACGCCCGAAGACGCCATTGCCTACAGCGCCAAGATCATCAAGGATCAGATTTCCGTCTTCATCAACTTTGATGAGCGGATTTCCGGCGATTGCCATTCCGGCAGCAGCGACAGCGGCGAGCTGAATGAGCATCTTTTCAAGAACATTGATGATCTCGAACTTTCCGTCCGCGCCACCAATTGCCTGCGCAGCGCCAATATCTCGCTTGTGGGCGAGCTGGTGCAGCGCAGCGAGTCCGACATGCTCAAGACCAAGAACTTTGGCCGCAAGTCTCTTGACGAAATCAAGGGCGTGCTGCTGGACATGGGCCTTGACTTCGGCATGCGCGTGGACGGCTTCGAGAAGAAATACCAGGAATGGAAAAGGAAGCAGCAAAATGAGGCATAGCAACTCCGGCAGAAAACTTTCGCGTACGCCGTCGCACCGCAAGGCTCTGCTCCACAATCTCGCCAAGGCGCTTCTGGCTCATGGTCGCATTCGCACCACGGAAATGAAGGCCAAGGAACTGCGTGGCGTTGTGGAGCCGCTCATCACCCTCGCCAAGCGCAATGACCTGCATGCCCGGCGTCTGGCCTACCGTGTGCTGTGTGATCATGCCCTCGTCAAGCGTCTGTTTGACGAAATCGGGCCCAAGTTTGCCGGCGTGCCCGGCGGTTACACGCGCATTATGAAGCTGGCCATGCCGCGCAAGGGCGACAATGCCCCCATGGCCATCATCGAACTGACCCGGCGTGAAGACGCTCCCGCTCCTGAAGCGGCGGCTGCCAACGCCTGATTTCCGCAGTCATGCGGCATTTCAAGGGGCCTTTTGGCCCCTTTTTTTATAGGAGTCATGCCTATGATGCTTCTGGAAAAAGCGCGCGCTGCGGGTTGAGCGGCCAAGATCGCTCCAGAGGCTCTGGAGCATATCTTGGCTGATGTTGTGGCCTCATTGCCGCCGCAGCTGGAATCCCGTGTGCTGGCGGGGCGGGCGCGCAACGAGGATGCCGTGGTTTTGCGTCTGCCGCCGGGCAAGGCGCTGGTGCAGACCGTGGACGTGCTCACCCCCCTCGTCAACGACGCCTTTGCCTTTGGACGCATCGCCGCGGCCAATGCCCTGTCGGACGTCTACGCCCTGGGCGGCGAGCCGTGGTCGGCCATGAACATTTGCTGCTTTCCGCCCTGTCTGGTGGCCGATGATGCGGACGAAACCATTGCCGGCATCCTGCGCGGCGGACTGGATGCCCTCATTGAGGCGGGAGCGGTGCTGGCCGGCGGCCATTCGGTTCAGGATGACGAGCTGAAGTATGGTCTGGCGGTAAGCGGTCTCATCGATCCCGGACACATTGCCGTCAATTCGGGCCTGCAACCCGGGCAGCGGTTGCTGCTGACCAAACCCATCGGAACGGGCGTGCTCTCCACGGCCCTCAAGGCGCAGTGGGACGGCTGGGAAGAGGCTGCCGAGCAGCTGCGCTTCTGGTGCGGCCGCCTGAATCGCGTGGGCGGGGAGATTATTGCCCGTTACCGCCTCACGGCGGCGACGGACGTGACTGGTTTCGGGCTGGGCGGTCATCTGCTGGAAATGGCTGAGGCCTCGCAGGTCGGCATCGCGCTGGATGTGGAAAATGTCCCCCTCATGCCGCAGGCGCTTGATTTTGCCCGGCTGGGCTTCATCCCTTCGGGCAGCCATGCCAACCGGCACTATTGCGCCGCTCGCACCAAGGTTCTTTCGGCTCTGGACGAGGCGCTGGAAAGCCTCCTGTTCGATGCCCAGACCTCGGGCGGACTGGTGCTGGCCGTGGCGGCCGAGGATATGCCGCGCATTGCCGCCGAGTTGACGGAAGCCGGGGATCTGGCGGCTTGCATCGGCGAGGTGCTGCCTGCCGAAGCCCACGGGGTACGGCTGTTGCTGCGCTGAGTCTCCGGCTTGCGGCCCTTGTGGCTCTGTGCTAGACGGGGAAGGCGGGCGAGAGTGGCGGAACTGGTAGACGCACTGGACTTAGAATCCAGCGGAACTTCCGTGGGGGTTCGATTCCCCCCTCTCGCACCAGCCCCGACCCGCAGCTGAGGCAGGCGGGTTTTTTTGTCCGCAAACGGCAGCGGCCGGCGGCTGCGGGGCGGACTTGTGTTGCCGTCCGCTTTGTGGTACCAGTGACGGTTCCCAAAGGAAAGGGAGCATTCCGCCGCAATCACGGCGGGCGGCCCCCGGGAAAAAAAATCGCCAAGGAGCGCCCTGTGGAATATACCATTGAAGAACTCTCTCCGGTAAAACGGAAGATCAGCATTACCGCTGAAGCTCATGACGTGGACGACGCCATTGCCCGTTCCGTTGCCTATTACCGCAAATCCGTGCAGATCGACGGTTTCCGCAAGGGCAAGGTTCCGGCGTCGGTGGTGGAAAAGCGTTTTCACGACCACATCTATCAGGAAGCCCATCAGGCTCTGGTCAATGCCCGGGTCGGTGAGGCGCTGGCCGAAGCCAAGCTGGAACCGGTGTCCGGCATCCAGTTTGTGGAGGATGGCGGCGCCCTGACGCGCGGCCAGGGGCTGAGCTTCAGCGTGGAATTTGAGGTGCTGCCTGCCTTTGAACTGCCGGCCTATGAAGGGCTGGAAGTGGAAAAGGAAAAGGCGGTGGTCGCTGACGAGGAAGTGGACGCCGTCATTGCCCGCATCCGCAAGGATCGGGCCGAGCTGGTGGACGCCGGCGAAGGCCCGGCCGTGGACGGTCAGGTTGCCCACATCAGCTTTGAGGCTTTTGAGGACGGCAAGCCCGTGGAAGACCTCAAGACCGAGCATTTTGACCTGCCCCTCGGTGAGGGGCAGGCCCTGGAAGAATTTGAAAAGCTGGTCAAGAGCGTCAAGGCCGGTCAGAGCGGCGAAGGCGACATTGCCTTCCCCGAAAACTTCCCGGCGCAGAATCTGGCCGGCAAGACCCTGAAGATCCGGGTGACCGTGCATGCGGTCAAGGATCGCAAGCTGCCTGAGATCAATGATGATCTGGCCAAACAGGTGGGTGCGGAAAGCATGGAGAAACTGCGCCAGAGCATTCGCGACAGCTATGCCCACAGCCGGGAAAATGCCGCGCGCAACGCCGCCCAGAAGAAGATGCTGGACAAGCTGCTGAGCGGACTGGAATTCCCGCTGCCGGAAAGCCTGCTGGACATGCAGATTCGTACCCTGATTGCGGAAACGTCCGCCCGCCTCGAGCAGCAGGGCAGAAAGCTGGCTGATCTCGGCAAGAGCGAGGAGGAACTGCGCAAGGATATGCAGAAGCAGGCCGAGGAGCTGACCCGCATTCAGGTGCTGCTGCTGGCCATTGCCCGCAAGGAAGGCCTGAGCGTGACGCAGGCGGAAGTTGACAATCAGCTGTATCGCATCTGCATCCAGACCGGCGAGGATTACCACAAGGTGCGCGAGGCCTATGAGCGCACCGGCATGATCCACACCATGCGGGATCGCCTGCTGGCCGACAAGGCCATGGAGGCGGCCTTTGCCAAGGCCAGCGTCAAGGAAGTCGAACCCATGAAGGAAATTGCCCCGGTTCGGAAGAACGCCGAATAGTTCCGCGTTCCCTGCGAGATTTGCACAACGTCGCGCCGCAAGGCGCGGCGTTGTCGGATTTTCGCAGGCATGTCCCGTGCCGGGCGACCCGGCAACACTTCTCAACGAGCGAGGACAGCATGCAGGCCTATCAGATTCCCTTTGTCATCGAAAATACGGGCAGGGCGGAGCGTTCCTACGATATTTATTCCCGCCTGCTCAAGGATCGCATTGTGCTCCTGAGCAGTGAGGTGACGGATACTGTGGCCTCGCTCATCTGCGCCCAGCTGCTCTTCCTGGAATCGCAGGATCCCGAGCAGGAAATCAATCTCTATATCAATTCCCCCGGCGGTTCGGTCACGGCAGGGCTGGCCATTTACGACACCATGCGCTACATCACCTCGCCGGTGACCACGGTCTGCATGGGGCGGGCGGCCAGCATGGGGGCCTTTCTGCTCTCCGCGGGCAAGCCCGGCATGCGCTTTGCCCTGCCCAACAGTCAGATCATGATCCATCAGCCCTTGGGCGGCTATCAGGGACAGGCCACGGATATCGAAATCCATGCCCGCGAAATCCTGCGCATCAAGGAGCGCCTCAATCGCCTGCTGGCCGAGCATACCGGACAATCCTATGAGACCATTGTCAGCGCCACCGAGCGCGACAAGTTCCTCACCCCCGAAGAAGCCCTTGAATTGGGCATCATTGACCGCGTGCTGGTGTCCCGCCGCGATCTGGAGGATAAAAACTAGCCATGTCCGACAAACCGTCGTCCGAAAACAGGGAAGAACTCTGCTGCTCATTTTGCGGCCGGCCCGAAAGTCAGGTCAGCAACATGATCGTGCAGGAGAATGCCCGCATTTGCGATCTGTGCATCAAGGCCTGCGGCGAACTCATTGCGCGGGACAGGCTGAAAAACGACGACACGCCGGAGCGTCTGCTTTCGCCGCAGGAAATCAAGGAACGCCTCGACGAATATGTCATCGGCCAGCATGACGCCAAGAAGATTCTCTCCGTGGCGGTGCACAATCATTACAAGCGCGTTTTCTACGCCGACGCGCTGGGCGATGATGTCGAACTCGAAAAGAGCAATATCCTGCTGGTCGGCCCCTCGGGCAGCGGCAAGACCCTGCTGGCCAAGACCCTGGCCAAGGTGCTGCGCGTGCCCTTTGCCATTGCCGATGCCACGACCCTGACCGAAGCGGGCTATGTGGGCGAGGACGTGGAAAACATCCTTGTCCAGCTTTTGCAGAACGCCGACTATGATCTGGAAGCCGCCAGCAAGGGCATCATCTATATCGATGAAATCGACAAGATCTCCCGCAAGAGCGACGGCCCTTCCATCACGCGCGACGTGTCCGGCGAAGGCGTGCAGCAGGCCCTGCTGAAAATCATCGAGGGCACGGAAGCCAATATCCCTCCCAAGGGCGGACGCAAGCACCCGCAGCAGGAATTTATCCGCATGAACACGAGCAACATCCTGTTCATCGTGGGCGGCGCCTTTGTGGGGCTGGACAAGATCGTGGAATCGCGCATGACCGGCGGGGCCATGGGCTTCGGCGCCCATGTGCGCACCAGCAAGGAAATGCCCCTTTCCGAATTGCTCGAAAAGATCCATCCGCAGGATCTGGTGAAATTCGGTCTCATTCCCGAATTTGTGGGCCGCATTCCCATCATCACCCATGTGGATGAACTGGATGAGCCGGATCTCGTGCGCATCCTGACCGAACCCAAGAATGCGCTGGTGCGCCAGTATCAGAAGCTCTTTGAGCTGGACAACGTGCAGTTGCGCTTCACGACCAATGCCCTCAAGTCCATTGCGCACAAGGCCATTGAGCGCAAGACCGGGGCGCGCGGCCTGCGCAACGTCATGGAGCGCATCATGCTCGACATCATGTTCAAGCTGCCTTCCCTGCCCAATGTGAAGGAATGCCTCATCAATCAGGCCGTCATCGACAAGGGCAGGGAACCGGTGCTGCTCTATGCCGACGAGGCGGATTTTCCGGCTGAGGTGCTGGACGATCAGGCCTCCTAGCCGCTGACGGGCGGTTGCCGCGGAGCAGCCGCCCGGTCGTTTTGCCCGCTTGCGCTTCGCCCGGGCGTTACGGGTGAATCTCTTTTGTGATCAGAGGATAGCTTATGTCCGCAAGTCAGTTCGGCGCCGATCAGGTGCAGACCCTGCCCTTCATGCCGCTGCGGGAAGTCGTCATGTTCCCGCGCTCCATCATGCCCCTTTTTGTGGGGCGCGAGGCCTCCATCAAGGCCATCGAGGATGCGCAGGCCCATTACGGCAAGCAGATTTTTCTTGTCACCCAGAAGGAAGCGGAAGTGGAGCGCCCCGGCTCGGAAGATCTCTTTGCCGTGGGGGTGATCTGCAAGGTGCTGCAGATGCTGCGCCTGCCTGATGGCACCATCAAGGTGCTTTTTGAGGGCATGCACCGGGCCTCCTGGCGGGCCATCAGCGGCGGCTCCAGCCCCCTCGCCCGCGTGGAGGGACTGCCGGAAACCGAAAGCCGTCCCGAAGAACGGGAAGCGCTGGTGCGCGCCGTCCATGAATCGCTGGAAGAATACGGCAAGGGCAACAAGAAGATTTCGCAGGAAGCCGTGCTGGCCATACTGGCTCAGCGCGATCCGGGCGCGCTGGCCGACGCCGTGCTGCCGCATCTCAAGGTGGATTACCGCAAGAAGCAGGAGGCGCTGGAACTGACTGACGTCACCCTGCGGCTGGAAAAGGTCTATGAGCTGCTGCAGGGCGAAGTGGCGCTCGTCAGCATGGAAAAGCGCATCAAGAACCGCGTCAAGGTGCAGATGGAGCGCAACCAGCGCGAATACTATCTCAACGAGCAGATCAAGGCCATCAACAAGGAAATGGGCCGCGACGACGACCCGCAGGCCGAAATGGACGAACTGGAGCAGAAGCTCCGCGCCCGCAACATGCCCGAGGAGGCGCGCGACAAGGCCCTCTCCGAAGTGAAGAAACTGCGGGCCATGCCGCCGTCCGCCGCCGAATATACCGTGGTGCGCAACTATGTGGACTGGATACTGGATCTGCCCTGGTGCGACCTCAAGGAAGTGGATATCGACATCGACAAGGCCCGCGCCGTGCTCGACGGCGATCACTTCGGCCTCGAGAAGCCCAAGGAGCGCATCCTCGAATATCTTGCCGTACAAAAGCTGTCCAACGGCCTGAAAGGCCCCATCCTCTGCCTTGTCGGCCCGCCCGGCGTGGGCAAGACCTCGCTGGCCAAATCGGTAGCCCGGGCCACGGGGCGCGATTATGTGCGCCTGGCGCTCGGCGGCGTGCGCGACGAAGCCGAAATTCGCGGGCATCGCCGTACCTATGTGGGCGCGCTGCCCGGCAAGATCATTCAGTCCCTGAAGCGGGTGAAATTCAACAACCCCCTGTTCTGTCTCGACGAAATCGACAAGATGAGTTCGGACTACCGGGGCGACCCTGCGTCGGCCCTGCTGGAGGTGCTCGACCCGGAACAGAACAGCACCTTCATGGATCATTACCTTGATCTGGAATATGATCTGTCCAAGGTTTTCTTCATCACCACGGCCAACTCGCTGCATTCCATTCCGGCCCCGCTGCTCGACCGCATGGAAATCATCGAGCTGAACAGCTACCTCGAGACGGAAAAGCGCCACATCGCCCGCAACTTCCTCCTGCCGCGCCAGATTGAGGAACACGGCCTCAAGGAAGGCAATGTCCGCCTTTCCGACAATGCCCTGCTGGAAATCATCCGTTCCTATACCCGCGAAGCCGGCGTGCGCAACCTTGAGCGCGAAATCGCCGCCCTCTGCCGCAAGACGGCCATCCGGCTGGTGGAGGAAGGCGACATCCACAAATGCGTGACCATCTCCCGCCAGAGCCTGCCCGCCATGCTCGGCGTCAAGCGCTATCGGCATGAAGAACGTGAAAACGAGCCGCAGGTGGGCGTCTGCGCCGGTCTGGCCTACAATCAGCGCGGCGGCGAGATCCTGCTTGTGGAAACCAGCCTCATGAGCGGTTCCGGGCAGGTGGTCACCACTGGCCAGCTCGGCGACGTGATGAAGGAATCCGCCCGCGCCGCCCTGAGCTATGTGCGCTCCCGCGCCGAAGTCCTCGGCCTTGATCCGCGCTTCCATCGCAAGGTGGATATCCATGTGCATGTGCCTGCGGGCGCAACGCCCAAGGACGGCCCCTCTGCCGGCATTACCCTCGCCACCTCCATCACCTCGGCTCTGCTCGGCATCCCCGTGCGCAACGATGTGGCCATGACCGGCGAAATCTCCCTGCGCGGGCGCGTGCTGCCCATCGGCGGCCTGCGCGAAAAACTGCTCGCCGCCCGTCGCAGCGGCATCCGCTGCGTCATCATGCCCCGCGACAACGAAAAGGATCTCAAGGAAGTGCCCGACGAAGTGCTCAAGGATCTCGAGATTGTCTTTGTCGAACATGTGGACGAGGTGCTGCCCCGCGCCCTCGCCGCCCCCCGCGAAACCATCTTCTCCGGCGAGGCTGCCGCGCAGCCCCTCTACCTCTCCCTGCGCGCCGGCGCCGTGAAGCACGACGACAAGGCCCAGCCCGCCCAGTAGGCCGGGGCCTTTCTCCGCACGACAAGACCGCGCTTTCGGCAAGACGAAAGCGCGGTCTTGTCGTGCTGGGGAGTGAAGGGAAGGAGAAGCCCTCGCTCTGCTGTCGATGCCCGTAGCTTCCTGCGTCGCAACGGGCACGGCCCTTGCGGGCCGCCTTTCGGTCGCTCCCTTC
>NHCFC04200__coassemble_577_pt1 | contig 31582 bp, 32 predicted proteins | sample NHCFC04200__metabat2_low_PE_055 | metagenome-assembled genome bin NHCFC04200
GGAGGGGTTCGGGGAGGGAGAACCTTTTGTTCACAAAAGGTTTCCCTCCCCGAAATAAAAACAGCAATAAAAACAATATATTGTCAAAAAAATATTTCCATCAGTTCTTGTGCGCATTCCTGACGAGGAGGTAGCGGGCGTTCTCCCAGACGACGGGGCCGACGCGACTTTCGAGCAGGGCGCGATCCTGCGGGCGGTCGCTCAGGATGTAGTCTGGCGTGGTGGACAGGCCGACGTCGATGTATGCGGTCGGCGACATTTTGAGGGCGGCTTCGATGCGTTCCCATTCGTGCAGGGGGGCAAGGGCCTTGGCATAGTAGAGCAGGCAGGCATCCTTCCAGCCGTAGGTCAGGGGGCGCAGGGCATTGTAGCGGATGGCCTGATCCTCGCGCGCGAAGAAGATGCTTTCGCCGGGGCGGGTCTGTTCGCGCAGGGCCTGCACCATTTCGGCGCGGCGCAGCTGGGGGCCGTAGGCGGCTTCGTAGCGGGCATCGTCCAGACGGTTCCAGTACCAGGCGAAGCTGACGCGCGCCATGTCATGCAGGCCGCCGCAGAAAAAGCCGATAGCCAGTCCCAGGCAGACCAGGCCGGCGCAGATGCGTTGCCAGAGCGGTCGAACCGCCTCAAGCGCCACATCGCGCCACAGGATGTTGGCCCCGAGGAAGACAAGGCAGATGGCGAAGAACGGCAGGAAGCGGTGAACGCGCACGAGATCGAATTCCAGATGCATGCGGCCCAGCGCCCGGCTGATCTCCTGATCGAGGACAAAGAGCAGGATGACGATGTATGTGCCGGCGATCCAGAGCCAGATATGCTTGCCGAAGAGCTTTTCCCGGGGCGTCCCGCGGCGGACGATCATCCAGGTGCCCCAGAGGGCCAGGGGGATGACCGGCAGCAGGGTATATTGCCGGAGGAATCTGAGCATGCCCTCGAGATATTCGGCATATTCGATATTGAAACGCGTGCGCAGGATGTGATCCATGAAGGCAACGTCGTCCGGCCCGAGTTTCACGCCCGAGGCATGCGTGTAGGTGAGGGCGTAGGGCAGCATGACGAGCAGGAAGCAGGCGCCGGTCAGCAGCAGCCAGAGGGCGTGGCGGGGCCAGCTCGTGCCTTGCGGGCGGGAGGCGGCAAAGCTCAGCCAGAGGCCGGCCGCCGCAGGCAGGGCGCTGATGGAATGGACATAGACCAGCCCGCCCAGGGCGAGCATGAAGGGGGGCCACCAGCGGGGTTTTTCGCGTATGAGGAAGAAGAGACAGAGCAGCAGGCCATAGAGGGCGTTGAACAGGCTGCGCGGGGTATAGTCGCGGTAACCCGCGCCCCAGTAGGTTCCCCACGGCGTCCAGTAGCACAGGCCCATGAGGAGGCTGAAGAACAGGGCTTTCCAGCGCTGCTTGAAGAAAACGATGCCCAGCAGATAGAAGGCCAGATAGTGCAGAAAGACGCTGACGCCCGTCAATTGCAGGTAGGCCACGCCGTAGTTGCCGTCGTCGCCGGCCAGCCAGTTGACGGCCTGCACGAGTGGCGTCACATGGGTCAGGTAGCGGCTTTCCTCGCTGTAGACAAAGTCCTGTCGGAATGCCTCGGGATGCCCATAGGCGGCGGCAATGGAGGCGTACATGGCCGGATCCGTTGTCAGATCCACGCCGTCCACCGACGCGCCGATGCGTCCGTAATGCAGCAGTACGGCAAGGAGCAGGAAGCCGAAGACGGCCCAGACATCGAAACGGGTCAGCGCGCGCATGATTCCTCCGTGACGCGGGCGGACGGATTGTCCGTTTTCCAGAAATTGCGGCTGCCGTTGAGCAGCACGGCGGCCAGAGCCGTGGGCAGGAAATGCAGGGCATGGACATAGAGCGCTATGCCCAGCGCGGCATTGTGTTCCACGCCGAACCAGGACAGACTGAGTACCATTGCCCCTTCAAAGACGCCCAGACCGCCGGGGGAGGACGGTACGGCCATGCCCAGACAGGTCACGGCAAAGACGGTGAGCATCTGCGCGCCGTCAAGGGGCAGATTGGCCACGCAGCGCAGGGAAATGGCGAAGCTGGCGAAGTAGCAGGCCCAGATGATCAGGGAAAGCAGAAAGCCGCGCGCGGCCCAGGGCAGGGAAACCTTGTCGATGAGCTGGTCGTGAAGACGGGAAAGGAGCGTGCCCAGACGGCCGGGAAAAAATCGGGCATAGGCGGCATGGAACCAGGCTGACCAGTGGCGGCAGATGGAAAAGAGGCAGGCCCCGCCCAGCGCCAGCAGCAGCGGCAGGACGAGGCGCTGTTCCGCATCCAGCAGGGTATAGGCCAGCAGGGCCACACAGAGCAGGGAGAGCACGTCCAGCAGACGTTCCCAGAGGATGACTGAGCTTGTGTCCAGCAGAGAGGCGTTCGTTTTTCTGGCCAGATAAAACACCTTCATGGCGTCGCCGGCCTTGGCGGGCAACAGGTTGTTGTAGCCCACGCAGAGCAGCACGGCCCGAAGGCTGAGGGCATAGCCGGCGCCGGACGGCAAGAGGCAGTGCAGACGCAGGCCCATGCAGGCATAATCCAGCATCACCGCGCACAGGGAAAGCCCCATTGCCCAGAGGGCATAGCCGCGCAGCGCTTCCCAGAGCTGCGGGAGATCCACGCCGGACAGGGCATAGACAAGGGCGGCCAGACTGATGCCCCATTGCAGGAAAAAAAGCAGCCCCCGACGGGAAAACATCGCCCACATGAGCGGTTCGCATTTCATAGACGTCCCGTTTCTCCTTCCGATGTGCCGTCGCCATTTCGGCCCGGCGCAGCCCGTCCCGTGCGGGGCGGCGCTTTGCCCCGATTCGGGAGGGGCGGCAAGGGCCGCCGGCAGGAAGCGGGATCACCGCATGGCCTTGCGCAGCACGCTTTCCGCGCTGGGCGTATGTTGGGCCTCCAACAGCACCTGATAGGCGAACAGCCCCGGCAGCAGCCGCGCAAGGGGCCTGTTGAGGGCCATGAGCAGGCGGGCAAGCCGGTTGTTGCCCAGCGCCCGGGGATAGGGCGCCGTCATCATCTGTTTGCGCAACACCCGGAACCCCGCATAGCGCATGAGTCTGGCCAGCGAATGACGGGTAAAGAGCCGTTTGTGGGACAGGGCCAGAATGCCGCGCCGCCCGTAGTTGAACTGTCCGAACAGCAGCATGAGCCGCGTGATGAAAAAGCCCACATTGGCGCTGCCCGCGATGAGCGTGACGCCCGCATTGCCCGTCAGGCGCTCGCGCAGCCGCGCAAGAAAGTCCTCCGCCGAGTCGCGCTCCTCCAGCACGTCCAGCGCCACCACATAATCCAGCCGATCCCACGGCGCGTCGGGCAGTTCCCTGTCCAGATCAACGTCGGGGGGGCAGCTGATGACCGTGCAGCCCTTCTCCTGCCGCAGATGGGTCGCCAATTCCTCATCCGTGCAGCCCAGATCCAGCACCAGACTGCCGGGCCGTATGGACTCGGCCACCGCCTTGCCCGTGGAGGGAAAGGAAAAGGTGCTCACCTTGCGCGCCACTTCCGTCTGCGGAAAGAAAAACTTGGGATCGAAGAACACGCCCATGCGGATGAGCCGCCCCTTGAGGCTGGTCACCATGACATCCCAGGCGTAGCGCAGGCCGTTCACATGGCAGACTTCATCGCCGTAATGGGTGGGAATGGGCAATTCCACGATCTTTCCGCCGGAAAAAACCACCTGCATGATGATTTCCGTATCGAAATCGAAATCGTTGGTATTCAGATCCAGCGGCAGTTCGCGCAGCATCGCAACCCGGTACACCCGGTAGCCGGTGTGAAATTCGGACAGATGCGTTCCCAGAAGGCGATTCTGGAAGGCCGTCAGCAGCATGTTGCCCACGAATTTGTAATAGGGCATGCCGCCCTTGAGGGCGTCGCGCTTGTGCAGCATACGCGAACCGAATACCGCATCTACCCGCTCATTTTGGCGGGCAAAGGGTTCCAGCAGCATGGGCAGGCATTCCGGTGCATATTGTCCGTCGCCGTGCACCATGGCCACCACGTCGAAGCCCTGCTCCGCAGCATAGCGGTAGCCCACCTTCTGGTTGCCGCCATAGCCCTGATTGACCGGATTGCGCAGGGCCTCGCCCGGGCACCAGAAGCCCTCGAGATGCTTTTTGGCCAGCGCATGGGTGGCGTCGCGGCTGCCGTCGTCCAGCACCAGCACATGGACGTCGTACTGCTGCGCCAGTTCGCGCGGAATCCGGTCAAGGACGCTCTCTATGGTTTTTTCGGCATTATAGGCCAGAATGAGGATGAGGACGCGAAGCTGTTTGTGCATGATGATTCTCGTTCGGCATGTTTCGCCGCCCGGCGCGGCGGCGATGCGCACAGGTTTGCCCGTGCCGGCACAACGGGCGGGCCGTGTACGGCAGCCCGGATGACGACCGGCGCGTGAGTGTTTTATTTTGCTGCAATTATGGTTTCAAGGCAAGTTTTTCTCTCCCTTGCGGACGGATTTCTCAGGCCCGGCGGGACAGCACGGCCAGACGCGCGGCGCGGGCCGAACCGTAGCGCAGCCGCCACCAGCGCCGCCGCAGGCGCAGGCGCAGGCTGTCCAGACAGAGATAGACCACGGGCGTGGTGTAGAGCGTCAGCACCTGACTGACCATGAGGCCGCCCACGATGGTGATCCCGAGGGGCTGACGAATCTCGGCCCCGTCGCCCTGCCCCAGGGCCAGCGGCACGGCCCCGAGGGCGGCGGCCAGGGTGGTCATCATGATGGGCCGGAAGCGCAGGCGGCAGGCCTCATAAATGGCCTCGCGCGGCGGCAGTTGCCGGGTACGGGCGGCGTCCAGCGCAAAGTCGATCATCATGATGGCGTTTTTCTTGACGATGCCGCAGAGCAGCAGCACCCCGATGAGGGCGATGACGCTGAATTCCATGCCCACGGCCATGAGCGCCAGCAGCGCCCCGCCGCCCGCCGACGGCAGGGTGGAAAGGATGGTGATGGGGTGGATCAGGCTTTCGTAGAGCACGCCCAGCACGATATACAGCGCCACCAGCGCGGCCAGAATGAGCACCACCTGATTGCGCACGGTCTCGTTGAACAGCTTGGCCGTGCCCTGAAAGCTGCCCACGATGGTGGAGGGCATGCCGATGCTCACCCGCACCCGGTCAATGGCCTCCTGCGCCTGCGAGAGCGAAGCCCCCTCGGCCAGGTTGAAGGAGAGCGTCACCGCCGCAAACTGCCCCTGATGGGCCACGGAGAGCGGCGCAAAGCCCGGCCCCACCTCGGCCACGCTCAACAGGGGCACAAGGCCGTTGCCGCCGGGCAGATAGACCTTTTGCAGGGCCTCCTGCCCCTCCAGCCAGTCGGGCATGAATTCCAGCACCACGCGGTACTGGTTCTTGTCCTGATAGATGGTGGAGACCTGCCGTTGCCCGAAGGCATTGTTCAGGGCGCTGTCCACATCGTTCATGCTCAGGCCGAGGCGGGCCAGCCGGTCGCGATCCACCGAAAGCAGGGTTTGCAGGCCGCGTTCTTCAATGTCGCTGTCCACGTCCTTGAGCAGCGGGATGCCGGCAAAGGCCTCCTGCAGCTTGCGGCCCCAGGTGCGCAGGGCGGTCAGATCGTCGGCCTGCAAGGTGTACTGATACTGCGCATTGGAGCTGCGCCCGCCCATGCGCAAGTCCTGCGCGGGCTGAAGGAATATCTGCATGCCCGGCTCGGAGGAGAGCTTGCCGCGCAGGCGGGCAATGACCTGCATGGCCGACACGCCGCGTTCCTCCAGCGGCTTGAGGGCAATGAACACCCCCCCGCCGCCGCGCGAGCCGGACATGTGGCCGGACACCTTCTCCACAGCGGGATCGTCCTGAATGATCCGCATGAGGCGCGGCATCTTTTCCTGCAGGCTCTGGAAGGAGGCGCTCTGATCCGCGCGCATGCCGCCCATGATCACGCCCGTATCCTGCGTGGGAAAGAAGCCCTTGGGCACGACCATGTACAGCCAGACATTGCCGGCCATGACCAGCAGCAGGGAGCACATGGTCAGGCGCGGATGGCGCAGCACCACGGTCAGACTGCGTTCATAGGCGCGCTGCATGCCCCCGAGCAGGCTGCCCCACCAGATGCCCAGACGGGCAAACAGCCAGGCCGGGCCTCGCCGCCGGGAAGTGATGCGCTCGCTGCGGCGCGCGAGGTCTTCCTCATAGGGGCGCAGGCATTGGGCGCACATCATGGGCGTGGTGGTAAGGGAAATCACCATCGACACCAGCACCGCCGTGGCCAGCACCACGGAAAATTCCCGGAACAGGCGGCCCACGATGCCGCCCATGAAGAGAATGGGGATGAAGACCGCCACCAGCGAGAGCGAAATGGAAATGACCGTGAAGCCCACTTCCCGCGCGCCGCGCAGGGCCGCCCGCAGCGGCGTTTCGCCCAGTTCCATGCGCCGGACGATATTTTCCAGCACCACAATGGCGTCGTCCACCACAAAGCCCGTGGCCACGGTCAGCGCCATGAGGGAAAGATTGTCCAGCGTATAGCCGCAGAGATACATGACCCCGAAGGTGCCGATGAGCGAGACCGGGGCCGCCACCGCCGGAATGGCCGTGGCCCGGGCGTTGCGCAGAAAGAGGAAGACCACCAGCACCACCAGCGCCATGGAGAGCAGCAGGCTCTTTTCCACCTCGGCCAGCGAGGCCCGGATGGTGATGGAACGATCCATGTTCACATGCAGATCGGCGCTTTCCGGCAGCCAGGCCCGCAACTGGGGCAGCATCTCCTTCACCCTGTCCACGGTTTCGATGATGTTGGCGCCGGTGGCCCGGAAGACCATGAGCAGGATGGCCTGCCGTCCGTTGGCAATGGCCATGTTGCGCACATCCTGCGAACTCATTTCCACGCTGGCCACATCGCCGAGGCGGATGACCGCGCCATCCTTGCTGCCCACGATGAGCCGCCGGTAATCGGCCACGTCCGAGAGCTGATCCGCCGCATCCACCAGCCAGAAGCTCTTGTCGCTCTCCACCATGCCCTTGGGCAGGTAGGCATTGGCCCCGGCAATGGCCCGCCGCACATCCTCGCTGCTCAGGCCCGCCCGGCTCAGGGCGTCAGGGATGAGGCGCACGCGCACCGCCGGCAGCGCGCCGCCGCCCAGGGTCACTTCGCCCACGCCGGGAATCTGGGCGATCTTCTGGGCCAGCACCGTGGAGGCCGCGTCATAGAGCTGCGAGCTGGTCAGCACCTCCGAGGTGATGGCAAGGATCATGATGGGCGCGCCCGAGGGATTCACCTTGCGGTAGGTGGGATTGGACGGCATGGTGGGCAGGGTGGAACGGGCGGCGTTGATGGCGGCCTGCACGTCGCGGGCCGCGCCGTTGACGTCGCGATCCAGATCGAATTGTAGGACGACATTGGCCGAGCCGAGGCTGCTGCTGGAGGTCATTTCCGTCACCCCGGCAATGCGCCCGAGCGCCCGCTCCAGCGGCGTGGCCACCGTGGCGGCCATGGTTTCCGGCCCGGCCCCGGGCATGGAGGCCCGCACCACCACCACCGGCAAATCCACTTCCGGCAGCGGGGCCACCGGCAGCAGGCGAAAGGCCACGATGCCCGCCAGGGCCACGGCCAGGGTCAGCAGGGTCGTGGCCACGGGCCGCCGGATAAAGGGCGCGGAAAGATTGACCGGCAGAAATTCCGGGCCGAAGCGGTGACGGCGGCTCGTGCCCTCGCTGTCGTAGTCCTGCGCCTTCATGCCTGTCCGCCCGCCTCAGCCTCATCCGCGATCATGCCCGCCCTGCGCCGCCGGAAGGCCAGCGCCAGCCGGTCGAACCAGAGATAGATGACCGGCGTGGTGAAAAGGGTCAGCACCTGACTGAAAATGAGGCCGCCCACCATCGTCACGCCCAGGGGCCGCCGCAGCTCGGCGCCCATGCCCCAGCCGATCATGAGGGGCAGCGCCCCCAGCAGGGCCGCCATCGTCGTCATGAGAATGGGCCGCAGACGCAGGAGGCAGGCCTGCCGGATGGCCGCTTCCGGGCTTTTGCCCTCGTTGCGTTCGGCGTCAAGGGCGAAGTCGATCATCATGATGGCGTTTTTCTTGACGATGCCGATGAGCAGGATGATGCCGATGATGCCCACCACGCCCAGTTCCATGTCGCCCAGCATGAGGGCCAGCAATGCCCCCACCCCGGCCGACGGCAGGGTGGACAGGATGGTCACCGGATGCACATAGCTCTCGTAGAGCACGCCCAGCACGATATACATGGTAATGATGGCCGCCAGCACCAGCCAAATCTGATTGTTCGTGGACGAGCTGAAGGCCTGCGCCGCGCCCTGGAACTGGCAGCGCAGGGAGGCGGGCAGCTGCAGTTCCCGCTCCGTCTCAAGCACCGCGTCCACGGCGGCGCTGAGCGAGGAATCCTCGGCCACGTTGAAGGAAATGGTGGCCACCGGGAACTGCCCCTGCCGGGTGATGGAAAGCCGCGCGGCGCGTTCCTCCAGCCGGGCCAGCGAGGTCAGGGGCACGGGCTTGCCGTCCGTGGCCTTGACGTAGATGTTTTCCAGCGCGCCCGGGCCGTTGCGGAAGCGCGGGGCCGTCTCCAGCACCACCTTGTATTGATTGGTCTGGGTGAAAATGGTGGAAATGAGCCGCTGGCCCAGCGCGTCATACAGGGCATTGTCGATGTCGCTCATGGTCAGGCCGTAGCGGCCCGCGGCGTCGCGGTCGATGTCCAGCCAGAGGACCCGCCCGTAGCCCTGCAAATCGCTGGTCACATGCGCAAGCTCCTCGCGCTCGGCAAGGGCGGCCACGATTTTGGGCGTCCACGCCTGCAGCTGCTCCCGATCCAGGGCCTCCACGGTGAACTGATACTGGGTGCGGGACACCCGATCCTCGATGGTCAGATCCTGCACGGGCTGGAGATAGAGGGTCAGGCCCGGCTGGTTGTCGGCCCGTTCCATGATGCGGCGGGCGATTTCCGGAGCACGGGCGTCGCGGTCGGCCAGCGGCTTGAGGTTGATGGTCATGCGCGAGGTGCCGAGGCTGGGGTTCACCCCGTCCACGCCCACGAGAAAAACCACGCTGTCCACGGCGGGATCGGCAAGGATGATGTCCGAGAGTTCCTTCTGCCGCCGCGTCATGGCCGCAAAGGAGGAATCCTGCGGCGCTTCGGCAATGCCCTGAATGACCCCCGTATCCTGGGTGGGAAAGAAGCCCTTGGGCACGACGATGTACAGGAAGACGGTCAGCGCCAGCGTGCCCAGCGCCACCATGAGGGTCAGGCGCTGATGGGCCAGCACCCAGTCCAGCTTGTGGGCATACCACTCCAGCAAACGGGCGAAGAAGCCGCCCTCCTCCGCCTGCGTCTCGTGGCGCATGGCCTGCGGATGCAGGATGGTGGCGCAGAGCATGGGCGTCAGGCTCAGGGAGATGACCGCCGAAATGAGGATGGTCACGGCCAGGGTCACCGCAAATTCCCGGAACAGGCGTCCGGCCACGTCGCCCATGAAGAGCAGCGGGATGAGCACCGCCACCAGCGAAAGGGTCAGGGAAATGATGGTGAAGCCGATCTGCCCCGCGCCGCGCAGGGCCGCCGGCACGGGTTTCATGCCCATTTCGAGGTAGCGGGAAATGTTTTCGATGACCACGATGGCGTCATCCACCACGAAGCCCGTGGCGATGACCAGCGCCATGAGGGTCAGGTTGTTGAGGGAGTAGCCCGCCAGATACATGACCCCCAGCGATCCCACCAGCGAGAGCGGCACGGCCAGCGCCGGTATGACCGTGGCGGGCACATTGCGCAAAAAGAGCCAGATGACCCAGATGACCAGCGCAATGGACAGCAGCAGCTCCAGCTGCACGTCGTGCACCGTGGCCCGGATGGTGGTGGTGCGGTCGGTGACCACGCGCACTTCCACATTGCCGGGCAGGGTCTTTTGCAGTTCGGGCAGGAGGTTGACCACGCTGTCGGCCACCTTGATGACATTGGCCCCGGGCTGCCGCTGCACGGACAGGACGATGGCCTGCCGGAAGGCCTCGCCGTCACCGGCGGCATAGGCGGACAGGCGGGCGTTTTCCGCGCCTTCCACCACGTCGGCCACATCCCTGAGCCGCAGGGGCGCGCCGTCCTTGTAGCCGATGATGGTTTGCGCGTATTCCTCGGCTGATGTCAGCTGATCATTGGCGTCAATGGTGCTGGCCCGCTCCGGCCCGTCAAAGCTGCCCTTGGCCCCGTTGACGTTGGCCGTGCTCACCGCCGAGCGAATGTCGGCCAGGGTCAGCCCGGCCGAGGCCAGGGCCTTGGGATTGACCTGCACGCGCACGGCGGGCCGCTCGCCGCCGGAAAGGGTCACCAGCCCCACGCCGGAAAGCTGGGAAATCTTCTGGGCCAGCCGGGTGTCCACCAGATCTTCCAGCCGGGTCATGGGCATGGCGTCGCTGGTGACGGCCAGGGTGACGATGGCCGGGTCAGCCGGGTTCACCTTGTTGTAGACCGGCGGATTGGGCAGATCCGACGGCAGGAGGTTGTCTGCCGAATTGATGGCCGCCTGCACCTCCTGCTCGGCCACATCCAGCGGCACGGAGAGATCAAATTGCAGGGTGATGACCGACGAGCCGGCCGAGGACAGGGAGGTCATCTGCACAAGGCCCGACATGCTGCCGAACTGCCGCTCCAGCGGCGCGGTGACCACGGCGGACATGACCTCGGGCGAGGCTCCGGGATAGAGGGTCTGCACCTGAATGGTGGGATAGTCGATCTGCGGCAGGGCCGAAATGGGCAGATAGCTGTAGGCCAGCAGGCCGGACAGCAGCAGCGCCGCCATGAGCAGGGACGTGGCAATGGGCCTGAGAATGAAAATGCGGGAAATGTTCATGGCTGATCACGGGTTCGGGCCGGGCCGGCGCTGGCGTCCGCGGGAAGCCGCGGCCCGGCTCCTATTGCACGGGTTCGGCCCGGGGCGTTTCCATGCGGGCGGCCACATTGACGGCAATGCCGTCGCGCAGGCGATCCAGCCCGTCCACCACGACCATTTCCCCGGGTTCCAGTCCCTTGTCGATGACGGTGAGCTGATTGGTGCTCACGCCCGGCGTCACGTCGCGCACATGGGCCACATTGTCCGCGTCCACCACATAGACGTAGGAACCGCGGCTGCCCAGCTGCACGGCGGCGGCGGGCACGGTGACGGCATCCTCGAGCAGCTTGACCATGACCCGGGCATTGACGAACTGCTGGGCATAGAGCAGGCCGCCGTCATTGGGAAAGAGCGCCTTGAGTTTGACCGTACCCGTGGAGGAATCGATCTGGTTGTCCATGGAGAGGAGTTCGCCCACGGCAATGAGGCCCTTCTGCTCGCGATCCCAGGCCTGCACCACGGGCCGCGCGCTCTCGCCCTTGCGCGTGGCGCGCAGGGCCTCGCGCACGAGCGGCACGCGGTTTTCCGGCAGGGTGAACATCACATGACAGGGCCGGGTCTCGGTAATGCGCACAATGCCCTCGCTGTCCGAGGACTTGATCATGTTGCCCTCGTCCACCTTCTTCAGGCCGGCAATGCCGCCCACGGGCGCGGTAATGCGGCTGTAGGCCAGCTGCAGGGCCGCGGCCTCCACGGCAGCCTTGTCAGCCTCCACCGTGCCTTCGTACTGACGCACCAGCGCGCGCTGCGTCTCGTACTGCTGGGCCGAGACATAATCGTTCTTCACCAGCTTGGCATAGCGCTCCAGATCGTTGCGGGCATTGGTGAGCTGGGCCTGATCCCGCAAAAGATTGCCCTTGGCCTGGGCCAGATCGGCTTCAAAGGGACGCGGATCGATCTCGGCCAGCAGATCGCCGGCGGCCACGCGGCGGCCTTCGGTGAAATGCAGCTTGATGAGCTGTCCATCCACCCGGCTGGTCACCAGCACGTCGCTGGACGGCTCCACCGTGCCGAGGCCATTGAGAAAATAGGGCATGTCCTGAGCCAGCGCGGCGGCCACCCGCACGGGCGGCGCATCGGCGGCCATGCGCGGGCCGCCCGGCCCGCCGGCGAAAAAGAGGCGATAGACCGCCGCACAGGCAATCAGAAGGAGAACAAGGCGCAGCAGGCGGCCCCGTGAGGGAAATTTCATATGGCGTGCTCCGGCTGCCCACAGGGAAAAGACACCGTGAACACGGCTTCCCCATCGGCGACGTTTTCCTGTCGGATAATCCAGCCCATCTGCTCGCAGGCGCGTTGCGCCAGCGACAGACCCAACCCGCTCCCCACGGGTGTCGGAGCGCCGTGCGAAAACGGCGCGCGGACGCCCCTCTCGAAGACATCCAGATGTTCCGGGATGTGCCCCTTGTTGCGGATGCGGAAACTGCCAGCCCCCACATACACGAGAACCTTTCCATCTTCGGCGTATTTGCGTGCGTTGTCCAGCAAATTCTTGAAGACGATGCGCGCCAGCCCCTCGTCGCCCACGGTCGCCACCGACGCCTCGCCCGCAAGGCAGACGCAGGGATCTCCGTGGCACAGCTCGCGCACGAGCGCGCCCACGTCCAGCGCTTCGGGCACGAGATCCTCGGGCCGCCGGGCCAGCAGGAGCAGGCTGCGCACCATGTCGCTCATGTCGGCGACCGTGCGCTGCAGGCGTTGCAGCACGGGCATCAGGCTTTCCCCGCCTGCCAGCGCGGCAAGGCGCAGTTCCAGCACTTCCAGCCCGCCCTGCAGGACGGTGAGCGGCGTGCGCAGCTCGTGGCTCACGTCGCCGGTAAAGAAGCTCTCCCGCTGCATGTAGCGCGCAAGGTCGCGCTCGCGGGCGGCAATGGCCCGGGCCAGCACGCCCACCTCGTCGTCGAGATTCACCTGCGGCAGCGGAGGCAGGCTGCCGGGCTGGCCGCCCGTTTCCACGGCATGGGTCAGCCCGGTGAGGGTCTCGGACAGCCGCCGGGACAAAAAGACGCCCAGCAGGACGGCTGCGGCCAGACCGGCCACGGCGCAGAGCAGAAGCAGGCGCCGGGTCTCGTCCCAGAGGGAGGGAAAGGCGCCGGTGCTGCCGGACAGGGCATAGCGCAGGCCGTCATGGGTAGCCAGCAGGACAAAGTGGGCCTTCTCGCGCAGCAGATGCAGCCCGTCGTCCAGAGCCCGCCACTCGGGCGGCACCTGCTTGCCCACCAGAAAATCCAGCCCCAGGCCGTCGGCCAGATCCGCGCCCCAGTAAAGCACGCGGCGGCCGTGATCCTCGGCGAGAAAGGCCCGCTGCTCGGCCTCCATGAGCAGGCGCATCACCGGCCGGGCATTGCCTTCCAGCAAATGCCGCCCCAGACGCTCATAGGCCACGAGGCCCGCGCCCATCATGACCGCTCCCATGCCCACGGTCAGCAGCACAAAGGCCAGCAGCAGCCGCCGCCGCACGCTCGAACGCCGGGAAATGGCCGTCATGCCCTGTCCTTGTCGCAGGCCAGCCGGTAGCCCACATGGGAAACCGTCTGCAGCAGCGGTTGATCAAAAGGTTTGTCCAGGGCCTGCCGCACTTCGTGAATATGGGTGCGCAGGGCGCTGCCGCCGGGCGGCTCATCGCCCCAGAGGGTATGTTCCAGCTCCTCGCGCGGCACCAGCGCCGGGGCCACGCGCATGAGTTCGCAGAGAATGCGGAAACCCGTGGGGCTGAGGCGCACCTCCCGGCCCTGACGGCTGACCCGGTGCCCGGGCACGTCCAGCACCACGTCGGCATAGCGCAGTTCGCCGCCCGCGCCGCCCGTACCGCCGCCTCCGCCGCGTTCCCGCGCGCGGATGAGCGCCCGGATGCGGGCCTCCAGTTCCTTGAGGGCAAAGGGCTTGATCAGATAGTCGTCCGCGCCGGACTCCAGCCCGAGCACCCTGTCGGGCACCGTATCCCGGGCGGTCAGCATGATGATGGGCGTGCGGCAGTTGTGCTTCTCGCGCAGGGTGCGGCAGAGCGTGATGCCGTCCATGCCCGGCAGCATCACGTCCAGCACGAGGCAGTCAAAATGCCCGGCAAGGGCCTGCTCCAGCCCGGCCCGCCCGTTGCGGGCGCAGTCCAGCTCGTAGCCCAGCGGCTCGAAAAAGGCATAGAGCATGACCAGGATATCTTCGTTGTCTTCCACCAGCAGCAGACTGGGCATGGCATGACTCCCGGCATGAGCGGGCTTCCCCGTGCCGGGGAAGCGGCGCTCGCGCGCTCGTTGGCAAAAAAAGGAAAAGGCGGCGGGAAAGGCGGGCCTGACCGAGATCGCCTCAGGGCTGCGGCATGTCGTCCAGAATGGCCAGTCCGTCCACCTCCACCTCATTGGGGCGCTTGGAACTCCATTCCACCTTGCCCATGAGGCGGATGCGGGTCTGCGGCGTGACCGTCAGATGCCCGAAGGTCTCATCCTCGATTTCCACCACCACCGTGCCGCTCTCGTCCCGAAAGACATAGCGATCCTTGCGCTGGGGCAGTTTTTCCACCAGATGGCCTTCCAGCATGCAGGGCACGTCGTCATAGGCTTCGGCCACGTCCGCCGCGCGCGTCACCACGTCCGCGCCGGATCCCGCGCCCGGCCCCTCAAAACCCGCAGCCCGCGCGCCGCCCGTTGCGGCGGCACAGAGCAAAAGCAGGAAGATGACAAATCGCATGCACGCTCCTTACATCAGGGGCTGCACGGCAGGGGCGGCAGGCCGGGCCTGCCGCCACCTCCGACAGCTACTTGAGGATTTCCAGCACCTTCACGTCAACCTTGGCCGGTTCCATCATGCCGTCCTTGTCCAGCTTGCCGGACAGGCGCACCCGGGTTTCCGGGGTGACCGTGCGCCCGGCAAAGACGGCAAAGTCGATTTCCACGATGATCTCGCCGCTGGCGTCGCGGAACAGGTATTTGTCGTCGCTGCCCGCAAAGCGCTGCACGATGTTGCCGGTCAGAATGACGGGGGCATCATCCCAGCATTTGAGGGCCTTGGCCACGGTATCGGCCTGAATGCCCGCCGTCGGCCCCTGAAAGCCGCCGCCCTGACCGGCCCCCGGCCCCTGAAAGCCCGGTTCGGCAAATGCGGGCACAGCCAGCGCCAATACCAGAAGGGAAGAAAGCAGAATCTTCATGACAACTCCTTTGCGTGTCTCTTTGGCGAGCCTACTTTATGACTTCCAGCAACTTGACGTCAATCTTGGTCGGCTCGAACATGTCCTTGTCCACTTCGCCGGAGATGCGCACGGTGTTGTTCGGGGTCACGGTCTTGCCCCAGAACAGCTCGTAGTCAATGTCCACGATGATCTGGCCGGTGGCGTCCCGGAACATGTACTTGTCGTCGCTGCCGGCCATGCGCTGCACGATATTGCCGGTCAGCACCACGGGGGAATCGTCCCAGGCCTTGAGCGCCTTGGCCACGGTATTGGTTTCCACCGTGGCCGTCGGCCCCTGAAAGCCGCCGTAGCCGCTGCTCGGGCCGTTGTAGGCGGCAAGGGCGGGAGTGGACAGACCGACGACAAGGGCAAGAGCGGGAAGAATGTGACGCATGATGATGCCTCCATGAGTATGTGTGTTGCGGCAGGATTGCCGTGTGTTCATGGAGGCAGACTAGCGCGGGCACTGTCAGCGAGGCGTCAGGACGGAAAAAATTTTCTTTCTTTTGCCGTTTCGTAAAAATTGCGGATTTTCGGCGCACTTGGCGCTTGCTCCCGCCGCGTGCGGCTGATACAGTCCTCTGCATGAAAGAACTGGATCCCCATACCATACGGCCTTGCCTTGCCTGCGGCGGCGTTGACGTGCATCTGGAATCCATGCGCCCGCCGGGACGCCGCGACGATGTCTGGCGCGTGGTCTGCTCCTGCGGCCAGACCTCGCAGCAATGGTCCGTCTCGCAGGGGGCGGCCATACGGGCCTGGAACCGCAATCTCGGCAGCGAGCACTGCGACGGCGGTACGGCAGGCCGGCGTTGAGGCGCTGGCCCTCCCGCCGTCTGCGCCCTCCTTTCCCTATTCCAGTTCCCGCCCCACCCAGACGGCGCGCCCGATGATGTGCACCAGATCGCCGAGTTGATCCCGCGTATCCGCCTCAATGGGCGCATAGGCCGGGTTGACGCTGCTCAGGATGAGCTTGCCGGGCATGGCGTTGACGATCTTCAGATAAATCATGTCCTCCACGCTCACGGCATAAATGCGGCCCGGCCTCGGCTCGCGCTGCGCCTGATCGATGAGCACCACGTCATTGTGCCGGATGTCAGGCTGCATGCTGTCGCCGGATACCCGCAACAGCACCATCTGTGCCGGATTGCCCTTGCGGCGCAGAAAATCATGCCGAAAGGCATAGTGCCGCAGGATTTCCCCCCCTGTCTCCAGACTGCCCGTACCCGCTGAAAGGCGCGCCTCCACCAGCGGAATCATCACGAGTCCGGCATCTTCGCCGGTCGCCGCTCCCCGGCGCATGGCGCTTTCCGGCTCGCCCTGCCCGGCCAGCAGCCAGTCCAGCGAGCAGTCCAGCACCTGTGCCAGCCGCACGGCATACTCCCCCTTGGGCAATTGCCCGTTCTCATATTGCTGGATGGTCGTCAGGCTGACGCCGACGCCGCCGGCCACCTCGGACTTGCTCAGGCCCAAGGCCTGACGCCGCTGCCGCACGCGGCCCGCAAAGGCGGCCCCCAAATTCTGACGTATGGCATAACATACTGACATGGTTTATCCTTTGATAATTGGAACTGGCCAGCATCGCCAACCCGAAAGAAAAGTTGCCAATTTTTCTTTTGATGTTTTCCAAGAAAAGTTATAAACAAGTATCTGTTATTAAGTAAACCTAGCCAAGAACAGAGCCGGACGCAAGACCTGCCGCCCTTCCTGGCGAAGCCGCCGGCAAACGTCCCTGCCCGGTCACGCTGCCGACAAACCTTTCAACCGGAATGATCCCGTCAGTCGCTGGGAGATGCCATGAATCACCTGTCCCATCATCTGGAAACCGTCAGCAACGCCCTTGAGGCGCTGGCCCGCCGCAATGCGGCGGAACGTCCCCTGCTTGCGCTGGCCGCCTGCCACTTGCGGCTCCTGAATCTGCTTGGCGCAGCCGGCGGCCTCCCCCAGGCCCCGCTGCGGGCCGAAAGCTCAGCCGCGCCGGGCGGGCGCCCCTGCGAGCCTCGGGAGGGCGGCCATGTGCTGCAATAGGCGGCCCGAAACGGCCCGCACGCCGCAGGCTGCCGCGCCAGCGGAAGCGCCCGGCGCTCACCGCCGTCCGCGCGAGCGCCCCTGCGCGGCGGCAAGTCCGATTCGCAGCGGCAGACGCGACGACTGGGGGGCGGCCCGACCGCCTGTCGCTTCTGTCCGGCCCCGGCCTGCCGCCACGGGCGCGGCGGGCGATCCCGAGGACATCTGGCGGGCAGTGCGCGCGCGCCTCAGCCCCAATGCCCGGCTCATCCTGCGCGTGCTGGACGAGGACGGCGCGGCCTTTGCCCGGCTCATCCGCGCCTACGGCGGACAGGCCCTGCGCATCCCCCGCCGCCTGCCGCCCCCGGATCACGAATTGTGCCGCCGGCTGGGCGAGGCCATGCTGCAACGCCTCATGGCAACCTTCGGCGGCACCGTCGTCTATGTGCCGCGCTGCCGCTTCCTGCTGGCCGCCGTGCACCGCCTGCGCATCATCCGGCGCTATTACCGCTACACGAGCAGCGGCGATTCCGGCGCTGCCGCCGTCCGGACGCTGGCCCGGGAGGAAGGCCTCAGCGACCGCCGCATCCGGCAAATCCTCAACACCTGCGACGAGCTGCCCCCGGGGGCCGAGGCCCTGCCCCAGCTGCTCGACACCTGAAATGCCCGCCCGCCCGTGCGGGCATTTTTGTCGGCCGCCGGGCCGCGCCACACAAGGCCTGCACACAACAGAAACCTTTCCGTCTTACGCGCGCCCGCGTTTCGGGCATGGTGCATCCTGTCGCGGGGGCATTCCCCGCCAACCTCAAGCCAGGGAGGCACCATGCCCGCAGCCTTTGACCTTGCCCATGCCTTTACCGCCCGCTGGGAGGGCGGCCTTGTGGATCATCCCGCCGATCCCGGCGGCCTTACCCACCACGGCGTATCCTTCCGTTGGGTGCATGATCTCGCCGAAGAAGCCCGCCGCCGCTGCCTGCGCGAGGCCCGCCGGTGCGGCGCCTGCGCGCGGCAGGGCACATCCCGCTGCCAATGGCACGAACTGGACATGGATATGGACGGCGATGTGGATGCCGACGACATCCGGGCCTGCACCAAGGAACAGGCCGCCGCGCTCTTTCGCCGTCATTTCTGGGACAAGCTGAACTGTGACGCCCTGCCCCTGCCGCTGGCCGTGACCCTCTATGACGGCGCCGTGAACATGGGGCCGGGGCGGGCCGTGCGGCAATTGCAGGCCGCGCTCAATCTGGTGGGCGAGAACCGCCTCGACGTCTTCGAGCCGCTGGCCGAGGACGGCGTCATGGGGCCGAAAACCCGCGCCACCGCGCAGGCCGTGGCGGACATTGACGCCGATTTCTACAGCGCCCGCGAAAGCCTGCGGCAACGGGACGCCTTTTACCGGCAGCTGGCCGCGCGGCGGCCGTCCATGCGGGCCTTTCTCACGGGCTGGCGCAACCGGGTCAAGGCGCTGGGCGACTATCTGGCGCAACTGGAACGGGAGGTCTAGTCATGTGGGCCTTGCTGGCTTCTCTGGCAAGCGGACTGGGCAAGGGGCTGGGCGGCCTGCTGGGCAGGGACGCCAAACGCGCCGAAGCGCAAAGCCGCCTCAATGAACGCGAGGTGGAAGGCGCGCCCGCCAGCCGCCTGCGCCTCTGGCGCTCCTTCCTCGGCTGGGTGCTGGCCCTGCTCTTTGTCTGGGAGGTGGCCGGACGACTCGTGCTCGTGCCCCTGCTGGCCCCGCAATGGGCGGCGCAGCTGCCGCCCTCGACCCTCGATCAGATCATGAGCCTGCTGCTGGGCATGCTCGGTCTGGGCCTCTAACGCGCAAGGAAAGGCTATATGGAAACCTTCATCCATTCCACGGCGGCCTCGCTGGCCATTCTCGCCGTTCAGGCCGCCTTTGTCTGGGCCTTCTGGAGCCTGCGCCGCGCCTTTGTGCGGCAGGAGGACTTTCAGGAACAGCTCCAGCGCCAAAACCGCTACGAAAATGCGCTCACCCGCCGCCTCGCCTCGCTGGAACAGCAGGTGCGGCAGGTTCCCGGCGAAAAGCGCCTCAACCAGCTGCATACCGAGCTGGCCGGACTGCGGGGCGACATCATGGCCCTCAATGCCCGCATCAGCGGGCTGGATCACCTGTTGAGCCGTCTGGAACGGCATCTGGAACGGCAGGAAGAACGCCTGCTGCCCGCGCCGTCGGGACGGAGGAACGAACGGTGAGCCGCGCGCCCGGCGACAAGCGCGACCGCGGCACTGTGGCCCGCAGTCTGGAACGCCGCCTGCTCGCCCTCACCAGCGGTCTGGACAGCGCCGACGTGTCGGAAAAGGGCATCGACGTGGTGAAGGAAATCCGCGAACTGCATGCCCTTCTGCGCGCCCTGCAGGAAAACGACGGCGAAAACGCCCCACCGCCCCCGCTGGAAGTGCGCTGGCTGGAGGCCCCGCCTGACGCGGCTCCGCCCACGCCCGAACCGCCCCCTGGCCCCGAGTCCTGATCCCCCGTCCACCCTTCAGCCGCAACGCAGGAACGCCCATGCCCCACGTCATTCCCTATTGTCCGCGCCCGCTCCAGCGGCAGTTTCATGCGCAGCGCACCCGCTTCTGCGTGCTGCTCTGCCACCGCCGCTTCGGCAAGACCGTGGCCGCCGTCAACGATCTGTTGCGGGCGGCCCTGCGTTCCGGCAAGAGCGACTGGCGGGCGGCCTATGCCGCGCCCTTTCTGGGCCAGGCAAAGGCCGTGGCCTGGGATTATCTCAAGCGTTTTGCCTCGGCCGTACCGGGCACGCGCTTCCATGAGAGCGAACTGCGCTGCGACCTGCCCACCGGCGCGCGCATCCGTCTCTACGGGCTGGACAATCCGCACGCCCTGCGCGGCCTCTACCTTGACGACATCGTGCTGGACGAACCGGCGGACATGCCGCGCGGCGTCTGGTCGCAGATCATCCGGCCCATGCTGGCCGACCGGCAGGGCCGTGCCCTGTTCTGCGGCACGCCGCACGGCATGGACAATCTGTTGTACGACGTCTGGGAACAGGCCGGAAAGGAAGGGCCGGCCGGCGGCTGGAGCCGCTTCCGCTTTCCGGCTTCCCTGACCGGCTACCTGCCCGCCGCCGAACTGGAGGCCGCCCGGCGCGGCATGGACGAGGCCGAATACCGGCAGGAATTTGAATGTTCCTTTGCCGCCGCCCTGCGCGGGGCCTATTACGCGCCCCTGCTGGAACAGGCCGAACGCGAGGGCCGCATCGGCGACGTGCCCCATGCCCCGGAACTGCCCGTGCACACGGCCTGGGATCTCGGCATGGATGACGCCACGGCCATCTGGTTCTTTCAGGTGGAGCCGGGCGGCGGCTGGCGCGTGCTGGACTATTACGAGGCGGACGGCGAGGGGCTGGCCCATTATGCCCATGTGCTCGCGGCCAAGGCCCGGCCCGCCGGGCTGGGCGAAGGCCCCGAGGCCGGACGCGGCTTCCGCTATGGCCGTCACCTAGCCCCGCACGACATCCGGGTGCGCGAACTGGGCACGGGCCAAAGCCGTCTGGAAACCGCCGCCGCCCTGGGCATTCGCTTTGATCTCGCCCCCTCCCTGAACGTAGCCGACGGCATCGACGCCGTGCGCCGCCTGCTGGGCCGCTGCCGCTTTGACGCCGTTCACTGCGCCTCGGGCCTGCGCGCCCTGCGCGCCTATCGCCGCCGCTGGCAGGCCCGGCAGGATCAGGCCGCTTCCGGGCCTTTGCACGACTGGGCCAGCCACGCCGCCGACGCCCTGCGTTATGCGGCCGTCGGCTGGCGGCCGGAACAGGATCCAGCTGCCGCGCCCCGCCGCGCCCGAACCCGTTATGACATCTTCGGAGACTGACATGACCGATTACGACGGCTATTGCTACCGCCCCGTGTTGCGGCAGGCCGAACGCGACGCCCTGTTCTTCCGCATGCGGGCCGAGGGACTCCTGCCCTGCGCCATGTACGCCTGCGCCAAGCCCGATCTGCGCCGCTGGCGTGCTCTGACCCGGCCCCGACGGGGCCTGCTGCTGGTCTGCGAACACGCGGATGCCGCATCCGACCCGTCCCCCGCCCCCGCAACGCGCTTCACGGACAGTCAGGCCCCGTCCCTGCCGGACGTGAGCGCCGTGCGGGCCGTGGGCCTGTTCAGCGGCTGGCGCGGCAAGGTGGCGGAATTCGACTTCACGGTGTTCCGCGCCCATTTCCGCGAGGCCGTGCCCATTGCCCGGGGCGCGTTCCGCTGGATGTTCGCCCGCACGGACGTTTCCGCCATCATGGGCCTCTGCCCGGTGAGCAACGCCCATGCCTGGCGGCTGGCCGGGGCCTGCGGCTTCCGCGAGCTGGCCCGCCTGCCCGCCGCCTGCCGTCCGGCCCGCCGGGATCGCCATGTGGACGGCGTGCTGGTCTGCTGCACCCCGGACAGTCTGGCCGCCGCGTCCTCCCGAAACTGAGGCCCTGTTTCCCGGCAAACACACCCAACCGCAAAGGAGGAAGATATGGGATTCGGAGGAGGATCCAGCACCCCCAGCGTACCGGCCGTGACGCCCGCCCCCAAGCAGGAAGTCCAGAAGCCCGTCACCGAGGCCGCCACCGCCGCGCGCCAGAGCCAGAAGGACAAGGCCGCCAAGGCCGCGGGCATTCGCGGTTCCATCTACACCAATCCGCTGCGTGCCGAAAACGGCAGCGGCAAGACCCTGCTGGGGCAGTAGGATGCGCCCCCTGTTGCATGCCCGCCCGTCCGAAGCGGACAGTGCGGCCCGGCCCGCACCGTCCCGGAGGCCGGACGATCCGCCGCATCAGGCCGATGTGGCCGCCCTGTCCCGGCGCTGGCGCGCCCTGCTGGAACGCCGCGCCCCCTGGGACAGCGCCTGGCAGAGCCTGTCCGAACACTTCCTGCCCACCCGCTGCCGCCTCGGCCCGCAGGATGAGAATCGCCCTCTGCTCAATCAGCGCCTTGTGGACGCCACCGGCATCCTTGCCATGCGTACTCTGGCGGCCGGGCTGCACGGCGGCATGACCAGCCCGGCCCGACAGTGGTTCCGCCTTTCGCTGGACGATGCCGACCTCGCCGACAGCCGCGCCGGGCAGCTCTATCTGGACGAGGTGGAGCGCCGCATGCGCGTGGTTTTCCAGCGTTCCAACTTCTACAACGCCATGCACACGCTTTATGCGGAACTGGGCACCTTCGGCACGGCCTTTGTCTTCGAGCTGGCCGATCCGCGCCACGGCTTCCGCTTCCTGCCGCTCTGCGCCGGGGAATACGCGCTGGATACCGACGCTTCCCGCCGGGTGGACACGGTCTTTCGCCGCGCCTCCATGAGCCTGCGCCAGCTGGAGGAAGCCTTCGGCCCGCAGGCCCTGCCGGACAATCTGCGGCAGGCGGCCCGGCGCACGCCGGATCAGCGGCAGACCGTGGTGCATGCCGTCTTTCCCCGGCGGCAGGGCAGACGCCCGGGCCTGCTCACGGCGACCGCCATGCCCGTGGCCTCGGTCTACTGGCTGGAAGGCCGCGAAGGCAACAGCACGCCCCTGCGCGTCTCCGGCTTCTGCGACTTCCCGGGCTTCGGGCCGCGCTGGGACGTGGCGGGCAACGAGGTCTACGGACGTTCGCCCGCCATGGACGCCCTGCCCGACTGCCGCATGCTGCAACAGATGGGCATCACCACCCTCAAGGCCATCCACAAGGCCGTCGATCCGCCCATGAGCGTGGCGGCGGGCCTCAAATCCGTGGGACTCGACCTCACGCCCGGCGGCATCAACTATGTGGATAGCCTGCCCGGCCAAAGCCCGCAGGCCGCCACGCCCCTGATCCAGCTCAAGCCGGATCTCGCCCAGTCCCGGCAGGCCATGCAGGCCGTGCAGGAACAGATCCGGGCCGGACTCTACAACGATCTGTTCCGGCTCATCCTCGAGGGACGTTCCAAGGTCACGGCCAGCGAAATCGCGGCCCGCGAGGAAGAGAAGATGGTGCTTATCGGCCCGGTGCTGGAACGCCTGCATGACGAACTGCTCATCCCGCTCATTGACCGCACCTTTGCCCTCATGCAGCGGCTGGACATGCTGCCGCCCTGCCCGCCGGAACTGGTCGGGCGACGGCTCAAGGTGGAATTCGTCTCCCTGCTGGCACAGGCCCAGAAGCTCGTGGGCAGCGGCGCGGCGGATCAGTACCTCAGCCTGACCCTGCGCGCGGCCTCGGCCTGGCCCGAAGCCCTGGACAGTCTGGATGTGGACAATCTGCTGGACAATTACGCCCGCAATCTGGGCCTGCCCGTCAGCCTCACCCGTTCGCGGCAGGAACGCGAACAGCTCCGGCAGGCCCGGGCACAGGCGCAACAGCAGGAAAGCGGTCTCAAGCAGCTCGAGCAGCTCGCCGAGCTGGGCAAAACCCTTGCCGACAGCGAAATCGAAATCCACGGCCAGAAGCGCAATCTGCTGGACGGGCTGGGCCTTGCCCTGCAAGGGCTGCTTGCGCCGTCCGCTTCAGCCGCTGCCGCGCCGCCCGTCACGGCAGACGCCGACACGTCCACGGAGGAACGCCCATGACGCCCGCTGCCCCGCCGTTGGACGGCGATTCCCTGAGTGCGTGCGCTCTCCCGGACGAAGCGGCGGCCCAAAGCCGCCGGCAACGGCAGGCCGAAGCCCTGCGGGAGGCCGCGGGCGATCTCATGGACAGTCCGCACGGCCGTCGCCTGCTGCGCTGGCTGCTGACGGCCTGCCAGTGCTTCGAGGCCTGCGAACCCGGCCCGCAGGACAGCCCCGCCGCCCTTTATGCCCGCGAAGGCCGCCGCGTGCTGGGCTTCCGCCTGCTGCGGCTGGCGCGCGAGGCTCGCCCGACCCGCGTGGCCCAACTTCTTGACCCGGAGGAAGATGATGTCTGAACAGCCCCTTTCCGCTCCCGTCAGCCCCGATCTGCCCGCTTCCGGCGGGGATATGCCCCTGCCGCCCTTTTTGCCCGGCGCGGACGATGCCGCCGTCGGTGGAACGCCGCAGGGCGCGCCCGCTTCGCCCTCGCCGGATGCGCCGGACGCGGCCCCGTCGCCGAACGCGCGTGAGGACGCGCAGGAGGCCATCTTCCGGCAGCGGCTGGCGGCCCATGCCGATACGCAGCGGCAGGACTGGCTGCGGCAGGTGGATCAGTGGCGGCGGGATGTGGCCGCCGATCCCGAGCTGGGCGGCGACAACCTGGCCGCCAGCGTGGCCCGCGCGCAGCTGGCCCTGGATCGCTTTGATGCCGACGGCCAGATCGGCCGCCTGCTCGAACAAAGCGGTTACGGCAACCATCCCGCCATTATCCGCTTCTTCAACCGCATGGCCGACGGCCTCATGGAGGACAGTCTGCCCCAGTCCCGGCCCGACCAGCCCCTGCAGCCGCTGGAAGAACGCATGTACGCGGGCTGGAGTTCCCGTCCGTAGCGGCAACGCGCGCCGCAAGGCCCATCCCCCGCAACCCCAACCCCCACAGGAGGTTTCATGGCAAGTTCCCTCGGTTTTGTCGTCACGCTCGCGGAAATGGAACAGTTCTACCGCGGCGAAAAGGCCGGACAGATCATCGAACTCATGAATCGCACCAACGACATCATGGACGATGTGCCGTGGATGGAAGCCAATCAGTCCGACGGCCACCTGACCCGCATCCGCACCGGCCTGCCCGAAATCTACTGGCGACGCCTCTATCAGGGCACGCCGCCTTCCAAGTCCCAGTGGTCGCAGGTCAAGGAGGGCTGCGGCATTCTGGAAGCCATCATGGAACTGGATGTGGAGGAGCTGCGCCTTTACGGCAGCCGCGACAAGGCCTTCCGCATGAGCGAGGGCATCGCCTTTGCCGAAGCCATGCGGCAGAAGGTGGCCTCCACCCTCTTCTACGGCGACAGCAACCTCAATCCCGACGCCTTCAACGGACTGGCCATGCGCTATCCGGCCAAGGACGCCAAGAACGTGCTCGATGCGGGCGGCACCGACGAAAACGGCTGCACCTCCCTCTGGCTCGTGGCCTGGGGGCCGCAGGCCGTGCACGGCATCTATCCCAGGGACAGCACCGGCGGCCTCTCCCATGAGGATCTGCATACCTACATGGCGCAGGACGAAAACGGCCGCAAATATCAGGTCACCGGCGACAAGTACAACTGGCGCTGCGGTCTGGCCGTGCGCGACTGGCGGGCCGTCGTCCGCATCGCCAACCTGCCCGTGGCCGCCCTCGGCAAGCGCAAGGGGCAGAGCGGCTTCATCGATCTGCAGAAGCTGACCATCGAGGCCAAGAACAAGATGCCCCAGCACCTGCGTCAGAAGGCCATCTGGTACGGCAATGCCGATCTGCTCACCGCGCTGGAACTCCAAAATTCCGACGCCGGACAGGTGCAGCTCCAGTACGGCGAATTTTTCGCCGCCCAGGCCGTGCCCATTCTGCATGGCCGCCCCGTACGCCAGTGCGACGCCATTCTGTCCACCGAACAGCCTGTCTAGTCGTCCCGTTCCCCTTCCCCGCAAGCCCCAAGGAGTCCGCATGGCCATCATCGACAGCACCGCCGTCTTTCACGAAGGCCCCCTCAACAGCGAAACCAACAGCCGCGCCGTGCCCCTCACGGCCCTGCGCCTGCCCGGCCGCATGGAACCCATCCCCTTCCGCCTCAGCGTGACCGAAGCCTTTGATCCCGCCGAGCTGGACAACCTGAGCCTCACCCTGCAGGAAGCCGACAACTGCGACGGCGACTGGACGGATGTGCCCGACGCCGGCCTGACCATCCCCGGCACGGCCCTCACCGCCGGGGCGCGCGTGGGCTGGCGGCATCTGCCGCAGGGCGTGCGCAAGAGCTGGCTGCGCCTGCATCTCGTCCCCACGCCGCAGGCCTCGCAGAGCGTCAGCAAGGGCCGCCTCTTCGTCGCCCTCACCCGCGAGGAGGATCTGCCCTACGAACCGGCCCTGCAGGTGAAATAACCCTCTCCCTCCCGGCGGCGGGCCGTGTCATCTCGCGTCCCGCCGCCGTTGCCGCCTTTCCGCTTTTTCCCCGTCAGCAGGAGTGCCCATGAATCCCCTCAGTCAAATGGCCATCTGGAACCGCGCCCTCGGCTTTCTCGGTACCCGCAGTGTGGCCTCGGAACGCGAAAACACCCCGGAAGCCATCCAATGCCGCCTCTACTGGGACAATGCCCGGCGGCAGGTGCTGCGGGACTTTCCCTGGCCCTTCGCCCAACGCCGCTGCCGACCTGCCGTCCTCCCCCTGCCCGAGGGCTACGAGGCCGATTACCGCTTTGCCTACGCCCTGCCCGAGGACTGCCTCAAAGTCCACGAGATCCGCCACGAGGGACGCCATTCCCGCCCCTTCGCTCTCGCCCATCACCCGGAAAACAACTGCCCCATGCTGCTGACCGACGCCGCCCGCGCCCTGCTCCTCTATACCTGCGACATGCGCGACTGCTCCCTCTTCGACGATCTCTTCGCCCACATGCTCTCGCGCAAGCTGGCCGCGCTGGTGGCCGTTTCCCTGCTCAAGAACAACACCACCAAGATCAATGAGCTGGAACAGCTCTATGCCGCCAGCCTGCCGCAGGCCCGGCAGGCCTCCGGCAGCGAAGCCCGCGAAGCGCCCCTCCGCGACAGCTGGCTGGATGCCCGCTAGGGCCTGTCAACACTCTTCCCCCCAAGCCCCATCCCTTCCCCAGCGCGCTTTTACCGGGGAAGAGACAGGGACGCGAGGCAAGCCTGCCTCCCAAAGCAAGCTGAGCGCGTATGGCCTCCTGCATTATCTGGCGAAATTATTTGCAAAATTTGTGTCAGCAGACCGGAACGGCGCGTAGGGGAAAAGCGTTTTGCGGGGGGATGCCGCGGACGGCCACAGCGAAATCTGCCAACCATCAAGGAGAACAGCGCATGACCATGCCATCCAGCGTGAGCCGCGCCCGCTTCGAGGGCAACGGCACGGCCACGGAATTTCCCTTTGCCTTCAAGGTCTGGGATGTTTCCCAACTGACCGTGACCCTCACCGATCCTGACGGCAAAAGTTCGCCCGCCACGGGCTGGACGGCGCAACTCGCCGAGGACGGCGGCACGGTTGCCTATCTGCACGAAGGGCAGCCCCTGCCCGTCGGCTGGCTGCTGGCCATTACCCGCAACATGCCCTTCACGCAGGAAATCGATCTGGTGAGCGCCACCCGCTTTGACCCGGCGGTCATGGAAGACGGTCTGGACATGGCCACGGCCGAACGCCAGCAATTGCGGGAACAGCTCTCCCGTTCCGTCATCCTGCCGGCCACCAGCGATCAGAGTCCGCAGGAGCTGGCCGACCGCCTGCTGGAGGCCGAAAAAACCGCCGTGAGCGCCGCGCAAAAGGCCGGAATGGACGCCGCAGCAGCAAGCGAACAGGCCGACCGCGCCGAATCGCAGGCCGACAAAGCCGCGATACAGGCCGCAGAGGCCGATGACGCCGCCCGCCTGGCCCGGGCCTGGGCCGAATCCCCCACGCCGCCCGATCCCGACGAGCCGGACAGCAAATCGGCCCGGGAATGGGCGCTGGTTGCCGCCGATACCGTGCCGCTGGCCACGGCCAGCCTGCCCGGCAAGGCCAGCTTTCCCCCGCCCTTTACCGTGGATGCGCAGGGCGCGGTGGGCGTCCGCCATGCGGATACCGGCCAAAACGGCCTTGTGCGGCTCACCGACGCCGTGAACAGCGCCACAAGCCAACTGGCGGCCTCGGATACGGCGGTCAAGACGGCATACGACAAGGCCGTGGCGACGGCAGGCCTGTGGATCGGCGTACCCCGCTTCTGGCGCGGCACGACGCTGCCCCCCGACCATTGCTGGGCCAATGGCGACTTTGTGGCCTTTGCCGACTGGCCGGAGCTGAAAGCCGTCTACGAAGCCGGGGGCTTTGCGGGCATGCTCATGGCGTGGAACGCCGACAAAGACACCAAGGCGGCCAACCTCGGCCAGTGGCGACCCGATGACGCCGAACCCACGGGCCTCTTTACGCCCAACCTGACCGGGCAGTTTTTGCGCTGCTGGGGGCCGGGCATCGAACGTCAGGCGGGCAGCTGGCAAGCTGATGCCTTTCAGGGGCACGGCCATATCCTTTACGCGGGTGTCGATTCCGGCAGCTCAGGCGGGGGCGGATACATGAACTTCTGGCAACGCAATCATGATAAAGCCATCAAGGAACCAATATCGCTCGACGGCTACGGCACGGCCCGCATTGCGGACGAAACCCGCCCGGCAAACATTGCCCTGCCGTGCATCATCTATCTTGGTCAACCTGCACAACCTGAGGAGCTTGCATGACCACACTGTACGCCTATCACCCCGCCACCGGGGAATACCTCGGCAGCCGCCCGGCGCAAATCGTGAACGGCAGGGAACTCACCCGCAGCGCCCACGCCACGACAACGCCGCCGCCCGACATCCCGGACGGCCACGCCGCCCGCTGGACGGGCGCGATCTGGGAATGTGTCGAGGATCACCGGCGGCGTCTCGACGCCACGGGCACGCCGCAGAGCGGCACGGCCTACTGGCTGCCCGGCGAGGGCGACGACTGGCAGTCCCCGCCCCGCTACATGAAAGCACTCGGCCCGCTGCCCGCAGGGGCCGTGACGGAACGGCCCGCGCCCACGCTGGACGAGGCCCGCGCCGCCGCCCTTGCCGAACTCAATGCCGCCTTTGCCGCCGCCGAGGCCGAAGGCAGGGTCATGTCCTCGGCGGGCTTCGTCATCGACGCCACGGAACGCAGCAACCGGGACATCGAAGGCCTCATCACCAGCATGGAGGCCACGTCCACGCCCCAGACCGTTTTCTGCGCGGCGGACAACAGCTTCCACAGCGTGACCCTTGAACAGCTCCGCGCCATGCGGCTGGAGGTCATCGCCCACGGTCAGGCCCTCTATGCCCGCAAGTGGGCATTGCGGCAGGCCATCGAGGCCGCCGAAACGGTGGCGGGCCTGCAGGGCATCGTCATCAGCTTTGCGGAGGTGAACGCGTAATGGCGTACGTCAAGCATCTGCTGGTGGCCGTGGATCAGCTCGTCAACGCCGTCTGCGGCGGCTGGCCGGACGAAACCCTGTCCAGCCGGGCATGGCGACGGCATGCGGCGGGCCGGGGCTCGTGGCCCTGCCGCCTCATCGACCGGCTCTTTTTCTGGGATGTGGAGAAACGCGGCGGCCTGATCGCCGGGCATTGCCGGTTGAGTTTTGAAAGCGAACGGCAGGGACGGCAGCTGCCCCCGGAATTGCGTCCCGGCCCTCGCCCGCACAGGAGCTGAATCATGCGCGTTGCCATGCAAAACTTTACCGGCGGCGAAATTTCGCCCATTCTTTCAGCCCGTTATGATCTGGCCCGTTACCGCAATTCCGTGGCCTGCATGGAAAACATGCTGCCCGGCCTGCACGGCGACGTGCGCCGCCGCCCGGGCACGCGCTTCGTGGCCGCCCTCGACAGCGACAGCGTGCTGTTGCCCTTCAGCTTCAGTGCCGATCCCGGGCAGAATTTCGTCCTTGTGTTCGGCGGGGGCAGCCTGCGCATCGCCGGGCAGAGCGGCTTTGACCCCGCCGCCCCGGACGCCGTGCTGGAGACGCCCTATGCGGCGGACGAACTGCTGGCCCTCTCCGCCGCACAAGTGGGAGACACGGTCTATCTGGCCCACAATGCCCATCCCCTGCACAAGCTCATCCGCCGCGACAGCCTGCCCGAAGGCCTGTCGGGCATACACTGCCACGGCTATGCCTGGACGCTGGAACAGGTGGCCCTCAATACCTCGCTGCCCGCACCCGCCGCACCGTCGGTCAGCTTTTCCGGCTCGGGCGGCAGCTTCAGCCTGCGCTACCGGGTGGCCGCCGTGGACGCCTCGGGCAATGTCTCGCTGGCCTCGGAAAGCGGCGTCTGCGCCAATGCCCGGCATCCCTCGGACTGGGTGCAGGGCAATTGCGCCACCATCAGCTGGCAGGCCGTGCCCGAAGCCGTGGAATACAATGTCTATCGGGAGGAGGCGGGCTATTACGGCTTCATCGGCATTGCGCGGGAGACACGCTTCATCGACAACAATTACGAGGCCGATACCTCAGACACCCCGCGCGAGGACTGGGACCCCTTTGCCGAGGACAATCACCCCGGCGTGGTGGCCTTTCACCAGCAGCGCATGGTGCTGGCCGGTACGCGCAAGCAGCCGCAGGCCTTCTATCTCTCCCGCAGCGGCGACTTCGAGAACTTCCGCAAATCCCGCCCCCTGCAGGACGACGACCCGCTGGAATACCTCATCGCCTCCGGCTCCATCGACGCCATTGCCTGGGCCGCCAGCTTCGGCGATCTGCTCATCGGCACCTCGGGCAGCGAATACAAGGCCGCCAGCGGCGACGGCGGCCCGCTCACGCCGTCTTCCATCAGCATCACGGCGCAATCCTCATGGGGCAGCGCGGGCCTTGCCCCGCTCATCATCGGCAATTCCATCCTGCATGTGCAACGCCACGGCGCCCATGTGCGCGATCTCTTCTATTCGCTGGAAAAGGACGGCTATGCGGGCAACGATCTGTCCATCCTCGCCCCCCATCTCTTCGAGGATCATACCCTGCGCCAATGGGCCTACCAGCAAACGCCCGGCTCCGTGGTCTGGATCGCGCGCGACGACGGCCTGCTGCTGGCCTTCACCTACATGAAGGAGCATGACATCTGGGGCTGGAGCCGTCACCCCACCGCCGGAAGCGTGCGCTCGGTCTGCACCCTCTCCGGGCAAAACGGCGACGACCTCTGGCTGGTGACCCGGCGCGAGATCAACGGCCAAAGCCGCCACTTTCTCGAGGCGCTGGCCCCGCAATGGAGCGATACCGCCCCCATCGAGGAGGCCTTCTTCGTGGACTGCGGCCTGACACGCCACAGCAGCGAACCCACGGATCAGATCGACGGGCTGACCCATCTCGAGGGCTGCGCCGTTGCCGTGCTGGCCGACGGCAGCCCCGTGGAAGGCTGCGTGGTGCGCGACGGCGGCATTTCCCTGCCCTATGCCGCCCGCACGGTACAGGTTGGCCTGCCCTATGAGGCCGCTCTTTCCCTCCTGCCGCTGGAAAGCGACGGCCAATATGGCTCCACCCTCGGCAAGCGCCGGGCCTACGGTCGCTGCACCCTGCGCTTCCATCGCAGCGTGGGCGGCAAATACGGCCCAAGCCGCTCGGAACTCTACGACCTGCCCGTGCTGCCCGAAACCTGGGGCAGCCCCTGCCAACCCTTCACCGGCGACGTGGACTGCCTGCCCGGCGGCGCGCAAGAGGCCGCCGCCTCCCTCTGGCTGGTTCAGGATCGCCCCCTGCCCTTCCACCTCGCCGCCGTGGTGCTGGACGTGGATTTCGGCGAAAACTAACAATATATTGTTTTTGTTGTTTTTTCTTTATTTTTTCTTTTCGGGGAGGAAAACCTTTTGTGAACAAAAGGTTCTTCCTCCCCGAACCCCTCCTTTCCAAAAAACTTTACAGGGTCAATGAGCGGACGACGTGACCCGGCAGGGCGTCGCGTATCTGTTTGGTCCCCCGGCGGGCGACCGAATGGCGGCCCGCAGGGCCGTGCCCGTTGCGACGCAGGAAGCTACG
>NHCFC04200__coassemble_597_pt1 | contig 30008 bp, 27 predicted proteins | sample NHCFC04200__metabat2_low_PE_055 | metagenome-assembled genome bin NHCFC04200
AAATTATGGAGCATATGTCCCGCATGCTGCGTTTCAGCGGCAGGGCGCAGGCAGAAGCCCGGTCACGGGCTGCCTGTCGCACGGCGGCATTGCCGCCCGCCCGCGACGGCATTGTGCGCATGAGCGCTGCACGGCGCAGGAAAGACGACTTTTTTTGCGCAAGAACGGCAGGATTCCAAATTATGGAGCATATGTCCCGCATGCTGCGTTTCAGCGGCAGGGCGCAGGCAGACGTCCGGTCACGGCTTGCCTGCCGCATGGCGGCATTGCCGCCCGCCCGCGAAGGCAATGTGCGCATGAGCGCCGCACCTCGCAGGAGGAAGACACTTCAGGAGCGCATGAGCTGGATGATTTTTTCCGCCATGAACATCACTTCCCGGCGGGTTGTCAGCTCAACGCTGCCGCACGAAGCGGCGGCGGGGCGTTCCGTCGCCTGCTCACGCTCCTCCTGCGTCTGGAACAGTTCGTACACCGGGCATTCCAGCAAGGAAGCCATCTGCTCAAGCCTGGGAAAGCGCGGTGCGACCAATCCCCGCTCTATGCGCGACAGCGAATCAGCGCCAATGCCGAGCCGTTCGGCGAATTCCGCCTGATTCCAGCCCATGAGGCGTCGCCGTGCAGTGATGTTTGCCCCTACAATGGTTGCCAGCCGCTGTTTCTGTTGATCGGCCACGCTGACCTCCTTTCCTAACGGAAAAGGGTACATGGGAAAAAACACTCAAAAAACAGCATAAAAACCAATTATTGACATTTAATTCAAAACAGATGATGAAAGAAAAAGACTGCGCGCCGACCGCAAATAGGGGGGCGCGCGTGCTCACGGGCACCTGTCAAGCGTTTTCAGGGAAATGGGGGACTGCATGGCTGAAATGGGAAGGCGGATTTTTCCTCCGGCAGCATTGCGTTTTTTTGCCGGGGTGCTTGCCGTCCTGCTGGGAACGGCATTTTGCGCCGAACTCTGGCTCCAGCGTCAGAGCGGCACAACGCTCATGAACCGTTCCTGGGCACAGGAAGATACCCGTATCAAGCAGAACAACCTGCGCAAACTCGGCGGGCTGGATGAAACCTTCCCGCTCATGGCCACGCCGGGCGGCATCATGCCCATGACGGGCGGCAAGACACACCGCATTGTGGTGATCGCGGACTCCTTTTCCTGGGGCGACGGACTGGCCAATATCAATGATGTCTGGTGGCGGCAAATCGAGCGCGAGCTTGAGCGGCGCGGCTACCAGGATGTGGAGGTGCTGGCCCTGGGCTGGAACGGCGCGCAGACCCGGGAGGAACTGGCCTGGCTGCGGGACGGGCGCTTTGCCGACCTCGGGGCTGAAGCCATTGTGCTCGGCTATGTGGTCAATGACCCGGACATGGGGCTGCTGCCGCAGAACTACAAGGTATACCGCATGTTCTTTGTCGATGACGTGTTTCGCTGGTGGTTACCTGAGCTGGTGGAGCAGTTTCAGGCGCGGTATATGCGCAAGAAACGGGAATGTCTGGCACGGCAGGGGCTGGAGTACGGGCCTGAGGAATGGCTGAAGCTTTTGCTGGAAGGGGAGAACTTCGCCCTCTGGGAAAAAAACGTGGCTGAGCTGGCCGGACAGCTTGCCGGCATGGGCCTGCCCGCGGTCATGGTCAGCCTGCCCGTGGTGCCCGATCCGGCCTATTACGAACCGCTGTATGCCAAACCCATGCGCGTGATCGCCGAAAGCGGCATTCCGCTCCTCAATCTGCTGGACGACTATGTGCGGGACATGGGGAAAGGGGCGGCGGACACGCCCTTCCGCTGGACGGCCAACCCGGCCAACGGCCATCCCGGCGCCCTTGCTGCGCATTACTATGCCCAAAAGGTTGCGGACTGGCTGGAACAAAACGCCCCGCAGGCCCTCGGGGCCAAGAGTGCGCCGCGCCGGCATGCGCCCCGCATCAACGACTGGTATCCCTGGAAGAGCAGCGCCCGGCTCGACGCGGGCACCTTGCGTTTGGAGCTGCCCGCTTTCCGGGAAATGGGCGTGCTGCCCGTGGGCAAGCCCCATGTGCTCGTGTCCTTCGAGCGGCCCGTGCCCCTCAGGCGTCTGACCGTCACCTCGCCCGATGCCGGCGCGAACGAGGTTTGGGTCACGGCGACGGACAGCAGGGGCGCGGATGACGGCACGCTCCTTCCCTGCCGCCGGGAGGGCGAGAGCTTTCTTCCCCCCGAGCTGCCGCGCGGAAGCCTGATCAACACCCTTCGCATCGTCCCTGCGGCGGAAGGCCGCACGATGACGGCCACACTGGATTTTGCCGGGAGCGTTGCGCCATGAGTACGACCGTATTGGGCATTTCCGCCTATTATCATGATGCCGCCGCCGCGCTGCTGCGGGACGGAAAGATTGTCGCCGCCGCGCAGGAGGAGCGATTCACCCGCATCAAGGGGGATGCGTCCTTTCCCCATCACGCCATTGCCTATTGCCTTGCCGAGGCCGGCATATGCCTTGAGTCGGTGGATCATATCGTTTTTTACGAAAACATCCTGGAAAAATTTGACCGGCTCATGCAGAGCCAGCTCTATGCCGCGCCACGGGGCATCCCCTTCTTTCTGAGGGCCATGCCCAAATGGCTGTCGCGCAATCTCTGGCTGGAGCGGGAAATGTGCCGTGAAATGGGCGTGAACCGTCCCATTCATTTCGGCGAGCACCATCTGTCCCACGCGGCCAGCGCCTTCTTTCCCTCGCCCTTCGAGGAAGCCGCCATCCTGACCCTTGACGGGGTGGGGGAATGGGCCACGTCCACCATCGGCGCGGGGCAGGGCAACAGCATCGAGTTGCTGGAGGAGCAGCGTTTCCCCAATTCGCTCGGCCTGCTCTATTCGGCCTTCACCTACTTCACCGGCTTCAAGATCAACAGCGGCGAATACAAGCTCATGGGGCTGGCGCCCTACGGCAAACCCGTCTACAAGGATCGCATCCTGCGCGATCTGGTTCACATTGACGAAGCGGGCGCCATTACGCTGAATCAGGACTATTTCAATTTCATCGGCGGCCTGACCATGACCTCCCCGGCCTTCGATGATCTTTTTGACGGCCCGCCACGCAAGCCCGAAAGCCTGATTACCCAGCGGGAAATGGACATTGCCGCCAGCATTCAGGCCGTGACGGAAGATGCCGTACTGGCGGCTGCCGCGCATGTGCGCGAGGTCACGGGTCTGCGGCATCTTGTCATGGCGGGCGGCGTCGCCCTCAATGTGGTGGCCTGCGGTCTGCTGGCCCGCAAGGGGATTTTTGACAAAATCTGGGTGCAGCCCGCTGCCGGCGATGCGGGCGGGGCGCTCGGGGCGGCCTGCTGGTACTGGCATATGGTGCAGGGCCAGCCGCGCCATGTCGATCCCGGCGACAGCATGCGCGGTTCCTTCCTCGGCCCGGCCATTCTGCCCGACGATCCGGCGGATGACGAAATCCTGCGCGGCATGGGCGCCGTCTGGACGACGCTGGATGAGGACACGCTGGCCCAGCGCATGGCGGAACTGATTGCCGAGGGTCGCATCGTGGGACTGGCGCGGGGACGCATGGAATGGGGGCCGCGCGCCCTGGGCGCGCGCTCCATCCTCGGCGATGCCCGCAGTCCGAAAATGCAGGCCCACATGAACCTGAAAATCACGTTCCGCGAAAGTTTCCGCCCCTTTGCGCCCATGGTGCTGGAGGAATACTGCAAGGATTGGTTCGACGCCACGCAGGAAAGCCCCTACATGCTGCTGGTATCGCCCATCCGGGAGGATCGCCGCATCACGCCCACGGACGAGGAAAAAAAGCTCTGGGGCATCGATCTGCTCAAGGTGCCGCGTTCGGACATCCCGGCGGTGACCCATGTGGACTATTCCGCCCGCCTGCAAACCATTGACGCGGAACGCAATCCCTTTATGCACAAGGTGCTTTCCCGCTTCATGGAGCGCACGGGCTGCCCGGTCGTCATCAATACGTCGTTCAACGTACGCAGCGAACCCATTGTCTGCACCAGCGAGGATGCCTACCGCTGCTTCATGGTGACGGAGATGGATGCGCTGGTGGTCGGCAACCGGCTCATGTTGCGGGAAGAGCAGGGTGGGCAGATGAGCGAGGAAGAACGCGCCCGCTGGATGAGGAGGTTCAGCCTTGACTAGGACAGACAGCTACGCCGAAGCGCGCAAGACGCGCCTCCAGCTGGACGACATGCGCCGCAGCGCCGCCTTCGGCCAGATCCTCGGCACGGCCGCCGGGTTGTACGGCTGGTTCGGCTACACCATCGGCACGGCCCATTCCGATGCCTTCTATCTGACGTTCTGCGCTCTCGGCGTGCTCATCCTGCTGGCGGGGATCGCCTGCCCGCTCTGTCTCGCGAGGCCGGCCGCCATCTTTCAGAACGTCATGGGCAAATTCGGGCATCTGATCTTCTCGGCCCTGCTGGCCGTCATCTATATCGTCCTGCTGACTCCGCTGGCCCGGCTGACGCGCTCCTCCCTGCGCTTCCCGGCAGCCCGCTGGCAGGGCGAGGCGGCGCAGGGCTTCGGCTGGCAGCGCCGAAGCACAGCCCCCCGGATGACGGACGACAGCTCCGGGCACGGCCTGCTTGCCACCGTTGCACGGGTGCTGCGGCACTTTGCCCGCCACGGGCAATGGTTCCTGTTGCCGTTGCTTGTCCTCTTGCTGACGCTGGGCGTGTTGCTGTTCTTTGCCCAGACGTCGGTCATCGCACCCTTCATCTATACCCTGTTCTAAGGGAGGGGACGAAAGAAAGACGCGCCACGGCGGAGCTGTTCCCGTCCGCCCGCAGCATGCCCGGCAACGGGCCGCACCCTGCCCCGTCACCCATACGGCGTGACGGGGCTGTTGCATGAGCGGGAAAGGGGAACCTCGGCCGTCAGCGACGGACGGGCAGGAGGCCCCGGTCGCGGCAGAGGGCTTCCAGACTCCGGTCATAGGTGGCTTCCGCCTCTTTGGAGAAGAAGCAGCCGGGAAGGCCCTCGTCGTGATCCCGGTGATGCGCCACGCATTCGCAGCATTTGCCGTGTCGGGGACAATTGTAGGTACAGGGACAGGGGCGGGTATTGTCGCAGCTCATGGCATGACCTCCGTTCAAAGGGGTATCGAAAGATCCTAGACGTTAGCTCATCCCGCCCCCTGAAACAAGGCGGCACGGCATTGCCCGCAAGCGCAGCCATACCGGTCTGACCGACGACCGCGCTGCCGGGACGGGATCAGGCCCCTGGCGTTGTGCCCCGTCGGTAGTCGTCGGTCAGCAGGGCAAGCAGCTTGCACAGGAGAAAGAACATGAACAGGGGGATGACCAGCGTGGTCAGCAGAAAAATGCAGAAAACATGAAAGAGCCTGTCGGTCAGGCGGTCGGCATAGTCCAGCATGTCGGCGGCCTGTTGCCGTATGTCCAGCATGCCGGCGGCTCCCTTGAGCTGATCCAGAATGCCCTGATCCTCGGGTACGCTTTCGGCAAAATCCTTGCCGAGTGCGTCGAGGCGTTTTTCCCCGGCGGCCACCTCGTCCATTTGGCGCGCGTATTCGGCATCAAGGTAGGCGTGTTCCACATAATCGGCGGCAAGGGCCACAGCGGGGAAAAAGCACCAGAGCAGAAGCGCCAGCCGGGCCAGAAAGCGACCGCTCTGGCCCAGCCAGGGCAGGCGCGTGCCTGCGGCATGCCGCAGCAAAAGCAGGGCCAGCGCCACCGGCAGCAGGAGCTTGAAGCAGACCCAGGAAAGCATGCCGATGCCCAGCTTTTCCACCAGCATGAGGCCCATGACGGAAAAGAGCGCGGCGCTCACCCGTTCTATGGCCTCATTGGTCGCCGCCAGCAGCTCGCCCGGGGCAACGGTCAGCCCGACGCCCATCGGGGTGAAGGAAATTTCCGCCCGCTGAATCATGGAAATGACCTTGTCCACCACCTTGGCCGAGACATAGGCCGCCGTGGCCCGTTCCAGCGTCCGGCGGCAGTAGTCCGCCGAGAGTTGCTCAGCCGCGCCGATGATCGGCAGCCCGGCATTGACGCCGTCTCCCATGCGCAGGGGAAGCAGCAGCAGGGCCACGAGCAACAGCAGTTGCAGGACGATGACAGGAGAAAGGCGTTTCATGCGCACCTCGGGGAAGCCCGGAGAAGGCGACCGCGTATGCCGCAGACCGCGCTAGCGTATGCGGCCTTCCCGTACCTTGTAGTTGCGTTGCGGCGGGTAGGGCGTGCCGTTGATGGTCATTTGGGTGGCGTCGCGCGGAATCGCATAGGCCTGGCCGGGCTTGACGCTGACCGTTGTCCACGAATTGCCGTTGTCGCGGGTCACGGCCACCGTGATCGCAGGCGCGGGCTTGCCCGTGGCGACATATTGGATGATGCCGGCCTCTGCCGACCCCGTACCGAACAGCAGCAGAAAAAGCAGACACGAGAGCATTTTCATGGGTGAACCTCCCTGCGAGGGGGCGCACAACCGCCGCGGGGCAGGCGAACTCTCCCCGTCAGCCCGGCAGCATATTCCCCCTTCTGTTGGTATGATCTCCTGGCGAAAAAGTCCATCGTCCGGCCCGCTTGTGCCCGGCAGCGTCCCGGCGGCGTGCGCCCAATGAAAAAGGCACTCGCGCCATGAACGCAAGTGCCTGAAATTCTGGTGCGCCCGGCAGGAATCGAACCTGCGGCCTACAGCTTAGGAGGCTATCGCTCTATCCAACTGAGCTACGAGCGCACGTTGCCTTGTGTACGTCGTCTTGCGGGGGCTGTCAAGGCGGGCGGGCGCGGTACGGGAAGGCCGGACGGCGCACGATTGCGGTCGCGCATGGCCGCGACAGGACGGCGGGGCAGGGGCGGCATGCCGGCTGTCCCGCCGTTCACTCTGGGGAAGGATTGCCGCTTTGCGGCATGCCTCAGCGCAATTCGGCGTATGCCTCGTCGCTGACTGCTTCCAGCCATTCGTTGCGCGTGTCCTCGCCGGGCACTTCCACGGCCAGATGGGCGAACCAGCTGTCTGCCGCCGCGCCGTGCCAATGCTTGACGCCTGCCGGGATGTGCACCACATCGCCGGCTTGCAGGCTGCGGGCGGGCTTGCCCCATTCCTGATACCAGCCGCGTCCGGCCGTACAGAGCAGGATCTGCCCCCCGCCGCGCGCGGCGTGATGAATGTGCCAGTTGTTGCGGCAGCCCGGTTCAAAGGTCACATTGCTGATGTTCACGCCGTCCGTGGAAAGCCTGTTCAGATAGCTGTTGCCGACGAAATAGCGGGCATAGGCGGTGTTGGCCTCGCCGCGCGCAAACGGCCCCGAATTCTCGCGCATGGTCACGTTCTCCCTCGCGGTTGTCGATTCAGGTTGGGCGGCACGGGCGGCGCGCCCCGCAAAGGGCGAGACAAGCAGCCCGCAGACGAGCAAAAGCCCCGCCGCCGTGAGAGTTGTCCTGTGGTTCATGTGCCTGCTCCTTTTTTCCCCTTTTTAGCGTTCGGCAGCGGAAGGGGAAAGAGACATTCCGGGCAAAAAATTGCCTGTTTCTCTCAAAGTCGCTGTCCAATATCCTTTCAGCCCGGCCTCTCTTGCCTGTTTGTGGCGCGATCTGTTCAAGCGTCGGCCTTTGTGCTAGGGTCGGAACAGGGAAAGAACGCGGGGGCAGGGGACGCGCGCGATCTTTCCAGCGTATCACAGGAGGCTTGCCCATGACGGAAAACATGCAGCACATTGCCGGCGTCCATGCGGCGCTGCGGGACATTCTGGTGCGCCGTCTGCCCGAGGCGGGCATCTTCCCCTCGGCCATTGAGGGGCTGATACTTGTGCGGCGTGACGATCCCGCCGGGACGGATCGCTGCTTCGAGCGTCCCCTTGCCTCGCTCATTGTGCAGGGGCGCAAGCATGCCCTTGTCGGCTGCCGGGAATACGATTTTACGGAAAATGACTGTCTGGTTTCCGGGGTGGACATGCCAAGCGTTTCCTCCTTCCCCGACGCCTCGCCGCAGCGGCCCTTCCTTTCCCTGTTTTTTCATCTGGACAGGGAAATGCTGACGGAACTCATGCTCAAGATGCCGCCGTCGGACGACAGGGCCGCGCAGGCGGACGCCTACGGCCTTGCCACGGCAAAAGCCGACCCGGAATTTCTGCGCACGCTGCTGCGGCTGGTGGAACTGCTGGACAGGCCGGAACAGATCGCGGTGCGTGCGCCCATGATCCTGCGGGAACTCCATTACCTGCTGCTTATCGGCCCGCACGGGCAGACCCTGAAGCGGCTCCACGCGCGCGGCTCGCAAAACAGCCGCATACTGGAAGCCGTCGCCATGCTGAAACGGCACATCAGCAGCCCCGTGCGCATGGACGATCTGGCTCGGCAGGTCAATATGTCCCTGTCCAGCCTGCACCGCCATTTCAAGCAGGTGACCGGCTACAGCCCCCTGCAATACCACAAGCAGCTTCGCCTTTACGAGGCCCAGCGGCTCATGTTCATGGAAAACGTGCAGGCCGGGACGGCGGCCCTGACCGTGGGCTATGAGAGCGTGACGCAGTTCAACCGGGAATACAAGCGCATGTTCGGCGAACCGCCGCATCGGGACATCCTGCGCAAGCGCGGCCTGTCCGTCTGGGGCAGCATGGACGCCATGTCCGCCCCGGTGCGCTGAAGCGCCGGCCTCCCGGGGCGTCATGTCATGGGTGCGAAGCGCCGCACGCTCCGCCACAGGCCGCGATGCCTGCCGGCGGGGAGGCGGCGCGTTTTCGCGTTCGGCCCGCCTTTTGCCGTGTCGTGCCGTTCTGACAGAATCAGGCAATAAATTGCCATGACCGGCTCTTTGTTCCTCCCGCGCGGAAGGATAGACCGAAAGCACAAGCAACGCATTTGTGGAGGTCATCATGAACAGCGCAAGGAATCCTCATTTGACGAGCCGTCGTCATTTTCTGGCCGGAGGGCTGGCCTTCGGCGCGACCGCCCTTCTGTCCGGCAATCTGTCGGGCGCGGCGTGGGCCGCGGATGCACGGCCGGCCGGCACGGCACAGGCCGCGCCCTCGGGCATGGCGCATCGCACACTCGGCGGGCTGGACGTTTCCGCCATTGGTCTGGGCTGTCTGCCCATGGTGGGCTATTACGGCGGAACCTATGCGAAGAAGGATATGATCGCCCTGATCCGTCGGGCCTTCGACCGGGGCGTGACCTTCTTCGACACGGCGGAAGTCTACGGCCCCCATACGAGCGAGGAATGGGTGGGCGAGGCGCTGGCCCCGGTGCGGCATCAGGTCAGAATCGCCACCAAGTTCGGCTTCGGCGTGGAGGAGGGCAGGCCCACGGCCCTGAACAGCAGGCCGGATCATATCCGGCGGGCCGTGGAAGGTTCCCTGAGACGGCTGCGCACCGATTATATCGATCTCCTGTACCAGCACCGCGTCGATCCGCAGGTGCCGATGGAGGATGTGGCCGGAACGGTGAAGGATCTCATTCAGGAAGGCAAGGTGCGGCATTTCGGCCTCTCCGAGGCGAGCGCGGCTTCCATCCGCCGGGCGCATGCCGTGCAGCCGGTCAGCGCCGTGCAGAGCGAATACTCCCTGCTCTGGCGCGAGCCGGAAACCAAGATTTTTCCCACCCTGCGCGAACTCGGCATCGGCCTTGTGCCGTATTGCCCGCTGGGCCGCGGCTTCCTGACCGGGGCCATCAACGAGAACAGCCGCTTCAGCAGCGGGCGGCTGGCCACCTTGCCGCAGTTCACGCCCGAGGCCCTGAAGCACAACATGCCCCTGCCCAATCTGATCCGGGAATGGGCCGCGCGCAAGCGGTGTACCATGTCCCAGTTCGCCCTGGCCTGGCTGCTGGCGCAAGCGCCGTGGATCGCCCCCATACCGGGCACGACCAATCCGGCGCATCTTGACGACTTTCTCGGGGCAGTCGCCGTCAGCCTGTCGCCCGAGGAACTGAGCGAATTCGAGACCGCCTACCGCCGCATACGGCTCATGGGGCACCGGGCGGATCCCTTCACGGAAAGCCAGATCGACAAGTAACGACAGGCACGGGGAGTCTTGCCATGACACGCACAGGCGAAAACGATCACATGATTCGTCTGAACAACGGCGTCCGTATGCCCGCGCTCGGTTTCGGCGTCTACCGCATTGCGCCGGAACAGACGACGGCCGCCGTGCTGGCGGCACTGGAAGCCGGATACCGGCTCATCGACACGGCGGCGGCCTACGACAACGAGCGCGAGGTCGGCGCGGCCATCAGGGCGAGCGGCCTGCCGCGTTCGGAGATTTTCGTCACCAGCAAGCTCTGGCCCACGGATTACGGCTATGCCGCCGCCCGGCGGGCCTTTGACGCGAGCCTTGACCGGCTGGGCCTCGAGCAGGTGGACATGTTCCTGCTGCATTGGCCCCTTCCCGCCGATTTTTCCCAGACCCTGGCCGCCTACCGGGCGTTGGAGGAAGAGCTCGAGCGGGGGCGCGTGCGGGCCATCGGCGTCTGCAATCACAATGCGGCCAATCTGGAACGGCTGCTGGCCGGGGCATCCACGGTTCCGGCGGTCAATCAGGTGGAATTGCATCCTTTTTTTACGCAGACGGAACTGGTGCGGACGCATCGGCGGCTCGGCATCGCCACGCAGGCCTGGTCGCCGCTGGGCGGCGTCAACGTCTATGATGCCGCGCCGGGCCGGGCGCGCCATGTCCTGCAGCACCCGGTCATTGCCGGCCTTGCCGAAAAGCTGGGCCGAACGCCGGGCCAGATCGTCCTGCGCTGGCACATCCAGCAGGGCCATTCGGCCATTCCCAAGACCGTTCATCCCGCGCGCATGGCGGAAAATCTGGCGGCTCTCGACTTTGCCCTGTCCCCGGACGACATGGCCGCCGTCAGCGCGCTGGATACGGGCATACGGGGCGGCGACGATCCTCAGACCGTCACGGCCGCGACCTATCCGGTGCATATCCGGCGTTGAGCGGTCGCAAGACGGCCTGCCCGCCCCGCTGTCGGCGCACATTGCCGGTAGCGGGGCGGCGTTTGTGGTATTGCCGGACGGCAGGGAACCATTCACTCTCCCGGCAGCCTGATTCCGGACTGTTGCATTTTTTCCGGCGGGAGCATGGTCTCCCGCGTGCGTCATGGCAGAGGCGGGGGAAGCGCCTGCCCGATTCAGGCGCGCTGTGCCCGCCAGCAGGGCGCGGGAGGCCCCTGCCGCCGGGAGGATGTCAACCGCCTGTGCGGGGTTTGCGGCAGTCTCGAACCTGCCGGCATGGCCGGGCGATGGGCCGGTGACAGCCTTGCCTCAGCCCCGTGCGGGCCGGCAGCCTTCGCCAAAGGGAGGCTCGCCCGTTGCACAGGGACAAAGGGAGCCGGCGTCTTGCCGCCGGCTCCCTTGGCACGTTTTTCCTTGCCGTATGCTCGCGTGCCGGAGGCCAGCGAATCGGCACGGTTGCCGCCCTATGCGGAAAGCAGGCCCAGCTTGCGCAGCCAGGCGTCCACATCCGCCCGGGCATCCTCAACTTGTGAGCCGCGTACCGCCAAACCTTCCAGCATTCGGGCCTCGGGGCAAAGACGTTGCAGATCCTGTCTGCTGTGTCCGAAGCCGCTTCCCTCATGCGTGCAGAAGGGGATGACGGTTTTGCGCCCCAGAGGCTGGGTTTCGAGCAGGGTAAAGAGCGGCATGGGCATGGTGCCCCACCAGTTGGGATAGCCGATGAAAACCGTATCATATGTTTCAGGATGCGGAATGCTGGTGCGGATTTCCGGTCTGGCATTCCGCCGCTGTTCCTGCCGTGCCTGTTCCACCACGGCATCATAATCCGGGGGGTAGGGCGCGACGGTTTCAAGTTCGATGATGTCGCCGCCGACCCGGCGATGGATATGTTTCGCGAGGCTGCGGGTGTTGCCGGAACGTGAAAAATACAGGATCAGCATGTTTCCTCCCCTGGATTCCGCCGCGACGGCGGAGGATGGTTGCCACAGTGCGGGAGCGGCACAGAGCGCCAGCGTGCCCGCGAACGCGGATTTCAGAAAGGCGCGCCTGGAATGCGGAACGGAATGCGTTTCCCCTCGTTTCATATGTCTATCCTCTGCGTTGTTGATGTTGGGCCTGCCCGAACCGGTTGTCTATTCGCCGGCTTCCAGACGAACGGAGAACTCTCCCCGCATGCGCGCAAGGCTTTCCATGCCGGATGCCACGCGTCCCAGGGGCACAAGGCCCTCTGAGTGTCTGAAATCGCGGTAGAATATGGCCAGGTTGCCCCACGGCGCATAGTAGGCGAATGTGCCCACGGACGGATCGCAGCTCGCGGGAGATCCTGCCGTTTGCAGCTTTCGGGGCAGATAGCCGATTTTTTCCACGGCGTTGTAATCCGTAAAGGTCACGGTCAGGGGCAGCATGGCAAGCAAGTCCCGCACGGCAGGATGGTTGTCCAGAACGACAACGGCCTGTTCTCCGGCAAAACTCAGCCGTATCTGTATCTGTTGCGTTTGCCCTTCTTCCGCCCGGGCGATGCCAGACAGTCCGAGGCACAGGAGCGCGAGGCTCACGAGAAGGATGTTTTTTTTCATGGCAGGGTACCTTTTGGGCAATGGCGGATAACGGGTTTGCCGGTCTGGCGCCAGCCCGACCGGCTGCCGATGGCCGTCAGCCGGCCATGCCGCGCCGCACGGGCCGTTTGCCGGCGGGCGCGGACGGCCTGAGCCACGGCATCAGGAATCCTGCAGGACGGCATTGACGCAGCCGAGGGCGTTCAGGGTGCGGGGAAAGCCGATGTAGGGCAGCATCTGCGCCAGGGCGTCAATGAGGTTTTGCTTGCTGTTGCCCATGTTCGCATTGCCCTGCACATGCGCCTTGACCTGTGCCTCGCAGCCGCCCAGTGCGCTGACGATGGCAAAGGTCAGCAGTTCGCGGGTTGGCAGATCCAGCCCCTTGCGGGTATAGAAGTCGCCGAAGCAGAAGGCGGAGAGGTAGTTGACCATGATGTCCTTCTGACCAGCCGGCGCTGAAGCATGCATCTTGTCGATGGAATCCCCGAAAATGGCTTTCTGGGCGGTCAGCCCATCCCGGAAACGGCTTTCTTCCGTCACGGTGGCCTGACTTTCCACAGGCAGGGCGATGCCCATTTCCGCAAAGGCTTCATTGACAGGGCCAAGCGCGCTTTCCGTCCCGGGGAAGCCGATGTAGGGGGCGCACTGGTAGAGGGCCTCCTTGATTTCCACGGGGCTGAGGCCGATGCGCAGCGCCGCTGCGGTCTGGGCCTTCATGTCGTCGAGCGCCCGGGTTGTCGCAAGGACGACCAGGGTGACCAGCATTCTCTGACGGTCGTTCAGCGTGCCGCGGTCGGCGATTTCGCCATAAAGCAGCCGCTCCTTGATGGCAACGAGATCGGGGTCGGTCTTTGCCGTCGCGGATTGCTGCTCGCCGAGAAATTTCTGTCTGTTCTTTTCCGTCGCCTGAAGACGTTGCATGGCATTTCCCTCCTTGTTCCGTTCCGGCGCCGCAAGGGCGTCATGCATGGGGGCCGATAGCAGGAGCAGGGCCAGCATGGCGGCCATGCCGAGCCGTGTCCGTCGTCCGAAAAGCTGTTTCATGTGGCTATGCCTCCTCTGGGAGTGGCGAAAATGATGCGGACAAAACCGTTTGTCCGTGCCCGGCCTCGACGCGGGGGGCGTTTCCGTCCCGCGAGCTGAGGAGGCTGGCGGCAAAGGTGCGCCGGCGCGTCCGGGAAGGCTGTTTCCTGAAAGCCAGCATAGCCGCGCCCAGCCCATGCCGTAAGAGGCGATCATGGCAAAAAATTGCCTGATGCTGTCAGCAAAACGCGGCCGTCCGCCCCTGCCCGTGCCGTCATTATCCTGAACACGGGAGGGAGAAAGCGTTTTTCCGCTCCAGACGGGTATGCGCACAAACGCCCGGCCTGTCGGCCGGGCGCATTCGTCTTTGCCTTTTGCAGGGGAGCAGGCGGGACAATGGCTGAGGCGGGGATGCCCCCCGCCCCACGTTCATGGCGCTTTCGCCTACTGGACAAGATCGAGGTAGGCGCCGGTAGCATAGCGACCGTCCGCCACCTTCTGCGATTCAGCTTGCGTGATGCGGTTGATCCGCAGATAGTAGCGGCAGATCTCGCTCTGCCAGGACTGTACGCGACTCTGGCCGTTCGATTCGTCAAAGATGGCCCGCTGTTCCGCCAGATCATAGACGGGGTGGGTTGCCAGATCCGTCAGCGCCAGACCCTGCGGGTAGTCACGTTGCAGGAATTCCTTGAAAAAGCGTTCATAATCCGCAACAAGCTGGTCGGGGGAACTCTTCTTGACCATATCCACCGCCCGCAGGTAGACGCTCAAAAAGCGGGCGGCCACATCGGGATGCTCCTTGGCAAAAGCGCCGTCGGCGATGAGCACCACCGGATTACCCAATCTGCAGGCGGCAATGGAAGCGGCAAGCACGCCGCCCGCCTTCTGGGCTTCGTAAAGATAGGGCGACCAAAGGGCCACGCCGGCGTCCTTGCCCTTGCGGAAGGCTTCGAGGGCATCCTGCTGGCTCGTGTTCTTGATGACGACGTCGCCATCCTTGAGACCCAGCACCTGAAGCCAGGCGCTCAGGGCATAATGGGCCGATGAAACCGTGGTCACGTGGAAGGTCTTGCCCTTGACCGTTTCCGGGCTGCCGAGAACATCGGGATATTCCTTGTTCCAGCCCTTGACCGCGGCAATGGGGGAATCCGCCGGCAGCACGACCCCGTTGGCGTGCGCCTCGTCATTGGCTATGCCGATGACGACCGTATCGAAGCGGAGGTGTCCCAACATGGCCGGTACGGCGCCAATGGCCGCAAACGTCCACTCCTTGCGCCGCAAGGCGTTGAGAATGTCCGTGCCGGAGTCAAAAATCTTCATTTCGATGTCAAGGCCGGCTTCCTTGTCCCAGCCCTTGCTGGTGGCATACCACATCAGGAAACTTTCATGCTCTCCGAGCCAGGCCGTGGACAGCTTCGTCAGTTCGCCGGAAACGCCGCTCCCCGTGGACAGCAGCAGGGCTAGCAGGAACATCATGGTCGCACGCAATATGGTCTTTGACATGTTTTACTCCTTTGGCGGTTTTCGGGCAGGATCGAGAACTGCCCGTTGTTGGTGCAATATGGTTTTTAGCTGTCAGATGCGGAGAGCGACTCGCGGGAAGAGGCGGGCACATCCGTCGCGAACCGCTCCCCGTTGCGGCGGCCCGTCTGGGCAAATCGCTTCCAGTCGGCGTACAGCAGACAGTGGAAAAGCGTCACGAGCTGAACGACCTGCGAGACGGCCATTGCCCAGTAAACACCTGAAGATGTTGTGAAGATCTCGTGCCCCAACCACCAGGAAAGCGGCAGGCGGACGCACCAGACCGACAGCAGGTAGCTCCACAGCGAATAGCGGGTGGCGCCCGCACCGATAAACACCCCGACCAGCACGAGGTTCGCCACCATGAGCGGTGCTGAGAGGAAGTTGAACACCAGATAGCGCACGGTTTCCGCCTGAACCGCCGCGTCGGGAGACATCAGGGCCGCAAGATCTCCCCGCACGAACCAGAGAATCAGGGTCAACAGCGACATGCCCCCTACGGCAAACAACAGCATGGCATAGGCGATATGTTGCGCTTCGCTCCGTTCGCCCCGACCCAAAGCCTGCCCCACCAGTACCGCCACCGCCATTTGGCAGGCGACGGCCGGAAGAAAGATGACGGCCTCGATGCGCATGCCTGCCGTCAGGCCCGCCAGGGCGTTTACCCCGTCGCACGGCAGGGTCATGGTAATGACGAGCACGATCACGAAGCCTGTCTGCCAGAGGACTGAGGTTCCCAGTGCGGGCAGCCCCACGCGCAGCAGATAGCCCCCGCCGGCATGCGCCCAGCGCCGGGGCGGCAGGCAATCCCGCTGCAGCAGAAGGGCACGGCGCAGCAGGCAGAGCAGGGTGGCGGCCCCCAGAAAGACCGAGGCAAAGGTTGACCATGCCAATCCCGCCGCACCGTGGCAGGGAAAGCCCCACCAGCCGAGGCCAAAGGCAAGATCGCCCCAGATGTTGGCCGCCCCCGTGACGATCATGACGGCCAGCGGCAGCAGGACAATGCGGGCTGAACGCAGAATCGACGTGCTGATGGAAAGCAGATACTGCCCCGGCAGCGACCAGAGCGAGATGCGGAGGAAGAGTTCGGCAGACGGCAGCAGATGATCCGGCGTCCGCATGAGGGCAAGCAGCTCCCGGCGCAGCAGGCTTCCTGCGCAGGCCAGCAGGATGCCCGCGCCGAGACCGATCACGAGCACCAGCCCGATGAAGCGCCTGGCCCGCAGCATGCGCCCGGCCCCCAGGCTCTGGCTTACGGCAGCCACGGCGCCGTTGCCAGCGGCTATGCCGATGGTCATGAGCACCATGTTGCATTGGGCAACAAGGCCAATGGCTGCCTGCACATCCGGGCCGATATGCCCGGCAGCCCAGACATCCGTCAGCCCGATGCCGAACTGCACGAGCAGCATGAGAATCTGGGGCCAGGTCAATGTCCACAGGGCCAGCCAGCGTGTGCGCTTTTGATCAGCCGCTACCATGAGCACTTCCTTCGTCCGCAAGAAGGGCAAGACGTTTTCAGATGCCGCTTGCGCGCATAGTTGCCCCGAGCCTTTCGTGCCTTGCCGTCGCCCGCTGACTGCCGAAGAGGCGGGGCAGTCCATGCGCCGGAGGCGACAGGCTCGTCGAAGAGCGGCGAGGCAGCCCGCTCTTCGACGGCGTGGCACGAACGGCCGTTATGAACTCATTTCCAGGGCGCGCTGATGGGTCGCCAGCACAGCGTCGATGATGGCTCCGCGCACCCCCCGCCTGTCCAGCTCGTTGACGCCGACAATGGAGGAACCGCCGGGCGAGCAGACGTTCATGCGCAACGTGGCGTGCGGCATATCCGGCGCTTCCTGGGCCAGACGCACGCTGCCGAGCACCAGCTTTTCCACGAGCCGTCTGGCGTCCGTTTGGGAAAAGCCCAGGCGCAGACCGACCTCCACGAAGGATTCCAGAATGTGGAAGACAAAGGCCGGCCCACTGCCGATCAGGGCGGAAAACTCGGGAATCTGATCCTCGTGCAAGACCACCGCGGTGCTGATGGCGCTGAAGAGATCGATGACCTGCCGCTTCTGGGCGTCGCTCAATGCCGGGTCATCCAGGCAGAGCGCGCAGCAGCCCTCACCGACCATGGCCGGGGTGTTGGGCATGATGACCACAGCGGGACAGGCATTGGCGCTGTAGGTCTTGATGCGTTCCAGCGATACGCCAGCGGCCAATGAGACGAGCAGCTTGCCGGCAAGATGCGGCGCGATCTTCTCGACGACCGCCTGCACATGCTGGGGCTTGACGGCAATGAGGATCACATCCGCCCGTTGGGCCACTTCCGTTTCATCGGCGCAGGCCTCCAGCCCGCAACGTTCCCCCAGCGCCTCCAGGGCCGCATGGCTGGGGTCAAAACCGATGATCCGCCAGTGTTCCAGCTTGGCCACGCCGCCAAGGATGGCGCCGCCCATGTTGCCGCAACCGATACTGCCAAAAATTGCCATGACCATGCTCCTGTGATGAAGGGTTAAAGGGATGCCCAGATGCCCAGCAGCAGGATGCAGCCCACTGCGCAGGGAACCGCCACCTGGACAAGGAACCGCCACTGACGGGTGATGCGACACCATGTCGCCCCCTTGTTGGCTTCGCGCTGAAAGGCCTCGAAGCCGAAACGCCGGGCCACAAAAAGACTCAGCAGCAGCGCCCCGACGGGCATCAGCAGCGACGTGACCGTATGCTCCATGAAGACAAAGAGGCTGCCGTCGCCCAGACGAACGCTCGCCAGGGGGGCATGTGCGCCGTAGGAAAGCAGGGCCGGCAGGCTCAGGAGGGCGATGACGGACAGCACGAGGGCAAGGGTGGCGTTGCGCTCCCTCCCCCATACTTCCTGCAGGGTGCTCACCACGCCTTCGAGCAGTCCCAGACCGGAAGCGAAGCCCGAGATGATGAGCAGGAAGAAAAAGCAGATGCTGAACAGCCAGCCGCCCGGTAAGGACGCAAAGATGGCGGGCATGGTCTCAAAGGCGAGGCCCGTGCCGGACGCCTGCGTCAGATTGAAGGCATGCATGGCCGGAAAGATGACCAGCCCGGCCAGAATCGCCACGGCCGTATTCAGGGCGATGATGATCAGGGCATCGGCCACGATGCTGCTTTGCTCGCTCAGATAGCTGCCGAAGACAAAGGCCGTGGAAACGCCGATGCCCACCGCGAAGAAGGTATGCCCCAGGGCATCCAGCGCCACCTGCACGTCAATGCGCGAAAAGTCGGGCCTGATAAACCAGCTGACGCCCTCACTGGCTCCGGGCAGGCTGAGGGAACGCCCGGCCAGAATAAACAGGAAGAGCAGCAGCAGCGGCATGAGGACAGTGCAGCAGCGTTCCAGCCCGGCCTTGAGGCCCAGGCGGAGGATGCCGCCCATAATGGCCAGGGCCGCCGATACGGCGCAGACAAGCGTCGGCATGTCGGAGGACAGATGCTCAAACAGCGGGCCGTATTGCGCCATATTCGCGCCATAGGCGAAAGCGCCGCCCAGACTCTTGACGAAGTAGACGAGAATCAGCCCCAGAATCACCGCATAATAGGAAAGGATGCCCATGCCCGAGGCGACCCCCAGATATGACGCCAGCCGGTAGGGGCTGCGCTTTGGGGTCAATTGCCGCAGGCCAAGGATGATGCCGTGACGGGTGTGCCGGCCCAGCACGATTTCGGCAATGAAAAGGGGCACGCCCACGCCAAGGGTCGTCAGCAGATAGACTAGCAGAAAGGCTCCGCCTCCGTTCTTGCTCATCATGTAGGGAAAGCGCCATATGGCCCCCAGACCGACGGCAAAGCCCGCCGTCGTCATGATGAAACCGATTCTGCTTCCCCATGCGGTATGCTGGCTCATGGCATGCCTCCGGCGGGTGCGGCGCTCCGGGAGCGCCACACCCGGTTTGAGGAGTTGGGGGGAAATCAGGCCGCGTTGCCCACGCCGCGCAGGCCGTCTTCCGGCAGGGTGGCGTCGAGCTTGGCTTCCTCAAGGCGGCGACGGGCGTCATCGGGCGAGATCTTGACGATGCCTATGCCGAGCAGGGCACAGAAGAGGCCGATAAACACGCTGGAAAGGTTGAAGACCATCCACGGGACGTATTCAAAGGCGCTGATGCCCAGCACCCCGCTCATGTAAACCGCCCCGGATGCCCAGGGAATGGCGCCGTCCAGCATGGTGGCGGAGTCCTCAAGGGCGCGGGACAGGTTCTTGGGATGCAGGCAGCGCTTGAGGTAGGATTCCTTGAACAGCGCCCCGGGAATGAGAATGCCCATGTAGGCGGAACCGGTGGAGAAGCAGAGCACCACACAGGATATGAGCGTGGTGGCAATGAGGCCGCCGTCGGTTCTGACGCGCTTGAGCATCCTTTGCAGGACGACCGTCAGCATGCCGCTGCCGTGCATGATGCCGCCGAAGGCCATGGTCACGCAGAGCATGCCCATGTTTTCCAGAACGCCCATCATGCCGCCGCGATTGAGCAGGCCCTGTACCGCCGTCGAGGGGGTGGCAAGGTAGTCCGTCATGCTGATCTTGAAGCCGGTGGTGGTGGACAGGATGCCCCAGCGCAGATCAAAACCCTGAATGAGGCAGCCCAGCGCCAGGGAGAAGAATGTCGTCAGCACGATGGTGGGCAGAATGGGCCAGCGCAGGATGGAGCCGGCAATGAGCAGCAGCGGCGGAATGACCAGCAGGATGTTCAAATCATAGATTTCCGTCAGCTGGTTCATGAAATCTTGCACCTCGGCGGGAGTGTGCAGATCGCCGGTAACGGTGGACGAGGCGAAAAAGAAGACCACACAGCAGAGGATGGTGCCGGGTATGGTCGTATGCAGCATGTGACCGATATGCTCATACGTCGTCGCGCCGGCCACGGCAGGCGCAAGATTGGTCGTGTCCGAGAGGGGAGAGAGCTTGTCTCACACATAGCAGCCGCTCAGGGCCGCCCCGGCGACCGGCGCCAGCGGAATGCCCAGGCCCTGCGCAATGCCGATCATGGCCACGCCGATGGTGGCCGCCGACCCCCACGAGGTGCCGGTGCAGACCGAAACGATGGTGCAGATGAGGAAGGCGCTCAGCAGCATGTAGTGGGGATTGACCAGCTGCATGCCCCAGTAGACCATGAAGGGAACGGTGCCGCTGAACATCCAGGCCCCGACCATGCAGCCGACGCTGAAAATGATGAGCATGCCGCCCATGGCCACATCAATCTTGGCCAGGATGGCTTCTTCCAGCGGCTGCCACGGACAGCGCAGGTACCAGGCGGCAAAACCGGCAATGACGGCGGAACTCAGGATGGGCGGCTCGATACGGTAATCAAGGTAGAGGCGGCCGACCATGAGAATGACAAACATGGCGATCAGGGGAACAAGGGACAACATCAACGAGGGTTCTCTACCGGGAGTATTCATGATAACCTCTTGCGGGTTGAGGATTCGTCGGCAATCCGGCCGCGGATGCGCAGAAGGGCGGCCGCGCAGGTCGCCCATGCGGCCTGTCAGGCGTCAAGCCGGGTGTCGATGCGGATGTTGCGGCGCTCCAGTTCCGGCTGGATGAGCGGCAGCGGTATGCTCATGGGCATGAGCAGACCGCGCTCGGTCAGCCTGCCTTCGGCAATGAGACTGGCCACAATGGCAACGGTGAATCCCACCAGGCGCTGCATGGACGTCAGTCCTGCCGCCGGGTCGGCGTAGTCGATGATGGTGTGGGTGATGCCGAGCGGCTGACCGGCCTTGCGGCCGCGCGCCTCGACGCGGATGTAGCCGATATCGCGCTCATCCTTCTGATACCAGAATTGCTGTTGCGAAGTGAGCAGGGCCGTGCAGAATTCCAGCGGCGAAACCGGCGTGCCCCGAACCATGATTTCCTTTTCCTCAAGGAAGCCGCTGCGCACCATGACGTCCCAGAAAGCGCAATGCCCCGGCCTGCGGGCGGAGTAGCGGTTCATGTTGCGCACCTTGCCGAGAATGCCGAACATTTCCGCAAAATTCTGGCAATTGCCCGCATTGTAGCACTCCAGATCGCAGCCCAGCGTCTGTTCGTGCAGAATATGGACGTTTTCCGGCGCGAACAGCTTGGCTGCGGGCACGATGACCACCTTGCCGTCCACGATCTTTCGCGTTTCCCGGTTGTAGGATACCAGCGTGTTGTGCGGCGACCAGGAGAACTTGTAGGCAATGGGGTTGTCGCAGGCTGAGGCTTCGGGGAAACCCGCGCCGTAGGAGGCGAAGAGATCGATTTCGTCCAGCCGGGAAAGCGCGTCCGCTCCGAGAATGAGATCCAGCCCCGGATCCATGCCGCAGGCAATGAGCAGCGTCGTGCCGCTTTGCCTGGCCCGGCTGTCGATCTCGGCCATTTCCTCCTTCATCCGGCGGAACAGCTCGGGATCGGTCATGGATTGCCCGATATAATACATGCTGCTTACGACCTTCATGGCAAAGTCCACAGGCAGCAGCTCGATGACGATATCGTGCTCGGCCAGCAGGCTGCGCAAGGCTTCGGTATCGTTGGCATCCACGGCGGCGGTGCGCACGCCGCGCGCTTCATGGCCGCTGCGCTCAGCCTCGAAGCGCGGGCCGAAATCAGCCACCGTGACACGAGAAAAGGTCTGATGCGTCAGCACATCATGCAACGCCCCCTTGCCTTGCAGGCCCATACCCAGAATGAGCAGGCTCTTTTCGGACATGTCGTCCCTCCCTGAAAGTCGTTAAAAATTTTTCAATGCGTTTCTTCATAAATTTTTTAATGAATGCATTAACGCATGGAACATTTCTAGCCCAGCGGGCGGCGGGTGTCAAGCTGTGGGGAAGATGTTTTTCAGGCAAGCGGGAAATGGCGGCTTTACACGTTCGACGCCGCCATGTAAGTAAAACAGGGAGAAGGGAGCGGCAGTGCCATGAAATGCAGGGAAAATGCCGAAGGAAAAGCCTACAGGCTTATCATTCAGGATATCAAGACGAAATATCAGCCCGGCGACTTCTTGCTGGAGCGGGATCTTGCCGCGCGCTTCGGCGTCAGCAGAACCCCCATCACCATCGCCCTGAACCGTCTGGTTGCCGACGGCGTCCTGCAGAAACTGCCCAAGAAGGGCTGCTTCATTCCCAACTTGAACAGCGAGGATGCCCGGGCGGCCTTCAGCGTGCGCATCCTGCTGGAAAGCGAGGCCGCACGCCTGGCGGCGAGCGTGGCCAGCCCGGATGATCATGCCCTGATGGAAAAGATCCTCGCCGCGACGGAGCAGGCCATTGACGGCGACGACTTCATGGGCTTCACCTTTTGTGATGAAGATTTCCATCATGCCCTGGTGCGGGCCGCGCACAACATGTATCTGTACGATGCCTGGTCGCGCATCTATTTGCGCTGCAATCTTTACACGCGCTTTTTTGACCGCATGTATACCCGCAAAACGCCGCTCAAGTCGGGAACGCTGGCCGAGCATGCCGCCATATACGACGCGCTTGTGCGCCACGATGCCGACACGGGCAGTGCGCGTGTTGCCGCCCACTGCAACGGCGCCCTTTCCTATGTCACCAGCTCTCCCGGCAATGAAGCCCGCTAGGCGGGCGGGCAGCCCGCGGCACAGCTCAGCGGCATGGTTTTGCCCCGCGCCCGAAGGCCTCCGGCGCACGGCGGCCCGCAGGGGCCGGAACGTGTGCCGGACAGCGGCAAACGGCGACCGGAAAACAGCTTGGAAGCCCTTGCTCCCTGAAAACAGTTCACTGCAGGACGGCAATGCGCACAACAAGCGGCAGCCGCTCCCGGCGCTTCTGGGGATGGACAGGACGGCTGCGCAAGGCAGGCCCCTGTTCACGGCATGCGCAGCGGCAGGGCCGCAAGGCGTCAGGGCAGCGTCGCCGTTCCTTTACGTCCTGCCCGCTTTGGGGTAGGCTGGAACGGATAGCTTGTCCGTGTCCTCCGGCCAGAGATGCCGGGCGGATGCCGCCGCAGGCGAGGGCATACGCGCCTATCGGACTTCCGCCGGACACATGTCTGCCACCAACCTTTTCCCCCCACGCAAGGAACGCATGGACATCCGCACTGTTATCCGACAGGTTCCGAACCACCCGCAGCCCGGCATCCTCTTTTACGATATCACGCCGTTGCTGGCTTCTCCCGAAGCCTTCGGCAGCGTGATCGAGCGGATGGTCGCCGCGGCCCGCCCCCTGCGCCCCACCATGATTGTGGCCCCCGAAGCCCGGGGCTTCTTGCTGGCGGCGCCGCTGGCCCTGCGACTGGGCATCGGTCTGGCCCCCATCCGCAAGCCCGGCAAGCTGCCGTGCGATGCCTTTTCCGTCAGCTACGATCTCGAGTATGGATCCAATACCCTCTGCCTGCACAAGGATGCCCTGCGCAAGGAGGATCGCGTGCTGATTGTCGATGACGTGCTGGCCACGGGCGGTACGGCGGGAGCCATGCTGCGCCTGATACGTCAGAGCGGCGCCGACGTGGCGGGATGCTGCATGCTCATGGAACTGGACGCTCTCAACGGTCGCCATGTGCTGGACGGCATTCCCCTGTCCGTCCTCCTGCACGTCTAGGCCGATTTCCCGTCGCCGCCCAACCGCGCCATGTCGCGACACGGCGGGAGGGATGCCGTGGCGCACGGTCACAGCAGCGGGAGAGGGCGGCATTTCCGCGTACCCGCTGATGCCGGTCACAGCGGCAAAAGGCATTTTGTGCGGGCCGTCGCCGCCCGCCTGCGTGGGATACCGGCTCCCGCAGGCTGTCCTTCCCTTTTCCGCAGCCGGACAGAGGCCTGTCCTGCCGGAAAGTGGCGAAAAGGAGCCACCGCCGGGTACGGCAGGGGGATGCGCTCACCAGAATCCTTTTTCATGCCCGATGATTACATCGTGCATGAGGGGGAAGATAGTGTCAGGACAACATGTTCAACAGGTTGATGCGTATGGCATGACCGCTGGATTTAGCGGGCAATTTTTTTCAGAAATTGGGATAAGCTGAAAAGAATGAGCAAGTATTCCCCGCCATGTCCCTTTGGCGACGTGCTGTTGGCCCTGCGCAAGGAACGCGGCATAAGCCAGTATGCCCTTGTCCGCACGTCCGGCATCAGCGAGCGTTATTGAGCTATCTGGAGCACGGCGTCGTTGAGCCGCGCGCAAGGACGCTGATCCGGCTGGCCGATGCGCTGGCCGTTCCGCCGGGCGAACTCTTTGCCCGCTTTGCCAAGCGGCTGCGGGAACAGGGGCTGGAGGAGCCGGGACAGACGCGCTCCGTCCGCCCCCGCAGATCTCTCCCCCGTTGATCCTGCCTGCGGCGGCGCGTCCGGCAGGCCGGACGCGCCGCATGTTCTTCCCTATTCCTCATCCGGCCCGAAAGGCAGGTGCCGCAGGCTGGGGCCGGGGAACCGCCTTTCCGCTTCGCTGGCCGCATGCCGTGACGGCTGGCAGGTGAGCGACTTGCGCTGTCGCCATTGCGGCGCCGGGTGCCGATAGGCTTCCTCCAGCGCACGCTCCCGTTGCGCCGCGCGCAGCAGCTGCCGGCGGGAAGGGGCGCGGCAGGCCAGGGCCGTGCAGGTGCTGTGGTCGCCGTAGTTCTTCAGGATGTCCTGCAAGGCATCATGCATGCCTTGCACGCTGACACGCCCGTACACGCGCCGTCCGGCCGCAGCATCAATCCTGACCAGCAGCCCTTCGCCACGCCGGTAGGTGGTCAGCGGCGTCGGGTCGTGCATATCCGCCAGTCGCTGGGTCTGCGGATCATCCGAATAGAAGAATGTGCGCACGTTAAAATTGTTCAACATGGCCTCCACGGCTTCGGCATCGTGGGTGCGGGCCACCAGCGCCGCCACGGACTGCGTGCCCATGATGCTGATGTTGCGATATTCACGATTGCGCGCCAGAAAAGAGTTGTCGTTGAACTGATCGAGCCTGTCCACCGAAAGAAAATCCTGCGCTTCATCGGTAATGCAGAAGGTGTATTGCCCCTCGGGAAGCTGGAGACCGTGCGCGTAAACGGCGGCGTAATAATCCCGCAGCAGGGTACGGGCCAGCACGGCGCCCAGTTCCCCGCAGTCGGCCGCAAGCCGCAGGACAACGATCCGGCGCTGCCGGTAAACGGCTCTGGCCATGTCCAGCGGCGGCTTGCCGGGCGCAAAGAACTGCTCCACAAGGTTGCGCGTCTGGCGCAGCAGCTGCAGGGCCGTGCGGATGACGCCAAGCCGGTAGCCGACCTGCTCTATCCATGAGGATCGTGCGCTCGTCGGCACTCCCAACGAAATGAAGTGGAACGGATCCCCCTTGATGCGCTGCGCCAGATCGTGCGCCTCGGGATTGGCTTCATGGGCAATGGTGTGGCGAAAGCGTTGAAAGCATTCACGCGCATATTCTTCATCGTTCATCAGGCGTTCCAGAACGCACAGATGCATGGGCAGCTTGTCGTGCTCGGACATCATGCGCAGCATGACCAGGGCATCGACGACGCAACGCAGGCCGCGCAGGTGAAAGGCCCGGTTGTGATCATCCGACGCCGAGCTGCACAGCATGAACTGCTGCAGGAGGTCGTGCATGCGCTGGGCGGACGCGCCGGCAAGAAAGTTGATCTTCCGGGCCTGCGGGCCGGTGCCCAGTTCGATGATATCCTTTTCCCGGCCGTGCGCCCGGGCAATGGCCCGGATCTGGCCGGTGAAATTGCCCTTGATGTCCACAATGAGGCCGCCAAAGCCCGCCGCGATGAGCCGTTCCGCGGCGGGCAGGATGATGGACGCGGTCTTGCCGCTACCGGTCGTGCCCAGCACGAGGCAATTATGGCGGGCGTCCTCGAAGTTGACGAACTCGCCGCCGTCAAACTGGAGCAGGGCGGCAGGGTCGGGGGATTGCCGCACGGCGGCGGGAGCGGTCTGCGGCGCGGTCAGAAAGCCGATGCGGCGGCCGGCGGGATGAGAGGAAGTGTCAGGCGTCATAATGACCTCCTATAGTAATTTCGTTTATAAAAATGTTTGTAGGCATGACCATGTGACCTGGGGGCATGTTTCCACCATGTCCCGTGAGAAAACCCTACACCGGCAGAGAGGCAGTGTAAAGAAATTTTTTTTCTACAATAAAATATTTTTTAAATTACTATTTTTTAAAAAATTATATTTTAAATAAATTCAATATATTATGTGAAAAGAAGGGGCAGAATCCGCCCGCATGGGCCAGTATGCCGGCATGCGGTGGGGAGAAGGACAGCGCCAACAAAAAGGCTTGTCTCTGGCCTAGTCTTTTTTTATAATTGTCATTATTATTTTTTGAGGAGTACCTGATGGAAGTCCCTCTCCAGGCGCTTGCCGAAATTCGTGTCGGCTACCCGTTCCGTACCCGCGTCGTGCCGGATCCCCAAGGAGAAACGGCCATTGTGCAGCTTTCCGATCTCAGTGGCGAGACCCTGAAGACCGACAGGCTGACCCGCGTGCATCTGCAGGAGGTCAAAGCGCATTTCTACCTGCGGCGGCATGACATCCTGTTCCGATCCCGGAGCACGGTCAACGACGCCACCCTGCTGGACGTGCCGCCCGCGCTGCCCCCGGGGGTGCAGCGTCTGGTGGCGGTTGCGCCCATCATCATCATACGGCCCCACGCCTCGTTGGCCGCGTCCATGTACAAGAAATACAACCTCCCCCCCTCGGCGCCCGCCGTTTCGGCGGCCTACCTGCACTGGCTGCTCAATCATCCGCGCACGCAGGGTCAGCTGCGTTCCCGCAGCACCGGCGACAATGCGGAGGTGCTCCGCAAGGGCGACCTCAACGATCTGCCCATCCCCCTGCCGCCCCGTGAGGCGCAGGGACTGATCATGGAGGCGGCAGCCCTGCTGCAACAGGAGCTGCGCTACCGGCGGCAGCTTGTGGAGGATCGGCAACGGGCCGTGCAGGATGCGCTGTTCTACCATGCCCGGCATATTGATACGGCCTATTATGAACGGACGTATGATGCGCCGGACATGCCGTCCCCGTGTGAACAGGCGGAAGAGGACGCCATCCGGACGGCGTGCGGCGCATCGCCGGAACCGCCGTTCCGTCCGGATGCCCGCAAGGCGGCGGCGGAGCTGGAAACGCTGCTGCATGACCTTGAAAACAATGCCGTCAAACGCACATAAGGAGCCGCACATGTCAGCCCCCTTCGAGCATCTCCCCGGCGGCGAGGAGTTCCGCCAATGGCAGCGGCGCGTCAGCGCGTGCTGCGCCACGGCGCATGAATGGTTCGACGCGCACCCCTGTACGCGACAGTTCGGGGATGCCTATGCCTATCTGGTGGAAGTCGAGGCCACGCTGGGCTTTTTTGCGCTTTCGCAGCTCTGCCCGCCCGGCTTTTTTCACAGGATCATCCGGCAAATCGACGCGCGGCAGGCTTCTGCTCCCGTACGGAACGCCGACGCCGAGTCGTACGAGGCGTGGGAGGAGGCCGAATGGCCGCAGCTGGCGGTGCTGATGCGCACGGCGCTGGGACGGCGGCAAAACGGCCTGTTCTCTCCGGATCACGTTCCCGGCCCGGAGGCCTTGCGCGCCCTGCTGGCCGCCTTTGCGGACATGCCCCTGCTGGATCGGGACGTGGCCACGCATCTCGTGCTGGACAAACTGGCCGATTATGCCGTTTCGCGCGGCAAATCCCTGCCGCAGCCCCTTGTGCCGCGCTGGCTCGCCCGGCTCATGATGCGCCTTGCCGCTGTCGCGCCCGGCGAAACCGTGTGCGATCTGTCGATGGGCTGCGGCAATCTGCTGGCGGAAGCCGCCCTCACCTTGCCGCTCGCCGAGCGCTTGCGCTGTTCCGGCTATGGCGGCAACTCGCCGCTCGGCATCCTGCTGCCGTATTTGAGCGGGGTGGCAAGCCTCGTGAGCGACGTTCTGGCCGACATCCCTCCCGACCGCAGCCAGCCGGACTATGCGTCATGTTTTTCCATCGCCGGCAAGGTGCTCGCCGGTTCGGTCGATGCGGGGCAGGATGTCGATATCAGCGCCGGGACAGCCTCGGGGGACGATGCCATGTTCATCGTTTACCGCCACCTCAACGAACTGAACCTGAGCCGGGGACGCGCCGTGCTGCTGGCACATATGCGCCTGCTGTTCCGGGAAGACGAGGACGCCGCACGCCGCGGCGATCTGGTCAACAGCAATCTGCTGGATGCCGTCATCCTGCTGCCGGGCAACATCATGCTGGGCGATACCACCGCCCGCGCTTTGCTGTTCCTTGATCGCCGCCGGAAAGCCGGGGGCGTCCGGCAGGGCGAAACCGACATCTTCATGCTGGATTTGTCGGGCTGGGGCCGCCGCAGCGGGATGCAGGTTCAGCTGGACGCCGAGGAAGTGGAGAAGGTTGCGGCATACATGACGCAGCGGGCAGAGGTGCCCGGCGTCAGCCGCCGCGTCCCGCGCGCGGAAGTGCTGCAGCACAATGTCTGGCTTCCCGCCCGCTATCTGGTGCAGGCCGCGCCAAGCTCCAGCGAGGGCATCCGCCAGCTCGCCGACCGGCGCGCCGCCCTCGAAGGCGATCTGCATGCCGTGGAAGGCAGGGTGGACGCGCTGCTGGACAAGCTGGCCGCATTTCGCCATGCGGACTGAGCAGGACGCGGGCGCAAAACGGCCTTGCCGCGACCGGGGCGATACCGGCTTTCAGCGGCATCGCCCCGGTCAGCATGCGGCGCGGCGCAAGGCATACAAGCGGACAGGGGCACGCGCCGTCCCCTCGGCGGCGGGAGACCGCTCGACCGATCCGTCAGTTGCCGCCCCTGCCGCCAAGACGGCGCGCCTCATCGTCCGTTATCCTGCGGTAAACGATTTCTACCCCCTTGGGAAAGAGGAAATGCAGCCCGTCGTCATCAAAGCGCCGTTCCAGGGTAAGAAGCGGCATTTTTGCGCGGAAGATGAAGGATCTTGAGGTATTCTGTGCCTCACGTTCCATCGAGATGCTGGAAAGCAACGATACCAGACGCGGGCGGGGCAGGCATGAGTAGCGATCCCTTTCAGACGGTCAGAGAAGGTTGGCAACCGCGTCTGGCAGATGTTCTTGCGGATATCCTGCCGGGAGGGCGGGTCTCCGGCAAGGAGTACGTTTGCGCTTTTGGGGAAGGCGGGAGGGGGAATGCCTGCCGCACCAATCGGCAAAACGGTGTCGGCAGCGACTTTGCCACCGGAGAATGCTGGTCGGGCATCATCAGCCTTGCCGCGCCATGCTGGAGGCTGCGCCCGGAGAGGCGGCACGAGAGCGTTGGCCCGGCGGTATGCACTTTCCCCGGACGGCGCAACAACCCCTTCCCGGCGCCAGTGTGTCCTCTGATTCCCGCATTGACGGCACCGCCTGCAGCACAGGAGCCGCCGCGCCGGCAAGGGGCCGTCTGGGCTGGGCAGGCCACACCGGCAGAGCGCAGGAACTTTGAGCTGAAGGAGGCTGTTTCTGTGACGGCACAAGATTGGGCAGAAGAGGCGTGAATACGCATCTCCCGGGCAGTCTGCCATCTGTACCCGTGAAGAAAATTTGCATGAGGAAATCGCATACCGGACATTCGCTTATTGAAAAGTTTTTCGCGGCGTACTATCACTATCTGCCCTGTGAACTGGCAAGTAAAATGGGATTTCAGCGCATCATCAGGAATGATGCATATGGGGAAGGATATATCAGGCACCGATGCGTTCCTTTTTCCCCTTTGCCCGATGAAATGGATTTCATGAGGGAAGCGAGGCGTACAGAAATGCGAATCATGTACGTTACTGTGAATTTTTGCGACAGAAATCCGGATCGGATAGAAAACGCTGAGTGGCTGCGGTGAAAAGTCAGGATAGTATCGAGCCATAAAACTATACATCAGAAGCTGTGAGGCTGATAATGAATTCATGAGGGAGTTCCCTAGCATCTTGATGGAAGGTGCATTGGGGGAGCGGCTGAAAAGAGAATATCATATCGCTTTTGATGAGAATGTTGCAATGGCTGGATTGATTTATCATCCGGAAGGCCAGCATGCGCTATCTGAATTATGGAATCAATATATAAATATTGCTTTCCGATACGGTCTGCCCTTCATTGCGACAACC
>NHCFC04200__coassemble_632_pt1 | contig 27242 bp, 19 predicted proteins | sample NHCFC04200__metabat2_low_PE_055 | metagenome-assembled genome bin NHCFC04200
AAGCCTAGCTATTGTTTGTTATACAGAACAGCCAGATAAATTACAGAGCTATTTATTGGAGAATAATCTGTTCGAAAACGACGAAATTTGCATGTCGTAATCTATCCACGAACCTATTTCATTCTCCCCAGCCCAGCAATCCGTTCCGCCTGTTTACGATGCATCCAGAGCGAAAGCGGACGCTGTGCAAATCGCTTGAACAGGAACTTTTCATAAAAGGCGACAGTCTGCTCCTCTTTGGCGTCCACCAGAAAGATTGCCCAGGCCAGTTCGTTGCAGCAGCTGCGACGCAGGGCATCCAGGACAAGCAGGCTCCCGATATGCTGTCCCTGAAAGGCGGAAGCCACGGCAAGGCGTCCAAGGCGTATGGCCGGAACAGCGGGATAACGCGGCATGCGGCGAGCCTCGGTTTCCGGTATATCCGTCAGGAGCACCGAAGCCGCCGCCAGTGTGTAAAATCCGATGACCTTGTCGGGAGTCTGCGTGTCGCTGGCAATCACAACAGTCGCAAAGCCCCGCTTTTGATCCTGTCCAGCCTGCGTTCGCCAATAGGCATCCAGAGCCTTGTTTCCGCTGGTAAAGCCGTCACGTGACATTCCCGCAGGCAGCAAACGAAAAAGCAGATTCATCGGCTTTCCACCCGCTGTGCGTACTCGGATGACAGCTTTTCAAGGAAGTCCGACGGGGTTTCCGTTTCTTCCGACAGCAACGCGGCGGCAAGGGTACGCTGATCTTCGAGCGTAAGGCGCACAAGCGACTGCTCCGCAATGACCTGCTCCGCCTTTTCCAGCGCCGCCGCAATCAGAAAATCGGTGCGGGTGCGCCCCTGCATGGCGGCGGCACGGTCTATGGTCTCGCGTACAGACAAGGGGATCCGGGCATCAATACGCGACATGGGAATATCTGTAGTCAAAGACATGGCTTTCCTCCTTACTGATTGAATACGGAATTTAGCCGTACAAGGCAAGCATCCTTGAGTGGGCTGTATATCCGTGTCTCCCGCTTCTCCGTCCGTCACACCCGCAAAAGTGCCGAAAGCGGGAAGGCGGTCAAGGCTTCCCCTGCGGGCCGCTGCACGGGCCTTGACCGTCCTTCCCTTGCTTCCGGCAATAAATACTCGCGGGCGACGGACGAGGAAGCCTCCGGCGGGGGCTCTGTCAAAGGAATCTGGCGACTGCTTTCTACCAGACAGCGGGAATCTGACGCAGGAGGAATTGGTGACAGAAACGCCTGCCCATGGGAAATAACAGGCTTTTCTGAGCGTCCAGAGAGGTGCAAAAAAATATTTTCAGATTTTTTACCGAATTGAGGTATCTGGCGAGGTATCGCAGCTGGAAATTTAATGAAAACTTATAAAAATCAGTGCGTTACATTTGAAGAATTTATCCCCTTGGGGACGCCAAAAAGATAATCAGGCACGTACATGAAAAAAATGTACGTGCTTTTTCATACCAGGGCTAGCCTGTTGCGAATCAGCTGCGTATTCGTGGCAAAAGCCCTTCCATGTCGCCCTTCCAGAGAGGGTTGACCTCACGTTGCCGGGCGTGAGACGCACCCTCATCTTCTTGCCTCCTCCCGACGGCTCCACTTCTTTCTGACGAGCGTCATAACGGCGTCTTACCGCCTTCCATTATCTGCACCCTCTCGACGCTGGCGGCATGAATGAATTGTTTGTCTACTAAAAATAGGCAAATATAACGGGGGGAGGAAGCATACTGCGCGGACTTGTCAACAGTACAAAAATGAAACATATTAAAAATATATATGCAAAAATATGCAAGATTTGTTTCAAGATTGCCTCAGACTGACGATGCGGCAACATTACTATATAACAGGGGTTCTTCATTATGGAAAGAATAGTGTGATGTGATTGTTGTATGTGTTGAAACATATCGCACCCAAAATAGGCTTGGCATTCATGAGCTTGAAAATATATTCAAATTTATCAAGAAGCGTGAAAAACTTGAAAAATCGCATTCCACGCTTTCATGCCGGAAGCCTTCCTGAAAAGGGCTTGGTACAGTGATGTCTTTAAGTATGCTTTTTGGGAAACCCGGCCCCGCCCTGCGGCGGGCCGGGTGGGGAAACAGCCTTTCTCGCTTAGGGCATATCACCCAAGATGAAGCAACCATCATCATCCAGCTGGTCAAGGTTGACGCCCTGCAGTTTAACAATGGCATTATGCGTGTTGGCAACTAGAGTGGACACGATGTAGGTATCGTTTCCGACCATAGCGGCAAAATAGCGGCAGTTTTTTTTGCAAATTGTAGTCAGCAGCCTCCAGCAATGTATCAAGGCTGGCGAAGTCGGTGGGGTCTTCCTTATAATTGGCACGGCTGCCGGTTGGAAATTTATCGGCGAATTTCAGCGTATCGCCTTCGGCGGCATCGAAATCGGTGATGATGGACGTCGGCCCGTCCTCCGTATTCCTGCTATTGGCACCAGACAGGATAAAGCTATCCGCGCCGTCGCCGCCGGCAAGGGTGTCACAGACGCCGGGCGTTCCCGCCGTTGCATGCGCCACAGACCCGGCGATGATGGTGTCATTGCCGCTGCCGCCGATGATGGTGTCGGACTGACCATCCACACCGGTAATGACGCTGTTGGCGTAGCCGCCAAACGTGCAGATATCGATCTTGACGCCGGCAGCATTCCCCTTGTTCGCATCAATGGTGATGGTGTCGCCGGCGTCGCCGCCCATGTCGCCGCTGACGGTGATGCTTTCCGTGCTGGCAACGCCCGCAATGGTCACCGTATCATCACTCGCGCCGGTATCCAGCGTGGCCGTGATGGCTGTGCCACCCGTAACGCCACACAGGCCGACAGTGTCTGCGGCCAGCCCGCCGATAAAGGTCAGGGTATTGGTCGTGATGCCGCTGGTGGCGGCGGTAGTGAAGGTATTGCTGCCCGCTTCGGAACCGTGGACATTGACGGTGGCGGCAGAGATCGCGCCAACATTCACCTCGCCGGTCACATTGGCGAAGTCCAGCGTCACGTCGTCCTGCGTGGCGATATGGCCGATTTTCAGACTGGCGGCCAAGCCGTCAGCCACCACATTGAGCCGGTAGGCATTCCTGGCATCGCCCAGATTGCCGAATGTGGCCGCTGAGTCCTTGCCGCTGCCGGTGATGGTCAGGCTGTTCAGGGCGCCAAGGGCAACGGCGCTGGCATCGAAGGCATTGCTGCTCTGGATAATGTTCAGGCTTTCCACCTTGCCCAGACGGCTGTTGGCGTCCAGCGTCACGTCGGCCCCGGCGGTCACGGCCAGAAGTGTGGCATTGACTGCATCAAGATTGGCGTCAAAGGATGTCTGATTGACGCCGTCCACCGCATTGCCGGTCACATTGAGCCGCACGCTCTGCGCCTTGCCGAACCGGAAGGTGCCGTCTTCCCGCACGTTGGCGCCCACGTTGATCACGGCGTCCGCGGCATTGGCAGCCGTGATATGGGTTGTCATGTTCTGCGCGTCATCACCGGCGGCTTCCACATTGACGGTCAGCTGTACGGCATCGCCCAGGGTCGCCGCGTTGGCCGTATCGCTACCGTCAGCCATGCCCAGCGAATTCACGGTAAAGGCCGAGGCATTGAGGTTGGCCAGCGTTACCGTGGCCTTTTCCAGCGACACGGCGCTGACGTCCTGCGCGTTCTTGCCGGAAAGGGTCAGTTGCGTGTTGTTCTTGACGCCGATGGTTTCAAAGCCGCAGCACGTGGGCTGCAACGTATCGTCAACGCCGTCCAGCCAGAGGATGTCGTCGCCCGCACCGCCGTCAAGCGCGGCAACCATGTTCAGATTTTTCACGATGAATATATCGTCGCCCCGGGTGCCGACAAGGGACTTGATTTCGGCAGCCGCACTCAGGTCGGCAGTGACGTTGCCGCGGGCCGCGGAACCGTCAAAGGATTCCAGCGCGGCATGGACGCCCGTAATGGTCAGGGAACCGCTGCCGGTCATGCCGAGACGGGGCGCATCCACGCCGGAAAGGTTGATGTAGTTGGGGCCGGAAGCGTTGATGGTCACGCTTTCCAGACCGGCGGCAGTGCTGACCTTCACAGCAGTCGGGCTACCGCCGTCAGCGGTAGGAGCGGCACCCACATTGATCAGGCCGAGGGTCAGGCTGTCTTCCGCGCCGTCCAGCGCGCCGGCGGCGAAGTCCACGGAGGCGGCGCCGGATTTCAGGCCCTCCACGTTGACGGTGATGCCCGCGGTGGAGATATCCTTCAGGTTGACGACGCGGCTACCGGCCTCACCGGCCTTGAGGGTGTAGGAGGTCACGCCCTCGATGCCCTTGGCGAAGAAGTAGCGGGCAAGGGGGTTGTTGTGGATCAGTTCCACGTTTTCCACATTCTGCATGCCGCCGGTGGTGTCGGGATCGCCGGTGACGGTGAAGCCGTGGAAGTTGGAATTCATGATCACGCGCAGGGTGTCGTTGCCCGCGCCGCCGTCAATGAGGTCGTTTTCATTGAGGGTTTTTTCGGCGCTCTGGGTGGAGGCCACGCCGCCGATAATATGATCGCCCGCGCCGGGGTTCAGCACGTCGCGCGCGGTGGTCAGCTCGTCGGTGACGGGCTTTTCCGGCGCAACCGGCGCCAAAGGGGTATAGGCAAGGGCTTCGTTGATGCCGTAAAGCAGGTAATGCTCGATGGGGTTCAGGCCGTTGGCCTGAAAGGCCTCGACCACCTGAGCCACGCTTGCCCAACCGGCCTCGGCTTCGTCGCGCTGGAGCTGAGTCAGCTTGGCGGCCAGATAGGCATTGTTGTCAAAGAGGCTGGAAGGAGAAATGCCTTCGGCCTGACCGTACAGCGTATAGTGATCCCAGGCGGAAAGCCCGGCGTCCCTGAAGGCCTGTTCCACTTTGGTCATGTCCCAACCGGCGGCGGGCGCATCGCGCTGGAGCTGGGCCAGCTTGTTGGCCATGTATTCGCTCACCACAAAGTAGGGCGATGGGCTGACGTTTTCGGCATTGCCCCAGTCCACGAAGTGTCGATACATGCCGTCGGCATCATTGCTGTAGCCGTTGGCGGTGAAAGCAGCCTGAAGAGACTCGCCCGTCCAGCCGGCTTCGGGCTCAGTGGCCTGCAACTGGGCCAGTTTGTTGGCGACATACGTCGCAAAGTTGAACCATGCAGGTGCGGACATGATACCCCCTTGGAGAGTGCCGCCAATGGTGTTTGCCGTGGGAGCCATCCCAGCCGGTTTCCCTTGGTCGGAACAGTTCCTGAAAGGCGCGACGCTTGTCCCGGGTTCAAGGATTCCTCCCAAATAAAACCATTATTCAGAGTATGTCAAGAATACCAGCAGGTTGCCTGCATGGCGGGATCAAACATCATGATTGTCCCACATCCACAGCCGTTTCTCGAGCCGTTTCCGGCCCGGCAGCCCATGATTTGCCCCCTCTCCCGCTCACCGTGATTACGTTCAGGAGTACGGCGAGGATGTACCTCGGCCTGCCCCGTTCTGCAGCCCAGTCGTCGGGGCGCTGCTGATGCCGCTGGGCTTGTCCGTTCGGCTCTGGTGACGCTTCGTGATCCATTTCACGGCAGATCGGCCACGCATCATACCGTCGCAGGTTACCTGCAGGATATGTGCAATCATTATCCCGTGTCGGCACACTCGCCACGATACCGTTTCCGTTCCAGTGCGCTCTGCCGTGAACGTATGGTTTGGCGTGATGTCCGCTTGGCTAAACGCTGCAATCAGCCCGGCTGGCTTGCCATCAATCTGCGCGCGGCCCCCATCCGTGGTGTGCGATCAGCATAGCCGGAATATCGCCGACCAAAGAATTTTGGTACGAAAGGTACGCTACCGGCATATGCCCATACGCCGGTTGATGCCCCGCCGGGGCCGAATCAGTCCCCCGCCTGAATCCGTAGCCCAGCCCCACCAAAGCCGCGGACGCACCTGCCGCAGCCCTCCCGCAGGAAGAGCCATTCCCATCCGGGAATGGGGACAGCCCGTCGGAAAGCCCTCCTGCCCTGTCCGGCGCGTCGGGAAGCTGAGGAGGTTGCCGCTGCGGAATGGCGGCCAGGCCCCGGGCCGGGTTGATGGCGACCGGCGGACAGATTTCCTCCGACGCATTGCAAAAGAGTTTTTCAGCAAAGGGTATTCCCGGAATCCGGAAAGAATGCCGTGCATGCTTTACAAGCCAGACGTTCAGGGTCAGACTATGCCGGGCAGACGTTTTGTTTTTCGCAATGAGTCGGGGTAGCCTCATCACGCAAAACATCAGCACGAATACATCCATTCACAGGCCATCAGGAGAAGCCCCATGCCGAGCAAGTATGATCAGGACAGCACGCCGGGCGTCAAGCTGCTGCGACTGTTTCGCAAGCTGCTGGCGGACGGCAGGCGGCACTATCAGAGCGATCTGGCTGCGGAATTTCACTGTTCGCCCCAAACCATCATGCGGCTGACTGCGGAAATAGAAAGCGTCATCGGCGCCAATCTGGAAACGGGGCTGGACAGCCGCCGTCGCTGGTACCGTATTGCCAGCAGCCACCCGAACCGCCTAGGGCTGGACTTTGAGGAACTGCGTTATCTGGCCGTCTGTCGGGATCTGGCCATGCCCGCCTTGCCGGAACCGGTGCGCCGCCGCGTGGATGAAACGCTCCTCCAGCTTTCGCTGCAAATGGCCGAACAGGGGTTTTCCGAGCAGCCGGATGTGCGGGAGCCGCGATTCGGCTTTTATTCCAAGGGACGGATCGATTATACCCCGCATCAGCGAACGCTGGAACAGCTGCTATGCGCCATACGGGAGCATGGCGTGTGCCGCCTCAGCTACAAGGCGTCAGGCAGTACGGCGAGCAGGGAGCATCTCTTTGCGCCGGGCAGGCTTATCAGCATGAACCTGACCATATATGCGCTGGGGGCGCTGCTGACGGAGGATGGCGCGGACGTTCGGCACCATACGCATCTGGCTGTTCACCGCATACAGGAGATCGAGCGAACCGGCCTTGCCTACAAGGGAACGTTCCCTGACTGCGAAAAGGGAACATTCGGCTTGCCGTGGCATGAGCCGCGGGAATTCCGCATCCACTTCAGAGCCGGCAAGGCGGCGGATTATGTCTGCGAACGCATCTGGGCGGACAGGCAGGACATTGAGCCGCAGCCGGATGGAAGCGTCATCCTGCGCATCACCACCCGCAGTGAACCGGAACTCATGGCCTGGGTGCGGAGCTTCGGGGAGGAAGCCAGCCTGCTGCCTTGAGCGGAACCGGTGAAAAAGGATGTCGGGGCAACGGGGAAAAAGGGCTTTTCGCGGGACACGCCACGGCAAATTCCTGCGTGCCATGCGCGAAAAGCAGATGGGCAAAACCGCCGACCGAACAGTGCGGCCTGCTCAATGCGCACGACCGCAGCCCGGAAGCAGGCAACAGCCTGAACAGCCCCGGAAAAAACGCAAGCGACAGGCAGCCCGGGCAGCTCCTGCGGTTCATCCCGTCACGTCTGAACCTCTGCCACGCAAGCCCACCCTGCGCATATCATCTGATTGCGATCAGCGAAATTTTGCCACAGTCCCTGCAAATCAGCTGGTTGATGCCACCGACGGCCTGCAGATTGCCGGCAGGCGCCGGCAAATGCTTCGTTATCTTCTCCAGAAGATTTGCAGATCCGGCTTTTCTGAGTTCCGTATTTTCCGAACCGCATTCAGGACAAGGCGGGCATTTGTTCATGGCGCACTCCGTATCATGCATGGCATCCCTGACGGACGTGAACAGACATGCAAAGAGTGAGGCATCTCCATTCAGCCAGCCGCCCATGACCAATGATTTTCTTCAGGAACGACAGTGATGGGTATTGACGCACTTCATTCATAATAATCATGCTGCCACTTGTCCAGTTTTTCCTTTTCAGCATACGAACAAGACAGAAAAACCGGCTTTGGCTGTTCCCCAGTCTCTTCTTCCAGAGGAAAAGTCACGGAATGCCTCACTGTGAAAACACATCCGCTGCCGTGTCTCCCCAACGGTGATGGTACCCGAAAAGGCACGAGAGGCACCATACTTGCAGCGCTTCGGATCCCTGGCAGAAGGATTCCCCAAAAAGCGTGCCGGGCAGACTCAGGGGCAGCCTCATCCCCAATTTTTCCGCAAGGGAAAAGTCTGGCACGGGCAGACATCTTTCCAGAATATGGAGCAACGATGCAATATATGCTTTCGTCAGAAGACGAACGCTGTTGCCGAAATCCATCCGCCCCGTAACGGCCTCTGCCGGGCATTTGGCAAAGACTGCCTTTCTGTAGACGCCCTGCATGAAATTTTCTATGCTGTGATGCCGGCATACTGCCTGCCGGTGGACGCATATCATGGCAAAGGCCATTTTTTACACGGCAAAAGGGAACATTGCAGATGGAAACCATCCTTTTCTTGCTTACGTCAGGCCGCATGCGGGCCTTTATCAAGCGACAGGACGTGCGGCAGCTCAAATACAGGGGCGCGGAGGACATGCCGTGCGGGAGCAGCGCCGACCTGCGGGATTTTGTCGACTATATGCTGCATGAAGAAGATGCCGAACCCAAGCGGACGCGCCTTTTCCTTTGTTGCGATACGCCGCAGATGGCCCTGTGGGGCATGACGCTGCTGGAGGAAATGGAGTATCTCCATTTTTCGCTGGCAAGCCTCGACTACTGCCTGCCCATCTTCCTGCGGACGCAGAGGCTGGAGGACTGCCGGGTCCGTTTTGAGGAAAAAACCTGGCGCATCGCCGATGGTCTGGCTACTCCCGAAGACGACGCCTCCGGCAAGTGTCCGCAGGTGCTGACGCACCGGCAACTCGCCGAGATGTTCTTTTATGAGGAGGAAAGCGGCGGCAGGCCGAAGACCTCCCGGCAGGCCCCCCCGACCCTGAATCCCCTGGGACGCTACGTGGAAAGCTCCAAAGTGACCCCCAAGCATTCCCTGTAGTGCTGATTCCTTGAAGGTGCGATATGGACGAACAGCTTTTTTATCTGCTTTGCGCGGCAGTGGATGAAGAATTTGACAGGAAACTGCTCAAAATCGGCCCGGCGGGCTGCGCCTTTCGCGAATACTGGCGACGAGTCCGCACCGAAAAGCAATGCGATGCGCCGGGCATCCCCGACCCGCACGGCACGCCGGACACGCCGGACAAGGTGGACAGGGCGGCGGAAGCCCTGCGCCGGGAAAATGCCGCCTTGCGCGAGGCACTCGAAGCGGCCCGGCAAGAGGCGCAGCAGCTTGCGGAGCAGGCGCGGGAATGCCGACAGCGCCTTGACGAGGCGCAACAGGCGCGAACGACTGCCGAGGATCGGGCCGAACAGGCCCGCGCCCAGCTGGAAGCGGCCCGGCAGGCCCGCTTGCCCGAGCAGCGGCAGTTGGAAGAGGTGCACGCCTTCCTGCGCGATTTGCCGCAGGATGTCGCCCGGCTGCTGGCCCCGTATTATGCGCTGGACAGTCTGCTGATCTTTCTGGTGGGCTGCGGCCAGTTCAGCCGTCTTTCCCAGTGCTGGGATGCCTGCGGCAAGGCCGTCGCCGGCGGCGCTCCCGGCGAAGCCCTGTCGGCATGCCTGCGGCGGCTGCTGGCGCTGTACAACCTCTCCTCCACCGACACCCCGGCCACGGCTGTCGAACCCCAGCCCGGCGACCGTTATGATTATGAGAGCGCCCAGCGCATCGGCAGCGACGGCGGCACGGTTCGCGCCCTGCTCCTGCCCGGCCTGCGCAATCCCGGGGGCAAGGTGCTGCACAAGGCCCTCGTGCGCCTTGGCTAAACGAGAACAGCGGAGAAAAACGATATGGTCCCGCCCTGGAACGCAATGACCGCTTCCCATTCCCAGACCGACAGAGAAAAAGATGCCGCCGATATGCTGCGTACGACGCTTCGTGAAAAGCGTGTGGAGCTTTTTGGCAAATCTGATGTAGACGAGTATTTGACGAGCGCTCTCTGTGAAATATGGGTGAGCTTCCCCACAGAACCGCCATTGCCTGTTTTTGTGGAATTCCTGTTGACGGTCTCCAGAAAAAAAATAAACAGCTTCAAATTTGAAAACGTTGAAAAATACGATAGGTTTAACTTTATGTGGCTTTCGTCCGAACAGGAGGCATTTAGCAAAAGCATTTGCGAGATGCAGACAAGGTCTCCTTTGGAGAGTTATCTCAGAAATTATATTTGCCACGTTCCCCCCCCAAGAAACTTTGGTATATATCCCAGCGCGATGCTGGAAAAACTGCTGACAAACCCCAAGCCCAGCGCGTCGCCGGCCTGGGCGCCGGAATGGTATCGCCTGCTCAAGACCTGCACGGTGGCGGACGAATCGTACTGGCAGTCCGTCGAATCCCTGTTCGCGCCCGCCTTTCTCCTCCAGGCGGAACTGCGGGAACAGGAGGCCCGCACCCGGCGGGACAGTCGCCGCCGCACGGTCTTGCTCGGGCAGCTGGTGCGCCTTCTGCGGGCACGTTGCGAAAGCCCTGTCTGGCACTTGCTGCATGCCGACAGCCTGCGCGCCGGCTACCCTCCCCTTGACGAGGGCATTCTGCGCGATCCCCTGCGCGGGCACTGGGATCTCTGGCCCGCCGGAGCCGAGGCCGCAACGCAGGTCATGGCCGTTGAGGGCGGCCTCATGGCCCGCAATCCCCTGGGCGATGTGCAGGATTTTCCGGTCTGCATCGACTTCGGCACCTGCTCCACGGTGGTCGCCCTGCGCGAAAGGGGCCGCAAGCGTCTCCTGCGCGTGGGCGTGCGGGACTGGCGGCAGGCTCCCCGCGCCCGGCATTTCGAGAACCCCACGGCACTGGAATTTGTGGATGCGGCGGCCTTTGACGCGGCCTGGCGGGCGGAGGAATGGCGGCCGCAGGTAACGTGGCAGGCCCTCAAATGTTCGCATCAGGCGCGGGAGGAGATCCTTTCCGCCCCGGATGCCGCCGCCGTCTACGGCGGCCTGACGGACATCAAATCCTGGGCGCGGCGCCATGCGCACGGCACGGACATCCGCCTGCGGGATCAGCGCGGCGCGGCCTTCCTGCTTTCGCCCGCCGCCACGGGAGAACGTGCCGCGGATGAGCCGCCAGCCTTCAACCCGCTGGAAATCTATGCCTTTCACCTCGGCTTGGCCATCAACAGCCAGTATCGGGAGAACGGGCGCATCCATCACGAATACTATCTTTCCTTTCCGGTCACCTTTGATACGCCGACACGGCAGTGCATCGTGGAGGGTTTCCGGCGCGGGCTGGAGCGCAGCCTGCCCGCCAGTCTGGCCCAACAGGAGGGCTGGCGCGCCCGTCCGCCGTTGAGCGTGCATATCGGCGCGGACGAGCCGGTGGCCTATGCCGCGGGCATCCTGCTGGACAGCGGGCTGGAACCCGACGAGAGCGGCCTGCCCTTCGGGGTCTTCGACTTCGGCGGCGGCACCACGGATTTCGCCTTTGGCCTCTACCGCTGGGCCACGCCGGAGGAGGAAGCCGCCAAGGGCTGGGAAAGCGTCATCCAGCTGCTGGACGTGGCCGGGGAGCCGCTGCTCGGCGGCGAAATGCTGCTGCATCAGCTCTGCTTTGCGCTCGTCAGGGACAATCTGGACAGCCTGCTGGCCGCCGACGCGGGCATCCCCTTTCTCCTGCCGCCGGGCGAGGTGCCGCCGGCAGGCGGGGAGATCATCTTTGCCGACTGCCTGCCCGCCCGCGCCAATACCACCCGCCTGTGCGAGGCCCTGCGCCCGCTCTGGGAAGACGGCAAGGAGGCCTTTGATCCCGGCGGCGAGGGCGTCCTGCGGGTGGCCCTGCAGGACAGGAGCGGCGCGGACAGGGGGATCATCGCCCTGAGGGCCGATGCCGACGCCCTGACGGACATCTTGCGCGCGCGCATCCGTGCGGCGATGGAGAGCTTCTTCCTCACCTTCTGTCAGACCTTCAAGCTCTACGACGCGCGCCCCGCCACGGCGCTGCACATCTTTCCGGCGGGCAACGCCAGCCGTTCGCCGCTGGTGGAGGAATGCTTCCGGGCGGTCATGGCGGATATTGCCGCGCGCAACAATCTGGAGGAGGAGATTTTCCGCCTGCATGCGCCCCGCCTGCCGGACGAGGCCCGGCCCGAAGCCCTCACCCTCAAGACAGGCGTGGCGCTGGGCCTGCTCAACACCATTCCCGGCGAAGGGCTGGGCATCGTGCACGGCGATGCCGTGCGCGATCCCGACAGTCTGTTCCGCTTTGCGCTGGGGGTATTCCGCCGGGGCAGGCTGGTTCCTGTCCTCACGCGCCACAGCCCGGTGGGCCAGTGGCAGGAGTTGGGCACGCTGCGGGAAGACGTCACGCTGACCCTGGGCCATACCGCCTCGCCCCGGGCGCTCGAAGGCGGCGTGGCGCGCGGCGAGTGCGCCGAACATCGCCTGACCTGGCCCCGCGAGGAGGCCGGACATCCGGTCTTTGTCCGCGCCCTGTCCGCCGACCGCGCCGAAGCGGCGCTGGACGTTTCCCCGGACTGCCCCGATGGCCGGCTGTCGCGGGTCCTCGTTCTGTCCGATTGAAAAGGAGTCCCTGCCATGCAGTCTCGCCGTACCTACATCCCGTCCCATATCTTATGGAAAAGTCCGGCCGTGCGCCAGCGTGTCGCCTGTGACGCGCTGGCCCGCGGCATCCTCTTTCCGCCGGAACCGGAAACGCTGCCCGGCGCTGTGCAACGCCTGCTTGCGGGCGAAAATATCTTCCAGAACCTCCCCTCCCCCCTTGAGGAAACAGGCGTCAGCATCCAGTTTGCCAACCAGCAGAAAGCAGCGATACTGATGATCGATCTGCAACGCTTCCCCGATCTGACATGGGCGACGATCGAAAGGCTGTACGGCGGTCTGCGCGAACTGCTTGGGGACAACGGCAGGGCTGCCTCCGCACGAGCTGCCTTGACGCAGGATAGAGGAATTGACATCGGATCGGTCGATGGTATCCCGTATTTTTATTTGGATTTTGATGGGATATATTCCGTCGTATGTGAGAACAACCATGTTGAAGAGATCCAGCTGACGAAAAATCCTGAGGACGTCCACGTGCTGGCAAGCAGGGAAACGGAGAAAGCCTTGCTCTGCGTCATCTTCGATGTGCATCGGCCACAGTCGCCCGCAACAATCGCGCTGAAGCCAGTGGCCATCGATGCCCTGCTGACGGCGGATACGCGGCGCGCGCAATTGCCGCCGCTGGACAAGGGCATCCTGACCGATGCCGCGCGCGGCCTCTGGGCCGCCTGGTGGCCGCCCGCCGCGCAGCCGGACCCGCGCTGGTATGTCGCGGCGGAACTGGAAAACGCCGTGGAAGCGGCCGATCCCTGGGAAGCCGTGCGCCACGGCAGTCAGGTGGCCATTGATTTCGGCACCTCCAGCACCGTGGCCGCCGTGCGGGAAGAGGACGGCCGCCTGCGCCTGCTGCGCATCGGCGGCGACTGGCGGGAGACGGCCACGGCCATGCAGTACGAAAACCCCACCGCGCTGGAGTTCAGCAATTATGAGGGCCTGCTCGAGGCATGGCAGCATGAGCCGTGGCGCCCCCTCATCCTCTGGGAGGACATCAAATGCGCGCATCAGGCGCGGGAGGAGCTGCGCGCCGCCGGGCACGCCGCCTGCGGCATACGGAGCATCAAGACCTGGGCGCGTGAGCAACCAGGCCGCCCCCCGCTGCGGCTGCGGGATGAAAAACAAGTCGCCTTTGAACTTTCTCCCCTGCCCATCGCCGGGGAGGAGGGCATGCACGAGGTGGGCGACGTATCGCAGCGGCCTGTGGATCCCATCGAGCTTTACGCCTGCTTTCTCGGCTTTTCCCTCAACAACCAGCTGGCGCACGGCGGCACCATCTATCCGCGCTATTACCTGACCTTCCCGGTCAAGTTCGATCGGCGCACGCGCGACCGCATCCTGCAGGGCTTCCGGCGCGGCCTGCTGCGTTCGCTGCCGCCCAGCCTCGTCTACGGGGAGGCGTGGCGGACGGATCCCCCCTTCCGCATCGAGGAGGTGGCCAGCGAGCCGACGGCCTTTGCGGCCGGAGTGCTGCCCCACCTCGGCATCACCCCCAGCGAGGGCGGCGAAGCCTTCGGCGTCTTTGACTTCGGCGGCGGCACCACGGACTTTGCCTTTGGCCTCTACCGCACCGCCGGCCCCGGAGAAAATGAGAATGAGGGCTGGGAAACCGTACTGGATATCCTCGACGTGTCCGGGGATGAATACCTCGGCGGGGAACATCTGCTGGATCGGGCGGCCTGGCATGTCATCCGGGACAATGCCGCCGCACTGCTGGCGGCGGGCATCGCCTTCCTTTGTCCGGCCGGTCTGTCCCCCTTTGACGGTTCCGAACTGCTGTTTGCGGAAAGCGCGGAAGCGCAGGCCAATACCGTGGTGCTGCGGGAGGCCATGCGCCCCCTCTGGGAAGAAGGCAGGTTTGCCGATGACGAGACCGGCACGCTTTCCCTGAATCTCCTCGCGCGTGAAGGAAAGGCCGCCAACGGCGTCTCGCTGCGCGTGGATGCGGACGCCCTGCGTTCCCAGCTGAAAGAGCGCATCCGGCAAGGCGTGCGGGCCTTTTTCACCACCTTCAGACAGGCCTTCAAGATGCATGATCTCCGGCCGGAGACCCTGCATGTGCTGCTGGCGGGCAATTCCTGCCGTTCGCCGCTGGTGCAGGAAATCTTCGAGGAAAACATCCGCGAGATCCTGCCGGAGGAACATGAGCGCATCCGCATCCACCGGGAACTGCTGCCCGGTGGGGAAAATGGCGCAGGGGATGCGCTTGCCGATACGCCCGGCGACGGCCTGCGTCCCACACTCAAGACGGGGGTGGCCATCGGCATGCTGCATGTGCTGCCCGGCGAGCCTACGGGCATGGTGGAACGCAACCGCCGGGATGCGGAATCCCCCTTCCTGTTCACGGTGGGCGTTTTCCGGGCGGACATCCTGCAGCCCGTGCTGGAACGCAATGCCGCGTACGGGCAATGGCAGCGCCTGCCGCAGAAGGTGGTGCGCAGCGGCGTCACCAAGATCGGCTATTCCCCCTCCCCGCTGGCGCTGGAAGGAGAAATTCGGCGGACGCAATGCCGCGAACGCAATATCGAGTGGGGAACCGAGCTGTTCGGCAGGCGGATCTGCCTGCGGGCCGATGATCCGCATCATATCAGCGTGGCGCTGGAAGTGGCGGACAGCTCCGGCGAGGGGGATATCCGGGTGGATGAGACGACGCTGCGCAGCCTTGAATTGCGAGCCTGAACGTCTGAGGGAGGAAGAAGCATATGACGCAAAACATGACGCGGCAGGAAGCTGATCTTGATCTGCAGCGCCTGCTGCTGGAACGGCAAAGGGAGCGCACGGGCGTGGCCGAACTGGGCGCGGTGGATTTTCCGCTGCTGAACCGGGATACCTGCCGCCTGTTCCGCGTCAGCTGCCTGACCTATGAAAAGGATTTTCCCCGGCAGGAAGCCTTCGAGAATGTGGTGGCCTCCATCAACGACGTGCCCTGCCGCCTTGTCTATTACCTGCGCGGCGTCGAAGGGGGCGTCGAATTTTATATCGGCGTCGTCAACACCAGCGGCGACAGTCCCTACAACATGGGCGATTACGGCAACATGCTCTGCCGGGCCTTCAAGGGCAACTTTCTCGGTTCCGAACTGCGGGAAGTGGGGAGGGAGGAAAGCGAGGAACTGCTGAACGGCCTGTGCAGCAAGGAGGCGCGCTTCAGCGCCCTGCTGGGGGTACCCACGCGCAACAGCGAACGCGAGGACATTGCCTTCCAGGGCGTGGACAGGCTGGTCAACATCATGACCAGCGGCGGCCATTCACTGGGGCAGCGATTCCATCTGCTGGTGATCTGGGAGGCGGTCAAACGTCAGGATCTGCTGGGTTTTGAACAGCTTGCCAAGGACATCTACTCCCTGCTTTCCTCCCGGGCCAAGCGCAGTCATCAGGAGGGAAGCCAGCACAGCAAACAAACGGGGACGAGTTCCCAGACCACGGATACCGAGGGGAAAAGCGAAAGCAAAACCTCGGGAACCAGCAGCGGGAGCAGCTCGAGCAAGGGGGAAGGCGACCAATACTCTTCTTCCAGCAAAGGCCGCACCACAGGCCGCAGCACCTCCACGACCGGCGGCACCAGCAAATCCCGCGCGGTAACCTACGGAGAGAATGCTTCCCGGACAGAGACGAACAGCCGGGGGAGTTCCTGGGAAGAGCAGAACAAGTTCGTCATCGACGCCATGAAAAGCATCGACGAGGAGCTGTTGCCGCGCATCAGGCGCGGACTGGCCAAGGGCATGTACCAGACCGCCGTCTATGTGGGCGCGGAAACGCCGCTGGAACATGACTTGCTGAAAAATTCCCTCATCAGCATCTGTCAGGGCGACAAGCCCACCTTTTCTCCCCTCTGGGCGCAGCCCCTGCCGGGCAATGAGGTGGCGCGCCGCATGCTCGCCGGGCTCAACATCCACAAGTCCCTGCCGGAGGAGAACAGCTTTTGCGGCGTGCTGGAATCCCGCCCCGCCCTGCGCGGTCGCTCACGCCTTGCCACCCTGCTGACCGCCGCGGAAATCAGCATGCTGGCCGGCATGCCGCAAAAGGAAGTGCCGGGGCTGGATTTGCGCGAACAGGTGGGCTTCGGCCTCAATATCGGCGGCATCACGCCACAGGATGCCCTGCCCATCGGGTACATGAAGCAGGAAGGCAGCCTGCTCAGGGGGCGCGTCGTCTCGCTGGATCGCAAGGAGCTGAGCAAGCACGTCTTCATTGCCGGGACGACCGGTTCGGGCAAGACCACCACCTGCCACAAGCTGCTGGCATCCTCGACCACACAGGGCGATCCCCTGCCCTTTCTGGTCATCGAACCGGCCAAGACGGAATACCGGGCACTGCTGCGGGACAGGAACCTGCGGGATATCGTCATCTTTACGGTCGGCAGCGAAAAGGGGGTGCCCTTCCGCTTCAATCCCTTTGAATTCCTGCCGGGAGAAAGCCTTTCCGGCCATGTTGACCTGCTCAAGGCCTGCTTCATGGCCAGCTTCGACATGGAGGCCGCCATCCCCAACCTGCTGGAGGAAGGGCTGTATCGGGCCTATGAGGCCTACGGCTGGGACTTCCGCACGGAAAACAACCGCTATCTGACGGATCGCGCGGAAGCCTGGCGCTGCGGCGGGCGCTACTTCCCCACCATTTCCAGTTATATCGACATCGTGGTGGCCCTGGTGGACGAAAAGGGCTTTGATGACCGGCTCAAGAACGACTACAAAGGCTCCATCCGCGCCCGGCTGGACAGCCTGCGGGCCGGGGCCAAGGGCTTGATGCTGGATACGCCGCTTTCCGTGGATTTCATGCAGCTCATCGACCGCAATGTCGTGCTGGAGCTGGAGCAGCTCAAATCCGGCGAGGACAAGGCCTTTCTCATGGGGCTGGTGCTCGGTCGCGTTGCCGAGGCCCTCAAGCAGCGCCATGCGGAAGATCCCGCGTTTCGCCATGTGACCCTGCTGGAGGAGGCCCACCGCCTGCTCAGCCGTCCCCAGGTGGGCGACAGCCCCAACCGCAAGCTCGGCGTGGAGACCTTTACCGACCTGCTGGCGGAGATCCGCAAATACGGCGAAAGCCTCATCATCGTGGATCAGATCCCCAACAAGCTGGCGCCCGAAGTGCTCAAGAACACCAATACCAAGATCATCCACAAGCTCTTTGCCCGGGACGACAAGGATGCCGTGGGCGACACCATGGCCCTGGACGACAAGCAGAAGAACTATCTCTCGCATCTGGAGCCGGGCGAGGCCATCATCTTCTCGCAGGGCTGGAAAAAGCCCGTGGATGTACAGGTGGAAGCCCTGCCCGGCGTCAGCACCACGGATGAGGATGTGCCGCCGGCGGATGTGCAGAAGGCGGGCTGGGCATACTGGGAAAGCGCCGCGGATCGCTTCTGCCCGGGATTGCCCCCGCAGGCCGCCATGCCGCAGGAATCGCTGCTGGCTGTCGCCCGGGCGCGCGATGCCTTTCTTGACGCGTGCAGAACCGGCGCCGACGCGCGGCCGGCCTGGGAAGAACTGGGCCGCCTGCTGGGCGATCAGCGCGAAGCCTATCTGCATTGTCAGCTATTCCTGCAATCCAGCATCGGGAATGGTTCGGAATGGAAGAAACTTGATGAGCGGCTGAAAAAATATGTCAGGGATCTTCCTGGTGCCGTAGATGATAACGATATTTTTGCCAGACTTGTCCACAGGCTTGAGCATTGCATCAAAACATCCAGATAATCAGGAGGAAATATGGGATTTTGGTCAACTGTCTGCAGCGTTGTTTCGTCAGTGGGCTCTGCCATCGGCAGCGCCATTTCTTCAGTAGCCAGTTCCGTTTCCAGCGCGGTGCGCACCTTCATGGGGGCTGTGGGAACGCTGGCCAACAAGCTGGGGCCGGTGCTGGGAAAAGTGGGCAATATCATCGGCATCATCGTGACGGTGGTTGAGATAGCGGCCCGTCTGGCCAACCTCCTGCAGCCGCAGGAGACCGTCAGGGAAATAGGGAAGCGCGCCCTGCAGGCCGAGGACGAAGACATCACACTGGAAACCTGCGATAATGACTTCAAAGCGTATATGGAAAAGTTGCGCGCGCTCAAGCTCGACCCCGAAAAAAACGCCCGCCATTCGGACTGGGAACAGCAGGCAGCCGGGATCGTCGTGCTGGAAAAGGGCCTCGAGCAATGCGAACCCTGCCTGACCAGCCGCGCCATGTGGGAGGTCATGTGCCGGTATCCCGAGTTCTTCAGCAAGGAGCGCCTCAAGTGCTATGCGGAATTTGCGCGGGAATCGGGGCTGCCGCTTGGCGACAGCGTTGCGTGCTGGGGCACATCGGAGGGCAGTTCTCTCGAACGCCTGAAGGCCCTGGATTTCATGGAGGGCGCGGAGCAGCGCTTCCAGCCCGAGGCCTCACCCGGCGACATCACCCGAACCTTGCGGGACGCGGAGAAGAAGATTTCGCAGCCATCGTGACCAGATGCCGCCCGGGCATTGCCCGACAAGCGTTCTCCGGCCTGGGCTGAACCTGTGCGCCTGTACGTGCGCCCTTTGCTCCCCTCCCTGCCGCACGGAGGGAGGGGGCGTGGGGTTTCATGCAATACAGCCCGTGCGAGCAATCAACCGGGCTTTTTGCTGTGGAATCTGCCCCTCCCCCTGTCCCACAAAAAGGGGAAGCCAACTGGCGTCAGCAATGCGACAACTGAATGTCGCCATGTTTGAACGAGCATCCCGCAACGGCTTGACGGAACAGATGTTCAACCAAGACATCTGCGCCGGACAGCTGCAAACGTTCTTCTGGTTGACCTGAAAACCATACCGCCCGTGGGGGTGTTTCTCTCCGGTGGCGCGCAGCTTGAGCCATGTGCTGCTCATTTCATGCCACCTCCTGTGGCCTTTGGGCAGGGCAAGGAACGCTGTCCCGGCAGAGGAGGCCCCGTGCCCGCAAGAAACAGGCTCAGGGCCATGCCGCCATTTGGGGCAGGGGCGCATGGTTGACGGAATTTCGGAAGGAGGACATGCCATGAAAAGCATCCAGCTGTCTCGGCGTGGGCCGGTCAGCCCCTGCCCCGGATTCATCCCTGACGCGCAGACGCGTCACCTCTTTTCCGCGCAGCGCTTCTTCCCGCTGGATAGCCTGCCCGCGTTTCCAGACAGGCAAACCTCAAAATGGCAAATCTTCCACACCGCCTGACAACGCAATCCATTGGCGGTCAGGAAATTTTCGCCGCCGGTGCACATCCGCTGCCGTTCGTGCGTTTTGCATCTGTCGCGGCACGCTTTGTCAGGCTTTGAACAGCCCGGTTTTGCCACTTGACTTCGCGCTTCTCGCTGAATAAAGTCTGTCGCGCAATGTTGCCATGCGGAAAAGCAGGCTGGCTGAACCTCCCGGCAGCAACCAGCCCTGCGCATGGTGTCCCGGTGCTTTTCCAGGCTGCTTTCCCGTGCTTCCCCCCAACCCTTACACGAGTTCTTTTCAGACCATGTCCTGCGAAAAAAGCGCCCCGGAAATCATACAGATAAACCATGACGGCGAATTGCTGGCCATCATCATTCCGGTCGGCTATCGCGCTGATGGCATTCAGTTTTTCACGCCCGGGAGTTTTTCCCAGCAGCTGGGCTACATGCGCCATCCTGCAGGCCATGAAATATTGCCGCACGATCACAATCCTGTTCCGCGCACGGTCGAATGGACGCAGGAAGTGCTCCTCGTGCGTTCGGGAAAGATTCGTCTGGACATTTACGCGCCCGGCAGCCGGGCTTATCTGGAAAGCCGGGTACTGCTGCCCGGCGATGTGGTTCTGCTGGCCCACGGCGGACACGGCTTTACCATGCTGGAGCCTTCCGAGATGATCGAGGTCAAGCAGGGGCCGTATGCCGGCGAGCAGGACAAGGAACGCTTTGCGCCCGCGGCGGTCGAATCCATCCGTATCATCATCGGCTAGGCGCAGCCCGAAAACTTCCCCGAACACGGCGAACATCCTCATGAAAAAAGCGCTCATCACCGGCATCACCGGACAGGACGGCGCCTACCTGGCCGAATTTCTCCTGAACAAGGGCTACGAAGTCCACGGCATCAAGCGCCGCTCCTCCCTGTTCAATACGGATCGCATCGATCATCTGTATCAGGGGCCGCACCAGAAGGGCCGCAAGTTCGTGCTGCACTACGGCGACCTGTCCGACGCCGGCAACCTCATCCGCATCATGCAGGATGTGCGCCCGGACGAAGTCTACAATCTGGCGGCCCAGAGCCATGTGCAGGTTTCCTTCGAGTCGCCGGAATACACGGCCAATGTGGACGCTCTCGGCACCCTGCGCCTGCTGGAAGCCATACGCATGCTGGGGCTGGAAAACCACACCCGTTTCTATCAGGCCTCCACATCCGAACTGTTCGGCAAGGTGCAGGAAATTCCGCAAACGGAAACAACGCCCTTCTATCCCCGCTCGCCCTACGCCTGCGCCAAACTCTATGCCTACTGGATCACGGTCAATTACCGCGAAGCCTACGGCATGTATGCCTGCAACGGCATTCTGTTCAATCACGAATCCCCTGTGCGCGGCGAAACCTTTGTGACCCGCAAGATCACCCGCGCCCTGGCCCGCATCCTGCTTGGCCTTGCGTCCTGCCTCCATCTGGGCAACATGAACGCCAGGCGCGACTGGGGCCACGCCCGCGACTATGTGGAAATGCAGTGGCTCATGCTGCAGCAGGAACAGCCGGAAGATTTTGTCATCGCCACGGGCCGTCAGTTCTCGGTGCGGGATTTCGTCAACGTGGCCGCCGCCGATCTGGGCCTGAGCCTGCATTGGCAGGGCGAAGGCGTCAACGAAACCGCCACCGTGACGGCCATTGACGCCGACAGGGCCGCGCAGGCCGCCCAGGGCAAGGAGGTCGCCATCAAAGTCAGGGTCGGGGATGTCATCGTGCGGGTCGATCCGCGCTACTTCCGGCCCACCGAGGTGGAAACCCTGCTGGGCGATCCGGCCAGGGCGCAGGCGAAACTGAGCTGGAAACCGCGCACGACCTTTGAGGAAATGGTGGAGGAGATGACCCGCCACGACCTCCAGCTGGCCCTGCGTGACGCCGTGGTGGAAGGTGCCGGCTTCACCAGCTACAAGCACGAGGAATGACGCGGCCCCGCCGCCTTCCTCTCTCACAGGCTGCGGCCGCTGCTTCCGGCATCGCCGCATGGAGAAGCTCATGTTGCAGAAAGACGGAAAATTCTTCGTCGCCGGGCATCGCGGACTTGTGGGCAGCGCCATTTGTCGTGCCCTCCAGCGCGCGGGCTATGCCCATCTCTGCGTGCGCAGTCATGCGGAACTCGACCTGACGGAACAGCAGGCCGTGCGCGACTTCTTTGCTGCCGAAAAGCCGGACTATGTGATTCTTGCGGCGGCCAGGGTGGGCGGCATCCACGCCAACGCCGCCTATCCGGCTCAGTTCATCTACGAGAATCTTCAGATTCAGAACAACGTCATTCACAGCGCCTGGCAGAACGGCGTGAAAAAATTTCTCTTTCTGGGATCCTCCTGCATTTATCCCAAGCTCTGTCCCCAGCCCATCAAGGAAGAATACCTGCTGACCGGCCCGCTGGAACCCACCAATGACGCCTATGCGCTGGCCAAGATTTCCGGCATCAGAATGTGTCAGGCCTACCGGCAGCAGTACGGCTTTGACGCCATCAGCGCCATGCCCACCAATCTCTACGGCACGGGCGACAATTACCACCCGGAAAACAGCCACGTCATCCCGGCCCTGATCCGTCGCTTCCACGAGGCCAAAGTGGCCGACCTGCCCGAGGTGCGCATCTGGGGCACGGGCACGCCCCTGCGGGAATTTCTGCACGCCGACGACATGGCCGACGCCTGCGTTTTCCTGCTGGAGCACTACTCGGATTTCCCGCACGTCAATGTGGGCAGCCAGCAGGAAATGACCATTCGCGAACTGGCCGACCTGGTGGCTAAGGTTGTGGGGTATACGGGAACGATTCTCACCGATCCCTCCCGCCCGGACGGCACGCCGCGCAAACTCATGGATTCCGGCAGACTCTTCCGGATGGGCTGGCGCCCGCGCATCGGCCTGGAAGAAGGACTGCGAGCCGCCTATGCGGATTTCCGCGCACTGGGGCAAGACTTAGGCTAGCCATGCTGAAAAGCCAACTCATTGCTCTTTTCCGGCGGGTATATGACGCGCTTCCCCGTCCGCTGCGCCGCAGCTTCTGGAAGGTCATGCTGCTGGCCGTTGTGGCGGCGCTGGCGGAATTTCTGCTGGCCGGGGCGGTTTCGCTGCTGGGCGTGGTGCTCGCCTCGCCGCAGAGCATCACGCAATCGGCGGCCATGCAACACCTTGTGGCGCGTCTGCCCCGGCTACAGCCCGTCCTCGGCGATGTGCGCCTGCTGCTGGCCCTGCTGCTGGCGGGGCTTTGTCTGTTCGTCCTGCTGAAGACCCTGCTGCTTGCCCTTCTCACCTGGCGGCAGAGCCTTTTCAGTCAGGCCGTCAGCCGAGAATTCGGCATCCGTCTGTTTGCCGACTATTTGCATGCCCCCTACCTTTGGCACACGGGGCAGAAAATCAGCCACCTGATGACCGTGCTGGGCTGGCGAAGCACTCTGGGTCAATTTCTTTTCAATGGGCTGCAGGTTTTGTCCCAGCTCATAGTTACCGGCATCCTCATTGTGACCATGTGCCTCATGGCACCGCTGGCCAGCGTCCTGATTCTGGGCATTACCGGCATCAGCGCGTGGCTTGTCTTTCGCTTCAGCCGCTCCCGCGTCCATGAGCTGGGGCGGCTGAGCGCAAGCGCCCAGATCGAGTCGTCGCGCGTGACCTATACGGGGCTCAACGGCATCCGCGAGGTCACGATTTATCGCCAGCAGGAGACCTTCATTGCCCAGTTTGTGGATGCGGAGGCGCGGTACGCGCACGCGCAAAGCCTCCTGCCCCTGTTTGCGCCGCTGCCCTCCTGGGTGCTGGAATGGCTGGGGACGGCGCTGCTGTTGGGCACGGTGCTCATCCTGTACTGGCAGGATGCCGGTCTGGCGCAGGTCAGCGCCACCTTGGCCCTGCTGGCCGCCGTGGCCTGGCGTCTGCTGCCGGTCATGAACCGGGTCGTGCAAAGTCTCATCGGCATGCAGCAGCAGCTCCCCATGCTGGATCCGGTGCTGCAGATGCTGCGAGAGGTGAGCGGCGTATCCCGGAAGCTGACGACGGAACCCGTCCCATGCCCCCTGCGGCATGCGCTGGAACTGCGCGATGTGGATTTTTGCTACCCCGGCGAACAGCGCGGCAAGGCCGCCCTGCGGGGGCTGAACATGTGCATTCCCAAGGGCGGCATGATAGGTCTTGTCGGGCCATCGGGCGCGGGCAAGAGTACGGTGGTCGGCCTGCTGACCGGGCTGTATCTGCCGACACAGGGGGCTTTGCTGGTTGATGGACAGCCGCTGCGCGAGGAACAGCTGGCCGGCTGGATGCAGGGCATCGGCTATGTGCCGCAATCCCCCTTCCTGCTCAATGCCACCATTCTTGAAAACGTGGCCTTCAGCCAATGGGGCGGGATGATTGATCGCCAGCGGGCCTTGCATTGCTGCCGCATGGCGGCCATGAATTTTCTGGACGATCTGCCGGACGGCATTGATACGGAAATCGGCGAACGAGGCGTACGCCTTTCCGGGGGGCAGATTCAGCGCGTGGCCATTGCCCGGGCGCTCTACGGCGAGCCGCAGATTCTCCTGTTCGACGAGGCCACCAGCGCCCTGGACGGCGCATCGGAAGAAGCCATACAACATACCATCAACAGTCTGAGCGGTCAGGTCACCATGATTGTCGTAGCGCATCGCTTGACAACGGTGGAAAAGTGTGACTTGATTTACTGGATTGAAGAAGGCGCCATCAAGATGGCTGGGCCACCGGAGGCGATTTTGCCGGCCTACTCCCGGCATCTGAAGCAGTGCGCCACGAGCCTTATTGACACGAACCTTTCATGATGCCAGCCATGTTTACTGACAAGACCATTCTGATTACCGGCGGTACCGGTTCCTTTGGCAAGAAATGTGTCGAGATTCTGCTCCGGCAGCACAAGCCCAAGCGGCTTGTCGTTTTTTCCCGGGATGAACTCAAGCAGTTCGAGATGCAGCAGTTTTTTCCATCGGAGAAATACGCCTGCATGCGCTATTTCATTGGTGATGTGCGGGACAAGGAACGCCTGTACCGCGCCTTTCGCGGGGTGGACTATGTGATTCACGCGGCGGCCCTCAAGCAGGTGCCTGCAGCGGAATACAACCCCACGGAATGCATCCGCACCAATGTCGGCGGCGCGGAAAATATCGTCAATGCGGCGGCCGACTGCGGCGTGAAAAAGGTCGTGGCCCTGTCCACGGACAAGGCCGTGGCTCCGGTCAACCTGTACGGCGCCACCAAGCTCTGCTCGGACAAGCTCTTCATTGCGGCCAATGCCTACACGGCCTGCGAAACGGTGTATTCCGTGGTGCGTTACGGCAATGTCATGGGCAGCCGCGGCAGCGTCATTCCCTTTTTCATCAGGAAGCGCGACGAGGGCGGCCCCCTGCCCATTACGGACACGCGCATGACCCGTTTCTGGATCACCTTGGAACAGTCCGTGCATATGGTGTTGCGTTCCTTTGAGCTGGCGGGCGGCGGCGAAATCCTTGTCCCCAAAATTCCCAGCATGAAAATCACGGATCTGGCCGAGGCCATTGCGCCGGGCATGGCGACGGTGGAGGTCGGCATCCGCCCTGGCGAAAAGCTGCATGAAACCATGATCACGGCCGAGGATTCCCGGCATACCATCGACATCGGCCAGTATTACGTCATCAAGCCGGAAACCTTCCCCTATTGCGGGCCGGAAGGCACCCCCGTGCCCGAAGGTTTCCGCTACAATTCCGGCACCAACGAGGCATGGCTGACGGTTCCCGAGCTGCGCGCCACCCTCAAGGAACAGGGCTTTGCTGTCTTGTCATGACTGCTTCACGTTTTATTCCCTATGGCCGACAGACCATTAACGATGACGATATTGCCGCCGTGGTCAAGGTGCTGCGGTCGGACTGGTTGACCACCGGCCCGGTCGTGGAGCGCTTCGAAGCCGATATCTGCGCCTATACGGGCGCACGGTACGGCGTGGCCGTCAGCAACGGCACGGCGGCTCTGCATGCGGCCATGTTCGCCCTGAACATCGGCCCGGGCGATGAAGTCATCGTCCCGCCCATGACCTTTGCCGCCTCGGCCAACTGCGTCATCTATCAGGGCGGCAGGCCGGTTTTTGCCGATGTCGACGCCGAGACCCTGCTTGTTGATCCTGCCGCTGTGGAAGCGGCCATCACGCCGCGCACCAAGGCCGTCATCGGCGTGGACTATGCCGGGCAGCCTTGTGACTGGGATGCCCTGCGCGCCCTGGCCGACAAGCATCATCTGGCCCTTGTGGCCGACGGCTGCCACGCGCTGGGTGCGAGCCTTGGCGGGCGCAAGGTGGGTGCGCTGGCCGACATCACGGTGTTCAGCTTTCACCCGGTCAAGCATATCACCACTGGTGAAGGCGGCATGGCCGTGACCGATGACGAGACACTTGCCGCGCGCATGCGGGCCTTTCGCGGGCACGGTATCACGACCACGGCCAGCCAGCGCGAGAAGTCCGGGGCTTGGTTCTACGAAATGACGGAACTGGGCTACAACTACCGCATCACCGACTTTCAGTGCGCCTTGGGCAGCTCGCAGCTGAAAAAGCTGGACGGCTGGATTGCCAAACGCAATGAACTGGCCCGGGCCTATGACGCCGCGCTGGCGGGACAGGAAACCGTCCGTCCCCTCACGCATCGCGAAAACGTCCGTCATGCCTATCACCTCTACGTCGTGCGCACGCCGAACCGCGACGAAGTCTTCCACCGCCTGCGCGCCAACGGCATCGGGGCCAATGTGCATTATGTGCCCGTTCACTTGCATCCGTATTACCGGCAGACCCTCGGCACGCGGGAAGGCCTCTGCCCCGTGGCCGAAGCCGCCTATAGGGAAATTCTCACCCTGCCGCTCTGGCCGGGGATGACGGAATTTGACATCGAACGTATCACAAGGATGTGTATTTATGCGTAAGTTAAACGACCAAGAAGAATTTTGGAGCGGTGAGTTCGGGGATAGCTATATAGGGCGAAACTCCTTAACAAAATTCCTTGGCCCCTATACAGCCATGTGGTCAAAGATACTCAGGCACTGTTCTTCTTTGCCCATGACGGCCTTTGAAATGGGCTGCAATATTGGCGGGAATTTGCGCGCTCTGCAGAATCTGAATCCAGCCATTTCTCTTGCTGCGGTAGAAATCAACGAGAAGGCTGCTAAAATTGCTCAAGAAACGGCTGGGCCGGATGCAGTTATCCACAACTGTTCTATCCTTGATTTCAAGTGCCCAGAAAAATCTTTCGACTTGGTTTTTTCGTGCGGTGTCCTCATACACATAGATCCGGTTTGTCTTCCTGAAATTTATGAAAAGCTCTATGCGTTTTCCAAAAAATACATTTTGCTCAGAGAGTATTATAATCCAACTCCTGTGGCGATTACTTATCGTAATTATGAAAATAAACTTTTCAAGCGTGACTTTGCTGGTGAAATGATGGATATGTTTCCTGACCTATCATTGATTGCTTATGATTTTATCTACCGGCGTGATCCTGTTTTTTCAATAGATGATTGCACTTGGTTTCTTTTACAAAAAAATTGATGTGTATTCCTGTTTAGCAACTGTATCATGAAGGGTAGAGAAACTATCTATGCGTTATTGTACGAAATGCGTTC
>NHCFC04200__coassemble_635_pt1 | contig 27035 bp, 17 predicted proteins | sample NHCFC04200__metabat2_low_PE_055 | metagenome-assembled genome bin NHCFC04200
CGGTAGCGGCTCCCGCGGCATTAGTAAGAGTAGCGGCTGTAAAGTCTTCGATTTCATCTCCCTCGACAAAGCCAGTCACATTCACCACAGATTTGCCACCCGTAGCGACGGTGTAGCTAATCGTATCATCACCACCACCAAGGGTCACATCGGCGGTGTACAGATGGTCTGCAACAACGTCAGCCGCAATGTTAATCGTGTCATTGCCATCGCCGGCAATGATGGTATCCTTGATAGAAGCATTTGCCGCTTTGGCATCGCCGCTGCCCGTAATTTCGCTCTCGGCGTAGTCTGCCAGCTTGCTGATATCAATGTTAACGCCAGTCGTCTTATTGGCTGCCGCAGTAATGGTGATGTTGTCCCCGGCGTCGCCACCCATGTCGCCGCTAACGGTGATGGTTTCCGTCGTGGCAGCGCCATTAATGGTCACGGTATCATCGTCGGCGCCGGTATCCAGCGTCGCCTTGATGGTCTTGCTGCCCGACGCAGCCAGGGTGACAGAGTCTTGCCCAAGTCCGCCGGTGAAGTCCAAGGTATTGGCCGTGATGCCGGTGAACTCATTGGCGGCCAATTCGGAACCATAGACATTGACGGTATTGCCCGAGATCGTCGAAGTAGTAGTGATGCCCTTCGTATGGTCGGAGATGTCAAAGGTAACCGTGCTTTTTTCCGCTACGGAGGCGTCAATGTTGCCCACCGTCAAAGCGGCGGAACCATCGAGAATGACGGAGACGGCGGCGTTAGCGTTGACGTTTTCGCCTCCAACCGTAATGGTGCCGATATTCAAGCCTGTCTTGGCCAGATTGTCGGTGGCTTCCACGGTCACGTTGCCGGTGGCGCGAATGTTACCGATTGTGCTTTGTTCACCGAGGCGGGAGACCAGCACGCTCACGTCATCGCCGGTAATGGCGCCAACCGTCACATTGCCGGTCACATTGTCAAAGTCCAGCGTCACGTCGTCCTGCGTGACGACAGCGCCGAGAGTCAGACCGGCGGCCAGACCGTCAGCCGTCACATTGAGCCGGTAGGTATTCTTGTCACTGCCCAGAGCGGCGAACGTCGCCGCGGATTCCTTGCCGCTGCCGGTGATGGTCAGGCTGCTCAGGGCGTCAAGGGTAGCGTTGCCGACGTTAAATGCACCGTCGTTCTGGGTGAGGCTCAGGCTTTCCACCTTGTTCAGCTTGCTGTCATCAAGCAGCGTCACGTCGGCTCCGGCGGTCACGGTCAGATCCGTGGCGGCGCTGGCGACAAGTTTGGCGTTGAAGCCCGCCAGTTCGTCGGAGATGCCTTCGTTGCCGGTCACATTGAGCTGCACGCTCTGGGCTTTGGCGAAGGTGAAAGCGCCATTCTCCAGCACATTGGCGCCCACATTGATCACGGCGTCCGTGGCATTGGTCGCCTCGACGGTGCTCATGATGGTCTGGGTGGCGTCAGCGCCGGCAGCGGCTTCCACATTGACGGTCAGCTGCACGGCATCGGTCAGGGTCGCATTGTTGGCGGTAGTGGCAAAATCAGTCGTGCCCAGCGAATTCACGGTAAAGGCCGAGGCATTGAGCTTGGCCAGCGTCACCGTACCGGCTCGCAGCGAAACGGCAGTGAAGTCCTGCGCGTTCTTGCCGGAGAGGGTCAGGTTGGAACCATTTTCAGCGCCGATGGTTTCAAAGCCGGAAACCGTGGGCTGCAGCGTGCCGTTAAAGCCGTTCAGCCAGAGGGTGTCGTTGCCCGCGCCGCCTTCCAGCGTGGCAACGGCACTCAGACTCTTCACGGTGAAGGTATCATCGCCTTGGGTGCCGACAATGGATTTGATTTCATCAGCCCCGGTCAGGTCGGCAGTGACGTTGCCGGTGGCCGCGGAACCGTCAAAGGTTTCCAGCGCGGCATTGACTTCCGCAATGGTCAGCGCGCCGCTGCCGGTCATGGCGAGGCTGGTCGCGTCAACGTCAACAAGGTTGACGTAGTTGGGGCCGGAAGCGTTGATGGTCACGCTTTCCAGGCCGGAGGTCGTTTTGACGTTCACGGAGGTCGGATCGCCGTCGGCAGCGGGAGCAGTACCCACATTGGTCAGGCCGAGGGTCAGGCTGTCTTCCGTGCCGGACAGCGCGTCAGAAGCAAACTGCACGGAGGTGGTGCCGGATTTCAGGCCGTCCACATTGACGGTGATGCCAGCGGCAGACAGATCCTTGAGGTTGATGGCGCCGATGCCGGAATCACCCGCCTTGAGGGTGTAGGTGGTCGCGCCTTCGATGCCCTTGGCGGAGAAGGTGCGGCCAATGGAACCGTTGTTGATCAGTTCCACATTTTCCACATTGGTCATGCCGCCGGTGGTGTCGGGATTGTCGGTGACGGTGAAGCCGTTGAAGTTGCCGTTCATGGTCACGCGCAGGGTGTCGTTGCCGTCGCCGCCGTCAATGAGGTCGTTCTCATTGAGGGTTTTTTCGGCGCTGAGGGCGGAGGCCACGCCGCCGATGACGTGATCGCCCGCGCCGAGGTTCAGCACGTCGCGATCAACGGTCAGCTCGTTGGTGACGGGGGTTTCCGGATCGACCGGCGCAACGGGGGTGTAGGTGAGGGCTTCGCTGACGCCATAGAGCATGTAGTGCTCGATGGGGTTCAGGCCGGCGGCCTGGAAGGCATCGACAACCTGATCCACGCTTTCCCAACCGGCATCGGGTTGCGCGCTCTGCAGCTGGGCCAGCTTGGCGGACAGATAGGCATTGTTGTCAAAGAGGCTGGAAGGAGAAATGCCTTCGTCCTGGCCGTACAGCGTGTAGTGATCCCAAGCGGAAAGGCCGGCATCCTTGAAGGCCTGTTCCAGTTTTGTCATGTCCCAGCCGGCGGCAGGCTCGGCGGACTGCAGCTGGGCCAGCTTGTTGGCCATGTACTCGCTCACCACGAAGTAGGGCGAGGGGCTGACGTTTTCGGCATTGCCCCAGTCCACGAAGTGCTGGTACATGCCGTCGGCATCATTGCTGTAGCCGGCGGCGGTGAAGGCGGCCTGCAGGGACTCGCTCGTCCAGCCGGCTTCGGGATCGGCAGACTGCAACTGGGCCAATTTGTTGGCGACATAGGTCGCATAGTTGAACCATGCGGGTGCGGACATGATATCCTCCATAAAAAAATTGAGATTGTCAGGATAGTGCGTATCCTGCTACGCTTCTCTTGAATCCTCCCACTTGGGTACACCCAAATGCGACACCCTTTCCGCCAACCTGAAATTGCCCGGCACTGTTGGGAATGGCGCGTCGCGGATTTCCGGGCGTATCGCCTCCGGGAGGGGAGATGCGGACTGCGCAGCAGAGTGCGGCTTGAGGAGTTTACAGATGGATATCGGCTATGTTCGCGTCAGCAGCTGTGGACAGCACACGGAACGGCAGCTGGAGGGCGTGCGCCTCGACAAGGTTTTTCTCGACACCGTAAGCGGCCGCGACACCAACCGGCCCGAGCTTCAGGAGTGCCTGGCGGAACTGCGGCAGGGGGATACCCTGCATGTGCACAGCATCGACAGACTGACGCGCAATCTGCGGGATTTGTTGCATCTGCTTGAGGATATGGCAGACAGGGGGGTGACCGTGCGTTTTCACAAGGAACGGCTCATTTTCACCAATGACGCCTCGCCCTTCCAGCGGCTGCATCTGCAGATCATTGGCGCTGTGGCGGAATTTGAACGGGCCTTCATCCGGGAACGGCAACGGGAGGGCATTGCCATCGCCCGCACCAAGGGCAAATACAAGGGCCGCAAGCCGCGCCTGACCACGGAGCAGATACGGGATATCTGCCGCCGCAAGCGCATGAAGGAACCGGTGGCCCGCATCGCCCGCACCTTTGGCATGTCCCGCCAGTCCATTTACCGCATCCTGAAGCAATCGCCCGAGGGGCGGGCATCCCCGGCGCACCAGCTTCCGTCCGAAGACGAAAAAAATATTTGACAAGAAAAGAAGGATTGGCTACAGAGTAGGTGTCTCTTGGGACTGTCGCATTTGGGTGTACCCCTTTTTGTCAGTCCGGCATGCCGCAAAACGGGAGGCGGCATGCATTGCGGCGAAAGCAGCATGGATTTCGCGGCAAATGTCAACATAGCTTTTTTTTCACTGATGGCAATGTCTTCAGGTCTTTTTTTGCGTCCTTGATCTGGACAATCCCCCGCAGGGTCTTATATAGTCGCCGATGTTTCACCCGAACCGGCGTTTCCCGTTCGTTTCGCCGTGGCGAACAGCCAGACAAGAGACCCCATGCACGAATTTCTGCTCGCCTGCCGACGCTTCTTCGGCTATGCCTTCTTCTTCAGCCTGTTCATCAATATCCTGCAACTCACCTTCTCCATCTATATGTTGCAGGTCTACGACAAGGTGCTCACCAGCTACAATCTCTCGACGCTCGCGGTCATTACCCTGGCCGCGGTGATCTGTCTGGTGGTCATGGCCCTGCTGGAGTGGATTCGCTCCCGCCTGCTTGTCCGGGCGGGCATCGCCTTTGACGACATGCTGGGCGAGAGCGTCCTCTACCGTTCCCTGATGGCCGCCGCCGCGCCCGAGGGCGCGCGGAGCGAGCAGGGCAGCCCGCGTGACGTGCAGACCCTGCGCAACTTTCTGGGCGGCAGCGCGGTTTTTGCCTTTTTTGACGTGCCGTGGATGCCCATCTATCTTCTCCTGATTTTCATCCTGCACCCCCTGCTCGGCGGGGTGGCCGTGGTGGGGGGCATCCTTGTGTTCATATTGGGCGTCGGTACGGAGCGCCTGACCCGCAAACGGCTGGAAACGGCGACAAAGCTGAATCTTCATGCCGCCCGCTTCAACGAGGCCACCCTGCGCAATGCCAGCATCGTGCGGGCCATGGGCATGGTGGGCAACATCACCAGGCGCTGGCGCAAGATCAATGATGCCATCATTCGCCTGCAGACCCGCGCCAGCCGCGCGGCGGGCCTTATTCATTCCGTCAGCAAGGCCCTGCGGGTCGGCCTGCAGGTCGCCATTTACGCGGTGGGGGCCTATCTGACCGTGCAGCATCAGACGACGGCCGGGGTGATGATTGCGGCTTCCATCATCATGGGGCGGGCGCTGGCTCCCATTGATCAGGCCATGGCCACCTACCGGCAGTCCCTTGATGCCCTTGCCGCCTACAAGCGCCTGAACGCCACCCTTGCCGAACCCATCATGCCCAACAATATGCATCTGCCTGAGCCGCGCGGCGAAATAGCGGTGGAGAACCTCTTTTTTGCGGTGGGACAGCGGCAGGTCATCCGGGGCATGAGTTTCCGCATGCAGGCCGGGCAGGCGCTGGCCATCATCGGCCCCAGCGCGGCCGGCAAGTCCACCTTCTGCAAGCTGCTGCTCAACATCTGGCAGCCCACGGCCGGCAAGGTGCGCATTGACGGGGCGGACATCGCCAACTGGGATTCGGAGCGGCTCGGCCCCTTCATCGGCTATCTGCCGCAGGATGTGGAGCTTTTTGCCGGTACCGTGGCCGAAAATATCGCCCGCATGGGCGAGGTGGACTCGCAGGCCGTCATCGAGGCCGCACAGCAGGCGGGCGTCCACCATATGATCCTGCGCCTGCCGCGCGGCTACGATACCCAGATCGGCGAACTCGGGGGGGCCCTTTCCGGCGGGCAGCGGCAGCGCATCGGCCTTGCCCGCGCCCTGTACGGCAAACCGCGCCTTGTGGTGCTGGACGAACCCAATTCCAACCTTGACGAGGAGGGCGAAGCCTCGCTGCGCCTCGCCATCCGGAATCTCAAGCAGCTGGGAAGCACGGTGGTGCTCGTGACGCACCGGCCGGACATCCTTTCCCTTGTCGATAATATTCTCGTCATGCAGGAAGGTCGCATAGCCCTGTGCGGCAGTCGCCAGAAGGTCTTGCAGCAGCTGGCGCAGGCCGGCGGTCAGGCCAATGCCGCCCGGCAAACCGCCGTCCCCGGCGGCAATGGCGGGCGCGCAGCCGTTCCGCCGCCTCCGCCCGCCGCGGACACGGACGGGGAGGTGTGTCATGGCTAGAAAGTTTGTCGAAAAGGCGCTTCGCTTCCTGGAAACCACGGCCATCCGGCCCATCTCCGACGCGGTTGCCCGCGAAAGCAAGGGCAACGAGGTGGAAGATCCCAACCGCATCATCCGGCAGGGGCTGTGCATCATCCTGCTCTTTTTCGGCGGCCTGGGGCTGTGGGCCGTTTTCGGGCACATCAGCGGCGCGGTCGTCGCCCCCGGCAAGATCAAGATCGAGTCCGAACGCAAGACCGTCCAGCACCTCGAGGGCGGCATCGTGGAGGATATCCTTGTGCGGGAAGGCGAGTCCGTCCGTCTCGGGCAGCCGCTCATCACCCTGCAATCCGTGCAGGTGGACGCCTCCACCGCCATGCTGCAGCAGCAGCTGGTGGCGCAGCTGGCGGCGCTGGAGCGCGCCGCCGTGGAAAAGGTGCTCGGCCCGTCCCTCGTCTGGTCGGACGAGCTGCGGAACATGGCCGAAAACATGCGTTGCGAAGATGTGCTGGACAACGAGAGCAGGATTTTCGAGAGCCGCCGCGATGCCCTGCGCGGGCAACTCTCCCTGATCGAGACGCAAATCGCCCAGCTTGACGCACAGGTGGCGGGTTTTCAGGATCAGATTACCGCCGAAAACAAGATTATTGCCACCCTGCGGGAAGAACTGAACGCCAAGCGCGAGCTTTTCCGGCAGCGCTATCTGGAAAAGTCCCAGATTCTGGAACTGGAACGCAACCTCGCCACCCACGAGGGCAGCCGCGGCCAGTTGCGGCAGTCCGTGGCCGAGGCCCGCCAGCGGGCCACGGAACTCAAATTGCGCATGGAGGATTTGCGCAATCAGTTTGTGGCCACGGCCACGGCCGACCTTGGCAAGCTCCAGAACGACATCACCCAGACCCGTGAGCGCCTGCGTCCGCTCAAGGATGCCAAGAACCGCCTGCAGGTGGTCGCGCCGGTGGCGGGCAAGGTTGTGGATCTCAAGGTGCATTCGCGCGGCGGGGTGGTCAAGCCCGGCGAGCCGCTCATGGATATCGTGCCGGAAAACACCCCCCTCATCGTGGAAACCCAGGTGCCGGTCAACAAGATCACCGAGGTCTACATGGGGCAGGATGCGCTGGTGCAGCTTGATGCCTTTGATACGCGCCTTGTGCCGCACATCCCGGCGCACGTCACCTATGTTTCCGCCGACAGGCTGGAGCAGCAGACCCCCGGCGGGGCCATGCCCTATTACCTCTGCCATGTGGAAATCGATCCGGCGGCGCTCGAGAAGGAAAACGCCTATCTCTCGCCGGGCATGCCCGTGACGGTATTCATTACCACCAAGCAGCGAAGCGTCCTCTTCTACATCATGGAGCCGCTGCTCAAAAGCTGGGAACGCGCCCTGCGGGACTGACATGCGGCGCTGGCTTTCCCTGCCCCTCGTCATGCTGCTTGCCTGCTGCACGCAGGCGGCCGCCGCGGACTTTCCGCGGATTCCGTCGGGAATCTCCTGCACCGCGCGCACCGTGGTGGACGGCAAAGCCGTGGAGGTCGAACTGCGCCTGCTCAACAACAACGTCTTTGTCCTGCAGACGCTGGCCCGCCAGGGGGAGAAGGTCGCCATGCAGGTTGACGTCAGCGGAAGCTGGCGGCAGTCCGGCGACGGCGCGCAACTGCTGCTGGACAATCCCTTCGGCTTTCATCAGCGTGCGGCCGTCGGCGGCCGGGGCGCCATCTATCTGGATATTCCCCCCTGGCCCGGCGCACCGGCTGTCTTTTTTGTCCTGGAACAGGAGCCGCTGCGCATGACGCCGGTTCGCCTCATGGGCGTGCTGCATGCCGGCGGGGACGGTCGCCCCGTGCTGCGCGAAAGCGGCAGCGGGCAGGATTTTGCCGTGGAGGGACTGCCCGCCGGACAGACGCCCGACTTGCCCGCTTTTGTGGAGCTTAGCGCCCGAATTCGCCATGACGGCCTTGTGGTGGAAAGCCTGCGTGCGCAATCCGCCCGTATCCCGTCCGGTCTGGAGGCAGAGCGGGATTTTGCCGCCGTCTGCGGCGAAACCGTCTGGCTGCTGGAGCAGCAAGAGGCTGCCCGGCCCGTGACCTGTACCTTCCTTGCCCAGAGTCCGCATGAAGGGCGTGTCGAACTGGTGGCGCCGGGCCTGCATGCCGCGGCGCGCTATGTCCTCGGCCCGCGGAACGCCATCCGCTTTGACCTGCGGGACGACGAGCGCCGCTCGTTGCAGCTGTTGCAGGAAACGGCGGTGCTGCGGCTGCTTGACGCCACGTCGTGGAAAACCGTCGGCGACAGCCTGGCGCTCCGCGATGCGGGCGGAAGAACCGTCTTTCTTGTTCCCCACACCGCCCGCACCCTCAGCCGGGCCAACCCCAGCTCTCATGGTATCCCGCGATGAAAAAGATTCTTCTTCCCTTTCTTGTCTGCTGCCTGCTGCCGACACTGGCCCTTGCCCGGCAAAGCCTTTCGCTGGAACAGGCGGTAGCCCTTGCGCTCAAGAACAATCCCAGCGTGGAGGCCAAGCTCCTCCTGCTGGAGCAGGCCCGCATGAATGTCGGCGTGGCGCAAAGTTTTTTCTGGCCGCGCGTCAGTCTGATCAGCAGCTACAACCGGGTCAGCAACTTTGAGGAGCAGCAGGCGTACAGCGTGGACGATCTCAGCGCCCGCACCTGGAACAGCGGCGCGCGCCTGAGCCTGTCGCTCTTTGCGGGCTTCAGCCATTTGAACGGCCTGCAAAAATCCCGCATTGCCGTGGAGGTCGAAAAGGCGCGGCATCAGCAGGCGCAGCATGAGCTTGCCTGCAATGTGCAGCTCCAGTTTTTGCAGCTCCTCAAACTGCGCGAAGACCGAAAAAGCGCCGACAAGGCCGTCGAGCGCATCAAAACGCAGCTCCATGCCGCTGAGGAATTCGTCAAGGTGGGCATGGCCCCCTACGCCAATGTGCTGCAAAACAAGACGGAGCTGCTGCGCGCGGAACAGCAGGTCATCCGCGTCAAGAACGATATTCGGAACGCCGAGGTGCAGCTTGCCAAATATCTGGGGCTGAAGGACGGACAGGAGGTCGATTATCAGGGAGAGCTGGCCGCGTACGGCACAGCGGTGGCCTATGGCGAACTGGATGCCATCAAGGCGGCCCTCAAGTACCGGCCCGACCTCATCATTGCCAAGAAGACGGTGCAACTGGCCTACAAGGATATGCATATCCGGCTTGGCGAGTATCTGCCGCGCGTGGATGCCAATCTCGACAGCATGAAATACAGCCGCGACTATGACGAAACACGGTTTTCCGACTATACGCGCCGCTACTGGGCGGCGGGAATAAGTTTCAGCTGGGAAATATTCAGCGGCGGCCAGACGACCTTTGCCAGCCTTGCGGAAAAGAAGCGGGCCGAATCCCTGCAAAAGGATTTCGAGGATGCCGTGGCCGGCGCGAGAACGGACGTCATCAGGGCCTTGCTCGACATCAGCGCGGCGCGCGAACTCATCCAGACGACGCGGGCCGGCATCGTCGCCGCACAGGAAAACTACGACATGGCCAGCAAACGCTATATGACCAATGTCGGCACCATTACCGAACTGGTCGATGCCCAGCTCAAGCTCAGTCAGGCGGAAACCGACGCCAGCGAGGCGCTGATGGAGTTTCAGAATGCGCGGGCAAGGTTTTTCTTTTATATCGGCAAAATCAACGCCTCGTTGCGCTAGGGTCTGTTGACGCAAATTTTACAAAAATTTCAACAGATAATGCAAATAGGCCGTACACGCTCCGCTTGCCTTTGGCGGCAGGCTTGCCTCGTGTTCCTGTCTCTTCCCCGCTAAAAGCGCGCTGGGGAAGGGCTGGGGGCTTGGGGGGAAGAGTGTTCACAGGCCCGAGGGGCAAAGGGGCAACGCGCCCCCGGCTCACTGTTCCTGATCCAGGCGCGCAATCCGGCCTGTGGCCGGCAGGGGCAGCGGGTCATGCGCCCGCAGGTAGCCTTCCACCAGATCCACGTCAATGGGTTCGGGCGACGGCAGCGCCTTGCCGTCCTTCAGCATCGCATAGCCGTCGCCGCCTCTGGCCAGATACTCGGGCAGGATCACGCCGTAACGCATCCCGGGGTCAAGGGGGGCGGCCCTGCCGTGCCCGTCCGCCAGCGCAACGCGCACGATGCGCTCGCCCGCCGGACGCCGGGCGTCCACGGCATACCGCAAGCCCGCCACCTGCAGCAGGCGCGGCCCCATGCCGCCCTCCCCGGAGACGCCGTGTTCCAGGGCTGCCCGAATCTGCCCGCCGCTGTATTCGCGCAGCACCATCATGTTGCCGAAGGGGTGCATGGTCAGCAGATCGCCCCGCGTTATGCGGCCTTCGGGCAGGGCCGCCCGCATGGCGCCCCCGTTGCACAGGGCGATGACGGCGCCGTATGGTCTGGCGTAGGCCAGCATGGCGTCCGTGGTCATCATGCCGCCCAGACACTCGCCCGCGCGGCAGGCATCCATGCCGTCAGGCAGGCTGCCGGGCTGACGGCTGCCCACCACGTCCTTGCGGAAGGCTGCCAGCGAAGCCGTGTATGCGTCTGCCAACGCGCTGATGGCCGGGCTTCTCGCGTCGCCGGGCGCAAGCTCTCGCGGGCCGCCCTCCCAGACAAGGGGGATGCCCGCCTCGTCAAAGGTGACCCGCAGTTCCCCCAGATACTGGGTGGCCCGCTTGGCCGTCACCACCAGCACGGGCTGACCGGAAGGCGAACGCTCCACAATGGGGTAGGGCCCTTCCGCAGCGCCCGGCCCCAGATAGCTGTGGCTATGGCCGCCCACGATCACGTCCACCCCGTCCACGGAGCGGGCCAGCCGGCGGTCCGCGGGCAGGCCCAGATGGGTCAGGGCCACGATATGCCGCACGCCCTGCCGTTCCAGTTCCTTCACGGCCGTGCGCAGAGCGGCGGCATCCAGAAAGCGGGTCTGCGGGCAGGCCGCCGCCAGCGAGACTTCGGGGTTGGCCAGTCCGACGATCCCCACACGCCGCCCCCGGATTTCGCGGACGACAGAGGGCACGATCCGGCTCTCTAGCAGCGGGCAGCCCTTTTCCGGTGCAAGGTTGGCCGCCACCACGGGAAAGGGCGTTTCGGCCAGAAAGCGCGCCAGCTCCCGGCAGCCTTCGTCAAATTCGTGATTGCCCAGCGTCATGGCGTCATAGGGCAGGTGCCGGTTCAGGGCCGCCAGCAGGGGCCACTTGTGCACGCTGTAGTAGAGCGTGCCCTGAAACTGATCCCCGGCGTCCAGGGCCAGCACGTTGTCTCCGGCGGCCCGGGCCTGCCGGATGGCCGCCGCAATCCGGCCATAGCCGCCCCGACTGCCGGCCTCGGAAAAGCTGGCGTTGCCGTCTTCGTCAATGCCCGCCACATGGGCATGGGTGTCGTTCACATGCAGAATGACAAGTTCCAGCCCGCGCTGCGCGCTGGCCCGCTCGGAGGGCCGGGGCGCGGCACAGCCGGACAGGAAGAACGCGAGGCACAGAAGGCTGAGCAGGAGCGTCGGCAGGGGAAGAAACGGTATGCGATTCATGGCTCGCCTCCGGCATGACGGGGTGTGCGCGTGCCGGCGGGCCGCGCCGGGCTTCAGCAGGGCAGGCGGAAGACGGGCGGTGCGGCCTGCTGCGCCGCGGGCCAATCTTTGACCTTGCCCGCGCTCCCGGTTACACTTTGCCGTGAAAGCGGCGCGGGGACAACAGGGGGCTGGGGGCCGGCAGGCATGAAAAAAGGACTCGCGGAAATCTCCACAAGTCCTTGTTTTCTTTGGTGGGCCATCAGGGACTCGAACCCCGAACCAACTGATTAAGAGTCAGCTGCTCTACCAATTGAGCTAATGACCCGCAGTGCGTGAAAAGACTTCTACGCGCACGGGGGGGGGATGTCAACGAATTTTTGTGAGGAAAAAGTTTTTTTTTTGTGATAGCCAAGGGAGGCATCCGGGGGATGCGGCGGAAGGCGTCCGGCACGGCCGGGCGGGAGCCGTCCCGGCGTGAGGCCGGTATGGATGCAGCCTACGCGAGAGGAAAGGATTTTCCTGAACAGAGCATCATGAAGCATACATCATCTTGTTGCCCCTGGGGGCGCGTTATCCTGCTGGCGGCGGTTCTGCTCCTTCAGGCGGCGCTGGTGCGCGCGCAGGAAGTGGGCATTCAGGTGGCGGCCGCGCGGGACAAGGGCAAAGGTCTGCTGGCCGTCAGCCTTGTGATTCCGTCGGGCTACCATGCCTACGCGCATCGGGCCGGCGACGCGGGGCGTCCCACCACCCTGCGGCTGTCCGTGGGCGGCGGCAAGCCCCTGCCTGTCTGGTATCCCGACGGAGCCATGCAGCGCGATGTCTACGATCCGGAAGCCACGGTCTTTGTTTACGAGGACACGGTGACCCTGTTTGCCCTCCTGCCGGACGCAGAGGCGAGCGGACAGGGCGGGGGAGGGAGCGTCCCCCTTGCGGCGGGCGCGGCCATGCCCCTGCCCGGAGCGGCGGAGAGCGCCGCAGCCATGCCGCTGCCCGGAGCGGCGACCAGGCCCGGCGTCGGGGAAGGCTCGTTGTCCTATGAGCTGAATATCAGCCTTCTGCTGTGCTCCCGTCGAAACTGCCTGCCCGTGGATCGGCAAATGCGGGGCGAGCTGCCCGCCGCTCCCTGGCCGGAGGCCTCGGGGCAACCGTGGTATGGGGAATGGCAGGCGCTTGCCGGGCGCGAACCCGTGGCGGCCGATGCGGCATACGACGGCGGGCCGCAATTTTCGGCCACGGGCGGCGGCGACATGGCCCAATCGGTGGAGGCTTTCCTTGGGCGGAAAAAGCAGGATCAGCCCCTGCCCGCCCCGGATGATTTCGACTTTGCCCTTGAACCGCGCTACGAGGCCGAAACCTTTGAAATTTCCGGTCTGGGCATGGCGGTGCTGGTGGGGCTGCTGGCCGGGCTGCTGCTCAATGCCATGCCCTGCGTGCTGCCGGTGCTGACCTTCAAGGTGAGCGGCCTGCTGCTCATGGGCGGCGCGGCGGACAGGACGGGCCTGCGGCGTTTCCGCGAGCACAACCTCTTCTTTTCCGCCGGGGTGCTGACGCTCTTTACCGCGCTGGGCCTGCTGTTCGGCGCGGCAGACATGATGTGGGGCCAGCTCTACCAGCATGAAAGCCTGCTGCTGATCATGCTGGTGCTGGTTTTTCTCATGGGGCTGTCCTTGCTCGGCGTCTTCACCCTGCCGGTCATCGACCTCAAGGCCGGCGAGAACAGCCGCAATCCGCGCCTGCAATCCTATCTGACCGGCCTTGTCTCCACCTTTCTGGCCACCCCCTGCAGCGGCCCCATGCTGGGCGGGGTGCTGGGCTGGGCCTTCACCCAGCCCCTGGCCGTGCTGGTGGTCGTGTTCTGGGCCGTGGGCGCGGGCATGGCCCTGCCCTACATTCTTTTCAGCATCTGGCCGCATCTGGCCCGCATCCTGCCGCGTCCCGGGGCCTGGATGAAGGTTTTTGAGCGCGTCATGGGCTTCTGCCTGCTGGGCACGGCGCTCTATCTCCTGTCCATCCTGCCGCCCGACAAGCATATGCAGATCCTCATGGTGCTGCTGCTGGTCTCGCTGGGGGCCTGGCTGTGGGGACAGTTCTGCGGCCCGGCTGCGCCCGCCCTGCGCCGACGGCTGGTGAGCCTGCTCTGTCTGGGGATTCTGACGGCCTCCTTCCTCTGGGTGCTGCGGCCCGTGCCGCCCCTGCCGCAGTGGCGGGACTTTGCGCCCGAGGCCTTTGTGGCCGAGCTGGGCCAAAAGCCGCTCATGCTGGAATTTACCGCCGACTACTGCCCCAATTGCAAGTTTGTGGAGGCCACGGTGCTGACGATGGAGCGCCTGCGCGAGCTGCGCTCCCGCTACGGCGTGGAGCTGATCAGGGTGGATCTGACCAGTCCCAATGCCTTTGCCATGCGTCTGCTGGATGCGCTGGGCAGCCGCAGCATCCCGCTCACGGCGCTTTTCCCGGTCGGGGAGGGCGCGCGGCAACCTGTCGTTCTGCGCGATGTCTATACCGCCGGACAGCTGGAGGACGCCGCGGCGCGGGCCTTTGCCGGTTCCTGATCCCTTCCCGGCCTGAAGGCCGGCCGGGACGCGGCGTCATCCCGCATATGGCCTGTGCGGGCGTCAGGCCTGTTTTGGGCGTGCCGCCCGTGGCAGGCGAGCGTCTTTTCCGGCGGCACCCATCCCGAACCTCCCTGTCCGCATGGCTCGGGCCACAGTCCGTGGCCCGAGCCATTTTTTTCTGTACAAAAAAAACATAGTGCTATACTATATATTTGAAAAACCCATTAAAGGAGGATCGCCATGAAAGGATTTGCCATGCTCGGCATCAACAAGGTGGGCTGGATCGAAAAGGACAAACCCGCCTGTGGCCCCCTTGACGCGCTGGTGCGCCCCATTGCCATTTCGCCGTGTACGTCGGATGTGCATACCGTCTGGGAAGGCGCGCTTGGCGAACGCACGGATATGATCCTCGGCCATGAGGCCGTGGGCGAAGTGGCGGAAGTTGGCTCGCTGGTCAAGGATTTCAAGCCCGGCGACAAGGTCATCGTCCCGGCCATTACGCCGGACTGGAACTCGCTGGAAGCGCAGAAGGGCTTTTCCATGCATTCCGGCGGCATGCTGGCAGGCTGGAAATTCTCCAATTTCAAGGATGGGGTGTTCGGCGAGTATTTTCATGTCAATGACGCCGACGGCAATCTGGCGCATTTGCCCAAGGAGCTGGATGCGGCCGAGGCGGTCATGCTCTGCGACATGGTGCCCACGGGCTTCCACGGCGCGGAACTGGCCGACGTGCAGTACGGCGACGATGTGGTGGTTGTCGGCATCGGGCCGGTGGGCCTCATGGGCGTGGCCGGGGCGGCCCTGCGCGGGGCGGGTCGCATCTATGCCGTGGGATCGCGGCAGGTCTGCGCGGATGCCGCGCGCGGCTACGGCGCCACGGAAATCATCAACTACCGCAACGGCGACATTGTGGAACAGGTCATGGAACTGACGCACGGCAAGGGCGTGGACAAGGCCATCATTGCCGGCGGCGACGTGACCACCATCGGCCAGGTGCTGAAAATGCTCAAGCCCGGCGGCCGCATCGGCAACGTCAACTATCTGGGTTCCGGCGAGAATGTGCTGGTGCCGCGTCTGGACTGGGGCTGCGGCATGAGCCACAAGATCATTGCCTGCGGCCTCATGCCCGGCGGTCGCCTGCGCATGGAAAAGCTGGCCGCGGTCATCACGGCCGGACGTCTGGATGTCTCGCCCCTGCTGACCCACCGTTTCCAGGGCTTTGAACATGTGGAGGAAGCGCTCCTGCTCATGAAGGACAAGCCGCGCGATCTCATCAAGCCGGTGGTGACGATCTAGCTGGGGATGATTCCGCTCCGCACGGCAGGCGTCAGAAAAGGCACGCGCCGCCGATGGTTGCATCGGCGGCGCGTTTGCGCGGCTGAGGCGCGGAAATCCCGGCGCCCGGTCGGAACGGGGAGAGCGTCAAAATACGAACGCCGTCGCCTGAGATAATCTGAATATTCTTTTTTTAATCAATAAATTCAAAAAGATGGGTGCTATTGGTACATAATTTGCATATATGACGCCGATTCATGCTGTCCGCGGTTCGTGACCGCCCAACGCAGGAAAAGGAAGTTCGATATGCCGATGCCAGCCCCCCTCAGCAATGCCGTGAACCGTACCAGGGACGCCTGGTCCCACATGAGCATCATGCAGCGTGTGCTCGTCAGCGGCGGCGCCGTGCTGCTTCTGGCGGCCATCATTGGTCTGTCCATCTATGCCACCCGAACCGAGTACCGCATCCTGTATTCCAACCTGAGCGGCGAGGACGCCAACCGGGTGGTCAAAATGCTGCAGGCGGACAAGATTTCCTACAAGCTGGCCGACAACGGCACGACGGTCATGGTGCCGCAGGAAGTGGTCTATGACCAGCGCATCAAGATCGCCGGCGAAGGCGGTCTGGTGGGGCAGGGCATCGGCTTCGAGATTTTTGACAAGGTCAAGGTGGGGCAGACCGACTTTGTGCAGAAGATCAACTACACCCGCGCCCTGCAGGGCGAACTCTCCCGCACCATCAGCGAATTTCCCAGCGTGGACAGCGCCCGCGTGCATCTGGTCATCCCCAAGCGCAGCCTCTTTGTGGAAGATCGGGAAGAGCCGTCGGCCTCGGTGGTGCTCAATCTGGTCAATCCCGGCAGCAAGCCCGATCAGAAGGAAATCACCGCCATCCTGAACATGATCGTCATGTCCGTGGAAGGGCTGGACAAGCAGCATGTCTCCATCACGGACAACGGCGGCAAGGTGCTCTATCAGCCCGAGGAGGACACCCTTGCCGGCGCGTCCAGCACCCAGATGGAGCATCGCCTGCAGGTGCAGCGCAATCTGGAACGCCGCATCGAGGAAATGCTGCAGCCGCTTTTCGGGCCGGGCCGCGTCATTGCCAAGGTCAATGCGGACATGGACTTCAGTCAGAAGACCATCCGCCGCGAAATCTATGATCCGGAAAAGACCGCCGTGCGCAGCGAGCAGCGCAGCGAGGAAGCCCAGCAGGGGCAGGCCAACCTTGAGGCCGGCGCGCCGGACACCAACTTCCGGGGGGACGGCATCACCGGCTCCGTGTCCAACCAGAACGGCAGCCGTGAAACCCGCACCACCAACTATGAAATCAACAAGGAAGAACATCAGATTGTCTCCAATGTGGGCGATCTGCGCCGTCTGACCGTGGCCGTCATCATTGACGGCACGTACCAGAAGGTGGACGGCGCTTGGGCCTTTGTGCCGCGCTCCGCGGAAGAACTGGCCCAGGTGCGGCAGCTGGTCTCCAATGCCGTGGGTCTGGACGATACGCGCGGCGACTCGCTGGAAGTCAGCTCCATTCCCTTCTCCGGCTCCGAACCGCCGGCGGAACCCAACTTCGGGGATCTGCTCTCCGATTACGCCGAACGGCTGGGCAAGCCCCTGCTCAATGCCCTGCTGGCCTTCCTCTTCCTCATGCTGGTGGTGCGGCCCGTGGTGCTGGCCCTCATCCGGCCCAAGGTGGAAGCCGGCGAAATGGTGGAAGGGCTGGAAGGCCTGCCCGCCGCCGAAGAGCAGCTGGCACTGTATGAAGCGCTGGAAGAGGCCGCCAAGGGCGAGGAAAAGGCCATTGAAGGCGAAGAGGATGATGAGGAACTTGTGTTCCAGGATATTGAAGCCCTCAAGGCGCACATCTTCTCCCTGTCCGATCAGCACATGGAGCAGGTCGTGACCCTTGTGCGCGGATGGATGAAAAATGAAGCCAAAGCAGCCTAATACCCAGTATGCCGCCGGCGAGGGCCAGACGCCTTCGCTGGCGGAACTGCGTGCCTTTCGCCACGCCCAGAAGGAAACCAATCGCCGCGTGGAAGAATTGCGCCTGCGCCTGTTTCGCATGACCGAACAACACATGGATCAGGCCATTCGGATCATCAAGCGCTGGCTGGATGCCGACGCCGCCGACAAAAGAAAGCGCTAGCGCACGGATGCAGGCGCGGATGCCCGTACAGCGGGCACGCGCCTTTTTTGGCCCGGGGCGCGGGACATGCCGCTTCCGGCCCGGTCATGATCGGCGGGCAATGCGCGCCGGCACAGGCTTCCCCGGCGCAGGGCGGGGTAGACAGCGCCGCGCAAGTTCATTATCAGTTTCAGGCTGACATTGTTCCAAGGAGAGAGGGATGGTTCTGACAGGTCAACAGCGCATCGCCGTACTGCTGCTCGCCATGGGCGACAAATTCACGGCCGACGTTTTCAAACGCATGGAGCGGCAGGAAATTGCCGACATTTCCAAGGCCATCGTGGAGCTGCCCTCTGTGCCCAAGGAAACCGTCGAGGAAGTGTTGCGCGAGTTCCACGAATCCCTTGTGGAAGGCGTGGACATGATTTCCGGCGGCAGCGACATCCTCAAGCGTCTGCTGGTCAAGAACCTTGACCCCGAAACCGCCAAGTACATCATGGACGCCCTGAATCTGGACACCGGCCCGGCCCCCTTCCGCGAGCTGGAGCAGGTGAGTCCGCGTCTGCTCTCGCAGATTCTGCGCAACGAGCATCCCCAGACCCTGGCCCTCATCATGGGCCACCTCAACCCCGATCAGGCCGCCAATCTTTTGACAAGCCTGCCCGCCGGGGTGCGCGCCGAAGTGCTCATGCGTCTGGCCCGTCTGGAGTCCGTGCCCGAGGACATGCTCATGGAAGTGGACAAGGTGCTGACCAGTCAGCTCATCGCCATGGGCGGCAAGGAAGGCAAGAAGGTCGGCGGCGTCCAGTCCGTGGCCGAAATCCTCAATGCCGTGGATCGCGCCACCGAAGAGGAGGTGCTGTCCGAAATCGAGGAGGATTCCGCCCAGATGGCCGAGGATATCCGCAACCTCATGTTCGTCTTCGAGGACTGCAAGAATATCGACGATCGCGGCGTGCGCGAAATGCTCAAGGAAATTTCCAACGAGGATCTCACCCTTGCCCTGCGCGGAGCCAGCGAAGATCTCAAGGAAAAGTTCTTCCGCAACATGTCCGAGCGCGCGGGCAACATGATCCGCGAAGAGCTGGAGTACATGGGGCCGACCAAGCTCTCGGACGTGGAAGCCGCGCAGCAGAATATCGTCAAGATCGTGCGCCGTCTGGAAGCCGAAAACAAGCTGGTGGTCAGCCGGGGCGGCGGGGACATCTTCGTCTAGCGGCAGGCGGGGTGAGGCCGGAACATGTCTATGGATCTGCGAAAGAAGTGGGGTACCATCTTCATGGGCGACCGGGAGGCGTCCATGGCGCAGCTGGAGGCCATGCAGGAGCCTGTCCGGCGGGAACAGGAGCGGCAGCAGACCCAGGAAGACTACATGGAGCGCGTCAAGACGCGCGCCGTGGAACGCGCCCGTCAGATTCTCGGCGAGGCCTATGCCGAGCGCCAGCGCGTGCTGGAGGAAGCCCGGCGGGACTCGCAGGACAATTATCAGCGCATCATCGCCGAGGCCGAGAGCATTCGTCAGTCCACCCGGGACGGCTATGAGGCCATGCAGCTCGAGCGGGAGAAGGCCCGCAAGGAGCTGGCCGAGGCCGAGCGCATCCGCGCGGCGGCCCATGACGAGGGCTACAAGACTGGCATGGATCAGGTGGCCGGGGATCTGCAGCAGATCCGCTACGAGCTGGCCCAGTATGTGGGCTGGATGATGCAGGCCGTCCAGGTGCAAACCCACGACATCTGCCGCCAGTGGCGCGAGCAGCTGGTGGAGCTGACGCAGGCCGCGGTCAGCGCCGGAACGGGCTATGTGCTCAGCACCCAGCACGAAGCCGTGCTGCGCGCCCTGATGCTGGACGCCGTCAAGCAGCTTGAGGATCGGGCCACCATCACCGTTCGCGTGCATCCCGAGGATGAGGAGGCCGTGACCGACATGTTTGCCGCCGCCCGGGAACGCGTGCCCGAGCTGCGGCAATGGATTGTCAATACCGACGCCGGCATGGAGCCGGGCGGTTTCGTGGCCGAGAGCATCAGCGGCAGCGTGGACTGCCGGCGTGAGCATTTCCGCGAACTGGTGGAGAATATTCTCGTGCATCTGGCCCTGCCGGCCACGGATCTGGATCGCGGCAACGAGCAGGAGGATGAGCGGCTCATGCAGGTGCTGCTGGAAAGGGCGCAACAGCTCGGCCCCGAGCCTGCCCTTGCCGAAGCGCCGCCGCCCGTTTCCGCCCCCGCCGAGCCGGAACCGGCAGAGGCGCCGGCCGCGCCCGAAGCTGCCGTGCCCGAAGTTGCCGCGCCTGTTGATGTGCCCGCCGCCGTCGAGGCCGGGGCGGCCCCGTCCCCTGCCGCCACGGAACCGGCCCCGCCGCCGCAACAGCCTTCAGGGCCGCTGCTGCCGCCCGACGAGGAGGAGGACGCCGCGCTGCTCCAGTCCCTGGATGCCGCGGAAGATGCCCTCCTGTCCGGCGAGGCCGCCATCGACAGGCTGCCCGCCGACAGCATGGACGCCGGACAAGGCGACAAGGCCGTCATTTCGCGCGTCTCGGCCGGGGTGGAGCAGGAAGATGCCATTCCTGAAGCCTATCTGCCTCCCCTGGGCGAGGACGACGGGCAAGACATCTTGCCGCCGCCGTCTCCCCGGAAGGCCAAGGCCGAGCCCAGTCTCGAGGAACTGGAAGAAGAACTGTTCCCGCTGGAAGACGACAGGGATGACGCCCTCCTGCAAGGGGGCTTTCTGGCCCCTGACAGCGACAAGGACAAGGGCTAGCCGTCATGCGTCTTGATCCCCAGGCCTGCACGCGCCTCCTGCGGGCCAGCAATCCCGTGCGCCTTTACGGCAAGGTCAACAAGGTGGTGGGCCTTGTGGCCGAGGGCAGCGGTCTGCGCGCCCCGCTGGGAGCTGTCTGCCACATGTTGCCCGATGACGACGCCCACGGCATTGCCGCCGAGGTGGTGGGCTTCCGCGAGGGCAATCTTCTTTTCATGCCCTATGGCGACATGCGGGGCATCCGCCCGGGCAGCCGCATCCGCAATACCAGTCTGCCGCCGGTGTTTCCCGTCGGCCCTGATTCGCTGGGTCGGGCCTTTGACGCCTTCGGCACGCCGCTGGATTCCGGCCCGCCGGTGAGCAGCGAATTGTGCGACTCCCCCCTGGGCACGGCTGAGCAGGGCAAGGCCGACTTCGAGGCCCAAATGGCCGCACAGGCCGATTTCCGGCCGGAATGGCTCGAGGAGGCCCGCCACCAGTGGCAGGCCGAGCTGGCTCCCATCTATGCCGACCCGCCCAGCCCGCTCATGCGGCCCCGCATCACCGACATTCTGGATGTGGGCGTGCGGGCCATCAACAGCCTCATCACCCTCGGCAAGGGCCAGCGCGTGGGCATCATGGCCGGTTCCGGCGTGGGCAAGTCCACGCTCATGGGCATGATGGCCCGCTATACCAAGGCCGACGTCAACGTCATCGGTCTTATCGGCGAACGCGGGCGCGAAGTGGTGGAATTCATGGAACGCGATCTCGGCCCGGCGGGCATGGCCCGCTCGGTGCTGGTCATCGCCACCTCGGATCAGTCGCCGCTCGTGCGCATGCGCGCCGCCTATGCCGCCACGGCCGTGGCCGAATACTTCCGCGACAAGGGCATGGACGTGCTCCTGATGATGGATTCGGTGACCCGTTTTGCCATGGCCGCCCGCGAGGTGGGCCTTGCCATCGGCGAACCGCCCACCACCAAGGGCTATACGCCCACCGTCTTTGCCCAGTTGCCCAAGCTGCTGGAACGGGCCGGACGTTCGGCCAGGGGAACCATTACCGGCATTTATACCGTGCTGGTGGACGGCGACGATTTCAACGAACCCATTGCCGACGCCGTGCGCTCCATTCTGGACGGGCATATCGTGCTCACCCGCGATCTGGCCGACCAGGGGCATTTCCCGGCCATCGACGTCTTGCGTTCCATCAGCCGTCTGCGTTCCGATATCTGCACTCGCGAGGATGTGGTGGCCGGTCGGGTGGTCACGCGCCACATGAGCACCTTCCGCCGCGTGGAGGACATGATCAATATCGGGGCCTACGCGCGCGGCAGCAATGCCGAAATTGACGAAGCCATCGCCAAGATGCCCGCCATCAACGCCTTTTTGCGGCAGGATGTGGGCGAACCCGAATTCCTGGATGAATGCATGCGCAAATTGCGCGAGCTGGCCGTTTCCAGCCATGCGCCGGCCGCGCCCTCGGGGCCGGCCGCCAAGGGAGGCGGCCCCGCCGGCCTGCCGCTCAACCCGCCGGGCAGCCAGCGATGAGCGGCAGCATCCGGGCCGGGGGGCAGGGGTCGCCTTGACGTCGCCTGCGCTATCAGATAAACATCACAACACCATTGCGGGCAGTTAGCTCAGCTGGTTGAGCACCGCCCTTACAAGGCGGGGGCCACAGGTTCAAGTCCTGTACTGCCCACCAGATATTTCAATGGGCTGCATATGGCGGCAGTCCGTTAGCATGGAAGCGGATTCGCTTCTGCGCCAATCCGTGTGCCGAACCGCTTTTTTGCCTGCCGGGAAGGGGATGACCTTCCCGGCGTTTTTTCATTGGTGGGGCTTGGCCCTGCGCGCTCGGCCCGCGTGTGACCGTTAGGATGATTGAATCACACGGCAGGGCTGAAAAACCACCGACGACTGCCCGCGTGTCCCCGGCATCGCCTCTGCCGCGGGGCCGATGCCGTGCGGCAGGAGGAAAAGCGCCTTGTCGCGAAAATGACGCCGCTGGAGGGCAAAAAGGCCATTGAAACTTGCGGCAGGCTGCATGCCGAACAGGCCCGGGTCGTTGCAACGCCTACGGCGCGGATGCCGCCGGGCTGCTGCAACGGCGCCGTATGGCGCGGGGGCGGAGAGACGCCGAAGGCGAGGCCCTGCATCAGGCCGCGCTGTACGAACAGACGCCCGCGTTGCAAGGGCGCATGGACAGTGCGCGTGGCATCGGCTCGGAAGGGGGACAGGATTGCCAGGATCCGCCGCATGGTGCCCGGCGGAACCTGTGCCGGCTAGCCTACCGGGGCGCTGCCGCGACGACACTTGTCAAAAAAAAGGGCATGCCGTAATCTCAAAAGACGTGGTAAAAAGCTGGGCGGCTGTTTCCTGCTGCCCGGCGATGTGGTTCTGCTGGCCCACGGCGGACACGGCTTTACCATGCTGGAGCCTTCCGAGATGATCGAGGTCAAGCAGGGGCCGTATGCCGGCGAGCAGGACAAGGAACGCTTTGCGCCCGCGGCGGTCGAATCCATCCGTATCATCATCGGCTAGGCGCAGCCCGAAAACTTCCCCGAACACGGCGAACATCCTCATGAAAAAAGCGCTCATCACCGGCATCACCGGACAGGACGGCGCCTACCTGGCCGAATTTCTCCTGAACAAGGGCTACGAAGTCCACGGCATCAAGCGCCGCTCCTCCCTGTTCAATACGGATCGCATCGATCATCTGTATCAGGGGCCGCACCAGAAGGGCCGCAAGTTCGTGCTGCACTACGGCGACCTGTCCGACGCCGGCAACCTCATCCGCATCATGCAGGATGTGCGCCCGGACGAAGTCTACAATCTGGCGGCCCAGAGCCATGTGCAGGTTTCCTTCGAGTCGCCGGAATACACGGCCAATGTGGACGCTCTCGGCACCCTGCGCCTGCTGGAAGCCATACGCATGCTGGGGCTGGAAAACCACACCCGTTTCTATCAGGCCTCCACATCCGAACTGTTCGGCAAGGTGCGGGAAATTCCGCAAACGGAAACCACGCCCTTCTATCCCCGTTCGCCCTACGCCTGCGCCAAGCTCTATTCCTACTGGATCACGGTCAACTACCGCGAAGCCTACGGCATGTACGCCTGCAACGGCATCCTGTTCAACCACGAATCCCCCATACGCGGCGAAACCTTCGTGACCCGCAAGATCACCCGCGCCCTGGCCCGCATCCTGCTGGGGCTCGCGTCCTGCCTCTATCTGGGCAACATGAACGCCAAGCGCGACTGGGGCCATGCCCGCGACTATGTGGAGATGCAGTGGCTCATGCTGCAACAGGAGCAGCCCGACGATTTCGTCATCGCCACGGGCCGCCAGTTCTCGGTGCGGGATTTCGTCAACGTGGCCGCCGCCGATCTGGGCCTGAGCCTGCATTGGCAGGGCGAAGGCGTCAACGAAACCGCCACCGTGACGGCCATTGACGCCGACAGGGCCGCGCAGGCCGCCCAGGGCAAGGAGGTCGCCATCAAAGTCAGGGTCGGGGATGTCATCGTGCGGGTCGATCCGCGCTACTTCCGGCCCACCGAGGTGGAAACCCTGCTGGGCGATCCGGCCAGGGCGCAGGCGAAACTGAGCTGGAAACCGCGCACGACCTTCGAGGAAATGGTGGAGGAGATGACCCGCCACGACCTCCAGCTGGCCCTGCGCGACGCCGTGGTGGAAGGCGCAGGCTTCACCAGCTACAAGCACGAGGAATGACGCGGCCCCGCTGCCTTCCGCAAGAAAAGGACAGGCAATCCAGAGGAGCCGCACAGGCGGGGAAACAGATTGCGTTTTCCGTCCCGGATGCGCTGCTTGCCTGCGCCCGAGATTTTACATACAACAGGATGAATTTGCTCGACAGCGCAGCAATGGCCAAGCTGGATAACAACTACGCTCACGGTGTGAAACGCCTATGAAATCATTTCTCCCTGTCTGCGAGCCGCTGCTTGCGGGCAATGAGCTGAAATACGTCACCGATGCCGTCAGCAGTGGCTGGATATCCTCTGCCGGCAGCTATGTTTCCGCCTTTGAAAAGGCCTTTGCCGCGTATTGCGGCGTTCGCCACGGCATTGCCGTCTGCAACGGGACGGTGGCCCTGCATCTGGCCCTGCGTGCGCTGGGCGTCGGGCCGGGGGATGAGGTCATCATCCCGGATTTCACCATGATCGCCTCGGCGCTGGCCGTCTGCTACTGCGGTGCGAAGCCTGTTTTTGTGGATGCCGATCCCGAGACCTGGAACATGGACGCCGCGGCGGTGGAGCGGCGCATCACCCCGGCCACGCGCGGCATCATGGCCGTGCACATCTTCGGCAATCCTTGCGACATGGACGCCCTGGGCCAGCTTGCCGATCGTCACGGACTCTGGCTCATGGAGGATGCCGCCGAAGCGCACGGCGCGAGCCTGCGCGGGCGCAAGGCGGGCGGATTGTCCCGCATTGCCGCCTTCAGCTTCTTTGCCAACAAGAACATCACCACGGGCGAGGGCGGCATGGTCGTCACCGATGACGACGAGCTGGCGGCAGCCTGCCGCTACTACAAGAACATGTGCTTTCCCCTTGATGCGCCGCGCACCTACCTGCATGCCCACATCGGCTACAATTACCGCATGAGCAATCTGCATGCCGCCATCGGCCTGGCCCAGACCGAGCGCGCCGACGCGTACAAGGCCCTGCGTCAGGCGCATGGCCGGCAGTACCGGGAACGGCTGGCCGCCATTCCCGGCATTCGCCTCCAGCAGGATACCCCGGACGGGGAAAACGTGTACTGGATGAACGGGCTGGTGGTCACGTCGGCCTATGGGCGCTCGCGCGACGAACTCCTTGTCCATCTGCGCGAACAGGGCATCGATACCCGGCTGTTTTTCAACGGCATGCACCGCCAGCCGGCGCTGAAGGATTTTGGCTGCGACGGCGGCAGCGACTATCCGGTTTCCGACCTGCTGGCCGACAACGGCTTTTATCTGCCCAGCGGCAGCAACCTGCGGGAAGCGGATATTGATCGCGTCTGCGACGTCATTGCCGCCTTTGCCCGTTAAAGGAGCCGTCATGACTGTCTTCGGCGATTATGCGCGGTATTACAATGTGCTCTATCAGGACAAGGATTATGCGGGCGAAGCGGATTTCGTCCTCACATGCCTGAAACGCCGGCATGAGGCTCCCCGCACGCTGCTGGATCTGGGCTGCGGCACAGGACGCCATGCCCTGGAAATGGCCCGCCGGGGCCTCAGCGTCACCGGGGTGGACATGTCCGCCACCATGCTGGACATGGGCCGTCAGGCGTTGGCCGTCGCGCCGGAACTGCCGCCGGGCGTCACGCCGCCCCGGCTGCTGGAGGGCGATGCGCGGACAGTCCGGCTTGAGACGCCATTTGATGCCGTGACCAGCCTGTTCCATGTGATGAGCTACCAGAATACGGAAGAAGATGCCCTTGCCGTACTGGAAACCGCCCGTTGCCACCTGAAGCCGGGCGGCTGCTTTCTCTTTGATTTCTGGTATGGCCCCGGGGTGCTGACCGACCCGCCTACGGAGCGGGATCGCGTCATGGAAGATGCGCTGACGCGTGTTCAGCGCCACGCCCATCCCGTGCATCGCATCAGCGACAATATCGTGGAAGTGCATTACGACATCCGGCTGACGGACAAGACCACGGGCAGTGAGTCGTCCTTGCGTGAGATGCACTCCATGCGCTACTGGTTTTTGCCGGAATTGCGCTATCTGGCAAGGCAGGCAGGCTTTTCCCCCGTGGCGGAAGGCGCCTGGCTGCGTGACAGCCTCGCGGACGGCTCATCAACCCCCTGGAATGCCTGGATGCTGTTGCAATGAAGCGAATCGCCGTCTTGTGCTGTGACTATCCTCTGCATACGGCCGCGCTTGTCCTGAACTCCATTGAGGAGTTTGTGGATCGCGGCATGCACATTGACATTTTTTGCAACTCGGCGATGGATGCTCCGGTTTTTCCTTCCTCGTATCCCGTAACCGTCCATGTTTACCGCGAAGCCTTCCGGGACAAGGTCTTCAGGAAACTTTCCACCTTTCCCATCATCCGGCATATGCTCTTTCCACGGATGATACGCGATATTGCCCGCCTGTCTCCCTATTGGGCATCCTTTGCCAGATATGTCAAAAGACTGGACTTGGATGTCTACGACTACATTCTCTGTATTTCCTATCCCGCGCTGTTTTGCGTTGCGGCAAAACGCCATTCCGGGAAATGCATCTACTACAACATAGAACTGTTGGATGACACGCCAGATGCGGCGGGAATTTATATTGATAAAAACCTTTGCCGCAAGCTGGAACATGCTTGCCTACACCGCGTCTCTCATACGGTGGCCATGAGTCCGGACAGGGCAAGGATCTTTCAGCGCCAAACGCAGACGCCGGAGAGCCGGATCTCGGTTCTCCCCATCCTGCCGCGAACCAAGGAGTTGGGGGAGCGGAGTCCATCAAATTTTTTCCGCGCAAAGTTTTCTCTGAAGCCTGACCAGAAAATTGTTGTGTACAGTGGCGGCATCGGCGACTGGGCCATGCTGGAGGAGATTGTCAGGACAGTTCCCGCATGGCCTGAAGCGTATGTCCTTGTTATCCATACCTGGCAGCAATATGCGTTCGAAAGTCCGTATGGAAAGCGCTTGCTGGATGCGGCAAGAGGGCTGCCTGTCTTTTTTTCCGCGGAAAGCCTTTCGCGCTCCCAGCTGATTTCCGCCCTGTCGGCTGCCGATATCGGCATTGCCTACTATCGTGAACTTGATGATAATTTTACGAATATTGTTTTTTCCTCCAACAAGATCTGCGAATATCTCATTGCCGGCTTGCCTGTCCTTTGTTCGCCTTTGCCC
>NHCFC04200__coassemble_640_pt1 | contig 26720 bp, 27 predicted proteins | sample NHCFC04200__metabat2_low_PE_055 | metagenome-assembled genome bin NHCFC04200
GCGAGGGGGAGAGGGAGAACCGTTTTTCAAAACGGTTTCCCTCTCCCCCTCGCAATATCCTGCTTTTTCAAATAGTTCGGGAAAGAAGAACCTTTTGCTCACAAAAGGTTTTCCTCCCCGAAAAGAGAACAACAACAAAAACAGAAACCTCTCGACGCCCGGAAGCAAGTCTGGCAAGGTGGGGAAAAGCCGGTTCAGGAGGTTGCCATGAACAGTACAGCGTCCGCTCAGGAAACGGCGCTTGCCGCGTATGCCGAGTTGCCGCCGCCGCACGGCGGCAGGGGCCTGCAGTGTTGCGACGTGCCGGAGGAGGAGCGCGCTGAGGAATGGGCGCGCGCGGCCTCCTTGCCGCGCATCGAAGTGAGTTCCCGGGCTGAGGGCGACATGCTCATGTTCGGAAACGGGGCCTTTTCGCCCTTGCGCGGCTTCATGGGCCGGGAGGACTGGCAGAGCGTCTGCAGGGACATGACGCTGGCGGACGGCACGTTCTGGCCGCTGCCCATCACGCTGGACGTGGCGGAAGATGTCGCGCGGGCCTTGCGGCCCGGGGACGAGGCGGCGCTCTGGCGCGAGGGACGCTGTCTGGCCGTGTTGCGGGTGGAGGAGGTCTGGCCGCTGGGCGAGGCCGAGCGGCGGCAGGAGTGCGAGCAGGTGTTTCGGGGGCATGGCCCGGCGTCGGCGCATTTCTGGGAGACGGCCCCGCAGGATCACCCCGGGGTGAAGATGGTGCTGGCGCAGCAGCCGTACAATGTGGCTGGAACGCTGCGGGTACTGGCCAGAAGCCGCATGGCGGAGCGCTTTCCCCGGCTGATTCTGGATCCGCTGCCCCTGCGGGCGGCCATGCGGGAACGCGGCTGGCGGGATGTGGCGGCCTTGCAATTGCGCAATCCCATGCATCGCTCCCATGAATATCTGGCCAAGATCGCGCTGGAAGTCTGCGACGGCGTGGTGATCCATTCGCTGGTGGGCGCGCTCAAGCCCGGCGACATTCCGGCTGACGTGCGCCTGCGCTGCATCGAGGCGCTGGTGAGGGGGTATTTCGTGCCGCAGCATGTCATGCAGGCGGGCTATCCGCTGGACATGCGCTATGCCGGGCCGCGCGAGGCGCTTCTGCATGCGCTTTTCCGCCAGAATTACGGCATTGCCCGGCTCATTGTGGGCCGGGATCATGCGGGCGTTGGCGATTATTATGATCTGTTCGAGGCGCAGGAGATATTCCGTCACATTCCGCAGCCCGCCGATCCGGCCAAGCGTCTGCTGACCCGCCCCCTGCGGCTGGACTGGACATTCTACTGCACGGCCTGCGACGGCATGGCCAGCCTGCGCACCTGCCCGCACGGCCCGGAAGAGCGGGTCATTCTTTCCGGCACGCGCCTGCGCAAGCTGCTGTCCGAGCAGCAGCCCGTGCCGGATCATTTCGGCCGTCCCGAGGTTCTGGAGATTTTGCGGGCCTATTATGCCGGACTGGACGAGGCCGAGCGGCCCGTCATCCAGCTGCAGCAGGCGTCGGTTCAGCCGGGAAGCGGGCGGAGCTGACGGGAGGAAGGCGCGGGGCAAGCGCCTTGCGCGGCAATGCGGCGCGTGCTACACAGGCAGACATCTCAGGGCGGGGTGCAAGTCCCCACCGGCGGTGATGGACAGGGGCCTGTGGCCCGTGCCACAAGCCCGCGAGCGCCTCGGCACGAGGGTCAGCAGAGCCGGTGAGAATCCGGCGCCGACGGTAACAGTCCGGATGAAAGAGATTGTGTTTTGCGGCGGGAGGCTTGCGCGTCTCGCCGTGCGCCCTGATGTCGTACATCAAACCCGGAGTTTGGTTTATGCATCAGACCGAAGCGTTCGTATCCTTCCCTGACAGGAGCGGCACAGCGTCCGCTGTCGAGGCCGTGGAGGCCGTCTTTCTTTCCCTTTCGCCGGAAGAGCGGCTCGAGGCCGCGCTGGCCTCCCTGCGCGCCGGCAACGGCGTGCTCGTGCTCGATGACGAGGAACGGGAAAACGAGGCAGACATCATCTACCCGGCGGAGAGCTGCACCGAAGCGCAAATGGCCCGGCTCATCCGCGACGGCAGCGGCATCGTCTGCCTCTGCCTGACCGGCGAGGCCTGCGACCGGCTGGAGCTGCCGCCCATGACCGCACACAACACCAACCGGCAGCAGACCGCCTTTACCGTGAGCATCGAGGCGGCCGAGGGAGTCACTACCGGCGTTTCCGCCGCTGACCGCCTGCGCACCGTGCAGGCGGCGGTGCGGCCCGGGGCGCATCCGGAGGACATGCGCCGTCCGGGCCATGTCTTTCCCCTGCGGGCACGGGACGGCGGCGTGCTGGAACGGCGCGGCCATACCGAGGCGGTGGTGGATCTCATGCGGCTGGCCGGACTGCGGCCCTGCGGTCTTTTGTGCGAGCTGACCCTGCCTGACGGGCGCATGGCGCGACGGGACGAGGCGGCGGCCTATGCTCTGCGCGAGGGCCTGCCGCTGTGCACGGTGGAGGACATCGCGCGACGGTTGCGGCCGGCCTGAGCCGGGCAAGACACGGCGTAGCGGACAAAAGGGGGAAGGCTGCCGCCCGGGCAGCCTTCCCCTCGTAGCGTGCACGGCAAAAGGCGGCTACATGAAGAATTTTTGGATGGCCGTCGTGATGGTGGCGGAGGTGAAGAAGGAGACGACCGAAATGATCAGGGAGAGGATGCCCAGAAAATACTGCTTGCGCCAAACGGCCACCACGCCCAGCACCACGGCGGGCGGGATGAAGAGGGCCGCAAAGATGAAGAGGCTCGAGACGGCGCAGACCATGGCCGCAATGCCGATGATGCGGTTGGGGGACACCGGCGCGGCCGAATTGGCGCGCAGCAGGGCGTCGGCCGCGCCGCCGCCGAGGCTGTTGCGCGGCACATAATTATCGTCGTCGCGCAGAATCTCGTCCGCCAGTTCGGGGTCGATATCGCTGTCCTTGTCGGTGTCAATGACCACGCCGAGGCGTTTACGTTCTTCAGCCATGGTTCTGCTCCTTGTTCCGGCAGGGCCGGGTATCCGGCAATCGTGCCGTTCATTCTCCTTACCTCATTTGGCGCGAATTGCAACCATTCTCGATAGCCGTTTCAAATTCGCATGTTAGCCGCGGCGCGCGCGCTTGGCAAGATGCCGCTCCGGGCGGGGATGCGCCCGGCCTCAGCGCCTGAGCGGCGGAAGGCCCTCCGGCGGGCGCAGGCGTTCGGTGAGCCGGGTATGGCGCTTGCGGGTTCTGTTGTTCTTCACGGCCATGTGCAGGGCGCGGGTTTCGCCCACCAGCACCACGAGTTTCTTGCCGCGCGTGACGCCGGTATACACAAGATTGCGCTGCAGGAGCACATAATGCTGCATCATGAGCGGAATGACCACCGCCGGATATTCCGAGCCTTGCGACTTGTGGATGGAAATGGCATAGGCCGGGGCCAGTTCGTCCAGCTCGTCAAAGTCATAGGGCACCACGCGCTCGTCAAAGCTGACGCTCAGTGTCCGTTCCTTGCCGTCCAGAAAAACGATGCGGCCCACGTCGCCGTTGAACACGTCCTTGTCGTAATTGTTGCGGATCTGCATGACCTTGTCGTGCAGGCGGAAGGCCCGGTCGCCGCGCCGCACCTCCGTGCCGTGGGGATTGAGGGCCTCCTGCAGGCGGGCATTGAGTTCGCCCGCGCCCACGGCTCCCCGGTGCATGGGGGTCAGCACCTGAATGTCGTCCACCGGGTCAAGGCCGAAACGGCGCGGAATGTGGTTGCGCACGAGATCCACGATGAGATCCGCCGCCTTTTCCGGCACGTCCTGCCGGATGAAGTAGAAATCCGAGAGACGATCTTTGCTGGCTTCCAGCGACGGCACCTGCCCGCGATTGATCAGGTGGGCATTGCAGATGATTTCGCTTTCGGCCGACTGGCGGAAAATTTCAGTGAGTTCCACCACCGGCACGGCCCCGGAGGCGATGATGTCGGCCAGCACATTGCCCGGCCCCACGGACGGCAGCTGATGCACGTCCCCCACCAGCAGCAGGGTCGCGCCCAGGGGCACGGCCTTGAGCAGATGATAAAACAGCAGGATGTCCATCATGGAGGCTTCGTCCACCACCAGCAGGCCGCAGGCCAGCGGATTGTCCTCGTTGCGGGCGAAGCCGTCCTCCTTGGGGCTGTATTCCAGCAGGCGATGAATGGTGCGCGCCTCGCGGCCCGAGGTTTCGGACATGCGCTTGGCGGCGCGGCCCGTGGGCGCGGCCAGTAGGATGCGCGCCCGCACTTCGCCGAAGAGGCGGATGATGGCGTTGATGATGGTGGTTTTGCCCGTGCCCGGCCCGCCGGTGAGCACCATGATCTTGCTGCGGGCGGCGGTGCGCACGGCCTCGAGTTGTTCCGGGGCCAGCTTGATGGGCAGGCTTTCGGTCACCTTGTCCACCAGCGCCTCGATGTCGCTGAACTGCACGGATTTGGGCGAGCGCAGCAGCCGCTGGAGATAGAAGGCGGTTCTGGATTCATAATGATGGTAGCGGCGCAGATAGACCGCCGGGGAGAGGGGGGGCACATCGGCCTCGTCGTCCGCGGACGCGGGGGGGAGCGGCTCATCGGGCAATTCCCGCACAAGGCGTTCCTCGGCTTCCAGCACGTCCAGCGCCTCGAGCACAAGGCCTTCCTCCACGCCGAGCTGTTCGCAGGTCTGGGCAAGCAGCGCCGCCTGCGGCAGAAAAACATTGCCGTCGTCCGTGGCTTTCTGCAGGACATAGAGCACCCCCGCCTGCACCCGCAGGGGGCTGTCCGCCTCGAAGCCCAGCTTGCGGGCCGCGGCATCGGCGGTGACAAAACCGATGCCGTGGATGTCCATGGCCAGCCGGTAGGGATTTTCCCGCACCACCGCAAGGGCTTCGGCCCCGTAAGCCCGATGGATGCGCAGGGCATAGGCCGGGGTGATGCCGTGCGGCTGCAGGAAGAGCATGAGATCGCGGATGCTCCGATGCTCCTGCCAGCTCTGATGAATGCGCTCGAAATTCTTTTTGCCCACGCCGCGTATTTCGCGCAGGCGCTCCGGCTCCTCGTCAAGGATGCGGATGGTGTCGGCCCCGAATTTTTCCACAATACGCCCGGCCAGTTCCGTGCCCACGCCCTTGATGAGGCCGGAAGCCAGATAGAGCCGGATGCCTTCGCTGGTGGCGGGCAGGATTTCCTCGGCCATGTCGAAGTGAATCTGGCGTCCATAGCGGGCATTGACCTGCCAGCGCCCGGCAATTTTCAGATGCACGCCCGGCTGCGGCTGGGCCATGTGCCCCACGCAGGTCACGGGATCGCGGCTCAGGCCGCGTGCGGGCGCGCCCTGAACCTTGCTCTGGCCGGGCAGGGGCGCGTCGGGTTGCAGACGCAGGACGGTGTAGCCGTTTTCCTCATTGTGAAAGAGCACCCGTTCCAGCGTGCCGCTGAGTTCCACGGCGTCGGGGTCATGCAGGAGGGGCAGGTCATCGGGCATGGGCGTCCTCCGGGACAGGGGAGAGCAGCGGCACGTCGTCCGCCTTGCGCCGCCGCGACCACCAGAACCAGTCCCGCCACTCGGGCGGACAGGCGGGATCGCGGGCCTGTTCCACCACACAGCGCAATTGATCCAGCACGCAAATGTCCTGCGGCCCACTCAGGCGACACAGCGTCGCGTACAACGCGTCAGGCTCGGCACGACGCACCTCCCCCACGCAGGTGATGCCCAGCGCGTGCAGATCAGCCGTCAGGGCCGAACCGCAACTGCGGAAAAGGCCGGGCCGCAGGGGCGTCACGTCAGGCAGCGGAGCGGCCATCACCAGCGCCCGTCCCGCAGGGCGGCCGGACGCGGCAGGGGCAGCACCTCTTCCGGCAGGGCCGCCATGCGCGCCTGCAACAGCAGGGCATCGGCCAGCGTCAGCGCGGTCATGGCCCGCAGCACGGGCACGATGCGCGGGATGGCCGAGAGATCATGCCGTCCGCCCACCAGCACCGTAGCCGGGCGGCCTTCGCGGTCAATGGTTTGCTGTTCCCGCGCAATGGAGGCAATGGGCTTCACCGCCGCGCGCAGGACAATGTCCTGCCCGCTGGAAATGCCGCCGAGAATGCCGCCGGCGTGATTGGCGGCAAAGCCGTCGGGCGTCAGGGGGTCATTATTGACGGAACCGACGCTGCGGGCCGCGGCAAAGCCGTCGCCCACCTCGACGCCCTTGACCGCGCCCACGCCCATGAGCGCATGAGCGAGGCAGGCATCCAGCTTGTCGAACACCGGTTCGCCCAGACCGGCAGGCACATGGCGGGCGCAAATCTCCACAATGCCGCCCAGGGTGTCCCCGGCCGCGCGGGCCTCGGCCACCCGCGCATCCCAGAGCGGCGTCACGTCCGGCGAGGCCGCAAAATAGGGGCGGGAAAAGGCCTCGGAAAGTTCGCGCTCCGCCGGCGGCACGGCAATGCCGCCCAGTTCCACGGCGGCGGCGTCCACCCGGATGCCGTGCGCGGCCAGCAGCAGCCGGGCCACGGCCCCGGCGGCCACGCGGGCCGCCGTTTCGCGCCCGGAGGAGCGCCCGCCCCCGCGATAGTCGCGCAGACCCTGAAATTTCTGGAAAAAGCCCCAGTCCGCATGCCCGGGCCGGAACACCTCGGCCAGATTGCCATAATCCTGCGAGCGCTGATTCTCGTTGGCGATGTGGAAGGCAATGGGCGTGCCCGTGGTGCGCCCTTCAAAGACCCCGGAGAGGATGCGCACCGTATCCGATTCCTTGCGCTTGGTGGCCGTCGGCCCCTGACCCGGTTTGCGCAGATCGAGGTCGCGTTGCATATCGCTTTCGTTCAGGGGCAGACCCGCCGGGCAGCCGTCCAGAATGCCGCCGATGCCCGCGCCGTGCGATTCCCCATAGGTGGTGAGGCGCAGGAGGCGCCCGAAGGTATTGCCCATATTGCTTGGTTCCCCTGACGGAAAAATGTCGCCGCGATGGGCGCAAGAAAACAGCATAGCAGAAAGGCCCGCAAACCGCCAGCGGCGGCCTGTGCCCTTCCCCCGGACGGGGGGCCGGGCCTGCCGCTCACTGCCGACGCCACTGGCTGAGCAGCACGCCCGCAATGATCAGGGCCGAGGCGAGATACTGGGCGGGCAAAAAGACTTCCTTCAGCAGCCAGACCCCGAAGAGCAGGGTCATCACCGGGATGAGATTGGTGTATGCGGCGGCGCGGGCGGCTGACAGGCGGTGCACGCCCACATTGTAGAGGCCGTAGCCCCCGAGGGAGACCACGCAGCCCAGATAGACCACGGCGGCCCAGGGCGCCCAGGCGGGCACCTCCACGGCCAGCCTGACCGGGCTGACCGCCAGCGGCACGAGCAGATGGAGCAGGCCGAAGAAGGCTAGCCCAACCAGCGACTGCACGGCCGTGATCTGCAGGGGGCTGTAGGAGGTGGAGAGGTGGCGGGCCGTTACGGTATAGAGGGAACCGCAGAAAATGGCCAAGCCTTCGAGGATGTTGCCCAGCAGGGGATTGGGCGCGCTCTCCTGCGGCGCGGCGGCCAGGGTCAGCCAGACGACGCCGCCCACGGCCAGCGCGAAGCCGCACCAGCCCTGAACGCCCACCCGTTCCCGCAGGGAAAACCAGGCCAGCAGGCCCACAAAGAGGGGCATGAGCGCAATGACCATGCCCGCCTGCGAGGCCGTGGTAAAGCGCAGGGCATTGGTCTCCAGCAGGAAGTAACAGCCCGGTTCGCACAGGCCCATGAAGATCAGCCAGCCCCATCGCCCATGCCGCCGCAGACTTTGCCAGAGCTGCGGCCAGAGGGGCACAAGCACCAGCGTGGCCACGGCCATGCGGCCCAGCATGAGACGGTGGGGATCGAGCGCGGTCAGGGCCACGCGCATGGCCAGATAGGAGGTGCTCCAGAAGCACATGGCCAGCAGGAGGGCCAGATGGGGCCAGATGCGTTGCAGAAGGGGCATGGCGGCGGCAGGGAAGGGGCGATGTCTCCGGGGCGAGGCAAGGCGGCAGGGCGTGTCCCGTTCGCAAAAAAGGGGCCGCCCCGCAGGGAGGCGCCCCCTTCCGGCATCAGGCACGGGGCCTTGCTTGCCCCTCTACTTCTTGTTGTTGAGCGTTTCCTGCATGACCTCGATCATGAGGGCGTCCGGCTTTTGCTTGCAGGCCGCCAGAAAGGCGTCCAGGGTCTTCTGGTTGTCCAGCACGGATTTTTCCGTCACGTTATAATGGCGGTTGTAGCCGTCCAGCCAGATGACAAAGCCGCTGCCGTCGTCGGGATTGTCATTGTACTGGCGGCAGGTGGTGGCATCGGCCTTCCAGTGCTCGTCAATGGGGTCGGAAAGTTCCTGCCGGATTTCCTGCCAGACGTCGGCGGCAACAGCCGTGGGATCCCGCTGGCACATGGCGTAGGTACGGGTCATGAGGGCCATGACCATGCGCGGGTCGGCCACGGTCTTGCCCAGATTGGAGCTGACGAAGCCGTCAATCTGCAGGCTTTGGAAGAGGGGCGGCGTGGTCTGCGTGGAGGCCAGCGCCACATATTCGGCGCAAATATAGGAGGTGGGATCAATCTTTTCGTCCTCCGCGCGGGCGGCGTCCGGTCGGAAGATCCCTGTGGCCAGCAGCGCAAGGGCAAGCAGGGCAATATGTTTTTTCATATGCGTTCTCCGAAATATTGCCGGCTAAAAAACGCCGGGCAGGCCGTGATCCCGCAGGGCGGCATCGCAGGAGCCAAGATGGTACTGGGTATGGGCGCTGAGCATGACCACGATCCACATGGCATCCACGGCAAAGCCCAGGGCCGCGCTCAGGCGCTCGTCCTTCGCGTTCAGGCCCGCATCGTCCAGCCGCTCCAGCCAGGCGTCCACACGGGCCTTGACGGCGGCCATGTAGGCGCGCACGGCGGCCTTGTCCGCCACGTCCCGGCCCTGCGCCGAAAGCATGAGCACATCCGGCGCCGCCGGAGCGGGCAGCGGATCCTGTTCGCCGCGGGTGAAGAAGTCCGGCACCATGACGGCATGCAGGAACTGCTGCCACACGGGCCAGCCGCCGTTTTTCTCTGCCCAGACGGCGTCGGGGCAGGCGTCAAGATAGGCTTCCAGCAGCCCCCAGGCATGGGCAAAGGGGGCCGCCGCCGAAAGCGTCGCGGTTCGGGACATGGCGTCGTATCCTAGGCGAAGCGGCTCGCGCCGGCAATAAGTACCATATCGGTGGGCACGGCCTCATGCATGCCCACGGCCTTGGTCTTGACCTTGGCAATCTTGTCCACGGCATCCATGCCGTCCACCACCTTGCCGAACACGCAGTAGCCCCAGCCTTCCGGGGTGGGGGCGCTGTGGTTGAGGAAGTCGTTGTCCACAAGATTGATGAAGAATTGGGCCGTGGCGCTGTGCGGATCCATGGTGCGGGCCATGGCAATGCTGCCGCGTTCGTTCTTCAGGCCGTTGTCGGCCTCGTTCTTCACGGGTTCGCGGGTGGGCTTCTCGTCCATGCGGGCGCCGAGACCGCCGCCCTGAATCATGAAGCCGGGGATGACGCGATGAAAGATGGTATTGTTGTAAAAACCGTCATCCACATATTGCAGGAAGTTGGCGACGGTGTCGGGGGCCTTGTCGGGAAACAGCTCGATGAGGATATCGCCGGAGGTGGTCTCCAGCAGCACCGTGGGATTCTCGGACATGGGATCTCCTTGGCAGTGTAGTGCCCGCAGCCCCGGGAGGCTGCGAGTCAGGGAAGTATATGTCAAGCTGACGCTGATGACAATGTGCGCAACGGGGTGTAGGCTGGCGGCATGAACAAAAAATCCCGTCAATCGCTTCCGCCCGTCACCGGCGACGTGCCGCCGCCGGGTCATCTGGATCCGCGCGCTCATCTGCCGCGCATGCAGGCCGCCCTGCTGGACTGGTTTGCCGCGCACGGGCGCGATCTGCCCTGGCGCAGGCGCTACCTGCCCTATGAAGTCTGGGTTTCCGAGATCATGCTCCAGCAGACGCAGATGGAACGGGGCGTGGCCTATTTCCGGCGCTGGATGGAGCGCTTTCCCGATCTGGAGGCCCTTGCCGCCGCCTCGGAGGAAGATGTGCTGCACGCCTGGGAGGGGCTGGGCTATTATTCCCGGGCGCGCAACCTGCTGGCCGCGGCCCGGCGCATCCGCGACGAGCATGGCGGCATCTTTCCCGGCGATCCCGGGGCCATTGCCGCCCTGCCGGGCATCGGCCCCTACACCACGGCCGCCATTGCCAGCATTGCCTTCGGGCTGCCCGTCGCCTGCGTGGACGCCAATGTGGCGCGCGTGCTGGCCCGCGTATTCGACGTGGACGAGCCGGTGAAGGAAAAGGGGGCCGCGGCCCGCATCGCCGCGCTGGCCGCTGAGATCCTGACGCCCGGGCGGGCGCGGGAGCACAATCAGGCCATGATGGAACTGGGCGCGCTGATCTGCGGGCGCAAGCCGCGCTGCGGGGCCTGCCCGCTGGCGGATTTTTGTTTGTCCCGGCATCTGGGCATCGTGCACGAGCGGCCCGTGCCCGGGCGCAGGGCCGATGTGGTGGCCCTCAATGTGGTGACCGGGGTGCTGCGCCATGCCGGGCACGTCTTTGTGCAGAAGCGTTGCGACCGGGGGGCCTGGGGCGGCCTCTGGGAATTTCCCGGCGGGCGTGTGGAGCCGGGCGAGGAGCCGGCGCGGGCCGTGGTGCGCGAGCACGCCGAGGAAACGGGCTTTGCCGTGCGGATAACCGATGATTACGGCATCATCCGCCACGGCTATACCACCTATCGGGTGACCCTGCATTGTTTCGGCGTGGAGCTGGCCGCCTGGGACGGCCCCCGCGATGCCGGGGGCCTGCCCGTGCCGCCCGTGCTCACGGCGGCCAGCGCCTGCCGCTGGGTACGCCCGCACGAATTGCAGACGCTCGCCATGCCCGCAGCCCATCGCAAGCTGGCGGATCGCATCTTTGCCCCGGTTCTGGACGAGCCGGGGAGGCCTGCCTGAAAGGGACGCCTGCCGCGGCGGCTTGCCGCTCTTCGCATCTTGGGTTACCCTGTGCATAATGGAACAACAGAACGACGCGCCCGACCGGCGCGCCGTTCGCGTGATCCCCGGCGCGGAGAGCGCGTGCCCGGGCGCGTTTCGGGAGGATGTCATGGACGTGGCAAAGCGCATCTATCTGCTGGATGATGATGTGGAAATCTGCGAACTGTTGCAGGAATACCTTACCGGCAACGGCCTGCAGGTGCGCACGGCCCAGAGTTCCGATGCCTTTTTTGCCCTCTGGCAGGAAGCTCCGGCGGATCTGGTGGTGCTGGACATCATGCTGCCCGGGGATGACGGCTTTGCCGTCCTGCGGCGTCTGCGGGAAAGCTCGCGCGTGCCCGCCATCTTTCTTTCGGCGCTGGACGGCAGCACGGATCGCATCGTGGGGCTGGAACTGGGCGCGGACGACTATCTGGGCAAGCCCTTCGAGCCGCGCGAGCTTTTGGCGCGCATCCGCACCGTCCTGCGGCGCAGCGGGGAGAGCGAACCGGCTCCCCGGGGCGGCATCCTGCGCTTTGCCTCCTGGCGGCTGGATACCACGGCCCGTCACCTGCTCACGGAAGATGAGGTCATCACGCCGCTGAGCGGAGCCGAATACCGCCTGTTGTGCATCTTTTTGCAGCATCCCCGGCAGGTGCTCAGCCGTGACACCCTGCTGGAAATGACCCAGGGGCGCAATGCCCAGCCCTATGACCGCAGCATCGATGTGCTGATCAGCCGCCTGCGCAGCCGCCTGCGGGACGGCGGGCGGTACGGCACGCTCATCAAGACCGTGCGCGGGGAAGGCTATGTGCTGGCCTCGGATGTCCTGCGCGAGGACGCCTCCCCGCAGGATGCGGCATGAGCGGGCCGGAAGCCGCCGGGCAGGCGCTCGCGTCCGCCCCGGAGGGGAGGCTGCGCCGTCTGTTCGGCCGCCTTGGCCTGCGGGGGCGGCTCTGGCTCTTTCTGGGGCTGGCCTTCCTCTGCCTGCACAGCCTGACGGCCCTGCTGGCCCATCGCCTGGATGACGAGCAGTCCGCGCGCATGGTGCTTTCCGACCATGCCTCCAGTCTCACGCTCTGCCTGCTCATGCTCGATCCCCTGCATGAGGGCGGCGCGCCCCTGCCGGAACTCATCCTGCGCCTGCGGCGTCTGGATGCGGTAAATGCGCGCATCCTGCATTCCGCCTCGCCGCCCGAGCAGTGGCGCGATGCGGCCTCCCTCTTTTTGCGCCAGCGCATCCGGGACAGTCTCAAGGGCTTTGTCTCCTCCCTGCAGCCCGCCGACGGCACGGAAGAGCGCCTGCAGGAGCCGCGCGCCTCGGAATTGCTGCCCTGGAGCAAGGATCTTGTCTCGCGTCAGCCCGCTGACGGACGGCAGAATTCGTCGGACATGACCGCGCCGCCGCATTTCCCGCCCAGCGAATCCTTCTGGGGCGACGAGGAGGATCAGCTGACCGACCTGAAGGAAGTGACGCCATCCACCGCCGTGCCGCCCTGGATTTTTGTGACCCGGGTGGAGCGGCAGGGGCCGACCGGTCTGGCGCGCCTGCTCATGCTGCCCGGCACCAATCAGGTGGATATCTACATCAGCCGTCTTTTTGTGCGGCTGGACAGGAATACCTGGCTGGACATCCACCGCATGAGCCGCATTTCGCCCTCCTGGCCCCTCATGCTGGCCCTGCTGGGGGTGGAGGCCCTGGTCATGGTGGTGCTGACCGTTTTTGTGGTGCATCGGCTCATCGCCCCCCTGAATCAGCTGGTGCAGGCCAGCGACGCCCTGGGCCGCGACAGGGCGCACGCCCCCCTGTCCGAAAGCGGCCCGCCGGAAGTGGCCGAAGCCGCCCGGGCTTTCAATCGCATGAGTTTGCGCATTCAGGCCGCGCTGGAGCAGCATCAGCGCATGCTGGCCGCCGTGGCGCACGACTTGCGCACCCCGCTCACCCGTCTGCGCCTGCGTGTGGAGCAGGTGCCGGACGAGAGCCTGCGCCGCAAGCTGGAAGCCGACATCAACACCCTTTCGGCCATCATGCGCAGCAGCGAGGAGCTGGGGCGCGCGCAATTGCCGCAGGAGAGCCTGCGCCGGACGGATTTGTCGGCCTTTCTGGACAGTCTGGTGGCCGACAGGCTGGCCTCGCACCTGCCCGCGAGCGAGAGCGAAGCCGCCAAGGCCCCCCATGCCCCGGACGCGACGCTGCCCGCCGAGCGTCTGCGCTTCCTTGCCGAGACGGGCGACGCGGCCTGCATCCTGCCTGTGCGCGCCCATGCCCTGCGGCGCTGCCTGGACAACCTCATTGACAATGGCCTGCGCTATGCGCCGCATATCCTCGTACGCCTGCATCGTTGTCCGCAAAGCGGAGACTGGCTGGTGGATGTGGAAGACGACGGCCCCGGCATCCCGGCGGAAGCGCGCGAGCGGGTGTTCGAGCCGTTTTTCCGGCTGGATCCGGCGCGCACGCGCCACGAGGGCGGCTCCGGTCTGGGATTGGCCATTGCCCGCAGCATGGCCCGGCAGAATCATGCCGACCTGCACCTGCTGGAACGGCCCGGCGGCGGCCTCATCGCCCGGCTGATTTTTGCCGACCGGGACTGAGCGCCTCCCGTCCTGCAGCTCAGGCCCGCAGGGCCTCGAGCGCCAGCCGCAAGCCGAACAGCAGAAAGAATGCCCCGGTCAGGCGATAGAGCCAGAGCAGGACGCGCGGCCGCAGAAAAAAGGCCCGCACCGCTTGCAGCAGATTGGCCAGCGTCACATACCAGACGAGGACTTCCAGGCCCATGATGCCGCCCAGCACCAGAAATTGCGGCCCGAGCGGGGCATCGGCGCGCATGAATTGCGGCAGGAAGGTCAGAAAGTAGATGATGGCCTTGGGATTGAGCGCATTGGTGCAAAAACCCTGCAGGAAGGCATTGCGATCCGCCTTTCCCGCCGTGCGGGCGCAAGGCGCGGCCTCGCCGCAGCGCAATACGGCCCGCGCCGCCTCCTGCGCGCCGCGCAGGGAGCGCAGGCCCAGCCAGCAGAGAAAGGCCCCGCCCGCGTACTCCAGCAGGTTGAAGAGCAGGGGGGAGTGGGCAATGGCTGCCGAAATGCCCAGCATGGCCAGCGTGGTATGCAGGCCGATGCCCAGCGTCACCCCGCAGGCCGCCGCCGTGCCCGGCCCGCGCCCGTGGCTGAGGGCCACGCGCGTCACCAGCGCGAAGTCCGGCCCCGGCATGAGCACCAGCAGGGCCGACAGGGGAATGTAGAGCAAAAGACTTTCCAGGGACATGGCCCGGCCTCCCGCATCTGCCCCTTGTGGCAAAAATTCTTGCGGCAGGCAAGTGCGCGGGGGCCGGGGCGGTCAGGAACGCCCGGGCCGGCGCGACGTTTCCCCGGTGAGCGGACGCCTTGACGGCGGGCGCGTTTCCGGCTAGATGAGGGACAGGTCGGACGGCGGCGGCACTGCCAACCCCGTCAGGTTCGAAAGAAAGCAGCGGTAACAGCTGCCGCCGGGTGTCCGGCCCCTTTTTCCGAAAGCCGTCAGCGTATCGCGTTGACGGCTTTTGATGTGCGCCAAGGCCCCGGCGGCGCTTCCGTGGGCAAACGGAGAGAAAATGCCCGTACACCATCTGGCCCTTGCCTTCCGGGATACGGACGGCAGCTACTCCCTGCATGCGGCGGCCACGCTGCTGTCGGTCTGCGCGCGCGCCACGGCTCCGCTCTGCGTGCATATCCTTCATGATGCGGACTTGCCGGAGCGAGGACGGCGGATGCTGGCAGCCGTGGCCCGGCATACCGGGCAGGAAATGCATTTTCACGGCCTGCCGCCCCTGCCGTCCGCCCTGCGCGAGAACATGCCGCCCGCCTTCGGGCCGGGGGCCTTCTATCGTTACTGGCTGCCGGAACTGCCGGCGCTGGCCGGGGTGGAACGCCTGCTCTATCTGGATTGCGACATCTGCGCGCTCATGGACGTGACGGACTTCTGGCAGGCGGCGGCGGAAGCCGATGCCGGACAGCCGGCCCTCTGGGCCGTGCGCGATGCGGCATTGCAACACCATCCGGCCCATGCCCGGCGCATGGGCCTGCGCCCGACCGAATGCGCCAATTCGGGCGTGCTCCTCCTGCATCTGCCGCGCCTGCGCCGCCTGCTGCCCTCATGGATGCAGGCCATGCGGCAGGCCTATCTTGCCCTGCCTGAGCGCTCGCCCTATCCCGATCAGGATGCGCTCAATGCGCTGTGCCGCAAATTGCCGCGCGCCTGGCTGGACGAGCGCTTCAATTATCAGCTGCATGTGGCGGGACGCTGGGAACGGGAGGCGGGCGAGCTGGAAGGCCGCCTGCTGCATTACTGCGGGCGCAAGCCGTGGTGCGTGCCCTCCTATCCGGCGGCGGCGCCCTTTCTGGCCCAATATGAGGTGCTGGCCCGCCTCGGGCGGGAGGCCTGAGGCGCGACACGTTGCGCTTCGGCGCGGGAGAGGGTATGTTTGCCGTATCGCATGACCCTCAACCCTGCGGCGGCAAGCCGTCAGAACATGAATATCGACACCATTCGCGCCACGCTGGCGCAGGACAAACCGACCATCGGCACCTGGCTGCAGTTCCCTTCCCCGGAAGTGGCCGAACTGCTGGCCCGGGCGGGTTACGACTGGGTGGCCGCCGATATGGAGCACGGCACCTTCGGGCGCGCCGGGCTGACGGACATCTTCCGGGCCATCGAATGCGGCGGGGCCGCGCCCTTTGCCCGCCTGTCCGAGGCGACGCGCCTGCAGATCAAGGGCGCGCTGGAAGCCGGGGCGCAGGGCCTCATCTTCCCCATGATCGAAAGCCGCGAACAGCTCAATGCGGCCATCAGCTGGGCCATCTATCCCGGCTATGACGACGGTCGCCTGCCGGACGAACCCCTGCGCGAAAATCGCGGTGTGGGCTTCTGTCGGGCCAATGCCTTCGGCACCCGCATGGAGGAATACATGCGGGAGCGGGCGTCCCGCATCTTCCTTGTGGCCCAGATAGAGCATATCCGGGCCGTGGACAATCTGGAGGCCATCCTGTCCCATCCGCGGCTGGACGCCATCATGGTGGGGCCGTATGATCTGTCCGGTTCCATGGGCCTGACGGCAAAGTTCGACCATCCCGATTTTCAGGCCGCCATGCGGCGCATCCATGAGGTCTGCCGCCGTCATCGCCCCCTCATGGGCCTGCATATCGTGCAGCCCGACCCGGCGGAACTGGAACGGCAGGTGGCGCAGGGCAGCCGTTTCATTGCCTACGGCATCGACTCGGTCTTCCTCTGGCACGGGGCGCGGCGTCCCGCGCTGGGCTAGGGGCCATCCGGGGGAACAGCGTATGAAAATCACCGTTTTTGGCGGTTCCGGTTTTCTGGGATCGCATATCTGCGACAAATTGTCCGAGGCCGGGCACGCCGTCACCATCGTGGACGTGCAGCCCTCGCCGTGGCTGCGGCCCGATCAGCGCATGCTCACGGGCAGCATTCTTGACGAGGCGCTGGTGGGCGAGGCCGTGGCCGGCGCGGACGTGGTGTTCAATTATGCGGGCATTGCGGACATCGGCGAGGCCAACAACCGCCCCGTGGATACGGCGCGCCTCAACGTGCTGGGCAACGTCATGGCGCTGGAGGCCTGCCGCAAGGCGGACGTCAAACGCTATGTCTTTGCCAGTTCGCTCTATGTCTACGGCAAGTCGGGGGGCTTCTACCGCTGCAGCAAGCAGGCCTGCGAAATCTATATTGAAAACTATCAGGCCATGCACGGCCTGCCCTACACGATCCTGCGCTACGGTTCCCTGTACGGGCCGCGCGCCGACGCCCGCAACGCCATTCACCGCTTTGTGCAGCAGGCCCTGAGCACGGGCAGCATCACCTATTACGGCGCGCCCACGGCCCTGCGCGAATACGTCCATGTGGACGACGCCTCCACGGCCACGGTCATGGTGCTGGAGCCGGAATTCGCCAATCAGAACATCATCATTTCCGGCAACCAGCCCATGCGGGTGGGCGATCTCTTCAAGATGATCGGCGAAATGCTGGGCAGGGAGCTGACCATCAACTACCAGAACGATCCCAACAGCGGCCACTACCAGATAACCCCCTATGCCTTCATGCCCAAGGTGGGACGCAAGCTCGTGCCGCCGCTCACCGTGGATCTGGGGCAGGGCATTTTGCGGGTCATGGAGGCCGTGCACAGGGATGCCCATCCCGAACTGCAAAGCGAAGGCGGCTATCTGGTCGCCACGGACGATTAGCCCGCCTCGGGCAAAGGAGCTGAAATGAACATCATTGCCATCATTCCCGCCCGTATGGGGTCGAGTCGCTATCCCGGCAAACCGCTGGCCCTCATCCACGGCACGCCCATGGTGGGCCATGTGGCCTTCCGCACGGCCAAAAGCGCCATCCTTTCCGATACCTATGTGGCCACCTGCGACGAAATCATTGAAAACTACTGCCGCGATGCCGGTCTCAAATGCGTGATGACCGGCGATCATCATGTGCGCTGCTCCACGCGAACCGCCGAGGCCCTGCTGAAAATCGAGGCCCAGACCGGCAAGAAGGTGGATATTGTCGTCATGGTGCAGGGCGATGAACCCATGATCACCCCGGACATGATCGATGCCGCCGTGCAACCCATGCTGGAGGATCCCTCCATCAACGTGGTCAACCTCATGGCCGACATGGAGACCATCGAGGAATTTGAGGATCCCAATGAAGTGAAAGTCGTGGTGGATCGCAACAACGATGCCCTCTACTTCTCCCGCGAGCCTATCCCCTCCCGCAAGAAGGGCGCGGATGTCGTGCCCATGCGCAAGCAGGTCTGCATCATTCCCTTCCGGCGCGACTACCTCATCCGCTTCAATGAAATGGAGGAAATGCCGCTGGAAATTTATGAGTCCGTGGACATGATGCGCATCCTCGAGCACGGCGAAAAGGTGCGCATGGTGCCTACCGACAAGCGCACCTTCAGCGTGGATACGCCCGAGGATCTGGCCCGCGTCAGCCGCCTCATGGAAAATGACACCCTCATGCGGGAATACGGCAAATAGCATGAAGGGCCATCAACGCCTTCTTCTGGCCCTCGAGGAACTGTGGGTATTCCTGTTCGGCTGGATACCCACGCCCCTGGGGCGGGTGGTGCGTCTGGTCATGTGGCGCTGGATGTTCGCCCGTTGCGGTTCCGTGCGCTTCAATACCGGCATTGGCATGGTGGGCTGCCACAATATGCGCCTCGGCAATCAGGTGCGCGTGGGCCGCAACTGCATCCTCACCGCGGGCAACGGCAAGCTCGAGCTGGCGGATCACGTCTCGCTCTCGCCGGGGGTGCACCTCTGCGCCGACGGCGGGAGCATTTCCATCGGCGTCAAGACGGCCATCGGCCCCGGCACGGTCATCCGTTCGGCCAACCATTGCTTCACCCGGCAGGATGTCCCCATCATGGAACAGGGGCATGAGCCGGGTGTCGTCGTCATTGAGGATGACGTGTGGATTGCCGCCAACTGCACGGTCACGCCCAATGTCCGCATCGGACGCGGGGCCGTGGTGGGCGCGGGCGCGGTGGTGACCCGCGACGTGCAGCCGTACGACATCGTGGCCGGGGTTCCCGCCCGGCCCATCGGCAAGCGCGGCAAGGATATGTGCCTCAATCAGGTCGGCGAAATGGACGACGACATGTATTAGGCGCGTTGACGCGCAACGCGAGGCCATTTCATTGGATAGGGCTGCCCTGCACGCAGGGGCTGCCCTTTTGGGGATGAAGGCTGCCGCACATCCTGCCTGCCCTGCCGCAAGCATGCGGGGCAAGGCGGTGCGTGGGCGGAAGGCCACGCCCCCGCTGGCGGAGAAATCGTCCTTCCTCCGCACAGGCCGCTTGCCGCGGGCGTCGGGTACGGACGCCCTGTGAGGGAACACGCATGGAAGAAATACGCCTGGATACGCGCAATATGCCGCCGGAACGGGTGGCCGAGGTGCAACGCTGCGCCGAGCTTTGCTTCAAAATCAACCATACCCTGCCAACCAGCCCGGAATGCCGGAAGCTCATTGACGAGCTGTTTCTGAACGCCCTGGGCGAGGGCACAGTCATTCATCCGCCGGTGTTCACCATTCTGGGAAATACGGTGCGCATCGGTCGGAATGTGACCATCATGAACGGTTTTCACTGCATGTCCGCCGGGGGACTGACCATCGAGGACGATGTGCGGATTGCCCTGAACTGTACGGTGCTGACCAACAATCATGACCTGTATGAGCGGGCCATTATCACCTGCAAGCCGGTACGCATCAGGCGCAACGTCTGGGTCGGCGCCAATGTGACCATCCTGCCGGGCGTGACCATCGGGGAAAATGCCGTGATCGGCGCGGGGTCGGTGGTGACGAAGGATGTGCCGGACAATGCCGTGGTGGCGGGGAATCCCGCGCGCCTCATTCGCTATCTTGATGCGGAACAATTGAAGGCCCGCCAGAGCTAGCCCCGTCCGCTGCGCGGTGTTTTCCCGGCGTTTGCCGGCTCGGACTTCCTTGCCGCACAGGTCGGGAAGCTACCTGCTCATGGAGAAGATATGCCCCTGCAAGCCATTGTTTTTGACTGCGACGGCGTCATTCTGGACAGCGTGCCCGTCAAGACCCGTGCCTTTGCCCGTCTGGCCGAGCCGTACGGCCTGGAGGCGCGCGACCGCTTTGTCATGTATCACTCGCTGCACGGCGGCGTCAGCCGCTACAGGAAGTTCGAGTGGTTCTTCCGCGAAGTGCTGGGCCGCGAGATCAGCCCCGAGGAGTCGCGCGAGTGGGGCGAGCGTTTTGCCGCCTATGCGCTGGACGAGGTGCGGCGCTGCGCCCTCATCCCCGGCATCGAGGAAACCCTTGAACGCTGGCACGCGCGCCTGCCTCTCTATGTCTGCTCGGGCGCGCCGGATGCGGAAGTGCGCCTCGTGCTGGAGGAGCGCGGCCTGTCCGGCTATTTTCGCGGCATCCACGGTTCGCCGCCCGCCAAGGCCGAACTGCTGGCCCGCATCGTGCGCGAGGCCCGGCTCGACCCGGCGGACGTGCTCATGGTGGGCGATGCCGCGACCGACCGCAACGCCGCCGAGGAGGTGGGCACGCAATTCTACGGCATCGGCCCGGAATGGCGCGGCGCGTCCTTCCCGTGGGGGCTGGACGCGGCGGGGCTTTCCGGCTGGATCGGCGAGCGGGTGGACAATGCCTAGGCTGCCTGCCGTCTGGGAGCGCTCAGGCCCGCGTTTTGCGGCAGCCTGCGGCCTGTGCCTTGCCCTTTTTCTGAGCGCCTGCGGCGACGAGTCCGACCAGCCCGCCGCCACGGAAACGCCGTCCGCACCGGCGCGCACGGCGGCTCAGCCTGCGGCGTCCCCCGAACTTCCGGCACCTGCCCCGCCCGCGCGCAGCTATCTGCCGCCCATCCTCAAGGAAATGCGCGAGGAGGCCCCGGCGTCGGAAGCGGCGCGGCATCTGGCCAATGCCCAGCTGGCCTATGCCAACGAGGTCATGGAGTGGCAATTGTCCAAGAACGCGGGCTATGCCCTCTGGCTCTACCTCGGCGCGGATTTCTACATGCGCGAAGCCGCCCTGCCCAAGCTGGTCAAGCGCCCCCCGCGCTTTGCCCGCAGCAAGGCCCTCGTGCCGCCTGACGAATGGCCCAAAGACTCGGCCCGGGCCATCCGCGAAGCCCTTACGGAAATGGATGCCGCCGTGGACGAGGAGCGCGAGCAGTACGAGAAACTTGTGCGCTATGCCCTTGATGATTCCATCGTGGACGACGGCAAGCTGGGCCGCCGCTATCTCAAGGCCATCGGCGAACAGTGGCAGCGCTATGAGTCCGCCCGGCGCAGGCTGCGCGACGAGGTGGAAAGCGGCGCCATTGCCGCAGAGGCCGTCACCCTGCAGGGGCATCCCCTGCGTTCGCAGATTCTGGCGGTACGCATTCTCTTCCGGCGCATGAAGGAGGCCCGCGCCCTGCTTGGCGAGCGCGAGGCCGACAAGAAAACCATCATGGCCTGGCGGCAGGAATTGGAAGGCATACTGGACGAGGCCGCCTTTCTGCCCTTTGCCGTGCCCGGCGAACCCGAACGCCTCTGGCGCGAATTTCTGCGCACGGCCCGCCGCTTCCCTGACGTCGTGTCCCTCGGCGAGGCCCAGGGTTTTCATCCCGAAGTGCGCAGACAGCTCAACGAGGCCTTCAGCCATACTGAAAACGCCTACAATGCCTTTGTCGATGCCGTTCATTGACCCCGTTGCGCCTACCGGGGAGGCGAGGGCGCTTGCCGGCTTGCGGACTGCGGGCGCAGCGTCGCCGGAATGACCGTGGGCGAAAAGGAGTCACCATGCCGACCGTTCTCATAAGCGGTGCAGCCGGAGGCATCGGGCGCTGCCTGTGTGAAGGCTTTGCCGCCCAGGGTTACGCTGTGCTGGCCGCCGATCTGACGGAAGCTGAGTTTTCGCATCCGCGGATCCTGCCCGTTCGGATGGACTTGCGGGATGAGGCCTCGGTGCGGGCAGCCCTTGCCCGCTGCCGCGAGCGCTTCGGGCCGCTCCATGTGCTGATCAACAATGGCGCGATCAGTCACTTTTGCAAGCCGCTGTCCGAGGTGAGCATGGCGGAATGGGATAATGTCCTGCAGACCAATCTGCGCGGGGCCTTCCTCTGCTGCCGGGCCTTTGTCGCGGCCAATGCGGGCGCGGCGTATGGCCGGATCATCAATATTGCCTCCACGCGCTGGCAGCAGAACGAGGCGCACTGGGAGGCCTACGGCGCGTCCAAGGGCGGTCTGGCGGCGCTCACGGCCTCGCTGTGCGTCTCGCTGCGCGGCAGCGGCATCACGGTCAATGCCGTCAGCCCCGGCTGGATCGAAACCGGCGACTACGCCAGCCTGCGGCCCGAGGATCACGAGCAGCATCCCTCGGGCCGGGTAGGGCGGCCGGATGATATTCTGCGGGCCTGCCTCTTTCTTGCGGATCCGGCCAATGATTTTGTCAACGGCGTCAACCTGACCGTGGACGGGGGCATGAGCCGCCGCATGTTTTATCTTGAATAGGATATTTTATTTTCGATAAAAAGGTGCTACCGTATGGCAAAGGAGAACACCATGCGGCAGTATCTTGAAGATTTTGTGTCCCGCAAATACGCGGCGGTGTGTGAAGAACTTGAAGCGCATGCGGCGAAAGGGAGGGAGCTTTGCTATTTGCAGGGCACGTCCTTTGCCGATGGGAGCGACCCGGATTATTCCCGGCGGCTGTTGCGCAACGTCTATCTGTTGCGCTATGGTGTGGCCTATTTTACGGAATATTACCGGGTTTATCAGGAGATTTTTTCACGATTTCACAACAATTGCGGACAGTATGCGCTCTTCTCCGTCGGCTCTGGCGCTCATCTCGACAAGACAGCAGCCGCCTTGGCATTGTGGGAATGGCAGCCTTCTGCACATCTGACATATATTGGTCTGGATCGGGTGAACTGGGCCGATGATGTTGAGCAAAGCATCACACCAAACTGCAGCGTGGAAGAGCTGACCGAGTTGCCCTCGCAGATCAACTGCAATATCCTCGCTTTTCCCAAGAGCATCAGTGAACTGGACAGTGTCTTCTTGTGGGATATGGCGTCACGGGTGACGTCAGAGCAAATTTTGCTGGTGTTTTCGTTGCGAAAGGGCGATGCGCCCAGCTTTGGCGATTGCCGGAAGATCAATGACGTTTTGCGATGTTTTCTTGAGCGCGACTATGGCATCAATCAGGCCAGCAGGGTGGCTTTGGGCGGGGAAACCATTTTTCAGAATCTGGGTTACAATCCGTATTTTGGACAGAATGAAGCATTCGAGATTGTGGCGCATTTGGGCAAACGCTGTTGTGAGCGGCTTACCTGCGAAAAAGAGTGTGGCGAAGGCTTGGGCAAATATCCCATGACAAAACCCAAATATTTTTGGGATTGTTACTACTTGCTGGAAAAGATCGATGCAGCACCCGCGACGGCGAATCCTTACTGCCGCCGGTGAGCGTGAGGCCGTTGCCCCGCTCATCGTGTCGGCCAGCCGGGCCACAGACATTCCGGCCTTTCACGGCGCGTGGTTCATGGAACGACTGCGGGCCGGCTACTGCCTGCGGCGCAATCCCTGCAACAGCCGGCAGGTGAGCGTCATTGCGCTGGATTCGGCGCGGGTATTCGTTTTCTGGAGCAAGAATCCCCGGCCCTTTTTGCCCCATCTGCGGGAAATCGCCGCCCGGGGCCACGCCTTCTATTTTCAGTTCACGCTCAATGATTACGAGGCCGAGGGACTGGAACCCCATGTGCCGCCGCTGGCGCAGCGGATCGAGACCTTCCGCCGACTGGCGGACATGTACGGCCCGGAGCGGGTCATCTGGCGTTTTGACCCTCTGCTGCTGGGCGGCGGGCTGGATGTGCCGCGCCTGCTGGATCGCATCGACGCGCTGGGCCGCCGGCTTGCCCCGCACACCGAAAAACTGGTTTTCAGCTTTCTGGACATGTACCGCAAGACGCAGCTGGCCCTGCGGCGGCATGACCCCAGCCTGCGCGCCCCCGATGCGGCGGAAATGGGGCAGCTTGCGGCGGGCCTGCGCCGGCTGGCCGACAGCTGGCCCCACTCTCTGCGGCTGGCCAGCTGCGCCGAGGACATCGGGCTGGAGGCTTTCGGCATTGCGCACAACGCCTGCGTGGACGGCGAGCTTGTGCGGCGGCTCTGTCCGCGGGATGCGGACGTGCTGCGCCTGTGCGGGTCGGTTCCGCCGGCGCAATTGTCGCTTTTGCCGCTTGCGGGGGCGTGCGGCACGCCGGGCACGCCGGACGGCCCGCTGCCGCGCGACAGTTCGCAGCGCACGGCCTGCCGCTGCCTGCCCAGCCGGGACATTGGCGAATATTCCACCTGCCGGCATGGCTGCCTCTACTGCTACGCCAATCAGTCCGAGGCTGTGGTGCGGGCGCGTCTGAGCGGGCTGCGCCCGGGGCGCGAGAGCCTGATCTGAGGCTGTTCGCCGGGGGCCGCCTTACCGTTGCTGAAAAAAACAGGGCCGGAAGTTCCGGCCCTGTTGTGCTCGTCATGTCCCGAGGCTAGCGTTTGGCCAGCCGCAGACGTTCCATGGCCCGTTGCAGGGCGGCTTCCGCCCGCCGGACATCCAGATCGTCATTGTGTTGCTGCAAGCGTTCCTCGGCGCGTTTCTTGGCGGCTTCGGCGCGCGCCACGTCAATTTCCTCGGCCCGTTCCGCCGATTCGGCCAGCACGGTCAGCACATTGTTGTTCACGTCGGCAAAGCCGCCGGAAATGAACACATACTGATCCTTGCCGTTGTCGCTGTAGCGAAGGGAACCGATTTTCAGGGCCGACAGCAGGGAGACGTGATGCGGCAGCACGCCGAATTCGCCCATGACGCCGGGGCAGACGGCCAGTTCCGTCTCGGCGCTGACCACGGTTCTGTCCGGGGTGACGATTTCCAGTTGCAGCGTGCTCATGCGTTTCCTCCGCTATGCCTTACTTTTCCTGATTGCGGCGGGCTTCGTACTTGGCCACGGCCTGTTCGATGTCGCCCAGCATGTAGAAGTCGCTTTCGGCAAGGTGATCGTACTTGCCCTCGAGGATGCCCTTGAAGCCCTTGATGGTGTCTTCAAGTTTCACATACTGGCCGGGCGTGCCGGTGAAGGTTTCCGCCACATGGAAGGGCTGGGAGAGGAAACGCTGGATGCGGCGGGCGCGCGCCACGGTGAGCTTGTCCTCGTCCGAGAGTTCATCCATGCCCAGAATGGCAATGATGTCCTGCAGTTCCTTGTATTTCTGCAGCACCATCTGCACCTGCCGGGCCACCTGATAGTGCTCCTCGCCCACCACGTTGGGGTCAAGGATGCGGGAGGTGGAGTCCAGCGGGTCCACGGCGGGATAGATGCCCAGTTCCGCGATCTGGCGGGAGAGCACCAGCGTGCCGTCCAGATGCGAGAAGGTGGTGGCCGGGGCCGGGTCGGTCAGGTCGTCGGCGGGAACGTAAACGGCCTGCACCGAGGTGATGGAACCCTTGTTGGTGGAGGTGATGCGTTCCTGCAGCGCGCCAAGGTCCGTGCCGAGGGTGGGCTGATAGCCCACAGCCGAGGGCATGCGACCGAGAAGAGCCGACACTTCCGAACCAGCCTGGGTGAAGCGGAAGATGTTGTCGATAAAAAGCAACACGTCCTGATTCTCTTCATCACGGAAGTATTCGGCGCAGGCCAGCGCGGTGAGGGCCACGCGGGCACGCGCTCCCGGCGGCTCGTTCATCTGGCCGTAGACAAGCGTGGCGCGTTCCAGAACGCCCGCTTCCTTGAGTTCGTTGTACAGGTCGTTCCCCTCACGGGTACGCTCGCCCACGCCGGCAAACACCGAGGAGCCGCCGTGCTGTTTGGCGATGTTGTTGATCATCTCCATGAGGATAACGGTCTTGCCCACGCCGGCGCCGCCAAAGAGACCCATCTTGCCGCCCTTGGGGAAGGGCACAAGCAGATCCACGACCTTGATGCCGGTCTCGAGCAGTTCCACCTTGGTGTTCTGATCGGTGAAGCTGGGAGCCGGACGGTGGATGGGATAGTATTTTTCCGCCTTGACCGGCCCCATTTCGTCCACCGGACGCCCGATGACGTTGAGGATGCGGCCCACGGACGCCTTGCCCACGGGAACCATGATGGGCTTGCCGGTGTCCACGGCATCCATGCCGCGCACCAGACCTTCCGTGGCGTCCATGGCAATGGTGCGCACCACGCCATCCCCGAGATGCTGCGCCACTTCGCAGATCAGGTCAGGGGCGTCGCTGTTGTTGGGATTCTTGATCTCGAGCGCGGTAAGGATGTCCGGCAGGTGTCCGTCGCTGAACTCCACGTCCACGACGGCCCCGATGACCTGGACAATTTTGCCGATGTTTTTCTTCATTGCTTGCTCCTGTTACCCGTTGAGCGCTTCGGCGCCGCCGACGATATCAATAAGCTCGCTGGTGATGGATGCCTGCCGCGTCTTGTTGTAGAGCAGGGTCAGGGTATTGATCAGCTCGTTGCAGTTGCGGGTGGCATTGTCCATGGCGGCCATGCGGGCCGCGTGTTCACTGGCGGCCGTATCCAGCAGCCCGCGGTAGACCTGCACCTTGACATAGGTGGGCACAAGTTCGGCCAACAGCAGATCTTCCCGCGGCTCGTAGACATATTCGCAGGCGGGGCCTTGCGCGCCGTCCTCGTCCCGGTCGGCTTCCGGCGCCTCCAGCGGCAGAAGACGCAGGCTGCGCGGCGGTTGATGGGCCATGGAGACAAATTCCCCGTAGACCATCCACACTTCATCCAGAGCCAGGGTCTCGTAACCGTGGATCATTTCCTGCGCCACGGAACCGGCCAGGGCAAAGTCCACGCTGCCCATGCGGTCGCCGTAGGCCAGGGTGATTTCCTGCCCGGCGGCGCGAACGGCATCGCGTCCCTTGCGGCCCACGCAGGCAAATTGCACTTCCATGCCCTCCGCCCGCTTTTCAGCAGCCAGATGCAGGCCGGTATTGACGATATTGGCATTGAAGCCGCCGCACAGGCCGCGATCCGAGGTCACCAGAATAATGGCGCAGCGCCGCTTTTCCGGATGTTCGGTCAGCAGGGGGTGGGCATCCCCCTCGACCTTGCCCGCCAGCTCGGCCAGCACCTCGCGGTACCGGCCCGCATAGGGACGGAAGCGCTCAATGCGGGCCTGCGCGCCGCGCAGCTTCGCCGAGGCCACCATGTTCATGGCCTTGGTGATCTGCTTGGTCTT
>NHCFC04200__coassemble_649_pt1 | contig 26228 bp, 21 predicted proteins | sample NHCFC04200__metabat2_low_PE_055 | metagenome-assembled genome bin NHCFC04200
CTCAGAGAGAATCCTCTCTGCTAGTCATGACCCAAAATTTTTACGGATTAAATTCGATGTCCATGTTAAACGAGTCGTGGAAAAAGCCATGCTTTTCGGCACGGAATGGCAAGGAAATTCACAGCGTTATGTTAATAAATTGAATGAGATGCTTGATTCTCCCGCAGAATTTGATTATGCAGCTTTTTACATCGGAAAAAATTTCTGCATGAAAGACAAGTGTGAAGAATGTCCCATATGTGAACAGTGCAATACATATCTGAGCAGCTAATCTTCATTGTTTGCACAGTCATTGCGAAACGAACGCCGCATTTCCCCGTAGGGGAAATGCGGCGTTTTTACATCATGCATGGGGCATTGCTGCGTTTACAGGGTGGCTGCCTCCGGTTCCGGGGCGTCCGCAGGCTTGGGATCGGCCTCTTCCGGGGCATCCGGAGAGGCCTTGGCTCCCGGCATGGACGCCTTGCCGGCGTCGCCGCGCGGCTGGGCCGGGGCGCTGTCGCTGCCGGCGTTGCCGCCCTTGCTGCCGTCAGCGGGCGTCTCGGCGTCCGGCGACGGGGAGGGCGCTTCCTCCGCCGGGGCGGCAGGCGTCGTTGCCGTGTCCGGCGCGTCCGTTGCCGGGCCATCCAGATCAGCCGGACTGTCCGGCGTGGCATCGGGGGCCTTCTCCGCTTCCGGGGCGGTCTGAGCCGCCTCGTCGCCGGACGGCAGGGCGTTCAGATCAATGGGCGCGGGATACCACGGGGGCAGGGGCTTGTCGTTTCGCTGTTCAAGGAAAGCCCGCAATTCTTCCGCACTGGGCAGGGGCACTGAGGGTTGCGCGCCGAGTTGGGGCGTCAGCAGCAGGTGGGCGGGCTGGGCGAGCACGCAGGCCAGCAGGCTGCAGACGAGCAGTGCGCCGCCCGGCCAGCCCCGGCGCACCAGACGGGCGAGGACGACGGCGCAGAGAATGCCGAGGATGCCCAGCACGGGCAGGCCGCTGAGCTGGGCCACCACCTCGCGTTGCTCCGGGGTCAGGTGCAGGGAGGTGAAGTTGACCAGCCAGTCCAGGGTCAGGCTGAAACCGCAGGCCGTGAGGGCCATGCCCGCGTGCAGGAAGAGCAAAGCCACCACGAGGAAGAAGATGCGGCTGCCCAGATCCGAGAGGCGCAGCAAGGCCCGTCCCAGCAGAATGGCCAGCAGGCAGAGCAGGAGGCCGGAACCGCTGAGGCCAGGGGCCAGCAGGCAGAGGGGCACGGAAAGGAAGAGGGCTATCCAGAGGAAGGAACTGCCGCAATTTTCGTGGCGGCTGGCGAGCAGATCGTGCGGAGCCTGCCGCAGGACGCGCGGCCAGGAGACAAAGGGCACAAGGGCCAGCCACGGCCCCATGCCAAGCAGGCCCACGGCAAGAGGCAGCCACCATCTGCCGCTGAGGGGCAGGGGCCAGTGCCAGAACTGGCGCACGACAGACTGCAGATAGCTGTCGGCTTCCACAAGAATGATGAGGGCCAGCAGCCAGAGGGCCACCACGAGCAGCATGCCGAGAAAGCCCGCCACGGCATCCAGACGCTGGGCGCGGGAGAGGCGCAGCCGCCAGAGCAGCCAGACGAGGCTTGTCAGGGGGGGCAGGGCCACATAGGCCAGCCCGCCGCCAAGGCCTGCCAGCCCCGCGAGAACAAAGCCCGCGACCAGAAGCAGGGGAGAGGAGGCCTTTTGCCAGCCGCGACAGAGGCAGGCCAGCGAAAGGAGGGTCAGGGCCGTGGCCAGCGGTTGCGGCCCCGTGAAGTGGGCCAGCAGCGGAAAGAGCAGGCTGCTCAGGAGCATGAGACCGCTGGCAAGGGCGGCCTGCGAACTCGAGCCGCAGGCGCGGCTCAACGCCCAGACCGCCAGCAGGAGCAGCGCGCCGCAGAGGGCTGAGGTCACGGGAAAGAGCAGCAGTTCGGGCAGGCCGCCGAGATTCAGGAGATGATGCAGGCCGCCCATGCACCAGAAGAGCAGGGGCAGTTGCGCGCCCTGCGGGCCGGTGGGGCAGAGCCAGTCGCCGCTGCCCAGACTGGTGAGCGCGGCCAGTACCGAAGGCCATTCCGCCGGGCAGAAGCGGCCGCCGGTCAGGAAAATGGGCCAGAGCTGCACGGCCAGCAGCACCAGCAGAGCCAGCGGCCCGATTTTGGCCAGCGTGAGGAACAGCTGTTGCGCCCGTCCGGCGGGGCGGCTGTGGGTTGAGGGGGGGGCCACCTCAAGCACGGGAATGTCCTCGTCCTCGGGCACGGGGTCGATATGGGCGGTGGTGCCGGGCGCGGCTTTGGGTGTTGCCGGTCGCTGGCCGGCGGACTGCGGCTCGCTGCCGCCCTCAGCGCCGGCTGAGCTGTCGTCAGCGCTCGCGTCAGCGGACGCGGCAGTGGCCTCGGGAGCGGCCTGTGCGTTTTCGGACGAGGTCTCAGGCGCATCTTCGGCGGTCGCCGCCGCATCCGTTGCCTCAGGGCTGTCCGGGCTGTCCGCAGCCGCAGAAGCGGGTTCGGACATGGCCTGCTCGGCGGCGGGCTGGGCCGCTTCGTCGGCCGCTGAGGAGGCCGCTTGCGCCGTCGCCGTTTCCGCCGTGCCGGCGGACAGGGGTTCCTGTGCGGGGGGAGTCTGTTTTTCCGGCACGGGACGGGCGGGCATGCCCTCGTCGCAGCGGATGTCGTGATCCGATTGCTGTCCGGGATAATACTGGCTCATGGGCAACTCCTATGGGGCAGGGGCGGCATGCGCGTCCAGCACAAGATGGCGGGAGGCATGCGGCGCAAGGGTCAGGGAAAGGCGGCGCTCGCCCGGCAGGCTCTGGCCGCTGAAGATGTCAAGCAGACTGCCGGCAACGGGCAGTTGCAGGGCGCAGGCATGTTCCTGGCGGGAAAAATTGATGACCGTCAGCCAGTAGCCGCCCTCGGGCAGGGCGGAACAGAGGGCCAGACAGCCGTCGGCCGGCTGCTGCACGGAGACGAGCCTGCCCCGGGCCAGGCCGGCAGCCTTCCGGGCCAGCAGCAGGCGGGCTGCCGCCATCAGGAAGCTGTCCTGCGCGGCAAGCTGTTCGTCAAGGGGGCCGAAGGCCAGTGTCGCCGCAGGCAGGCTGCCGCTCACGGGGCGTGCGCCGGGCAGGGGCACAAGGCCGCGACTGGGCAGCAGATCGCGTGAGACGCTGCGCGGCACATCCAGTGCGCCAGACAGCTCCTGCAGGCTGACAAAGAGCGGCCCCGGCAGACCGGCGCGACAGGACAGCAGGGCAAGGGCCGCCTGTCGCAGGGCGGCCGCGTTTTCCGGGCGGCAGGCGGCCTCGGCATCCAGCCCGAGGGCACGCGCCGCCAGCGAGGCGGGCGTCGTCCAGAGGAGGGATTCCGTGTCGTCCAGACCGCTCAGGCGGCGGGCTTCGCCGAGAAGATGCTCCCCGTCGGGCAGATCGCGCAGCAGCCGCCAGTCCACTCCCTGCCAGCCATGCAGTCCGCGCGCCAGACGGCTCTGATCCAGGCCGGCTTCCCGCGCCCGGCGCAGCTGGCTGGCCAGCGGTGCGGCATTGCCGCTGAGCAGGGCAAATTCCGCTGCGGGCGCGGTGAGGCTGTCCCGCGAGAAGTCCAACCCCATGTCCAGAACCGGCGCGAGAAGGGAGGGGGGCAGGGCGTCGGCCTGCACGGCCCAGCCGCCGTAGCGGTGTACCTCGCGGGCTGAGGCGGCCAGCGCGCCGTATCCCGGCGCCAGCCGATCGGCCAGCGATGCGCCGCTGCTCCTGTCCGTGCCCGTGGGGGGCACATCCAGCCCGAGCAGGGCTTCCAGCCGCAAGCCGGCCAGCGCCTGACCCTGCAAACCCGTATGCCGGATAATGGCCGCGGAAAGAATGCGGCGGGCCTGCCCGGACGGATCCTGCCAGAGCAGGACGGGGCGTTGGGGATTGTCCGCAAAGCGGTAGACCCAGCGGCGAATTTGTCCGTCCGTGCCGCGAACCTCGCCGGTGGCGGCCCAGCCGCCGGGTTCGGCCCAGTTCAGGGCATCGCGCAGCAGGGTGGGCGGCAGCAGGCCCCGGGAACGAAGCGCATTCACGGCTTCGGGCCGCAGGGCCAGACAGTCCCATTCGCCGGGCACGCCGGGCAGGACGTTCCAGAGTTCGCGCGGCACGCTGATCATGGCGTAAAGGCCGTCAAAGCGCGGTGCGCGACGGGCCTGCAGGATGAAGTCCGGGCCGAGACCGGTGGCGGCGGGCGGCAGCTCGCCGCCAAGCTGGATGCCCGAGGCCTCCAGCCGTTCCCGCAGGCGTTCCAAATCCTCGTCGCTGCCCACGGTCCGGTCGAAATGCAGGGCCGTCACATTGTCGGCCGTGCCGATGCGCGGCGCTTCCTGCCAGATGTCCCCGCGTTCGCCCGTGGGGGCCACATAGAGTCCGCCAATGCCGAGCTGGGCCAGCAGCGGCGGCAGGGCCGGGTCGGCCAGCGCAGCCAGGGCGTTGCCGGAACAGCCCAGCGTGTAGGGATCCGCTTCCAGCCAGTTGGGGGAGGCCGAGAGCAGCAGGGAGCGGTTCTTGCTCAGGGAGCTGTTGCTCCAGATGCGTTCGGTGCCCGAAACCTGCGCCGCCAGCAGGGGGGCGGCCCCCAGCATGGACTGCCGCTCCAGCCATTGCACATAGCCGGGATCGGCCCGGGGCAGGCGGGCTTCAGGCGTTGCGGCGCCGGTCTGTCCGCCGCCCGTGCGGCGCGCGCCCGTACAGGCGCCCAGCAGCAGGGCCGCCAGCAAAAGCGACAGCAGCAGGAGAAGGCGACCGGCAGGTCGCCGGGCAGGATGGGGCATCGTCCGCATGATCAGGCGTTCCCGGAGGATTCCTCCGCCTTGGCCTGCGTCCACAGCTCGTCCTTTTCGTCCAGGGACAGGGCGGCAAAATCCCGCCCCTGTTCGCGGGCCAGGGCTTCCATGCGGGCAAAGCGCCGGAGAAAGCGGGTATTGGCGTCATCCAGGGCCTCGCTGGCCTTGATGCCCTTGCGGCGTCCCAGCTCGGCGATGCTGAAGAGGAGATCGCCCAGTTCGTGGCGCTGGGCCTCCTTGTCGTCGGCGGCGGCCACATCCAGCCATTCCAGCCATTCGGCTTCCACCTGCTGTTCCACGTCCTCGTCGTCAGGCCAGGTGAAGCCCACGCGAGCGGCCTTGGAATGGATGCGGTAGGCCTTGGTCAGGGGCGGCAGGCTGGCGGGCAGGCTGTCAAAGACGCCCTTGGGCCGGCCGTCGGCGTCGGCGTGCTCGCCGCGCTTGATTTGTTCCCAGGTGTTGAGCTGCTCGTCGCGGGATTCAAAATGGGCGTCGCCGAACACATGGGGATGGCGGCGGATCATCTTGGCGCAATTGTGGGCCAGGGCGTCGTCCAGCGAGAACTTGCCCTGCCTCTCGTAGAGGCGGGCCACAAAGAGCAGCAGAAAGGCCACGTCGCCCAGCTCCTCGCACACGTCGGCATCCGAGCCGGAACGAATGGCGCTGACCAGCTCGTGGCTTTCCTCAATGATGTATTCGGCCAGGCTGCGGGGGGTTTGTTCCTTGTCCCACGGGCAGCCGCCCTCCTCGTCCAGGAGGCGGTCAAGCACTTCCCGCAACTGTTCAAGCGCGCTTTTTTCCATGCGATCTTCCTTTGTTGTCACGAGGCCCTGTCGTCCGCGCGGTCTAGATGTTGAAAAAGCTGAGCACTTCCGGCGGCAGCCAGGCCCGGATTTGCCCGATCAGGCTGCTAAAGTAGGGAAGCGCCCGGGAATTTTGGAGAAAAAGCATGTCGCCCAGAATTTTTTGCATGACAAGCAGGACAATGGAGCAGATCAGCACGCCCTTGCCCAGACCGAGAATGCCGCCCGCCAGCTTGTCCACCCAGGACACGAAGGTGAAGGACAGCACCTTTTGCAGGATGCGGGCCACGAGGGCCACCAGAATGATGGTGGCGATGAAAATGAGGACAAAGGCCGCCAGCTGTCGCAAGGCCGGTTCGCTGATGAAGGTCAGGTGGCCGGAGAGCAGCGGATGAAAGCGGTGCGCGGCCCAGAAGCCGCCCACCAGGGAGGCCAGTTCGGCCACTTCGCCCACAAAGCCGTTCCAAAAGCCGCGCAGGGTGAAAAAGACCAGCACCAGCACCACGACGACGTCAAAGATATCCTGTCCCATAGGCTCCTCAAAGATAGGTGGGCACAGCCTAGCAGAAGGCGGCGCGCCTCACAAGAGCGTGCGTTTCCCGTTTTCTCCGGGCGGCGGGCGGCTGTACAGCGGCGGGGCAATAGGCTATGGTGTCGCGGTGAAGACGCCCCTGCCCCAGGACTCCCGCCCCGCTGCCGACGCGCACGGCAGGGTGGCCCCCGATGATCGCGCCCGCATCGACGTGACGGTGTGCGGTCGGCGCTGGGAACTGCTGCGCGCGGCCAACCTCGAGGAACTCTGGGAGGCCATGACAGAGGATCCCCGGAATTTCGAGGATGAGCGCCTGCCGTACTGGACGGAACTCTGGCCTTCCAGTCTGGTGCTGGCCCAGTGGCTGGAATGCCGGCAGGCTGAGATTGCCGGGCGGATCTGTCTGGATCTGGGGTGCGGCCTGGGCTTGACGGCCCTGGTGGGCAGCCTGCTCGGCGCGCGGGTGCTGGGGCTGGACTACGAGGCCGAGGCCCTGCATTTTGCCGCCCGCAACGCGGCGCACAACGGCCTTGCGCCGGGGCCGCTCTGGGCCGTCATGGACTGGCGGCGGCCCGCCGTGCGTCCCGGGGCCGCCGCACGCATCTGGGGGGGCGACATCATGTACGAAAAACGCTTCGTGGCCCCGGTCATGCGTTTTCTGGAGCATGCCCTGTCCCCGGATGGCGTGGCCTGGCTGGCCGAGCCGGGGCGCAATGTCTACGAGGCCTTCCTGCAGGCCCTGCACGGCGGCGGCTGGCAGGGACGGCGGGTTTTCGGGGCGGAGGTGGCGCCGCTCTATGCCCAGCCCGTGCCCGTCACCGTGCACGTCTGGGAAATCAGCCGCCGTGCGACGGCTTTGCGGCCCGCCGGCGAGGCAGGGAGATGAGGCGTGGGCAAGCTGACCCGCTTCGGCGTTTCACTGGATGAGGAATTGCTGGAACCCTTTGACGGCCTGTGCCGGCGCAAGGGCTACGGCAACCGTTCGGAGGCCATTCGCGATCTGATCCGCAGGGCGCTGGTGGAGGAGGAATGGCAGCATGCCGAGACCGATGCCGCCGGAACGCTGACCCTGGTCTACGATCATCACAAGAACGATCTGGCCCGCAAGCTGATGCGCATGCAGCATGATGATCATGACCTCATCATCACCACCCTGCATGTGCATCTGGATCATCATAATTGCCTGGAAGTGCTGGTGCTCAAGGGGGACGCCGTCAGGGTTCGCGCCCTGGCCGATCGTTTGATCTCCTGCAAGGGCGTGAAGCACGGCACCTTCAGCGGAACAACCACAGGACAGGATCTCGCCTGAGTTATGGAAGACGTACAACGCCATGCGCCGCAGGTGGCGCTGCCCATTGATACGGTTGGGGTTCGGGGCATCACCATGCCCCTGCTGGTGCGCGACAGGGCCGAAGGCAGCCGGCAGACCGTGGCCCGCGTGGACATGGGCGTGGATTTGCCCGCGGACTTCAAGGGAACGCACATGAGCCGCTTTGTGGCGGCGCTGGAAGAATGGAACGATACCATCAGCTATCAGTCCGTGCGGCGGCTGCTGGCGGCCATCAAGGAACGGCTGGAGGCCCGGCGGGCCTATGTGCATTTCTGCTTTCCCTATTTTCTGCGCAAGGCAGCGCCCGCGTCCGGGAGTCAGAGTCTGGTTTCCTATGACTGCCGCCTTACCGGCGAGCTGAGCGACGAAGGGCAGCATTTTTCGCTGGATGTGAACGTGCCGGTCATGACCGTCTGCCCCTGCTCCAAGGCCATCAGCCGCGAAGGGGCGCACAGCCAGCGCACCATGATTCGCCTGTCCGTGCGCATGACGCATTTCTGCTGGATCGAGGACTTCATCGAAATGGCCGAAGCCTCGGGATCGTCGGCGGTCTATACTCTGCTTAAACGCGAGGACGAGAAATACGTCACCGAGCACGCCTTTGCCCAGCCCACCTTTGTGGAAGACGTGGTGCGCAACGTGGCCCAGCGCCTGCTGGCCCATGACCAGATTTCCTGGTTCCGGGTGGAGGTGGAAAGCATGGAATCCATCCACAGCCACAATGCCTTTGCCTGCATCGAGCGCACCCTGAGCGCAGGGAACAGGCCGTAACCCGTCCGCGCCTCTTCCGGGCCGGTGGAAAAAGGCTTTTGCCTTTTGCGGCTTTTTGTGGTAAGAGCGTGGAAAAGGGAGTGAAGTATGAGCATTTCCAGCAGCATGCACATCGGGGCCTCGGCCCTCACCGCATTTGGCGCGGATATGCAGACCGTGGCCCACAACGTCGCCAACGTCAATACGGCCGGCTTCAACCCCCAGCGTGCGGCATTTGCCGATGTGTCCGGCAACAGGGGCACGCGCCTTGATACGGTTTTTCAGGGCGGCGGCCTGGCCGGGCAGGAAGGCACGCGCATTTCCTACGAAGAGTTGCGGCAGCGCGCCCGGGATATGGGCGCCGATGCCGGGACGCCGCTGGAAAGCCTTTTTCCCAGCGGTACGAGTCTGGAACGGGAAATGGCGAATCTGGTCGAACTGCCCCACACCTATGAGGCCAATGCCCAGGTCGTCCGAACGGCGGACGACATGCTGGGCGTCATTCTGGACATGACGGCCTGAGTTCGTGATCATCCTGCGGGATCTTCCCGTTTTTTCAACCCGCGCAAGCGGGTTTAGCCTTGTTTGGAGAAAGAATGCGTCAGGCACTCAACCTGCTGCCCCTCCTTTTGATTTCTGTCATGTTCCTTGGCTGCACCGCCCGCAAGCCCAAGGATGAGGATCTGCTGATCCGCTATCGCTCCAATGTGGAAGCCTCCCTGAAACAGGAACAGGATGCGCGGGACAGCGCATCCGGGCAGAACGTGGTCAGGATGGCCCGCTCCGCCATTGGCACCCCCTATGTGCCGGGCGGCCGCAAACCCGGCGGTTTTGACTGCTCAGGTCTGGTGCAGTGGGCCTATCAGAGCGTGGGGGTCAAACTGCCCCGCACGGCACGCGAACAGTCGGTCATCGGTCAGCGCATCATGCGCGTGGAAGATATGCGCGCGGGGGATATTGTGGCCTTCCGGCATCCCCGGCGCGGCTATCATACCGGCATCTACGTCGGCGACGGCAAGTTCGTGCACAGCCCGCGGCGGCGCAGCTCGGTCAAGATCAGTTCGCTGAGCGATCCCTACTTCAATACGACCTTTCTGGGGGCGCGGCGGGTGTCCATGAGCGGGGCCAGCGGCGAGGATCTGGTGGCGCAGGCCGAAAGCCGCATGGAACAGTACACCGAGGAACGCATGGTGCGCGACATGGAGCGCTCCCGCGCATCGCGCCAGAAAGCGACCGCCGAATCCCGCAAGAAAAGCCGGGACAAGGCGCAATCCGCCCGCCAGGGCAAGAAAAAGGACTCGGTGAGCAAGCCGTCCGAACAGCGCAAGAAGACCCAGGCGCGCGCGTCTTCCCAGAGCAAGAAGAGCAAGGAAAAGGCCCGCTCGTCCTCGGCGCGCAAGAAGGAAAAGGCCCGCGCGTCTTCCCAGGGCAAGACAAGCAAGGAAAAGGCCCGCGCATCCTCGGCGCGCAAGAAAAAGAGCGCCTCAGCCCCGAGCGCGGGAAAGGGCAAGGCCTCTTCCCGCTCGTCACGCGAAAAATCTTCGTCCAAAACCAGGAAAACCTCATAAGGCTTTTCTTCATCTACCCCACCGTCAACAAAGTGAGGTCACATGCTGCCTTCCCTTAGCCCCGTTGAAGTGTATAAACGCCTGGAGGCCGGTGAAGTGCGTCTGGTTGACGTGCGTGAAGCCGACGAGCTGGCCGCCGTGTCCATCCCCGGCGCGGAAGCCGCTCCGCTTTCGGCCCTGCCCTTCCTGAACCTGCCGCCGTCTTCGACGCAAAAGCCGGTTGTCTTCCTGTGCAATTCCGGTTCGCGTACCCGCGCCAATGCCGATGTGCTCGAACGGGTGGCCGCCGGCCCCGCCTGGCAGATGCTCGGCGGCATGAAGGCCTGGGAAAAGGCCGGCTTGCCGGTGGTGCACGGCGAAAAGGCCGTGCTGCCCATGAATCGGCAGATTCAGGTGGCCGCCGGTTCGCTGGTGCTGCTCAGCCTGCTGCTGTCCTGTCTGTCGCCCCTCTTTATCTGGGTCACCGCCTTCGTGGGGGCGGGCCTCATTTACGCCGGCCTGACGGGCGTCTGCGGCATGGCCAAGCTGCTGGCCAAAATGCCCTGGAACAAGAAATAGGCACGCTCAGACCGCACGCGAGCGGATCGCGCGCGTCAGATGCGGAATTGCGGAGGGGCCGCCGTCAGGGCTGGCCCCTCTTTTTGCAGGCAGGGCCTCCTTCGGGGCGGTCAGACGAGGGATGCGGAGGCATGTCGGCAGGTTCTTCCTCTCTGGTTCGCGGGCGTCTGGCGCCCAGCCCCACGGGCTTCCTGCACCTCGGCAATGCCTGGGCCTTTCTGCTGGCCTGGTGGGCGGCGCGCAGTGCGGGCGGGCAGGTTGTCCTGCGGCTGGAAGATATCGACCCGCAGCGCTCGCGGCCCGAATATGCCGCGGCCATTCTCGAGGATCTGCGCTGGCTGGGGCTGGACTGGGACGAGGGGCCGCTGCCGGAAACGGGCGGAGAGGGCGCCCAATTCGCTGAGCGCGGCCCCTGCGGGCCGTATGTGCAGAGCCGCTGCACCGCCTTCTACACTGAGGCCCTGCGGCGGCTGGAGGCGCTCGGTTGTCTTTATCCCTGCTTTTGCACCCGCAAGGAACTGCGGGCGCTGGCCGGAGCGCCGCACATCGACGACGCGGGCGCGCCCTATCCGGGCACCTGCCGCCGCCTGACGCCCGCAGAGCGCGCCGCCCGACAACGGGCCGGCCATCGGGCCTGTCTGCGCGTTCACGGGCCGGATGGGGTCATGGCCTTTGACGATCAGCTGCGGGGGCCGCAACGGCTGCGTCTGGAAGACTGCGGCGGGGATTTTGCCGTGCAGCGATCCGACGGCGTCGTGGCCTATCAGCTGGCCGTGGCGGTGGATGACGGCAGGATGGGCATCAATCAGGTGGTGCGCGGTCGGGATATTTTGCCGTCCACCCCGCGTCAGATTGCCCTTCTGCGGCTTTTGGGCTATACAATTCCGACATATGCGCATGTTCCCCTGCTCTGCGATGCGGACGGGGAGCGGCTGGCCAAGCGGCATGCGAGCCTTGCCCTGCGCAGTTTGCGGGCAGAGGGCGTCGCCCCGGAGCGTATCGTCGGCCTGCTGGCCTGGCTGGCGGGCGTCAATCCGTCCCGCCGCCCTCTGCGACCGGTGGAGGCGCTGCGACATTTTCATCTGGATGCCCTTCCCGGAGACGATATCCGGCTTGATGCGGCCATGCTGGACAGCTTGCGCCGTGCCGCGCCGAACCCCTGACAGTAAACGCTTTTGGAGGAAGTATGGTGCTTGAGCAGACTTTTCTGGACACGGTTTTTCCCGCTGAGCGGACGGATGCCTTTTTTGATGCCCTGTTCGGCGGCGCGGAAGAGGGCGCCTACGATATCCGGCTTGTCTGCCGGCAGGTGAATGAAAACAGGGCGGATCTGGCCTTTGAACTGCACCAGCGTCCGGGAAAGTGTCTGGTCTGCAATCTGACCTATGGCCTGCCGCAGGTTTTTCAGCGTCATCCCGTGCTGAACGTGGCCGGGGTGGCCCGGGCTGTGGCCGAAAAGCTGGGCTGGTCGGACAAGAGTCCGTGGAAACTGGGTTCCACGCAGGAGATCAGCCGCGAATTGCATTGCATCCCCTTTGTCATTGAACGCGCCTGAGGCAGCTGTCACACCGGGCGTCAAGCCGGCGGACGGACACGCTGGGCCTCGGTGAGCCGCCGCCCCTGCGCTGCGCGTGCCGTCGGGCCACGCGCGGCGGAACCGGGCCTGGGCGGGCTTTCGCGCGTCCGGGCTGATATCCTTTGCCGGTTGCCGCGCGATGGGGGCAAATGACGGTCATCCCGCCGCAACGCCGTGACCGCGTTCGCCGTTCGGGGCTGCGCCCGACCGGGGGAAGCGGCGCGCTTCCGCCGGCTTTCGCGGCCCGCGAGGCCCACACCCTGATGCCGTTTGCCCGCGACCGTGCGAAGCCGCAGGAGTTTTTCATGATCACGCCGCCTTCCCGTCTGGAAAACAACGCCTTTCTCGGCCTGCTCTGCGTTGCCAGCCTGGCCTTCCTCTGGATGATCAGGCCGTTTTTCGACGACATCTTCTGGAGCATCGTCATTGCGCTGCTGTTCATGCCCTTGCGGCAGATCCTGCGGCGGCGCGGCCTCGGCCCCAATATGGCCTCGCTGTGCACGGTGCTGGTCAGTCTGGCTTTCATCATCCTGCCGGCGGGCTACCTGCTCTATACCTGCCTGAGCGAACTGGCGCAGCTGTATGCCCGTTTGTCCGGCAACAGCGGCGAGATCAATGAAATGGTGGACAAGCTGCGGCAGGCGCTGCCCGCCGTGGTGGAATGGCTGGAAAAATTCGGCTACGGGCCGGAAAAGATCAAGGCCGCGCTTTCCTCCACCGCCGTGACGGTCAGCGGCTATCTGGCCCGGCAGACCATGAGCATCGGCGGCGGGACGGTCAACTGGTTCATTGATCTGGCCATTGTGCTGTATCTGGCCTTCTTTCTCCTGCGCGACGGCGAGCGCATCCGCGCCCTGCTCATTCGGGCCATGCCGTTCGGGGATCATCGCGAGGAGCTGCTGTTCGCCCGCTTTGCGCTCATGCTGCGGGCCACGGTGCGCGGCACCCTGCTGGTGGCCATTGTGCAGGGCACACTGGGCGGCATCATCTTCGCCGTGCTGGGCCTGCGCGCGCCGGTACTCTGGGGCGTGGTCATGACCCTGCTCTCGCTCATTCCCGTGGTGGGCGCGGCCGTGGTCTGGCTGCCCGCGGCCGTGTATCTGCTGCTTACCGGGGAATATGTGTCCGGGGTGGTGCTGCTGGCCTATGGCGTCTGCGTCATCGGCCTGGCGGACAACGCCCTGCGCCCCATTCTGGTGGGCCGGGACACCAAGTTGCCGGATTTCATGGTGCTGCTGTCCACCCTGGGCGGCTTTGCCCTCTTCGGTCTCGACGGCTTCATTACCGGGCCGGTGCTGGCGGTGCTCTTTGTGACGCTCTGGCAGATTTTCATGGAAGAATTCTGCCCCGAAGCGGGGGGCACGCAGGTCGGGGAGGGGGCTGCCGCGCCTGATGCTGCCGACGGGGCCGGTGCAGAGCCGAGGGACGAATCCTCCTCTTTTTCCTCATGAAGCGTTTTTCTCTACCTGTGCAAGATGGTGCCGGAGGCCGACATGTCGTCAGCGCGTGATCATTTTTCTTCCCGTCTGGGCGTTCTGGCCGCCACCCTCGGCTCCGCCGTGGGCCTGGGCAATATCTGGAAATTTCCCGCGCTGGTGGGCCAGAACGGCGGCGCATCCTTTCTGCTGGTCTATATTCTGGCCACGCTCTGCATCGGCCTGCCGCTCATGATCGTGGAACTGTCCATCGGCAGGGCCGGAAGGCGCAACGTGGTGGGCGTCTTTCGCGTCATTGCCCCGAAAAGCGGCTGGTGGCTCATCGGCCTCGGCGCGGTGATCAGCTGCGTGTTCATTCTGGGCTTTTATTCGGATGTGGCGGGCTGGGTCTTTGCCTACATTTTCAAGGCTGCCACCGGCGGCGCGGCCACAACCGATCCGGCGGCGGCGCAGGCGGCTTTCGCCAGGCTGACGGGCGATCCCGTGGCCGCGCTGGGCTGGCAGTGGCTTGTCCTCATCCTCACCGGGGCCATCATCATGCGCGGGGCTTCGCAGGGCATCGAAAAGGTGACCCGCATCCTCATGCCGCTGCTCTTTCTTCTGCTGGTCGGCATCTGCCTGCGCAGCCTGACCCTGCCCGGCGCGGGAGAGGGCCTGCGCTTTCTCTTCATGCCGCAATGGGATCGCATTTCCGGCGACGTGATCCTCATGGCCATGGGGCTGGCCTTTTTCAAAATGTCCGTGGGCATGGGCTGCATGCTCATCTATGGCAGCTATTTCAAGGAGGATGTGCATATCCCCTCTGTGGCCCTGCGGGTCATGGTCTGCGATCTGCTGGTCTCCCTGCTGGCGGGCATTGCCATCTTTCCGGCGGTGTTCAGCTTTGATTTTGCGGTGGAGCAGGGGCCGGCACTGCTGTTCATGACCATTCCGGCGGTTTTTGCCTCCCTGCCGGGCGGCAGTTTGCTCACGACCGTCTTTTTCTGCCTGTCCGCCATTGCCGCCACCGGGGCCATCCTGTCCCTGCTGGAAGTGCCGGTCTCCTGTCTGGCCGAGCGCTTTTCCTGCTCGCGCACCCGGGCGGTTCCCCTTGTGCTCGCCGGGCTGATGCTGCTGGGCGCGCCGGCCACGCTCTCGCTGGGCATCTGGCAGGATGTGCGCGTGTTCGGCCTGACCTTCTTTGATGCCTACGATGCCCTGTCTTCCATGATCCTCATGCCGGTGTGCGGCATTGCCACCAGCCTGTTTGTGGGCTGGTTCTGGCCCGAGAGGGCGGCGCTGGCCGCCCTGGGCAACGACAGGGCCGCGCGGACGGTGCGCCTGCTCTGCCGCAGCCTGACCCCGCTGCTCATTCTGCTGGTTTTGCTGCACGGCCTGGGCCTTGTCTGAGCCGCAGAACACTGTCCGCCCGGACACGGGGGCAGAAGTTTTCGCTTGACAGGGCAGCCCCTTTGGGGCATTGTTCCAGATGCGCCAGCTTAGCTCAGTTGGTAGAGCAGCTGATTCGTAATCGGCAGGCCAAGAGTTCAAGTCTCTTAGCTGGCTCCAGAGAAAACAAGGACTTGCGGGTAAGACCGCGAGTCCTTTTTTCGTATCTGGCAGAAGGGCCTGTGCTGTTACCGCATCGTTTTTGCCGCAGGGCGGAAGCAGCAATGGCAACCGGAGAAGATGACAGGCAGGAAAAGCGTCCGGAAGAGGAAGCCGCGCTCACGGCTCAGCGCTGCATGGCGGAATGACATATGACGGCGCACGGACTCGTCGGCGGCGTGGGGCGGCATTGCCTCCACGCCGGCCGTTCATGAGGGCTGGCGAGGGGCGTCAGGGACGCGGTCATGCCGGACAAAGCAGGGGGGCCTGTCTGTCCTTTTCGGAAAGAACAGGATGGGCCACCGGCCAGTCGATGCCGAAGGCGGGATCATCCCAGCGATACGCTCCTTCGTCCCCGGGGCAGTAATAGTCCGTGCATTTGTAGTGGAAATGCGCGATTTCGCTTGTGACGACAAAACCGTGCGCCAAGCCCGGAGCAATCCAGAGCTGCCACTGATTTTCCTGCGTCAGTTCCACGCCGTACCAGTGCCGGAACGTCGGCGAGTCGGGGCGAATATCCACCGCGACATCAAAGACGCTGCCGAGCGAAACGCTGACAAGTTTGCCCTGGGGGCGGGTTTTCTGAAAATGCAGGCCGCGCAGCACGCCATAGGTCGAGCGCGAATGATTGTCCTGCACAAAGGGGAGCGTGATGCCCGCTGCTTCATAGCGTTCCTGCTGCCAGGTTTCCACAAAATAGCCGCGTGCGTCCCCGTGAATGACGGGTTTGATCAGCAAGACGCCGTCAATGCCGGTTGTGACAATTTCCATCGCAAAACTCCTTTTAGGGGGGCGCACCTTTCGGGCATGGCGCAATGAGCCTTCCGTGCCGGGTCAATGCGCTGCCGCATGCAAGGCTCGGCTGTCGTTATTCTGGGCAAAACTGGCCAGCGTTCTGCCGTATTCCCGATTGACAAGCCCATCGAGTGCGACAAGCAAGCCTTGCGGGGAAACGGCATCAACGAGCTGCGCGTGGGGATAGGCCTGCTTGCGTATTCTTTCAGCGGGCGCGCCCAGATCAAAGCAGATCAACGGTACGCCCATCTGCATGCATTCCTGCACGGTATAACTGAATGTTTCCGGCCAGATGGAGAGAAAGATCACAGCGGCGATCCCCGCCTCGTTCAGCAGTTTCGGCAAATCTTCGCGAACATAGGGGCCATGCCTGAGGGCGTTTGGGGGCAGTCCCTTCTCGGGGCAATAGCCGAAAATGTGGAGCTTTGCCCTGATGCCCCGCTGCGCGAGAAGGTCAAGCAGCTGTCCGGCCAGGCGTGAACCCTTGAGCGGTACAAAATTCCCGATAAATGCCAGTTGCAGGCAATCTCCCGGGACAGGACGGACAAACGGCCCCAAAAACGCCGCAAGCGGTTCGTGCTCCTGTACGCGCAAGCGGGAGGCGAGCGGATATACCCGGCAAATGATGGCGCGGGATGATTCCGAGAAGCAGGTCAGCCCGTCGCAGAGCTGGAAGAAGGATAGCCATGCGGCGCGCCAGATCGTGATATCCGTTTCTCCCGCAATGCGGTTGGCGTTGCGCGGCAGGCACGTGCGGCAGGTTTCGAGATGGGGAACGCCGCAATGGGCGTTGTCCGCATGAAGAAGAAAGAGGGACGGGCAAAGGGAGAGAAAATCGTGAAAGACATACTGCAGGACAAACCCCTGACGGCGTTTCCTGTCCCGGAAAAAGGCGATGATCGAAAGAGGATCGGGATGGAAGGCGACATTGTTGATGAACACGCGGGCAACGGGAAGCACATGGAAAAAATCGTCCATATCTTCCAGACAATCCAGCTCCACGGGACGTTCCTCGGCAATGTGGCGGCAGGAAAGCGACCAGCGGCCATCCTGCGTATAGCGGAGCAGAAGGATGCGCCAGCCCTCACCGGTCAGGCGTTTTACCTGCCGTTCCCGGTAGGCGACGGCTCCGTTGCCCTCGGAATCAAGATCCACCAGCAGCAGGCAGCCCCTTCCGCCTGTCGCGAGATGCCAGGCGGCCAGCGTCCGGTATGCCCGCCAGGGATCCGCCAGAACATGCGCCGAAACCGACTGCATGGCACGCGGCCAGCGTTGCTTCAGGATATGCTGATGTTCGGCGACAAGGCGTTCCTTTTCAACACTGGAGAAACTGCCGCCGTGATCGTGGCGCACAAAGAGGTTGGGCACGAGGACATTGAGCCAGCCCCGGCTTGCGGCGCGCATGCACCAGTCGCATTCCTCGCCGTAGCCGCGTCCGAAGGTTTCCTCGTCCAGCGGGCCGATCTCGTGCCAGCAGGCCATATTGACGGCCATGCAGAAGCCGACGCCGGAATGGATATGGCAGCGCGGCGTCGTGCGCGCGTCCAGATGGGAAAAGGCCTCGTCGTATTCCTCGAGCGTAAAGGGAGGGGGAATGTCGTTGTCCTGCCCCCGAATCGGAAAGCTGAAAAAAACCGCCGCATTGGAAAATGGCGTGGCAGAGGCGATCTTGCCGCCGCCGTCAGCCTCGGGCGCGGCAAGCGGCGCGACAAGCCGGTGCAGCCAGCCAGACGGCACGACCGTATCCGTATTGAGCAGGACGGCAAAAGCGGTGTTCACCTGACGCATGGCGCGGTTGACCGTGGCGGTAAAGCCCATGTTCCGCTCGTTGCGCAGGATGGATGCCGTCGGTCTTTCCCGCAGGGCGCGTTCCAGATACGGCACAATCCGGGCGTCAGTGCTCTTGTCATCAATAAAGAGGAGATGGGCTTCCGGCGGGGTGTGGGCAAGCAGCGACGGCAGCAGGCGTTCAAGATGGTGCAGCCCGTTGTAGACCGGAATGACGATGCTGACGTCGGCGGCCCGAACAAGGGGACAAACCGGGGAACGCGCCCGCATGGCCAGCACCTCGCTCAGGCGGAGGGGGGGACGCCAGTCGTCGGGCGAAAGCGCGGTTCCGGTATGCGGGTCAAGGACGCGCACCGCCGCCGTCAGTCCCGAGCGGCTGAGGTTGCGGCAGGCGTCAAGAAGGCCCGGCACAATGCCCCGGCAGAAATACATGCGTTGGGCCAGAACAAGCGGAACAAGAATGGCCCAGCGCAGCGGACGCCACACCCGGGAAAGCAGCGGGAAAGATTCCGGGGCGGATTCCAGCAAGGCCAGTATCCGGCGTTTGCCGGACAGGGGGAGCGTTTTGCCCGCCAGACGGCGAAACGTCGCCCAGGGCAGCAGACAAAGCACAATGGCGATTTTCCCTCCGAGGCTGCAATGAGCGTCGCTTCCCCAGACATGTTTTCGCCAGAGGGCGCCACAGGCGGACAGGCGGTCTTTCAAAGAGGAAGGAGGGGAGGGGGCATGAGGCATGGCGTTTCTCACAAAATGCTGAAGGGCAAAGGGGGCATGTCTGAGGCAGGGCATCCGCAGCAAGCCGAGGCGTCGGGCGTCAGAGGGAAATTGCCGTCTTGCCGCCTCCGGATGCGGGATGCTGCCGGCGGATCCGACGCCACCATGCCCCGATGCGGCGCAGAGGCGAGGTCATTTTCCAGGAAGTGGAAGCGATCATGGCCTCGACCATTGCCTTGTGCCGGAGAAACGCCTCGTTTAGCGCCTCGAGCCTCCGCTGTGCCTCCTCCATCTGTGCGCGCACGGCCCATGAATCCAGCGCATTGCCCTCCAGCAGGGCGAGCGGCAGGGCAGGCAGGGGGCCAGCTGCATTGGAGGCCAAGGCAATGACATAACAAGCTGCCGGAAGGTGCGCGGTCGGTAAGAGGACGTTCTCGTTCAGAGTCTTGCTGTCCCAGCAGGCAAGGGTTTCCGGTCGGCGCGGGCAGATGACCGAGGCAAAAAGTGTTTTTTGATCGTAGAATTCGCACTGGCGAAACTCTGCGGCCAGCAAATCCTGAAGTTCCTGCCGGTAGAGTTCTCGGACATGAAACGGATTGGGGCCGATCACATCTTCAAGGTGGGCCTTGTCGGGCGAGGAGAGCAGCAGCAGACCGTCCGGCCGCAGCACGCGCCGAAATTCGGCCAGCATTTGGGCCTGCTGGTCGTGGTGCTCGATGGTTTCAAAGCTGACGACCAGATCGACCGAAGCGTCGGGCAGAGGGAGGGCGGCGGCGCTTCCTTCGAGAAAGGAAAGATTGTGATGCGCATAGGTTGCGCGGGCATGGGTCACGGCGTCTGCAGACACATCCACGCCGATGACGGAACGGGCGGTCCTCGCAAGCAGAGCGGAACCGTAACCCTCGCCGCTGGCGCAGTCCAGCACGTCGCGCCCCTCGGCCAGACCGACGGCCACGGCATAGCGCAGATAATGTTCGAGGGCGATTTCTCCGGCGATCTGGGGGCAGTAACGTTCGCCTGTGAACTCCATGAGCCGACCTCCGGGATGCTGCCTACGGATGGATGATCCGTAGGGAAATGTCCTTCATGGGGATGCCCACCAGCCCCGTGGGCACGCTCGTGCTGACGGATTGCAGCACAAGGGCGTCATGCCGCCATTGATGCTGGATGTGATTTTCCTGCGAGCCTTCGGCCACGGCCACGCCGATGGTATATTCCCCGCGCTCGATAATGGGCATGCGAAAGGTGAAATCCGCCGTGAAAAAGCGGCCTGCCTCCACGAACAGCGGCGCATCCGCATAGCTCAGCCAGGTATTGTCGCCGAACAGCACCTGCCCCGTCCGATCCTTGAACTGAAAGCCGACAATGGGGCTGTTGATGTCGGCAAGTGCGCGGCACCAGACGCGCAGGCAGACCATTTCCCCGCCCGTGATCCAGTTGAGGGGCCTGCCTGCCGCATCCAGCAGCGCCACCTGCTCGATGGCGACTTCACCCTTGCCGAAAAACGCGCCGTCGGCGTCAAAGCGGAACACGCGAATATCGTTGCGCAGCGGCGGGCAGGCAAGGAGATCGGCGCGCATGTCGCGAAAATCCTCCTCCCGCCAGTCCGGCAGGGGTGAGGCGGCATCCGCGGCAAGGGCCGTGGGCGCATGGCTCTCCCCCTGTGCGGCCTCGTAGATGTTTTTCAGGTATTCGTCGCAGACGGCCTTGGGGCTGTCGTCCATGACGACGCAGCCGCCTTCGAGGAGAATGGCCCGGTTGCACAGGCTCTTGACGGCGGCAATGTCGTGGCTGACGAAGATCAGGGTATGATCCGCCATGAAGCGCCGCAGAAAGCGCATGCACTTCTGGGTAAAGAAGGCGTCGCCCACGGCAAGGGCTTCGTCGATGACCAGCACATCCGCGTCCACATGGGCAATGACGGAAAAGGCCAAGCGGACGACCATGCCGCTGGAATAGCTCTTGACGGGTTGGTCGATAAATTCCCCGATGTCGGCAAAGGCCACGATATCCTCATAACGGGCTTCGATTTCTTCAGGGGTGAGGCCGAGAATGGCGGCATTGAGCCAGACGTTTTCCCTGCCGGTGAATTCGGGATTGAATCCGCTGCCCAGTTCCAGCAGGGCGGCCACCCGTCCGCAGGTGCGCACGCTGCCCGAGGAGGGGGCAAGCGTGCCGCAGATGATTTGCAGCAGGGTGCTCTTGCCCGCGCCGTTGCGACCGAGGATGCCGACGCACTCCCCCCGGCGCACGGTAAAACTGACGTCCCTGAGTGCCCAGTACGGGCGATAGAAGCGGCGCCGCCCGCGAAAGAGCATCTGCCAGAGCCGGTGGGAAGGCTTGGCGTAGATCTCGAAATATTTGGAGACGGCATCCACCTGAATGGCGGTCGAGGGGTCACAGCACATCGGCAAAGCCCTTTTTCATCTTGGCAAAGCAGCAGAAACCCAACTGGAATATCAGCAGGCAAACCGCCAGCAGCACAAGGCAAACCGTGTAATCCGGCTGCATGCCGTAGAGGAAGAGCTTGCGGCTTTCTTCCACAATGGGGGTCAGCGGATTGAGCAGGAGAAGAATGCGGAGTTTTTCGGGGACAAGAGCGACAGGGTAGAAGATGGGCGTCATGAAAAAGAGAATCTGCACGCCCACGGCCACAAGCTGCGGCACATCGCGCAGATAGACGCCGAAGGCCGAGACGATGCAGGCCAGCCCGGCGGAAAGCAGCAGCAGGGGCAGCAGGGTCAGCGGCAGCAGCAGCATGGTCCAGCCCGGCACGCCAAGAAAGCAGAATACGCCCACGGACAGCAGGAAAAACCAGGCCAGCCCGAAAAAAAAGGCCGTGCAGACCGTCAGCAGGGGCAGGAGCTCCAGCGGAAAAATCACTTTCTTGACCAGATTGGTCTGCTGCACGATCAGGTTGCCCGCCATATTGAGGCTTTCCGCAAAGATGCTGAACATGGTCATGCCGCAGAACATGATCAGCGGGAAGGCCGCGCGATTGTCGTCCAGCGTATCAATGCCCCAGCGGGCCTTGAAGATGATGCCGAAAACGAAGGTATACACCGTGAGCATCATCAGCGGATGGGCGAAACACCAGATGATGCCCAGCACGGAACCGCGATAGCGGGCGACAATATTGCGCCTGAGCATCTGGAAGAACAGGCCCCGATGCCGCCAGATCAGGCGGGGGGCGCGCGTGAAATCAAGCAGGTACAGCAGCGCGTTCATGCGTCCTCCGGCGCGGCATCGCCCTCATGCGGGGGCAGGTCAAGACGGTAACAGCCTGTTTCATAGCCGTTGTGGCGGGCAAGCGGCATCGGGATGCGCTCCAGCGCATGGGCAAGGGTGCCGCCCACGCCGATGGGTTCGGCCGGAAAATCCTCAGGCGCAAGTTCAAGGGTGAAAAGCTGGCGCAGGGCCTCGGGACGGTACCAATACATGGTGCCCGCCGAAAAGCAGAGATCGGCGCGGCAGAGTTCGGCGGGCGCGCCGAGGCGGCGCAGCAGGCTTTCGGCTGCGGCGATTTCCCCCTCATGCCCGGCCGGGGAAATGCCTGCGTGGCGCATGCTTTCCAGTAATTCCGGGAAAATGGGCGGAAAGACGCAGCCGAGCCGGGGCCGAGCGGCAAAGTATTCCAGAATGTCGCAGACGGCCACGGGATGGAGCAGATGATGCAGGAGGTAGCGCCGCCAGCGGTCGCCAAAGGCAACATGCGGGGATTCCTTGCCATGCACATGGCAGAAGAAATCATATTGCGCGTGAAAGGGCCGCAGGCTGATGAGCCAGGGGGCCACGTCCCGGCCGCGGTTTTCCACCGGCAGCACGCGTACGTCCCGGACGGCGGGCAAAAGAGCCGGGGCAAGGAGCCGCCGCGCCGCATCGGCGGCCCGGGCGTCCGTGAGGGTCAGAAAGAGATCGAAGGGCACGGGAAAACGCCGGAGCAGGCGCAAAAATTCGTCGAGCAGGGCAACATTGTGCAAATGCACATGCAGGCCCACGGGCCGGGTGCGTCGTGGCGCGTGCGCCAGGGGCGCAAGGCGCAGGGTCGGTTCCGCAAAGCCGGTTCCGGCAAACGTATCCGAGCGGCTGATGCGATCATCCATCTTTTTTTGCAAGGACGGCTGATCGTCGCAGTAGACCGGATCGGGGAAGACAATGTCCCGCAGCAGGCGCTCATTGAGGCAGGGGGAGTGAAAGAGCAGGCGTTCCAGCAGGGGCAGAAAGGCGTCGCCCTCCGGCAGGGCAGGGGGGGGAGCCGCTTCGGCAACGCTGTCGCAAAAGGCGTCGGCGTAGTCGCAACAGGCGGTTTCCAGATCTTGCAGGGCTTCCTTCAGCGCGGGCGGCAGGTTCACGTCCTCGTAAACAGGGCTGCCGTCCTCCGCAAAATCGATGACGCCCCCCTGCGCCGGGGAAAAAAGTTCTTCCAGCAGAAGGCGCAAATGATAGCCCTCATGCAGCCAGCAGTGCGTGCGGGAACCGAGGCGGCGATCCCGTGCGGCATTTTCCGGCTCGGCCCAGAAATAGAACTTGTCCACGATCTTGCCCGTGGCCGCGTGCAGGGCCTCGCCGATGCTGCCGGAATAGCCGAGGTCAAAGACAAGCACGCGCTGGCCCTCGTCGGCAAAAAGGGGCTGATAGTAGCGGCGGATGCGCTCCCGCCGCTGGTGCAGCAGGGCATTGATCAGGGCCGCATGCGGGCGCAGGGCGGCAAGGCAGTGCTGCTTGTTGGGCAGGAAGGGCAGATCGAGATCCGCATCCCCGATCAGGGCAAGGAGGCCCTGCGCCTGCGGGGAATCATCCAGATAGGCCGTCAGGACATGGCGCAGGGTATGACTCTCCGGCCGGGCGAGCATGCGGATGCCCTCGAGGCAGGTGAGGAAATCCTTGTAAAGAAAGGGGTGGTAGGCACGGCGGCCCGCTGCGAAGTAGACGGCGGGCAGGCCGCCGAGACGCCGCCGCACCCGCTCGTAGACCCGGAAGGGCAGCCAGCCGTCGCGGGCGGCGAAATACAGGCGGCCGTAGGTGCGCGCAAGCTCCTTGTCCGTGGCCAGCCGCACGGCGAGAGCGGTGAGCAGGGGGGCAAGGAGCAGGCTCCCGGCCTCCTTCAGCGAGGAAAAGCGGGCCATATTGCGCGAAAAATCCGCCTGACCGCCATACAGGCGGTTGAGCGCAAGGGCAAGATAGGGGCTTGTGCGGGGTTCCGTCAGGTACGCGGCCGCGACGGTCTGCCGCCAGAGTTCCGGCGTGGGGCTGGCAAGGGCCTGCACCGAGGGCAGCCAGAGGGCGCAGAGGCCGCGCGATAGCGGCTGATCCACGTCGCTGCGGCGGTTGTCGCCCAGGTGCAGGATCTCGCCGGGGGCGCAGCCCTCGGCGGCGGCCACCCGATCATACAGGCTGCCGTCGCTCTTGCGCGCCCCCTGTTCGCAGGAAACGTAGAGGGCATCGACGGGCATGCCGTTTTCCCGCAGCACGTCGCGCAAAAACCATGCGGGCAGGTACATGTCCGAAATGGCAATGACCCGTTTGCCCAGACCGCGCGCCGCGTCATAGAGGGCGCGGGCGGCGGGGCGGGCGCACAGCACGGCGCGTTCGCAGCGCAGTTCCGCCTCCCGCAGGGCGACAAGAGTTTCGGGCGGCAGGCCGTGGCGGCGGGCCATGTGGGCATAGATCTGATCCAGCGTGGGATTGGGCAGCCCCAGTTCCGCTTCCGCCGGGGCGCGCATGCGCTGGAAACGGATGCCGTAGCGGGCATCCGCCGTGGCCGCCATCGCCTGAAAGACATCCTGCGGCCGCAGAACATTGCGCACAAGCAGGGTGTCGAATATGTCAAAGCTGATGACGCGCAGGGCCGGATCGGCCATGAGGGCCGCCAGTTCCTCAGGCGTGGACAGGGGGAGGCGGTTTTCCCGCCAGCAGCGGCCGGCGTCCTCCCGGCTGCCCGTCAGGGCCGCGCCGTGACGGCGCACCGTGTGCAGGACATGGCGCAGACCCGCGCGACATCCCCGGGCGGCCAGCATCTCCTGCGCCATGCGCAGGGGGTAATAACAGAGCAGGCGGACGGGCAGGGCGTCCCCCCGATGGATGCGGGCCGGGCCGTTCCGCAGCGTTTGGCGAAAAAGAAGATGAGGCCCGCCGTCCCGCCAGGCCTTGCGCCAGCGCCCGAAGGAGCCGTACACGCGGAAGGAGGCAGGCAGGAGGAGCAGTGCGGCAAGATAGCGATGCAACATTGTTCTGAAACCCGATCAGGCCTGCCGGCTCCTGGCCTTGTGACCCGGCGGCAGGGGCACGGAAGTTTCCTCGCGCGGTCTGCGGGTCGGGCGCAGGCGCTCCCGCAGCATGTGCAGGACGCGGCGCGGGCCAGAGCGGAAAAGGGGCAGGGCGAGCCGTACCCCGATCCGCAGTGTGGAAGGAAGACAGAGAAAAATGGCCCAGCCCCAGTGCAGGCGGCGCAGGAGCGTCCGCAGGTGAATGCGCCGCTGGGCGCGGCCCATGCGGGCGTAATCCGCCAGATAGACGCCGGGGGAAATGGCGCGGTGCAGGCTGGTTCCGTGCTGCCGCCAGCCGGTGAGGGCGCGGGGGACATAGGCGAAACGCGCCTGCGCGGCGGCCTGCGTCCACAGCCACCAGTCGAGCCAGTGGGGGACGGGCGGCTGCAGGGAAAGCCCGCGCAGCAGCGGGGCGGCAATCATGGCGCAGGAGAAGGTGGGAATGCGGTTTTCCAGCAGGAAGGCGGTCTGCGCCGTATAGGCGTCGCGCCCGTCATGGCTGCGCGCGGCGTGCCAGCGCATGACGCGCGGCACATAGCCGAGATACCAGCTCACGGCGGCTCCGGGCATGAAAAGGGGAAAAATGTCGTTCAGCACGATGTCCGCGCCGGTGCGCCGCACGGTTTCCACGCGCTCGCGCAGGCAGTCCGCATGCCAGATGTCGTCCGATTCCAGAAATGCAACATACTCGCCCCGGCAATGGGCAAGGCCCAGCCGCATGGTGGCCGCCAGCCCGTGATTGCCGCCGTCGGCATGGGTGAGGACGCGCACGCGCCCGTCGCGCAGGGCCACGGCCCGGGCAAGGGCAAGGGAATGATCCGTGGAGCCGTCGTCCACCACGATCAACTCGAATTGCGCGTAGGACTGGGCAAGCACGCTGTCCAGCGCCTTTCCCAGATAGTGGGCGTAATTGTAGCTGCTGACCAGCACGCTGACGAACGGTTGCGACATGGCGCCTCAACAATGGCCCACAGGCCGGAAGGAAAGATGACGATACCGTTTCCGCCCGACGAGGGGCGTCCGCCGATGCATCACGCCGGGCCTCCGGCGACCGTCGTCAATACGGGGCAGGGCGTTCGGGCCGCCCGCAGCTGCCCCCCTGTGCGGGCCGCTTCCGATGTCATCGAAAGTGGCCCGCCTACCAGCCGTTAGCGGCATACGGTCTGGTCAGGAGGGAGATGTTGTCGGGTATTCTCATGGCACGGGCAGCCGAGGACCTCGCCCGCTTCGGGCCATCCGCCGCCCGCCGTCATCCCCGTCATCAGCAGACGCTCATTGCCCTGCGCCGGAACCGCCGCGCCGCGCCGTGGCGGCAGCACCCGATTCCGGCCGTTTCGGGCATGGGCCGGAACGTGCACCCTTTCGTCCCGCGACGCCACGCCGCGTTCCGGCGGCAAGGATCAGCCCGCTGGACGCCGCTTGTTGCGCGGCTGGGAAAGGATGACGACATGTCCATGCGAAATGGGAGGTTCAGGGTTGGTGAAAACCGGCCCCGCCCTGCGGCGGGGCCGGTGGGAGTTAGAGGTTAGCTAGACCGACGTAACCGTAAAGTCTACGCCAGTAATGTTGCCTGTTGTATCACCAACCGTGACACCCATAAGGCAAACGGCACCGGATGCATTACCAAACGTAGCATTCGAGAACAGATAGGCGTTGTTGTTGTAAAATGCTACCTTGCCATCATCAGACACTGCTGTCACATCAGCGGCGGTAATCGTGCTTCCC
>NHCFC04200__coassemble_669_pt1 | contig 24967 bp, 23 predicted proteins | sample NHCFC04200__metabat2_low_PE_055 | metagenome-assembled genome bin NHCFC04200
TTTTAACCATATATTTTCAACAACCTCATATCTTTCAGTAATTATTCTTGCGTTTTTGCGAAGCCATCCAGAAAATTTATTTGCATTATAGCTGGCATATTTTCCGTTATATGCATGTTCATTTTTATCAGAAAATGTGCAATATCTTTTTACGTCCCATAGCTTCATTTGGGCAACATTTCGCCAAAAGGTTCGCGGTGTCCATCGCTTGTCACGCTTATCGATGAAATCTTTTGCGGCAGCACTTGCCCGTTCAACCCGCTGCATCTGGTCAAGCATGACCAGGATGAAGAATTGACACGCATCCCAGCCGACAAGCTCGCGTATCTTCCTGGGCCAGAATCTGCACTTGCTGCGGAGATCATCCTTGACGTAGGCCATGATGGCGTCAATGGTTTGTTCAGGTGCAACGGGCATATTTTCTCCCATGAATTACCCCATTCCCGGTTCTGAAACAAGGGAGCTGGCACAACTTAGCCATTTATCGCGTTATTCATGCACGTTCGCACTGAAAAGTCAGCGAGGATCGCAGACGAGAGATTTCGCACCTGTGAACGGGAAGCGGCAGACGGCATGCCGCGACGTTCCGCCCCCCATTGCGGGCATTGTTGCGGCTCAGCCCGGTTCCGATGCGGACGGCGCACGCACGCCCAGCGCGCGGGCCTGCTCCGGCGTATTGCAATTGGCAAACAGACCATGCTCAGCCTCGGAAAGGGGAAGCAAGTGCTTGCCTTCCGGCGGCAGGGCGGCCCGCACCCGACATTGCCCGGCCAGCAGGGCTTCGCGCAATGCGGGCAAAGCGCCGCAGCGATACACGCCCACCAGCGGCTCTTCCCAGCCTCCCGGCGTGCGGTAGTAGACGGCAAGGGCCGTCGGATGCTGCGCCGCCCCGTTGATCAGGTCGCGCAGCAGGCGTTCCGGCAGCAGCGGCATGTCGCAGGGCAGCACCAGCACTCCCTGCCGTCCCTCCCGCGCCGCGCGGGCCAAACAGGTGATGATGCCCAGCAGCGGCCCGGCGTCGTGCCGCCCTTCGGCCCGCACGACCGGCGGCAACGGCTCGTCCTCCACGCAATCAAAACCGGCATGGCGACGTCCCGCCGCGCAGGAAATCCAGACCTCAGAGCAGATGGCGCGCAGGCTATCCGCCGCGCGCCGCAACAGGCTGACCCGCCCCTGCGCAACGCAACACAGCAAGGCCTTGTCCTGCCCCATGCGGCGGGACTGGCCCCCGGCCAGCACCACACCGGCCAGTGCGGTCGCAAAACCCTCCCCGCCGCGCTCTCCAGCCTGCGGCAGGACGGGCGCTCTTTGCCCGCTCAGCGGCATGGCGATCCTCCATCAGCCTTCTGTGCGGCAACCTCAGTCTTCCGCATCGAGGGCGGCATCCGCAGGCAAAGCCTCCTCGCTGTACAGGCTCAGTCCGGCCTCGCGCAGCTTGCGCGCCCAAACGCCGTCGCCTGCACAGGTTGTGCCGGTAAAGCTGCCGTCATAAATACGGCCAAAGCCGCAGGAGGGGGAACGAGCCTTGAGGATGGCCGCCGTGCAGCCATGCTCCCGCACGATGCGCATGGCCCGCTCAGCCCCCTTTTCGAGGGCTTCGGTCACGTCCTCGCCACTTTTCAGGAACACCCGTCCGTGACGCTGCTCGCAGGGCGGACGGGGAACGGGCAGGCCGGACAGCGTTTCCGGGCAGGCCGTCACCGCCCTGCCCGCCGCCACCAGCCGCCGCACGGCCTCGCAGGGCTTGGCAGCGCCGTCATAGCGGCAGGCCAGACCGGCAAGGCAGCCGCTCACCACATATTTCACGCTTTTGACTCCGTCGCGGTATCGTCCCCGTCCTCATCGGGCAGGAGGGCCGCCTCCCACATTTCCTGATAGTACATGCAGGTGCCGGGATTCCAGGCTGTAGCCGTGGCATGGTCATAGGCTTCGGTGATGGGCCAGTTGGTAAAGGGGGCAAGGGCCTCGGCAAAGGAGGGGGCCTCGACGGTGGCTTCCTGGGCCAGCCGCAGGGTGTAGTTGGGGCCTTTGAGAAAACGCAGATGATAACGGGGCATGGGGATTCTCCTTGAAAAAAACCGGGAGGGGAAACCCCTCCCGGTCAAGGTGGTCAGGTTATGCGTACGGCCTAGTGCACCGTCATCACGAATTTGCTGATGAGGAAGAGCACCACGAGAAGGCCGACACCGAGGCCCCAGCTCCAGTGGATGAGCTTCATTTCGGTTTCATCCAGGGGCTCGTATTCCATGTTCTGCATTTCTTCGTGCAGCTTGACTTCTTTATCTTCCATGAGAGTTCTCCTTTATTGCACAGGCTGACTAGCCGCCGATGACCGGCGGATGCATGCCGTGGAAGAAGGCGTAGGAAATGAACAGGCCGACCCAGATGATGAAGCCGAACAGGCAGACCATGTAGACGACGGCCAGGCGACCGATGCCTTCTTCACGCAGCTTGTGGAAGTTGGAGACCACGCCGATGCTGAAGAAGGTCAGCAGGAAGAAGATCACGCGGAAGCAGTTGGCCACGCCGGAAACCTGATTGCCGATCTTGTGGATGGGGCCATTGGGTTCGATGAGGCAGATGGCCAGCATGATCACGAAGGTTGCCAGATAACCGAGGACGAAGCGGGGGAAGCGTTCCATCACGTCGCCCCAGGTCATGGCGCGTTCGCCGCGGGTCTTGTCGAACTTGGCCGTCCAGATGTAGGCCAGCACCAGCGCCCAGATGCCGATGAACATGTCGATGAAGACCTTGACCGTGGTGGTCACCATCACGATCCAGCCGGGTTCGTACTGCACGCCGGTCAGGCCGGCCACCTTGGTCAGGATCAGGGCTTCGGTAATGGCGCCGGAGGCAATGGCGCCGCCGTCGGACTTCACGGCCAGACCCATCCAGCCGCCGGCCACCATGGGCTCGGTGTGCAGGAAGGCGGAGGCCACGAAGGGCAGGATCAGCATTTCGATGCAGGTGAACACCACAACCAGGGAGGAGACCATGATCGGCACCACAGGCCGGGCGCGGATGGCGCCGCCGGTGGCGATGGCGGCGGACACGCCGCAGATGGAAATGCCGGAGGCCAGCGGAGCGGCCCATTCCTTGTTGAACTTGAACCACTTGCGGGCCACATAGTAGACCACGGCCCAGTACAGCAGGTAGGCTTCAACGATGGCGCAGAGACCCCGGAAGAACACATGGCCGGCAAATGCGGAAGCGCCGGCGGCCTTCACGCCCAGTTCGGCGCCGAGCACCACGATGGCGATCTTCACGAACAGCTCGGGACGGCAGGCGTCACGCAGCCAGTTGGCAAAGCCGGGGGTCACGTTGCCGAAGATGAGGCCCACGATCAGGGCCAGGATCAGGCCGGCTTCCGTGCTCAGGCCCAGCGCCCAGTCAATGCCCTGCTTTTGCAGCTGGGTGGGGTTGGCTGCGATATAGGCGTTGGCGCCGATGGTATAGCAGGCCACGGCGATGAAGAATATCACCGTGAAGGCCGCCAGAAAGCGCCCCACATTGCCATTCATCAGTTTCACGCCGAAGCTGAGCAGCGCGGCCACAAAGGCGTACGTGGCAAAGAGCGCACCCACGCCGGGGATGATCTTGCTGGCGGAACTCCAGCACTTCATGGGATCGCCGACCCACATGCCCATCTTCAAGGCCCAGCCGAGAACGTCAAGGCCGACAAACTTGCCAAGGGCAAGAATGAAGATGATCGATCCGAGCAGCAGAGCAACCTTATCTTCATTGAAAGTTGCTTTCGTTGTCATAGTCCAACTCCTCAAAATGTTTTGACACCGTATCCGCCCGCAGGCGGATCATTCCCCATGCGTCAGCAGCAATACACCATTTTTCTGGTTATCCCCCTTACTGCTTGTTGCGAACCCGACGGACAATGGCCGATCCTCAAGCACAACAACTCAGCGCGCCATGTCCGCGTCCGCAGCGGCCTTGTGATTCTTTGAACTATTTGCCTTCAGTTGTACCCCTATCCTGACAATTGTCAAGATGTCATGCGATATATTCTCTCATGGATAGATGACATTCCCGCCCATTCAGTCCTGCGCTGACATCCGCGGCGAAGCCGCCGGATTATGTGATGTATTTTCCTGCGAAATCGGCCTGTTTTGCGTCATGAACGGGCAGCGGCAGTCCCCTGCCCGGCCTGCCCGCTGCGGCAGGCGCCCCGGCTGGCGGCAGAGGAAAAAAAATTTTTTCGCCGGACAGCCCCATGACTGCCCGGCGATGCCGCCCGCCGCTGATTCCCTTCCCGGCAATGCCTGTTTGCCATAAGACTTTTTTCTTTTTTTGCCCTGCTTGCGGCTGAAAGAACAAGCGTCCCCAGCCTCCCCCGGCGCCGTCCGACAGCCTTGACGATTCTTATCGTTGCACTATGTTACATAGGCATTCCTCACAAGAAAATCTGGCATATTCCGTGGGTTACGAAACCAACCGCCCCGGGAAACGGGCGCTGCCCGTCTGCCGCAAGCGTTCTCCCCTTGTCAGACGCCCCGGCATGATTATATGTTGAAAACTGGCAAAAAATGGCGCTTCGGCGCTTTTCCTCAACCCCCATTCGGGAGTCGAATATGTCTCTGAAAACTCTTGTGGCAGCCTTTTTCCTGACCTTTGCCGCCTGTAGCCTGGTCATGCCCGATTATGCCGATGCGGCGCGCATGGGCGGCGGACGCTCCTTCGGCAGCAAGCCTGCCATGCGCAGCCCGACCACGCCTCCGGCAGCCATGCAGCGGCAGGCCCAGCCCAATGCGGCCCAGCGCCAAAACGCGGCACAGGCGACCGCTCAGCCCAACCGCGGCTTCCTCGGCGGCATGGGCGGCATTCTTGGCGGCCTGCTGGCGGGTACGCTCATCGGTTCCCTGCTCTCCGGCGCGGGCTTTTCCGGCGGCGGCCTGCTGGATATTTTGCTCATCGGCGTGGTGATCTTCATTGTCCTCAAGCTCCTTGCCCGCCGCCGCGCGACGGCCTCCGCTCCTGCCCAGGCCGCAGCCGCCGGCGCACACGGCGGCATGATGCAGCCCCCCATGCCGTCGCCCGAACACCTCAGCCGCTATGCCGACAACAGCGCCGGCAACGCTTCCGACGCCATGCAGGATGCCTGGGGCGCCCTGCGCGACGGCGGCACGCCGCAGCCGCAGGCTCCGAGCATGCCCGCCGGATTCGATGCCGACGAATTCCTGCGCGGGGCCAAGATGGCCTATACGCGCCTGCAGGCGGCCTGGGACAGGCGGGATCTGGACGACATCGCCCAGTTCGCCACGCCTGCCGTTCAGGACGCCATTCGGGAACAGCTTGCGCAGGAACCCGAAAGCAGCCATACGGAAATCATGCTGGTCAACGCCCAGTTGCTGGAAGTGAGCGAGGATGGCGCCGAGGAACGGGCGCAGGTCTATTTCGATGTACTCCTGCGTGAGGATCCTGCCCAGTCCACCCCCACCAATGCCCGGGAAATCTGGCACTTCGTGCGCGACCGGCAGACCGGCGGCATGTGGAAACTGGACGGCATTCAGCAAATTTCGGGCTAACGGATCCCGATACCTTCTTTTGGCAGGCCGCACAGGCGGCCTGCCTTTTTCACGTCCCTGCGGGACGCCATGATCGCAACCAGAGGATTCCCCATGAATAATTATGTTGCCAAGCATGACAAACTCATGCGCCACCTCGGCATGACCATCGAAGAAGCCACCCGCGAATACGCCCGCGTGAGCATGCCCATTGCGGACGAGATCAAGAACGGCATGGGTCTCGCCCACGGCGGCGCCATCTTCTCCCTGGCCGATGTGGCCTTCGGTGCGGCGGCCAATGCCGATCAGGTCAACGGCGTGGTCAGCCTCAATGCCACCATCGAATTTCTGCGTCCCGGGCTGGCCGGGCCGCTCAGGGCCGAAGCCCGGCTTGTGCGCAAGGGCGCGCACATCCAGAGCTACAATGTGGAAGTGCGCGACGCCAATGATCAGCTGGTGGCCCGTTGCATGTCCACGGGCTTTCAGACGGATGTGCCCCTGCCGCAGTAGTCCCGGCCCCGGCAGGCGACCGGCGACGGGCGCACCCCCGCCGCCGTTTCACGCCTGAGCGGGCTTGACCCGGCAAGCCCTTCTGAGATATATCAGCATCGTCTCAATAACTTGGGCAAGAGGTGTTCCCGTCAATGACGGGAAATAATTGGGAAGTTCGTAAAAACGACGCTGACTCGCAACCGTGAAGGGCGTTGCGCCAGCCGTATGCCACTGTGCCGTGCACGGGAAGGCGGCGGCGTGTTCAAGCCCCAAGCCGGGAAACCAGCCTCCTGCCAGACCGGCACGTCCGTGCCTGCCCACGAGTTTTGGGCAAGGAGTCTCTGCCATGTCTGTCCTCGGGTCATGGCGTCTTCCCCCGGCGGGAGGCGTTTCCGTCCTGTCATCGGCGCCCATTGCGCATGTCTGTCCGGCCATTGGCCGCCCCCTGCAGGCGCTTTTCCCGCTTCCTTTGCACATACAACCGCCGGCCTTTGCGTGCCGCATCCGGCAAGGGAGGCCGTCATGAGTCTCGGCGTCCTGTATGGTGTGGGCATCGGCCCCGGCGATCCGCAATATATCACCTTGCGCGCGGCTGAGGTGTTGCGCTCCGCGGATGTCGTCTTCAACGTCATCAGCCGCAACGCCGAGGAAAGCGTTTCCGGCGCGGTGGTGCGTCATTTTGCGCCGCAGGGGGATATCCGCCAGCTTGTTTTCAGCATGTCCCGCGACCCGGCCGTGCGGCAGGCGCAGGTACAGGCCAATGCCGACGCCATACGGGCCGAACTGGAGGCCGGGCGGCATTGTGCCTTTGCCACCCTGGGCGATCCCATGACCTACAGCACCTTCGGCTATGTGCTGGCGATTCTGCGCGCCGCCCTGCCGGGACTTGCGGTGGAAGTCGTGCCCGGCGTCACCTCCTTTGCCATGCTGGCCGCCCGCTCGGCCCGCGTGCTGGCGGAAAACGGCGAACAGCTGCGCGTGATTCCCTCCTTTACCGAGCAGCAGGCGCGGCAGCTGGATTTCCCCCCCCATTCCGCGACCGTGCTGCTCAAGACGTACCGCAGCCGCCCCGCCCTGCTGGAACGCCTGCGCGAGGAAAAGGGCCTGCGCCTGCTCTACGGCGAACATCTGACCATGCCGGGCGAATTTCTGGCCGAGGATGACGAGGCCCTGAACGCCCTGCGGGAGCGGGATCAGGAATATCTCTCCCTCCTGCTGGTCAAGAGGGACAGATCATGAGTCTGCGCTGGCATCTGGACGCCGGAGAAATCGAGCGGGAAAGTTTCCGCATCATCGAAGGCGAATGCCCCGAACTCGCCGCCGCCCTGCCGCCGGAACACTGGCGCGTGGCCCGACGCCTCATTCATACGACAGCGGATGTGCGCATTGCCGACACGCTGGTTTTCCGGCACGATCCCGTGGCCGCCGGACTGGCGGCCCTGCGGCGCGGCGCGTTCATCTTCTGCGATTCCAAGATGCTGCGTTCCGGCCTGTCGCTGGAAAAGCTGCGGCGGCTCTGCCCGGACTACGGCCCGGATCGGCTGCTCTGCCATATCAGCGACCCGGATGTGGCTGAACGCGCCCGCGCGGAAGGACTCACCCGCGCCCTGTGCAGCGCCGAGAAGGCCCTGCCCGTGCTGGACGGCGGCATTGTGCTCATCGGCAACGCCCCCCTGGCCCTGGCCCGCATTGCGCGCGCCATTCTGGACGATGGCCTGCGCCCGGCCCTAGTCATCGGCATGCCCGTGGGCTTTGTCAACGTGGTGGAAGCCAAGGAACTGCTGGCCGCCTGCCCCGTGCCGCAGATCGTGCTGGAAGGCCGGCGCGGCGGCAGCGCCACGGCGGTGACGAGCCTGCACGCCATCATGGAAAGCGCCTGACGGAAAGCGCCTGACGGGCCGGCACACGGCGGGGGAGGCCTCCCGGGCCGCCTGCCGTCCGGTGCCGCGCGCCTGCCGCACAAAGGAACACGCATGTCCAAGCCTCAGGATCACGAAAGCCCGGCCCGCCTGCGTCAGGGCTTTTCCACCGGGGCCTGCGCCACGGCGCTGGCCGTGGCCGCCTGGCGGCAATGGCGGGAACCGCTCGCCGCGCCGCCCGGTTCGGTCATTCTCCATTTTCCTGACGGCAAACAGCGGCAAATCGGCCTGTGCGCCCCCCTGCGGCGTTCGCCCCGTCCCGCTGACGACGCCTTCCCCGCCCTGCGCTGGTGCTGCCTGCGCAAGGACGCCGGCGACGATCCCGACGTGACGGACAATGCCCTGATCTATGCCCGCCTGCGCCCGGCCCGCCCCGAGGAGGCCGCGCCGGAAGACATTTGCCTGCCGGTGGGCGAATCCGCGCAACTCATTCTCCGCGCCGTAGAAGGCATCGGCCTCTGTACGCGCGACGGTCTGGACTGCCCCCGGGGCAAATGGGCCGTCAACAGCGGGCCGCGCGCCATGCTGGCCCACAATCTCGCTCTGGCGGGCCTGAACGAGGGCTGCTGGCTGCTGGAAATCGGCGTCTCGCACGGCGCCGAGCTGGCACGCCATACCCTCAATCCCCAGCTCGGCATTGTGGGCGGCATTTCCCTGCTGGGCACCACGGGGCTGGTGCGCCCCTTCAGCCACGCGGCCTATGTCGCCACCATCCGCCTCTGCACCCGTGCCCATCAGTGGGCCGGGGGGAAACACATGATCCTCGCCACCGGCGGGCGCAGTCAGCGCACGGCCCGGCAGCGCCACCCGCAACAGCCGGAAACGGGCTTTGCGGCCATCGGGGACTTCATCGGCGCGGGCCTTGCCGTTGCCCGCCGCTGCGGCATGCGGCGCGTGACCATTGCCTGCATGCCGGGCAAACTTTGCAAGTATGCGGCAGGGCTGCACAATACCCACGCCCATCGCCATGCGCAGGACAGGGAGCTGCTGCTGCGGGCCGTCCGCCGTCTGCTGCCGGAGCAGGCCGCCATCCATGCCGCCCTTGCCCGCTGCGTTTCGGTGCGCGAAGCTCTGGGCCTGCTGCCGCCGGACAGCCGCCTGCCCGTCTTGCGGCTCATGGCCGATCAGGCGCTGCGCCAATTGCGCCGCATGGCCGGCCCCGCGCCGGATCTGGCCGTACTGGTCTGCGATTTTGACGGCGCCTTTCTCTTTGAACAGGCCCTTCCGGCCACGGCTGAGGCAAACCGCCCCGCCGGCGGCGAACAGCCGGAAGCCGCCCCCCCTGCCGCGCACAAGGAGGTTTGCTGATGCGCCCACATGTCACCATTGTCGGCGCCGGGCCGGGCGCAAGCGATCTCATTACCCTGCGGGGACAACAGGCCCTCCGGCAGGCGGATGTGGTGCTCTATGCCGGTTCGCTGGTCTCGCCGGAACAGCTTGCCGTCTGCCCGCCGCACTGCCGCCTGTACGACAGCGCCGGCCTTGCGCTGGCAGAGCAGGTGGCCCTCATGGCCGGGGCCGTGCGGGCCGGACAGCGCGTGGTGCGCCTGCACACCGGCGATCCGGCCATGTACGGCGCCACCAACGAGCAGATGGCGGCCCTTGCCCGCGAGGGCATCGACGTGGAAATCGTGCCGGGCGTGAGCAGCGTCTTTGCCGCCGCGGCAGCCCTCGGCTGCGAACTGACCAGCCCGGAGATCAGTCAGAGCGTCGTGCTGACCCGTACCCCGGGCCGCACGCCCATGCCCGCCGCCGAGGATGCCGCCGCCTTTGCCCGCACCGGGGCGACGCTGGTTTTCTTTCTCAGCGCGGGCCGCATCGACAGCCTCATGCGCCACCTCATGGAGGATGGCGGCCTTGCGCCGGATACCCCGGCGGCGGCGGTCTACCGCGTCAGCTGGCCGGAGGAACGCATCCTGCGCGGCACGGTGGCCGATCTGGCCCGGCAGGTGCAGGAGGCGGGCATCGGACGGCAGGCCCTCATTCTCGTGGGCCGGGCGCTGGCAACGTCGCCGGCGGACAGGACGCAACGGGCGACCTCGCGCCTGTACGACGCCCACTTTTCGCACGGCTACCGCAATGCCCTGCCGCAGGAGGCCTTTGCCGGGGCCTGCGCCATTTACGTCTTTACCCGGCGCGGTCTGGCCTGCGCCCGCAGTCTGGCCGCCGGGCTAGGCCTGCCCTGCCGCATCTACGCCAGCCTTTCCGCAGGCGAGGCCGCCGGGCCGGACTCGTCCGGGCTTGCCCTACCCGAGGTGCAGCCGCTGGACGGCCCGGGACTGGATGCCCAGCTCGCGCGGGGCTGGCAGGCCTTTGCGGCCCATATCTTTGTGGGGGCAACCGGCATTGCCGTGCGCAAGATCGCGCCCCTGCTGGAAGACAAAACCCGCGATCCGGCGGTGATCTGCGTGAGCGAAAGCGGCGCGCATGCGGTCAGCCTTGCCTCGGGGCATCTGGGCGGGGCCAACCGTCTGGCCCGGCGCGCGGCCCGCGTCACCGGGGGGCAGGCCGTCGTCAGCACGGCCACGGATCTCAACGGCCTGCCCGCCTTTGACGAGCTGGCGGCGCTGGCGCAGGCCCGGCTGCGCAATGCCGAGGCGGTGCGGCCGCTTCATGCGGCCCTGCTCGCGGGACTGCCCATCGACTTTTGCGGGCCGGAGGACATCTTTGCGGCCCATCTGGCCGCCCTGCCCAGCCTGCGGCATATTGACCGGCCCGAGGACGCCACGGCCGATCAGGCCGTCATCTGGTGCGAAACGGACGGCGCGGCCCTGCGGCGGCGCTGCCCGGCCCGGCATGTGCTGGTGGTGGAGAGCCGCTGTCTGGTGCTGGGCCTCGGCTGCCGCAAGGGCCTGCCGCCTGAGGAGCTGGCCCGGCTGGCCGAAAGTTTTCTGGAACGGCAGGCGGGCGGCATACGGCCCGAACAGATCGCCTGTCTGGCCTCCTGCGCCCTCAAGCGGGACGAGCCTGCCCTTGCGGCGCTGGCCCGGCGCTGGGGCCTGCCCCTGCGCTTTTTCGCGGCGGCTGAGCTGGCCGCCGTGCCCGTGCCCACGCCCTCTGAGGCCGTTCGGGAGCGCGCAGGCACGCCTTCGGTCAGCGAGGCGGCGGCCCTGCTGGCCGCGCGGGACGGCGACGCCATGCCGCCCCGTCTGCTCTGCCCCAAGTGGAAGGCCGAAGCCGCCACCTTTGCCCTGGCCCGCATCCCGCATGGCAGACGGCTGCCAGCGGAAGAACCCCGGTAAGGAGGACTTCATGCACATCAATTCCGGCGAAATTGCCGTCATCGGTCTGGGTTCCGGCCTGCCGCAACACCTGACCCCCGAGGTGCTCGAGGCGCTGGAGGCCTGCGAGGTGGTGGCCGGCTACAGCCGCTATGTGGATTTCATCCGCGAGCGGATCGCGGGCAAGGAACGCATTGAAACCGGCATGACCGGCGAGGTGGAACGCTGCCGGGCCGCACTGGCCGCCGCCGCCTCGGGCAAGCGGGTCTGCATGGTCTGTTCCGGCGATCCCGGCATCCTGGCCATGGCCGGTCTGCTCTTTGAACTGCGCGCCCGTGATGCGAGCCTTGCCGATCTGCCCATCCGCGTGCTGCCCGGCATCACGGCGGCCTCGCTGGCCGCCGCCGCTTTGGGCGCGCCCCTGCAGAACGGCTTTTGCCTGATCAGCCTTTCCGACCTGCTCGTGCCTGCCGACGAAGTACGGCAAAACCTGCGGGCCGTGGCCGCCTCGGCCCTGCCCGTGACCCTTTACAATCCGGCGGGCCGCAAACGCCGCGATCTGCTGGCCGAAGCGCTGGGCATCTTCCGGGAGGCGCGCGGCGCGGACACCCTCTGCGCCTGCGTGCGCCATGCCGGACGCCCCGAGGAATGGCGCTGGGTGGGCAGACTGACCGACCTGCCCGAGGATCAGGTGGACATGTCCTCTCTGGTGCTCATCGGCGGCCCGCGTACCCGCTACGAAAACGGCGCGCTTTTTGAGGCGCGCGGCTATGCCGAAAAATATCTGGCGGACGGCGAGGCATGAAGCACCCCTTTCATGCCGTCTGCTGCGCCGCGCCCCGTTCCGGCGAGGGCAAGACCCTTGTCAGTCTGGCCCTGACCCGCGCCCTCTGGCGGCGCGGTCTCGATGTGCAGACGTTCAAATGCGGGCCGGACTACATTGATCCCGCCTTTCTGACCGCCGCTTCGGGCCGTCCCGCCGTCAATCTGGACACCTGGATGCTGGGCCGCGCGGGCGTGCGCGCCCTCTGGCGACGTCATGCCGCCCATGCGGACGCCGTGGTCTGCGAGGGGGTCATGGGCCTGTTCGACGGGCGCGATCCCGGCGAGCTGCCGGGCAGCACCCTGGACGTGGCCGCGACCCTGCAACTGCCGGTGGTGCTGGTCTGCCGCGTGCGGGGCATGGCGACCTCGCTGGCCGCGCTGGTGGAGGGCTTTGCCCGCCGGGCGTCCGGGGCGGGCGCGCACATTGCCGGGGTCATCGCCAATGAGGTGGGCAGCGAGCGCCATGCCGCCATCCTGCGCGAGGCCCTTGCCCGGGACGGTCTGCCGCCGCTGCTGGCCGCCCTGCCCCGGCGCGAGGACTGGCGGCTGCCGGAACGCCAGCTCGGCCTGACCCCGCCCGACGAATGCGGCCTCAACGACGCCTGGCTGGATCGGACGGCCGAGACGCTGGACGCCTGTCTGGACTGGGAAACCTTTTTTGCCCGCACGGCCTGCCCGTGTCCCGACGGGCCGTCGCCGTCCCCTGCCGTTGCCGCGCCGCGCGGGCGTCTGGGCCTGGCCCGCGACGAAGCCTTCTGCTTCTATTACGAGGAAAACCTTGTGCGCCTGCGCGAACTGGGCTGGGAGATCGTGCCCTTCTCCCCCCTGCGGGACGCCTGCCTGCCCGGGGGGCTGACGGCCCTCTATCTGGGCGGCGGCTATCCCGAGGTTTTTGCCGCACAGCTTTCGGCCAATACGGGCCTGCTGGAGGACATCCGGCGCTTTGCCGCCAAGGGCGGCGAAATCTATGCCGAGTGCGGCGGCTTCGTCTACCTCTGTTCGCGCCTTGTCTGCCGCGAAGGCGGCGGCGAAGCGGTTTTTCCCCTCTGCGATCTGCTCGACGCCACGGCCACCATGCACGACGGCCTGCGCGGACTGGGCTACCGGGAAGCCGAACTGACGGACGCCGCGCCCCTCGGCCTGCCGCAACGCCGTTTGCGCGGCCACGAGTTTCACTGGTCGGACATCTGCCTGCACACGGACTATGCCCCACTTTATACGGTGCGGGATCGCACGGGCCTGCATGCCTCCGGGGTGCGTCACGGCAACATCCGGGCGGGCTATCTGCATCTGTACTGGGGCGCCGGGGCCGTGGAGGACAATCCGCCCGCCGCGGATGCGAACAACGCCCCGTCCGCTGGTCCGGACGCGGCGGACGACGCCCCCCATCCCGAGGCCCACGGCGGCGACCGTCTGGACATGGCTCGCCGTTCCGGGCGCGACCCGGACGACATTCTGGATTTCAGCGTCAACGTGCGGCCCGAGGGGCCGCCGGAATTTCTGCGTTCGGCCCTGCTGGCCGCCATGAACCGTCTGGACGCCTACCCCTCTCCCCATGCCGAAGAAGCCCGCGCCGCTGCCGCCGCCCGTCTGGGCCTGCCCGAGGACGCCTTTTTGTTCGGCAACGGCAGCAACGAGCTGTTCCACGCCCTTTGCCGCGCCTGCCGGCGTCTCGGCCGCACGACGGTTCTGGTGCCGGAACCGGCCTTCAGCGAATACGCGCTGGCGGCCCGGCGCGCCGGTCTGCGCTGCCTGCGGCAGCCGTTGCCCCTGCCCGCGCCGCTGGATCCCGCAAACCGGGCCGCATCGCCCGCCGTTCCCGCCGCACCCGCCGAAGCGGCGCTTTTGCCGCCCGATGCGGCCATCCCCCCCGGGGCGGTGGTTTTTGTGGCCAATCCGGGCAATCCCGGGGGCGGCTTTCTGCCGCCCGCCGCGCTGGCGCAACGCATGGCCGCCCGCCCCGACGTGCTCTGGTGCGTGGACGAAGCCTTTGCCGCCTATGCCGGGCCGCTGGCCACCGCCTCCCTGCTGGCCCTCTGGCGCGCGGCAGGCATCCCGGACAATGGGCTTGTCGTCCGCTCCCTGACCAAGTTCCATGCCCTGCCCGGCCTGCGTCTGGGCTATCTCTGCGGCCCGCCCGCCCTTGTGCGGGCCTGCGCGGAGGAAATCCCGGCCTGGAACGTCAATGCCCTCGCCCTGAGCGCCGCCGTGGCCGTCATGGCGGACAGGAGCGCCTTTGCCGCGCGCACCCGCCGCGAAAACCGCGAACGCCGCGACGACCTCTGCCGCCGCCTGCTGGCCCTGCCCGGGCTGACGGTCTACCCCTCGCGGGCCAATTATGTGCTCTTCCGCCTGCGGGAGGCCGTGCCCGGTCTTGTCCGCCGCCTGCTGCACGAATACGGCATGGCCCTGCGGGACTGTGCCAATTATCCCGGTCTGGAAGGCGGCGTCTGGTTCCGTGCGGCCGTGCGTTCCCCTGAGGAGCACGAGCGTCTCTGCAACGCCCTGACCGCCCTGCTGCCCGGCGCAGCCGCCGCGCCCGTTCCGCTCAGGCCCCGGCCCACCCCGGCCCTCATGCTTCAGGGCACGTCCTCGGACGCGGGCAAGAGCCTGCTGGCCGCGGCCTTCTGCCGCATCTTCCGGCAGGACGGGTACGATGTCTGCCCCTTCAAGGCCCAGAACATGTCCCTCAATTCCGGGGTCACGGCCCGGGGCGAGGAAATTGGCCGGGCGCAGATCCTTCAGGCCCAGGCCGCCGGACGCGATCCCGATGCCCGCATGAATCCCGTCCTGCTCAAGCCGCACAGCGATACCGGCTCGCAGGTCATCCTGCTGGGACAGCCTGCCGGGGAGGAAAGCGCCCGTCATTTTCTGGAACGCAAGCGCGAACTCTGGCCCGCCGTGCGCCGGGCCTACGACAGCCTTGCCGCCGAAAGCGCCATCATGGTGCTGGAAGGCGCGGGCAGCCCGGCGGAAATCAATCTCAAGGCCGGGGATATCGTCAACATGCGCATGGCCCGCCACGCGCAGGCCCGCGTCCTGCTGGTGGGCGACATCGACCGCGGCGGGGTCTATGCCTCTTTTCTGGGCACCTGGGAAACCTTCAGCCCGGCGGAACGCCGCCTGCTCTGCGGCTTTCTGGTCAACCGCTTTCGCGGGGACGCCAGCCTGCTCGCCCCGGCCCATGACTGGTTGCGGGCGCGCACCGGACGGCCCGTGCTGGGCGTCATCCCCCATCTTTCCCGCCTGAACCTGCCGGATGAGGACATGGCCGGCTTTGCCCGGCGCGAGGCCGAACGCCAGCGCAATGCCGGAGCGGATCCGGCCTGCGGGGACACGGAACCGCCGCCGCTGGACATTGCCGTCATTTTGCCGGAACATGTCTCCAATTATACGGATATGGATCCGCTGGCCCTGGAGCCGGACGTGCGTCTGCGCCCGGTGCGCAGCCTTGCCGAATGGGGCACGCCGGATGTGGTCATCCTGCCCGGCAGCAAGAGCGTGGTGCATGATCTGGCCGCCCTGCGCGCCGCCGGTCTGGCCGAGGCCATCTGCCGCCATGCCGCCGGAGACGGCTGGCTGCTGGGCATTTGCGGCGGCCTGCAGATGCTGGGCACGGCCATTGACGATCCCGATCATGTGGAAAGTCCGCAGGACAGCACGCCCGGACTGGGCCTCATCGACGTGCGCACGAGCTTTGCCGCCCGCAAGACCCTGCTGCGCGTGCTGCGGGCCGACAGTCCGCTGGGTCTGCCCGCCTCGGGCTACGAAATCCATCATGGCCGCACCATTTGCGGGCCGGATGCGGACATTCTCTTCCGGCGGCGGGAACTGCCCGCCGGGCAGCTTGCGGACGCGGATTGCGGTTATGGCCGGGGCCGCCGCTGGGGCACCTATCTTCACGGCCTTTTTGACGACGACGCCTTTCGCCGGGCCTGGCTCGATCATGTGCGCCTGTCGCTGGGACGGCCGCCGGCGGGCCGCATGCTCGCCACCTACGACACGGAAACGGCGCTGGATCGGCTGGCCGGCGTGGTGCGCGAATGCTGCCGCCTTGACGTGATTTACAAGGAACTGGGGCTTGCCTGATGCCTGACGCCTCCCTGCTTTTCGCCGCCGCCCTCCTGCCTGCCGCGCTCCTTCTCGACCGGGCCTGCGGCGAACCGCCCGCCCGGCTGCACCCGGTTTGCGGCATGGGCCGTCTGGCCGACTGGAGCGAACGCCTCTGCCGCGAGGCCTCAGGCCTGCCGGACGGCGCGCGGGGCCAACTCTTCTGGGGGGGGCTTGCCGCCGTGCTGGTCATCCTGCCCTGGGTGGTCATTGCCGCCCTGCTGGTCAATGGCGGCAGGGAGCTGCTGGGAAACTTCGGCGCCTTTGTCTGTGCCGCTGTCTGCATCTGGTGCTGTCTGGCCCCGCGCTGTCTGGCCCGGCACGCGCTGGAGGTGGCCGCGCCTCTGGCAGAAGGCCGCCTGGATGCGGCCCGGCAGGCCGTTTCCCGCATGGTGGGCCGCGATCCCCGGCGTCTTGATGCCGCCGGAGTGGCCCGCGCCTGCGTGGAAAGCGTGGCCGAAAATCTGACCGACGGCGTGCTGGCGACCCTCTTCTGGGCGGCCGTGGGTCTGTACTGGGCCGGACTGCCCGCCGCCGCCGCGCTGGCCGTGCTGCATCGCTGCGCCAATGTGCTGGACGCCATGTGGGGGCATCGCGATGCGCGCTATGCCCGCTTCGGCACGGTGGCGGCCCGGCTGGATGATGCGCTCAACTTCCTGCCCGCCCGGCTGGCCCTGCCCGCCATTGCCCTGGCCGCCCATCTGCTCTGCCGGTTGCGCGGCCTGCCCCGCCTTGCCCGGCTCCTTCCCGCTGTGCCGCCGGACGTGCGCTTTGATACCCGTGCGGCCCTGCGCGTGGGCTGGCGCTTCCGCAAGGCGCACGAAAGCCCCAATTCCGCGTGGAGCGAAGCCCCCTTCGCCGGGGCGCTGGGTCTGCAACTGGGCGGCCCGGCCTTCTACGGTGAACGCCTCGTGGCCCATCCTCTTGTGGGCTGCGGCACGCCCGAGGCCCATGCCGGGCACATCCGCGCCGCCGTGGCCCTCATGTGGCTGAGCGTCCTTGTCTGGACGCTGCCGCTTGCGCTCCTTGCGCCGTGCTTCTGAAATCCGTCACAGGAGATCCCCATGCCCCTGCCCCTCAGCTTCTACCTCGGCGGCACCCGCAGCGGCAAAAGCGAGCTGGCCGAAGCCCGCGTCTGCGAGCTGGCCGCCTTTCTGACCTCGCCGCAGGGGGCCGCCCCGGTGCTCTATGCGGCCACGGCTCCGCACCTGCCCGGCGACGCGGCCCTCAACGAACGCATCCGGCGGCATCAGCTCCGTCGCCCCGCCCACTGGCTGACGCTGGAATGCCCGCTGCATCCGGCGCGGGACATCGGGGAGGCCCTTGCCCGCCCGCCCTTCCGGCAGGAGGACGGCAGGCCGCGGCCCGGCGTCATCCTGCTGGACTGCCTCGCGCTCTGGGTCTCCAACCGGCTGTTTGCCCTGCTGGACTCGGCGCCGTCGAACGCCAGCGATGCAGAGGCCGTCCCGCCGGATCTTCCGCAGCGTCTGGAAGCTGCGCTGCACCATGAAATCGAGGCCCTTCTTGCGCTCATGGCGCAGGGCGGCCACCGCTTTGTGCTGGTCAGCGTGGAAACCGGACTCGGCGGCATCGGCGCCACGCCGCTGACCCGCATGTATGCGGACGCACTGGGCCTGGTCAATCAATGGGTGGCCGCGCAGGCCGAGGACTGCCGGCTGGTGGTGGCCGGCAAATGCCTGCGGCTGGACTGAACCGGTCGCGCGCCCTTGCGACGCGCCCCGTGCAGCATGCAAAAATGCGGCGTTTCCCCTGCGAAAACGCCGCATTTCTTTTTTGCGGGGCGGCAGCCGGACATCGGGCAGCCTTCCCGGCTGTGGTCACCGCAGCACAGGCTGGTCGAAGCGCTTGACAGGCAGATGACAGCCGCCGCGTCCGGTGCGGGCCGTGAAGTTCTGATGATAGGCTTCAGCCTCGTAGAACGGCCCTGCCTTCTCCACCCGAGTCACCACCTCGTAGCCCCGTTCCCGGAGTTCCTCGATGAGATGCTCGGCAATGAACTTTTCGCTGCCCGAGGCATAGAAAACGGCGGAGCGGTATTGCGTGCCCACATCCGGCCCCTGCCGGTTGAGCTGGGTCGGGTCGTGGATTTCAAAGAAGCGGCGCAAAATTTGCTCATAGGAGATCTTCGAGGGATCATAGCGGATGCGCACCGCTTCGGCATGGCCCGTCGTCCCGCTGCACACCTGTTTGTTTATAGGTGGGCGAGGGCACGCTGCCGCCCGTGTAGCCCGAGACCGCCTCGATGACGCCGGGCAGCTTCTCGAAGGCATCCTCCACCCCCCAGAAGCAGCCGCCCGCCACAATGGCCGTGGCCGTCATATCCGCCGCCTGCCGCCGGGCAAAGGCGTCCCTTTCCGCCTCGCTGCCCTTGTCCACAAAGGCCATGCTCAGGGAGTTCACGCAATGGCGCGTATCCTTTTCGGTGAAGCCCTCGCCTTCAAACACGTGGCCGAGGTGACCGCCGCAATGCGCACAGACAATCTCCGTCCGCTGCCCGTCGGCATCGGGCACGCGCTTCACCGCGCCCGGCAGCTCGGTGTCAAAGCTCGGCCAGCCGCAACCGGAATCGAACTTGTCCTCACTGCTGTAGAGCGGCATGCCGCACTGGCGGCAGATATAGGTTCCCGGCTCGCCCTGGCGGTGATATTTGCCGCTGTAGGGGGGTTCGGTGGCCTTGTGCAGGATGACGGCGGCCTCCTGCTTGTTCAGGGGCGGCATGGGACTTTCGGACATGAGCGCCTCCGCGTTGCGCGTTTTGGTAAGAGTGAAACCGAGCAGCAGCACGGCAATGATGGTCACGACCAGCAGGGGAACGTCCTTGAAATGCGCAGAAAATTTCATACTGTTCTCCTATGTTTTTTATCTAAATAGAAAGGCTCCTGCCGCCTGGCAAGAGCCTTGACAAAAAAATTTTTTTGTGATCGAAAATGATAAAAAGAACTGTTACTATTTACAGCCCATTACGCATCAAAGCCGTCAGGGTGCGCGCGATGCCAGCGCCAGGCCGAGGCAATAATCTCCTCCACCCCCTGCCGGGGCTGCCAGCCAAGTGTCGCCCGCGCCCGCTGCGACGAAGCCACCAGACGGGCCGGATCGCCCGCCCGGCGCGCGCCCATGACCACGGGCAGCACATGCCCGGTGACGCGGCGCGCGGTTTCCACCATTTCACGGACGGAAAAGCCCTTCTCGCTGCCCAGATTGAACATGCCGCTTTCGCCGCCGTTCTCGAGATGGCGCAGGGCCAGCACATGGGCGGCCACGAGATCGTCGATGCCCACATAATCGCGGATGCAGGTGCCGTCCGGCGTGGCATAGTCATCGCCAAAGATGGTGATGTGCGGCCGCTTGCCCAGCGCCACCTGCAGGATCAGGGGGATCAGATGACTTTCCGGGCGGTGATCCTCGCCGATGGAACCGTCGGCCGCCGCTCCGCCCACATTGAAATAGCGCAGGGAAACGTAGCGCAAACCGTGGGCCTCGGCCGTCCAGCGCATCATGCTTTCCATGATGCGCTTGCTTTCGCCGTAGGGATTGCCCGGTCGCAGGGGAGCATCCTCCTCGATGGGCACGCTTTCCGGCTCGCCATAGACCGCAGCGGAGGAGGAAAAGACGATGCGCCCCACCCCGTGACGGATCATGGCCTCCAGCAGCACCTGCATGCCGTGCACATTGTTGCCGAAATACTTGAGCGGAAGCTGCATGCTTTCGCCCACCAGCGAATTGGCGGCAAAGTGCAGCACCCCGTCCACCCGATGCCGGGCAAAAAGATCGTCCAGCAGCGCCGCATCGCGCATGTCGCCCCGCACGAAGGCGACATCATCGGCCAAAGCCTGCCGATGTCCGCTCTGGAGGTTGTCCAGCACCAGCACCTCACGGCCCAGCGCCCGCATGGCCCGCACGGCATGGGAGCCGATATAGCCCGCGCCGCCACAAATCAGTATTGCCATGATTCCCCTCTTGCTGCCGGGCCTGCGCCCGGGAGTCCGATTCCCATCCGTGCCCGTCGCGATGCAGGAAGCTCCGGGCATGACCAACAGAGCGGGGGCTTCTCCTCCCCCCTTCCCGACAAGCTGCGGGCAGTATCAGCAGGCCCTAGCGGGCCACCAGCACCCAGGCCGGGCCGTGGGCGTCCAGATGGCTGGCCACGTAATTGGCGCGTTCGCCGCCGCCGCAGAAAATGTCGATGCGGTTGCGCTTGATGGCCCCGCCCACATCCTGCGCAAAGCCGATGCCGCGCAGGGGAATGGTCCCGAAATCCGGGTCGGGCGCATTGACCCCGTAGGCAACCACGGCCCCCAACGGAATATATTTGCGGTCAGTGGCCAGCGAAAGCCAGTCGTCCACCACATGGCCCATGGCCCCGGTGGGGCCGCGGTTGCCGTAGCGGAAAAAGACATAGCTCGGATTTTCGTTGAGGATCTCGCGCACGCGGTCGGGATTGTTTTTGAACCATTCCCGCTGCTCGAAAATGTGCCCTTCCTTGAGCAAGCCCTTTTCCCGCATGATGCGGCCGGAACTCTTGTACTTGTGGCCGTTCTGCCCGGCATAGTTCACAAAGGCCTGCGTGCCGTCGTCAAAGATGAGCCGCCCCGAGCCTTGTATCTCCAGAAAGAAGACATCCACCGGATCGGCGGCCCAGGCCAGTTCCAGCCCCTTGCCCGCCAGCACCTGCTTTTCCTCGATGGTGCGCCGATCATGATAGCGCCCGCGATTGCGACGCTTCACGCGCGCCAGATCCGGCGGCAAGGCGTAGATGGCCTGCGGATAGCCGGGCTTGGCCGTGCGGCTGGCCCGCACATAGGGTTCATAATAGCCGGAATAGTCAATGCCGCCCGTCACCGGCACCCAGGTGAAATTGGCGAGGAAGAGTCCGGGTTCGGCGTCCAGCCGGGGCAGGAGTTCGTCAAGCCGCTCCAGCGTGCGCCGCATGTCGCCCCAGGTCAGGCGCAGGCCGGGACGGTTGACGGCCACGGCGTTCTGCGGCTTGTTCTTGACATAGCGCAGGGACTTGCGCACCGTAGGAGCCAGTTCGCGCCAGCTGGTCAGATCCTGATTGCGGGGGTCAAGCCAGTGCACAAACTCCGCCTGCGATTCCGCCGCAGCCACGGCAGGCCCGGCGGGCCGCCAGCGCGGCGCTTCCTCCCGGGTAGCCACCGGACTTTTGGCGCAGGCGCAGGCCAACGCCAGCACAAACAGAATACCGCCGCGAACCAGCGCGGAAAAGACGGCCCGCCCGAAGCGGGCCTGCAAAGGAGCAAGACGGTGCATACGGATTTTCCTGCCTCTGACGTCTGGTTGTCACACCGGGTTTCCTATGGGGAAACCGATACGATGGGCGTCTTGTATTACGCGGAATATTTCCACATTTTTGAACGGGCACGCAGCGAGTATATCCGCTGCCGGGGCATGAGCTACAGCGATGTCGAAGCCCGCGACCTGCTGCTGCCGGTGCGGGAGGCCCATTGCCGCTATCGCGCGCCGGCCCGCTATGACGACCTTCTGTGGGTGCATGCGGGCATCAGCGAATGGGGGCGGGCGTCGCTCGTCTTTGTATATGAGATGTGGAATGAGGACAAGTCCCGCCTGCTGGCCAGCGGCAGCACCCAGCATGCCCTGGTCAACCGGGCCGGGCGTCCCGTGGCCGTGCCGGACTGGTTCAAGGCGCTGTTTTATCTTCAAGCAGATACGCCGGAACCTCAGGCGTAGGCATCTGCGGATCGACAGGCGGCAAGCCGACTCCCCCGAGGCTGTCCGCCTCGTCCGCCCCGGGCGACAGGGGGGGCGGGCAGGCGGTACGCCGCAAGGGCAACGCCTGCGGAGCAAAACGACGGGAAAACTGCGGCAGTTCCCGCTCCTCGGTCGCCGTGCCGCGCAAGATGCCGTCCAAATGCCGCATGGCCGAGGCAATATCCCGGAAATCGGCATCCCGGTCGCCGCCGCGCACCTGCCAGACGCTCTGGCCCGCCAGGGCCTTGTGCGAGGAGCGCAGGGTCATTTCCTGCACGGCCAGCATCATGCTGACCTCCCCTTCCGGCAGATGCAGCACGATCCTGTTCCCCTCCTGCTCCACGGCGCAATGTTCCCGCCCCGGGGTCAGGCGCAGCAAATCGGCCACGGCGGCACGCGTGACGGCCATATGCTCCTCGCTGGTCATATGGCGCATCTCGTCGGCCAGTTTGCGCTCTTCGCCGGCAATGCGCTCCTGCATGCGGGCCGTGCTCTTTTCCAGCGAGCCGATGCCGTTGCGCATGATGCGAAAGCTGATTATCAGGCCCACCAGAATGACAAAGGCCGCCGCGGCCAGAACCACCATCTTTTCTCCCTCCCGGACGGGCATTCCATCCGATTGATAGTCCTCCCTCGGGCCGCCCCTGTCAAGGCAGCGGACACCACGGGGGGACTTCCCTTTTTTCGGGTGACGCGCTATGTTGGGAACAGTAATAGCAAAACGTCGGGTCAAACCCGCGCGCAACGGCTCGCCTTGTCCGGCTGCGGCGCAGGCATCTTCCCCGGCGAAGCTGCCTTTGCCGCGGTTCTGCGCGCGGCACGGGGATTGCGCCCATGATGACGGGCATGTGGCCGGAGACGCGCCATGCCCTTTCGGCTGAGGCCCTCCGGCTCTGTGCCACACTGCTTACCAAGGGAGTTTTCTATGTCCAACCCGGTAGATACGCAACGCACGTTCGCTCTCGTCGGCACCGGCGGGTGCGGCAAAACCTCACTGGCGGAAATGCTTCTTTTCACGGCGGGCGCCATTACGCGCCTGGGCGCCATTGAGGAAGGTACCACCAGCCTTGACTACGAACCCGAGGAAGTCCGGCGTCGCGGCTCCATCCAGCCCGCCGTGGGAACCTGGCTCTGGAACAAAAACCGCCATTTTCTGCTGGACATTCCCGGCGACGGCAATTTTACCGGCGACATGGATTACCTGCTCAAAGGGGTGGACGGCACCCTTTTCGTGCTGGATGCCGTGGACGGCGTGCGCCCGCTGACCAAGAAAATATGGCTGACCGTGCGCGAAGCCGGCCTGCCCTCCCTCTTCGTCATCAACAAGCTGGATCGCGATCGCGCCGACTTCCAGATGGCCTTTGACAGCCTGAACTCCCTCGGCGTCAAGCCCGTGGCCCTCCAGTACCCCCTGCGCGAAGGGGAAAAATTCGTGGGCTATGTGGATGTGCTGTCCGGACAGGCCTACAAATTCGGCCCGGACGGCGCCGTCAACGCCGCCAAACTGCCCGACGACGCGGCTGATGACGTGGCCCTGCTGCGCGACGTCACCGTGGAAAACATCGCTGAAAGCGACGAGACCCTCATGGAAAAATACCTTGAGGAAGGCAGCCTCTCGGATGAGGATCTGCGTACCGGTCTGCGCAACGGCGTGCTGCACTGCGATCTGACGCCCGTGCTCGTCTGCGCGGCCCTGGAAAACAAGGGCGGCGCCGCCGTGCTGGATGCCGTGCAGGCCCTCCTTCCCTCGCCGCTGGAACGCCCGCCCTTTGTGGACGCCGAAGGCAACGAACGCGCCTCCTCGCCCGACGAGCCGCTGGCCGCCTTCGTCTTCAAGACGCTGGCCGACCCCTTCACCGGCCAGCTCTCCTTCCTGCGCATCCTCTCCGGCACCATCGACGGCGACGCCTCGGTCAAAAATACCCGCAGCGAGGAAAACGAACGCCTCGGCAACCTGCTCTATATGGTGGGCAAAAATCAGACCCCCTGCAAGGATGTGGTCGGCCCCGGCGCCATCGTGGCCGTGGCCAAGCTGAAAAATACCCGCACCGGCGACACCCTCTGCGATGAAAAGGCCCCCTTCACCCTGCCTGTGCCCGAACTGCCGCCGCAACTCATCACCTATGCCCTCTCCCCCAAGGAAAAGGGCGATGAAGACAAGGTCTATGCCGCCATTCAGCGCCTGCTCGACGAAGACATCACCCTGCGTCTGGGCCGCGACGAGGAAACCGGCGACATCCTCCTTTCCGGCATGGGACAGCTCCATATCGAACTCTCCGTGGAAAAGGCCCGCCGCCGCTTCAAGGTTGACTTTGTGCTCAAGACGCCCAAGGTGCCCTACCGCGAAACCGTGCGCGGCAAATGCCAGGTGCAGGGCCGCCACAAGAAGCAGTCCGGCGGACGCGGCCAGTTCGGCGACTGCTGGATCGAACTGGAAGGCCTGCCGCGCGGCTCGGGCTACGTCTTCGAGGACGCCATCGTCGGCGGCGTCATCCCGCGCCAGTACATCCCCGCCATCGACAAGGGCATTCAGGAGGCGGCCGCTCGCGGCTTCCTCGCCGGTTGCCAGGTGGTGGACTTCCGCGTCAAGGTCTACGACGGCAGTTACCACACCGTGGACTCGTCGGAAATGGCCTTCAAGGTGGCCGGTTCCCTCGCCTTCAAGAAAGCCATGGAAAGCCTCAAGCCCGTGCTGCTGGAACCCATCGTCCTGCTGACCGTCTCAGTGCCGGATGAAAATATGGGCGACGTCATCGGCGACCTCTCCTCCCGCCGCGGCAAGGTGCTCGGCTCCGACTCCCGCGCCGGCGTCACCGAAATCAAAGCCCACGTGCCCATGAGCGAAGTGCTGCGCTACGCGCCCGACCTGCGCTCCATGACCGGCGGCCAAGGCTTCTTCACCATGGAATTCGCCCACTACGAAGAAGCCCCCCAACCCATCGCCGACCGCGTCATCTCCGAATATCAGGAACATAACGGGCAGGAATAACCCACCAACCCGCAACGACACGGCGGCCCGCTTCGGCGGGCCGCCTTTCCCGTCTCTTGGCGTTATTTCTGCCTGTTTTTGTGTTTTTTTTTTGCGGGGGGAAGGAAGGGGACTTTTTTGCAAAAAAGTCCCCTTCCTTCCCCCCGC
>NHCFC04200__coassemble_691_pt1 | contig 24002 bp, 21 predicted proteins | sample NHCFC04200__metabat2_low_PE_055 | metagenome-assembled genome bin NHCFC04200
CCCTGTTCGGCGGCCTTGCGATACCAGACGGCGGCCTGCGCATCATCCTGCGGTACGCCTTTGCCTTTCTCATAGCTCCAGCCGAGATTGCACTGCGCCGTGGCAAATCCCTGTTCGGCGGCCTTGCGATACCAGACGGCGGCCTGCGCAGCATCCTGCGTCACGCCGCAGCCATTGTCATAGCAAATGCCGAGATGGTTCTGCGCCCTGGCAAATCCCTGTTCGGCGGCCTTGCGATACCAGATGACGGCCTGCGCAGTATCCTGCGGCACGCCTTTGCCATTCGCATAGCACTGGCCGAGCCGGAACTGCGCCTCGGCGTCGCCCTGTTCGGCGGCCCTGCGGACGCCTTCGACCTCCTGTGCTGCCTCCTGCGACATATTTCCTTCTTTCTCACTGTTGGCGGCAAGGAGCTCCCGTGCCTCGGCGTCGCCCTGTTCGGCGGCCTTTTCGTACCAGAAGCGGGCCTGCGCCTCATCGCACGGCAGGCCCCGCCCGAGGCGATAGCAGTCACCAAGGCAGCGCTGTGCCTGGGCATGTCCCTGCTCGGCAGCCTTGCGGTACCAGAGGGCGGCCTCATCATCATCCTGGGGCGGGCCATCTCCCTTGTGGCACGCTTCCGCATAGCGGAACTGCTCCTCGGCGCCGCCCTTTTCGGCGGCGGCACGCAATCGCTTCGCGACGAAAAAAACGTCCCAGACGGACTTGATGACGACGAACAGAAGCAACACAATGACCAGCGGCAGCAAAAGGATGCGCAGAAGCGACATGCAAAGAACCTCCTCGTGAAGGGGATGCGGGGACGGACGCCCTACCACGGCGGGCAGCCATGTTGCCTGTTTTTGGATGGATTGGCCGCCCTTGTCAAGGGAGGGAGCAAATCCGCCGTTCCGGCCGGGCCAGCCGCTTTGCCGCTGACGGCCCGGCGGTGCGGGGGGCGACGGCATGTGCCGTTCGCAATCCCCGTTGCCGCTGTCAGGGACGGGGCGTGTTCCGCTTCCGGCCTTGTTTATGTGTCCCCGTCCTCAAGATCGTAAAGGATAAGGGCCTCCCGCGCCTCGGCATGCCCCTGAGCGGCGGCCTTGCGGAACCATTCGGCGGCCTTTGCATCATCCCGCTCGACGCCCTCGCCGAGGTAGTAGCACATGGCAAGGCCGAATTGCGCTTCGTCAAAACCCTGAGCGGCGGATTTGCCGACCCAGACAAAGGCCTGCTCCTCGTCCTGCTCGATGCCGTCGCCCAGCCGGTAGCAGCTTGCCAGAAAAAACTGGGCCTTGGCGTGGCCCTGTTCGGCGGCCTTGCGCCACCAGAAGACGCCCTGCGCCTTGTCCTGCGGGGCGCCCTGACCATGAAAAAAGGCATCCCCGAATTTCACCTGGGCTGCCGCGTCCCCCTCACAGGCCGCAAGGGCGATACGCGCCCCCCAGTGACCCAGCGCGGCCGCCTTGCGAAACCATGCCACGGCCTGCGCCTCGTCTTTCGGCACACCCCTGCCCAGCAGACAAAGCTCGCCGAAAGCGTATTGCGCGGTTTCCTCATCTTGATCAGCGGCCTTGCGCAGCCATTGGGCGGCCTGCGCATCGTCCTGCGGCACGCCTTCCCCCCACAGGTAGAGGATGCCGAGGCTGGCCCGGGACTTGGCGTCTCCCTGTTCGCCCGCCTTGCGGAACCAGAAGGCGGCCTGCGCGAGATCCCGCGGCACGCCGTCGCCGGCGGCATAGCAATTGGCAAGATTGCACTGGGCATCCAGCTGGCCCTGTTCGGCGGCCTTGCGGTACCAGACGACAGCCTGCGCAAGATCCCGCGGCACGCCCATGCCCTTGCCGCAGCAGAAGCCGTAACAAAGCTGGGCCTCGGCGTCGCCCTGTTCGGCGGCCTTGCGGTACCAGACGGCGGCCTGCGCATCGTCCTGCGGCACGCCTTCCCCTTTGTGGAAACCGTCCGCCAGATGGCGTTGGGCCTCGGCGTCGCCCTGTTCGGCAGCCTTGCGGAGGGCGGCAAGCGGGAGGTTCGGGAAATGCGGCATGGCGGCTCCTTGCGTGAAGAAAGGACAGGCTTCCCCCGGCGGACGGCGGCGCAGGTCGAGCGCCGGGACATGGCCGGAAAAGGAAAAAGGCCGGTCAGGCTGAACACCTTACCGGCCGATTTCTTCTGCGTCTGGTCGGGATGAAAGGATTTGAACCTTCGACCCCTTGAACCCCATTCAAGTGCGCTCCCAGACTGCGCTACATCCCGACGCGAAAAGAGAGATACGCGGAATCGGGGGGGGTGTCAATCCATTTTTTGGATCGGTTCATTTTTTTCTTTGCGCGATCCCGGGCGGGCAACGGGGTCTCCCTGCGCCGCCAGCGGGAACCACGCCGCCGTGGGAAACGCGGGAAAACTGGCAAGCTCGGGAACACGCGCCCGACAGCCTGCCCCACCCGGCTGTGCAAACAAGACGGCAGGCCTTTGCGGCCCGACAACACACAAGGCCCCCGGAGCTGTGCGGCTCTCGCACCGCCGCGGCGGCGGGTTGCCGCCGCGGCATCCCGTGTGCCGGGCAGGGCAAGCGCTGCCCGGGCACTCCGCCAGACGGGAGCGGCGGCAACGGTTCGGGATCACTATGCAGATTGTGATTTTTATCTCTTTTCACGGTACATCAATCATTTTTTGTCCATATGAGTATGTTACATCTCGCAACAACTCCTGTTGCGTTTTTACACGAGCAGGTATGCATGGATCCGAAGAAAAAAATATGGCTTCATATGTGCAGTTGTAGGCTTTCAATGGGCGATCCATAATGCAAGATTTTTTCATTGTATTTGCAAAAAAGAAGTTACGATAATGTAAAAACCCGCCATTGCAGGCAACAATAATTGGCGAACGGGAAAATTTTTTTCACTGACAGCTCATCAGTGACAAGAAAAGGATGCCAAAACCACTTATGAATAAATGCACATTTTTCACAAAGAAGGTGTTTGCGTAATCAATCTACATTGACACATATATATGGGCAGCGTAGGTTCATGAAACCTTTGTCGATGTTTTTTTCGCGAGGGAGGCGGCCTTGCGGTGCTGGATCGCCTTGCCGCCCTGTTCAAGAGGTCTTTTGAGGAGAAAACGTGAATGGCACTGTTCACCCGTGAAGATGCGTTGGCGTACCACCGGGCTCCGCGCCCCGGCAAGCTGGAGGTCATCCCGACCAAGCCTTGTGAAAATCAGCTGGATCTCTCTCTGGCCTATTCGCCCGGCGTGGCGGAAGCCTGCCTTGCCATCAAGGAAAATCCCGACTGCGTTGCCGAATATACCGGTCGCGCCAACCTTGTGGCCGTGGTGAGCAACGGCACGGCGGTGCTCGGTCTGGGCAATATCGGCCCGCTGGCCGGCAAGCCGGTCATGGAAGGCAAGGGCGTGCTCTTCAAGAACTTTGCCGACGTGGATGTCTACGACATCGATCTGGCCACCACGGACAGCGACGAACTCATCAATGTGGTGAAATGCCTCGAACCCACCTTCGGCGGCATCAACCTTGAGGACATCAAGGCGCCGGAATGCTTCTACATTGAAGACAAGCTCAAGGCCGCCATGCAGATCCCCGTCTTCCATGACGATCAGCACGGCACGGCCATCATTTCCGGGGCGGCGCTCATCAATGCCTGCGAGATCACCGGCCGCAAGGTGGAGGATCTCAAGGTCGTGGTGGTGGGCGCCGGGGCGGCGGGCATCGCCTGCGCGCGTTTTTATGTTCTTATGGGCGTGAAGCGCGAAAACATCTGCATGTTCGACTCCCGCGGCCTCATCTACAAGGGCCGCGACGGCCTCAACCAGTACAAGGAAGAATTCGCCCAGGCCGAAAACCGGGGCGATCTGGCCGCCTGCCTCAAGGGGGCGGATGTCTTCCTCGGCCTGTCCAAGAAGGGGCTGGTGAGCAAGGACATGGTGCGCTCCATGGCTGATTCGCCCATCATCTTCGCCATGGCCAACCCCGATCCCGAAATCACCTATGAGGACGCCACGGACGCCTGCCCCTCGGCCATCATGGGCACGGGCCGTTCCGACTATCCCAACCAGATCAACAACGTCTCCGGCTTCCCCTACATCTTCCGGGGCGCACTGGATGTGGGCGCGCGCGTCATCAACGAGGAAATGAAGCTGGCCGCGGCCAGGGCACTGGCCGCTCTGGCCAAGGAACCGGTGCCGGGCGAAGTCCTTGCCGCCTACGGCGTGAAGGAACTGACCTACGGACGCGACTATGTGATCCCCAAGCCGCTGGATCCGCGTATCCTCACCACGGTGACGCCCGCCGTGGCGCAGGCCGCCATGGACAGCGGCGCGGCCACGCGCCCCATTGCGGACATGACAGCCTACGCCGAACAGCTCAGAAAGCGCATCGACGCGGCCCATGCCCGCATCCGTCCCTTTGTGAAGCAGCTTGCGGCCCAGAGCGGCAAGTGATGTTCCCGGCGCCGCCTTTCCCGGGGGAGGGCGGCGCCCGGCGGGCGATGCCTGCCGCCGATACTGGTGCATATGCCGTGCCCTTCGGGTCACGGTCGGCTTTATCCAACCTCTTAACCGCGAGGAGACCCCATGAAACGTCTTCTGATTCTGGCAGCCGTTCTGGCAGGGATCGTCATCTTCTCCTGTCATGATGCGCTGGCCGCTCCCATGGAAATCAAATTGCCCGAAGATCCCACCAAGGCCTACATCACCCTTGGCATCCTCTTTGTGGCCGCGGTCATGTTCTTCACCGAGGTTGTGCCCCTGCCCATCACCGCGCTGCTGGTGCCTGTGGCGCTTTCCATCTGCAAGGTCATCCCGTCCAAGACGGCCTTCGGCTATTTCGGCGACCCCACGGTGGTGCTCTTCATGGCCATGTTCATCGTGGGCGAAGGCACCTTCATCACGGGCTTTGCCGACAAGGTCGGCCGGGCGGCCGTGGCCATGTCCAAGGGCAGCGAAGTGAAACTGCTCGTCTTCTCCATGGCGGCCATCGGCCTCTTGTCCACCGTGCTGTCCAACACCGGTACCACGGTGGTGGCCGTGCCCATGATCCTCGGCATGTGCCTTTCCGCCAAGCTGGCTCCCGGCAAGATCCTCATGCCCGTGGCCTTCGCCTCCTCCCTTGGCGGTACGGTGACCCTCGTGGGTACGCCGCCCAACGGCATCGTCAATTCCATGCTGGAACAGATGGGCGTGCAGCCCTTCGGCTTCTTTGAATTCGGCCTCATCGGCATTCCGCTGCTGGTGGTGGGCCTTGCCTATTACGGTCTTATCGGCTACCGCCTCCTGCCCAAGGGCCGCGAGCTGCCCGAGGATCTGGTGCCCGAGGAAACCGTGCGCCGCACCGAAAAGATGTGGATGAGCGTGGGCATCTTCGCCTTCGTCGTCGCCATGATGGCCTCCGAGGTCATGAACCTGACCTCCGCCGCCGTGCTCGGTGCCTGCCTCATGGTCATCACCCGCTGCATGACCATGCGCGAAGCCTTCCGCAGCGTGGACTGGACGACCATCTTCCTGTTCGCGGGCATGCTCTCCATGTCCGCCGCCATGGACAAGTCCGGCGCCGCCGCCATCGTGGCCCATGCCGTGGTGAGCCGGGTCTCCGACCCCTGGATGCTCATGCTGGTCTGCTGCGCGCTGACCGCCATCGTCACCAACTTCATGTCCAACACGGCCACTGCGGCCCTCATGGCCCCGCTGGCCCTGCCCATTGCCACGGCGTCCGGCATTTCGCCGCTGCCCATCGTCATGGGCATCGCCATGTCGGCCTCGGCCTGCTTCCTGACGCCCATCGCCACCCCGCCGAACACCATCGTGCTCGGCCCCGGCAAGTACAGCTTCCTTGACTACATCAAGGCCGGCTGGCCGCTGCAGGTCATCGCGCTGCTCATGTGCTGGCTGCTCATCCCCCTGATCTGGCCCTTCCATCCCTAGTCTTCGCTGGGGAAATGGACTAGCATCGCAAGAAAGGGTAGAGAATTTATGAAAGAGATTCATGTGACAGATATCAGCGCCGCCGTGGCTCGCCTGTGCGTGGACGCCTGCTGTCGCCTGCCCGCCGATGTGCGCGCGGCCTTTGCCGAGCGGCAACGGACGGAACCCTCCCCGGTGGGACGGGATATCCTGGGCCAGCTCATGCAGAACGCGGACATCGCGGCCGGCGAAACGGTGCCCATCTGTCAGGATACGGGCCTTGCCGTGGTCTTTGCCGACGTGGGGCAGGATGTGCACATCGTGGGCGGGGACTTCAGCGAGGCCGTCAACGAAGGCGTGCGCCGCAGCTATGTGGACGGCTATCTGCGCAAGTCCAGCGTGGCGGAACCCCTGTTTGATCGCAAGAACACCGGGGACAATACGCCCGCCGTGCTTCATGTGCGGCTGGTGCCCGGCGACGGCCTGCGCCTGCGGCTTGCGCCCAAGGGCGCGGGTTCGGAAAACAAGAGCGTGGTGAAAATGCTCGTGCCCGCCGACGGCATCGAGGGCGTGCGCAAGGTGGTGCTGGACGCCGTGCTGGCCGCCGGGCCGAACTCCTGTCCGCCCATGGTGGTGGGCGTGGGCCTCGGCGGCACCATGGAGTTGGCGGCCCTCTGCGCCAAACGCGCGGCAGCCCGCGATCTGGCCACGCGCAATGCCGATCCGCGCTACGCGGCCTTTGAGGACGAATTGCTGGAGCTGATCAACAAGACCGGCATCGGCCCGCAGGGCCTCGGCGGTCGCACCACGGCCCTGAAAGTGCATGTGGAATGGGCGCCGACCCATATCGCCTCCCTGCCGGTGGCGGTCAACATCAACTGTCACGCGGCGCGACACGCCGAAGTGCTGCTCTAGGAGGCGCGCATGAGTGACGACGTCAAGCGCATCCGCGCCCCCTTCGACGAAGCCACGGCCCGTTCCTTGCGGGCCGGGGATCGGGTGCTCATTTCCGGCACCATCCTTGCCGCCCGTGACGCGGCCCACAAGCGCCTCACGGAAACGCTGGCCCGGGGCGAAAGCCTGCCCGTGGACTTGCGGGGACAGGTGGTCTACTACGTCGGCCCCAGTCCGGCCAGTCCGGGGCATGTCATCGGTTCCGCCGGGCCGACGACCTCCGGACGCATGGATGCCTATACCCCCACGCTCATCGAGCAGGGCCTGCGCGGCATGATCGGCAAGGGCTACCGCAAGCCCGAAGTGGTGGAAGCCATGAAGGCCCACGGCGTGCCCTATCTGGCGGCCGTGGGCGGGGCCGGAGCGCTCATAGCCCGCAGCATCCGCAAGTACACCGTGCTGGCGTACGAGGATCTCGGCCCCGAGGCGGTGGCCGCCCTGGAGGTGGAGGACTTCCCGGCCATTGTGGTTATCGACAGCACCGGCGACAACTATTATGAAACAGGACAGGCTCCCTACAGGGAATTGTAGAGCCTGCGGGCGCCCCGCCGCTGGGGCGGGGCCATCATCTCGAACAAGAGGAGTTGACATGACGGATCGTAACGTACCGGATGCCCGGCGCAATCGCCTGGATTTCTGGCAAGCCGCGTCGGGGGCGCTGCTGGCGCTCTTCGTCTGCGTGCATTTGCTGCTCGAAGGCACCGTGGTGCTGAGCGCCTCGCTGACCAACAGCATCGCCTGGCTGCTGGAAGCGACCTATGTGGCGCAGATTTCCGCCCCCATCATCGTACTGCTGGTGGTCTTCCACTTTTACATTGCCGCGCGCAAAATGCCCTTCCGCGCCAATGAGCTGGGCATTTTCGTCAAGCACAGCCGTACCCTGCATGAACCGGATACCTGTCTCTGGCTGGTGCAGGTGTTCACGGCCATCGTCATCCTGCTGGGCGTGTTTTTCCATGTCTACACGGTGATGATCGATCTGCCCATTTCGGTGGCCCGCAGCGCGGAACGCATGACCTCAGGCTGGCTGCCCTTCTATGTGATCTTCCTGCCCTGCGTGGTGCTGCACACGGGCATCGGCGTCTACCGTCTGGCGGTCAAGTACGGCTATTGCACGCGCGCGACCCGTCAGGTCTGGCGCAAGCGCATCTGGATCGTCATGGGCTGTTATCTCGTGCTGGGCTTTCTGGCCATGACGCGCGTCTGGTTCCACGGATAGGGAGGTATTATGCGGATCTATCAATCTGACGTTCTGTGCATGGGTGCCGGTCTTGCCGGCGAGCGCGTGGCGGTGGAAGCGGCGCAGGCCGGTTTCAGCGTCATCTGCCTCAGCGTCGTGCCTCCCAAGCGTTCCCATTCCTCGGCGGCCATGGGCGGCATGCAGGCCGCTCTGGGCAATTCCATCATGGGGGACGGCGACTGTCCGGAAATTCACTTCAACGATACGGTCAAGGGTTCGGACTGGGGCTGCGACCAGGAAGTGGCGCGCATCTTTGCCAACACCGCGCCCATCGCCATGCGCGAAATGGCCTTCCTCGGCGTGCCGTGGAGCCGCGTCGTGCCCGGCGAACATACCTATTACAAGGGCGGCAAGCCCTTCCAGGCTACGGAAAAGGCCGAAAACGAGGGCCTCATCCACTCCCGCGCTTTTGGCGGCACGGCCAAATGGCGTACCTGCTACACCTCGGACGGCACCGGCCACGCCGTGCTCTTCACCCTGGACAATCGCCTGCTGCAGCTGGGCGTGACCATGCACGACCGCACCCAGGCCGAAGCCCTCATCCATGACGGGCAGACCTGCATGGGCTGCATCGCCCGCGACCTGCGCACCGGCGAACTGGTGGCCTATCTGGCCAAGGCGACCCTCATCGCCACCGGCGGTTACGGCCGCATCTACCGCGCCACCACCAACGCCATCATCTGCGACGGCGGCGGCCAGATCACGGCCCTCAATACCGGCGTGGTGCCGCTGGGCAACATGGAAGCCGTGCAGTTCCATCCCACGGGCACCGTGCCCACGGACATCCTCGTGACCGAAGGCTGCCGCGGCGACGGCGGCACCCTGCTGGACGTGAACGAATACCGCTTCATGCCAGACTATGAACCGGAAAAGGCCGAACTGGCCTCCCGCGACGTGGTGTCCCGCCGCATGACCGAACACATGCGCAAGGGCTTCGGCGTACCCAGCCCCTACGGCGAACACCTCTGGCTCGACATCCGCCATCTGGGCGAAAAGCACATCAAGACCAACCTGCGCGAAGTGTACGACATCTCCACGCACTTCCTCGGCGTTGACCCCGTGCACCAGCTCATCCCCGTGCGGCCCACCCAGCACTACAGCATGGGCGGCGTGCGCATCAACAAGGACGGCCACGCCTACGGCCTCAAGGGCCTGTTCTCCGCGGGCGAAGCCGCCTGCTGGGACATGCACGGCTTCAACCGTCTGGGCGGCAACTCCCTGGCCGAAACCGTGGTTTCCGGTCGGGTCATCGGCCAGAAGCTGGTGGAATTCCTCAAGGGCTACGAAACCACCTACTCCACCCAGGCCGTCAACGAGGCGGCCCTGCAGGTGCAGGATCGCATCACCCAGCTCAAGCGCGGCAGCGGCGACAACTGCTACACCCTGCGCAACGCCATGCAGGACATCATGATGGAGCATGTGGGCATCTTCCGCAACGCCAAGGATCTGGAAGCCGGCGTGGCCAAGCTGCAGGAACTGCTGGAACGCTCCAAGAACATGCGCCTCGAAGGCAACCAGCCCGGCCCCAATGCGGAAATGTCCATGGCCCTGCGCGTGCCCGGCATGATCAAGCTGGCCCTCTGCACGGCCTATGGCGCCCTGATGCGTACGGAAAGCCGCGGCGCCCACGCCCGCGAGGACTATCCCGAGCGCAACGACAAGGATTGGCTGGTGCGCACCCTCGCCTACTGGAAGGAAGGCGCGGATCTGCCCACGCTGGAATACGAACGGGCGACCCCGTGGTTCATCCTGCCCCCCGGCGACCGCGGCTACGGCGGCGGCAAGATCATTCAGGGCGACATGACCAATGAAAAGGTCATCGGCTACGACCAACAGGCCTAAGGGAGACGAACAATGGGACGCATTCTGACCTTTGAGATATTCCGCTACAATCCGCTGGATCCCCGCTCCATGCCGCATATGCAGACCTTCACCCTGGAGGAGCAGCGCAGCATGACCCTCTTTGTGGCCCTGAACCAGATCCGCGAACATCAGGACGCCACCCTGCAGTTCGACTTCTGCTGCCGGGCGGGCATCTGCGGTTCCTGCGGCATGGTCATCAACGGCCGCCCCGGCCTGGCCTGCCATACCCAGACCAGCGACCTGCCCGAGCACATCACCCTGCACCCGCTGCCGGTGTTCAAACTGCTGGGCGACTTGTCCGTGGATACGGGGACGTGGTTCCGCAATGTGGGCAAGAAAATCGAATCCTGGCTGCACACCAACAAAACCTTTGATCCCGAGGCGCAGGAAGAGCGCATGGACAATGAGCTGGCCACGCAGATCTTCGAGCTTGACCGCTGCATCGAATGCGGCTGCTGTGTGGCGGCCTGCGGCACGGCGCTCATGCGCAAGGACTTCATCGGCGCCACGTCCATCAACCGCATGGCCCGCTTCTACATTGATCCCCGCGATCAGCGTACGGCCAAGGACTTCTATGATCTGATCGGCGACGACAACGGCGTGTTCGGCTGCATGGGCCTGCTGGCTTGCGACGACATCTGCCCCAAGCAGATTCCCCTGCAGGATCAGCTGGGCATCATGCGCCGCATGGTGAGCATCGAATCCGTTCGGGGCTGGCTGCCTGAAGGCATACGCAAGCGCTTGGGCGGCTGCTCCTGCGGTCAGCACAAGTAGACGAAAATCGTTCTTTCATCACAGGTCGGGGCGCAAGCCCCGGCCATATGACGGCGCATGAGGCGCTGTCACAAGGAGCCTTGCCATGCTTATCAAACAGTGGATGACGCTCGAAGTGGTTTCCGTCATGCCGGACACCTCGCTGCTCAAGTGCAAGAGCCTGCTGCGCGACATGAATATCAGCCACCTGCCCGTGGTGGACAAACAGGGGCATGTGGTGGGTCTGCTGAGTTCGGACGACATCAAGGAGTTCTCGCCGCAGCACACCACCGGTCTGGAAGTGCTGGAACTGCTTGATATCTTGGCTGAAACGCCGGCCAAGCAGATCATGACCGTGGCCCCGCACACCATTCATATCGACGAGACCGTGGAAAACGCGGCCATGCTCATGGAGGAAAAGCGCGTGGGCTGCCTGCCTGTGGTGGACAGCAACGACAAGCTCGTGGGCATCGTCACCGAATGGGACATCTTCAAAACCTTCATCAGCATCACCGGCTCGCGGACGGAAAGCGTGCAAATGGCCTTTGTGCTGGAAAACAAGCCCGGCACCCTGCGCGCCATTCTGGATCGCCTCAAGGAAGCCAAGGCCCGCGTGGTAACCGTGCTGTCCAATATCCGTGACGACGGACGCCGGGGCGTGACCCTGCGCTTCCGGGCCGAGGAGCGCGCTGTGGAAGATGAACTCGTCAAGGAGTTCTGCGGCCAGGGAACTGTCCAATACTGGGGCCGCGGCCACGAAATCCACATCGTGGGCGACAACAACATCTAGACCCGCCGCAAAACGGCAGGTTTTTCGGGGAGTCCGACCGCTCGGTCAGACTCCCCTTTTTTTCGGGCGGCGCGGGAAAAAGAAGGGAAAGCTGTCCCGCAGGCTGACAGGCCCCAAGGTCTGCCAACACAAATTTTGCATAATAATTTCAATAGATGATGCAAACAGGCCGTACACGCTCAGCTTGCCTTTGGAGGCAGGGTTGCCCTGTGTCCCTGTCTCCTCCCCGGTAAAAGCGCGCTGGGCAAGGGATGGTGGGCTTGGGGGGAAGGGGAAGCCCTCCAGCGCCGGCAGCGACCGAAAGGCGGCCCGCAAGGGCCGTGCCCGTTAGGCGACGCAGGAGCCTTGCGGGCATCGACAGCAGAGCGAGGGGTTCCCCTTCCCCCCAAAACACGCAGCGAAGAGTGGCAGCAGGCCCTAGCCGAACACCCCGTCCTGCCAGAGCACGCGAAAACCGATGGCCAGCAAGGCCAGACCGCCCGCCAGGCCCGCCCAGCGTTGCAGCACGGCCATGCCCGCCAGCACCCGCCCGAGATGCAGACCGGCGGCGGAAATGGCCGCGCAGGTCAGGCCGATGATCACGGCAGGCCGCAGAATGGGCGTGTCCGTCATGGCAAGGGTCAGGCCCACGGCCAGCGCGTCGATGCTGGTGGCCACGGCCAGCACGAGGAGAGTGCCCCAGCTCAGGGAGGCAGCCGCGTTTTCCATGGGCGCGGCCTCGCCGCCGTGATGATGAAAATCCTTCCAGGCGCCGCGCAGCATGTTGCCGCCCACCCAAGCCAGCAGCGCGAAGGCCACCCAATGATCCCAGGCCGCGATATAGCGATGCACGGACTGGCCCAGCAGCCAGCCCAGCACGGGCATGAAGAACTGGAAGAAACCGAAGGCCCCGCCGATACGGGCATAATGCTCCCGCCGGATGGGACGCAAGGCACAGCCCGAGGCCACGGCCACGGCAAAGGCGTCAAGGGAAAGGGCCACGGCCAGCAGAATGACGGCAAGAAGGGACATGTTTTCTCCGCAAGGCCCGCACGCCCCGCAGGGACGGATGGGCGGCCCGGCTTCAGAGCGCAAGGGGCAGCCGCGCGCCCGTTCAGCGGGTCAGGGCATAACTTTCCGCCACCAGCCCGTACAGCTCGGCATCGGGCAGGCCGCCCTCGAGGGCCAGGGTGATCCAATGCTGTTTGTTCATGTGATAGGCCGGAAAGACGCCGGGCAGGCCGCTGACCAGCAGGCCCGCCGCGCAGGACGTTTTGAGATTGACCACGTCCACGCGGCCCGTCCCCGGCAGGTTCAGACGCTCCCGGGGCAGATCCATGATCAGCCCGTACCATTTGCCGTGTCCGGCATGGCGCAGCACGGCATAGGCGGGATATTGCCGCCAGGGATACACGGGCAAGGTGCCGTAGGTCGCCTGCACCCAGGCCAGCAAGGATTCGCGATGGGCCATATTCCCACACCTCAGACGGCAGTGCGTCAGCTCCGCCCAAGGGAGGCAAAGCGGCGCATGGTCAGATGACAGATGGCCACGGCCAGCGCGTCGCTGGTGTCCAGCGCCCAGCCCTCGCCGCGCGCATTGAGCAGGCGGCGCACCATGAAGGCCACCTGTTCCTTTTCGGCCCGGCCCGTGCCCACCAGCGACTTTTTCACCAGGGTCGGCGCGTAGTCGCTGACCGGCACGCCGCAGGCCGCGCAGGCCGCCACGGCCGCGCCGCGCGCCTGCCCCAGCTTGAGGGCGCTGGCGGCATTCTTGGCGGTGAAGACCTGCTCGATGGCGGCTTCCGCCGGGGCATGACGCCGGACAACGGCGGCAAGCTCGGCAAAGATGCGGGCCAGCCGCGCGGAAAAGGCCGCCTCGCCGCCGGAAGCGGTGCGGATGATGCCGCAATCCACCAGCGTGAGCACCCCGGAGGCCTCGCGAATGATGCCCCAGCCCGTACGCTGGGAGCCGGGATCGATGCCGATGACGCTCAGGGGGGAGGACGGGGTTTTCATGTCCCAAACCGCCGGGAAGGCAGCGGGGAAGGACGGCCGGAACCGCCCTCCCCCGCCACAGGGGAAGATGCCGGCGACAGGCCCTAGTCCGTGGGCATGTCGTCGGGGAAGTCCACGTTGGCAAAGACGTTCTGCACGTCGTCGTTGTCGTCCAGCGCGTCCATGAGGCGCAGCACCTTCTGGCCCATGTCCGCGTCCACGGCCACGAGGTTCTGCGGCACCATGGCCAGCTCGGCGCTCTGCATGGCGATGCCCGCCGCCTCGAGGGCGTCGCGCACGGCGGCGAAGTCGGTCATGGCGGTCTGGATGGTCCAGACATCCTCGTCGTCCACCACGTCGTCGGCCCCGGCCTCGAGGGCGGCCTCCATGATCTTGTCCTCGGCGTAGGCGTTCTTGTCCACGGTGATCACGCCCTTGCGGTCGAACATCCAGCCCACGCTGCCGTTTTCGCCCATGTTGCCGCCATGCTTGGTGAAGAGGTGGCGCACTTCGGCCACGGTGCGGTTTTTGTTGTCGGTGGCCACTTCCACCATGATGGCGATGCCGCCGGGGCCGTAGCCCTCATAAAAGGCTTCGGTGAGGTCGCCGCCCGCGTCCTCGCCCGTGCCCTTGCGGATGGCGGCCTCGATCTTGTCCTTGGGCAGGTTCACGGCCTTGGCCGCGGCAATGGCCGCACGCAAACGGGGATTGCCCGCCGGATCGCCGCCGTTCTTGGCGGCAATGATGATTTCCTTGGCGGCCTTGGTGAAGACCTTGCCGCGCTTGGCGTCCTGACGGCCCTTGCGGTGCTGGATATTGGCCCATTTGCTATGCCCAGACATACAACCTCCGAAACTCGCTGTGCGTTGCGACCGCCCGCGCGGTCATGTGATACGAAAAAATGGCGACGCATCCGCAAGGATGCGCCCAAAACCGGAATCCCCGCCCGCGACATGCGCGAAAGGGGATCGTCATGCCTCCGAGGGATCAGGCACCGCAGGCCCGGCCTGCGCTTCGGCCGCCGCCCTGAAGCCCATGCCCACAAAGAAGGTTTCCTTGCTTTCGGCGCGGGAACTCTTGGGCTTGAAGGACTTGACCGAACGGAAGGCCTTGCGCATGGGTTGCAGCAGCTCCTGCACGTCCGGCCCCATGAAAATCTTGACCACAAAGCTGCCCCCGTCCCGCAGATGGAGACAGGCCACGTTCAGGGCCTCGCAGGCCAGTTCCAGCGAACGGGCCTGATCCGTGAATTTCGTGCCCGTGGTGCGCGGAGCCATATCGCTCATGACCACGTCGAACGGCCCCTTTTCCGCGAGCAGGGCCTCAAATTCCGGCGAACGCTGAAAGACGTCCTCCTGCAGGAAGGTCACCTGCGGCGGGAAGCTCGTTTCCGTGGTCTGGATGTCGCAGCCCAGCACAAGCCCGCGCGGGCCGATGCGTTCGGCCGCGCCCAGAGACCACGATCCGGGAGCCGCGCCCAGATCGAGCACCCGCATGCCCGAACGAAAGAGCTTGAATTTGCCGTCCAGTTCCTTCAATTTGTAGACGGAACGGGCGGGGTAGTTCTCCCGCTTGGCCTTGAGGAAATAGTGATCGCGATATTCTTTCATGGGATTTGCCGGCGCGTATGCTAGCCTTTTTTTTCCCGCCCGCCAAGTCCTGATTTCAGCCTTTGCCCCGCGCCGGAACAGAACGCCCCGCCATGCCCCACGCCGCCCCACCCGATGCCCCTGCCGCCGTCTCAGGCCGTCCGCCGCGTCCCTGCCTGCCGGACTGGAACGGCAAGCCCGTCAGCCTGCCTGCCGAGGCCCATGCCTGGCGGGAACTGACCCCCGGCCCGGCCCCGGACGCGCCGCTGCTGCTGCTCGGTCTGGGGCCGGAAGCCGCCTGCGCGCCCCTTGCCGGGAACGGATCCCGGCCTGCCTTCTGGCTGGACGCGCCCGCCATGCTGGACTGGCGGGAGACGCGCGCCCTGCCCCTGCCGCAAGGGGCGCGGCGCATTTCAGCGGATGCGGCTCCGGCGCTGGCCGGGCGCTGCCGTCTGCTTTTCTACCAGCCGGGCATGCGGCTCTTTCCCCATTTCTGGGGGCCGCTGCTGGGACGGCTGGACGCCGCGCGCCTGCGGCCCGACCCGGACGACAGCCCGGCACACGATGCGACCGGTCGCCCGGTTCTTGTCCTGCCCGGCAATGAGCGCACCCTGTTGCATCAGGAACTGAGGGCCGCCGCTGCCGCCCTGCGCCTGCCCGTCGTGTCCTGGCCCGCCCGGCCGCCGGAACAGCCCAAGGCCCTTGAGGCCCTGCTGCGCCGGCTGGCCGATCTGCCCGGCGCGGCGGCTCCGCTCTTCCTTTCCGTCAATCTGCGCGGGCTGGACGCGCAGGGCCGCGTGGCCCATGCCTGCCGGGCGCTGGGCATCCGGCTGGCGATCTGGTTTGTGGACATGCCGTGGCATGTGCTCTCCGGCCTGCGTCTGCCCTGGTGGCGGGAGCTGCCCCTTTTCGTCACGGACGAGAGCTTCCTTGCGCCCTTGCGGGCAGCCGGGGCCAGACAGGCGGGCTTTTTGCCGCTGGCGGTCGCGCGCCACATGTGGCGGGAACCCGCGGCGCAGCCCTCTCTGCCGCCGCTGTTCGTGGGCCGGGCCTCCTTTCCCGATCACGCCCGCTTCTTTGCCGCCGCGCGGCAGGATGCGGCCTGCCTGACCCGAGCTCGCGGGCTGCTGACGGAACATGCCGCGGCAGGCGGTCTGCCGGATGTGCATTGGTGGCAGGCGGCACTGGACGTGCCTGGCTGGCCGGGCATGGCCATCCGGCAGGCGGGTCTGGGCGCGGACGAATGTTCGCGCCTGCGCCGGGCGCAATGGCTGGCCGCCGCCGTGCGGGCCGGTTTCGTCATCTGCGGCGATGCGGCCTGGGCGGATCTGCTGCCCGGGGCGAACGTCCTGCCGCCGGTGGATTATTACGGCCAGCTGCCGGATTGCTATGCCCGGGCCGAAGCCGTGCTCAACGTGACCAGCCTGCTGCTGCCGCACAGCCTCAGCCAGCGCCATTTTGACGTCTGGGCCGCCGGGGGCGTTCTGCTCAGCGATGCCACGCCGGGTTTGCGGATATTTCCCCCGGAACTGGTGCGGCCCATGCGCCTTTCCTCCCCCGGGGAGATCTCCGCCCGTCTGAAGGCCCTGCGCGCCGACGCCGCGGGGCGTACCGCTCTCTGCACTGCCTGGCGTCGGGAGCTGCGCGCCCGCCATACCTATGCCCATCGCCTGCTGCGCCTTCTGCAGGATCTGTCCTGAAAACGTCGCCTGCTATCGTGTCACATTCCGTTGCCATTTTAGCGCTTGGCAGCGGCAGGCCCCTTTGATAGATTGGCATGATCTCATTACGAAAACGTCATTCGCGTGCCATGACAACAAGCGTCCACTTTCCCCGCGTGCTCTATCTGCTGGCCCTGCTGGCCGCCTACCTGCTGCTGCGCCCCAATCCCGTCACCATCTTCATGGCGGGCAGCTTTGCCTGTCTGAGCCTGCCGCTCTACCGCCGTCTTGTCCGCCGGGCCTGCCGCCTGCGTCGCCGTTTTCTGCGTCATCCGGCCGGCCTGACGCGCCGTCTTCTGCTGAAAATGGCACGGCAGATGCCGCTTTTCGGCTATACCGGCTTTCTCCTGCTTGTGATCCTCATCCCGGTGGCCACCCTTGTCCTGCTGGTTTCGCCGCAGGTGGCCGGAGGGCTGGCCCGGCTGCGCGAATTGCAGGAACACAACTTCCAGTTGCCGCCCGAATGGGTCAAGCACTTTCAGAGCCTTGAGGAAAAGCTCTCGCATTATCCCGGGCTGGAATCCGCCTACAACGAATTTTTCCAGAATATCGACAGCACGCTCAGCGACGGCATGGGCATCCTGCTCAACCGCAGTTTCGACGTATTGGGCGGCACCATGAACGCCCTCTGGAGCCTTGTGCTCTTTGTCATCCTGACCGTCATCTTCGTGACCTACGCACGGCGCATCGCCCAGGTGGCCTCGCGGCTGACCCAGATTCCCCCGGCCATGCTGCGCCGTTTTGTGGGGGCCATTCGCCGCGCCCTGCGCGGCATCATGCTCGGCATCCTGCTTGTTGCCGTGGCGCAGGGCGTGCTCTGCGGCATCGGCTTTTCCGTGGCGGGCATCAATCAGCCCGCCTTCTGGGGCCTGCTGGCCACGGTGGTGGCGCCCATTCCCTTTGTGGGCACGGCACTGGTCTGGGTGCCGCTCTGCCTCTCGCTCTGGTTTTCGGGCAATCCCATGGCGGCCGCCGGCCTGGCCCTCTGGGGATCCCTGGCCGTGGCCGGGGTGGACAATGTCCTGCGCCCGCTCTTTCTGCGGCAGGGCATCAATGCCCCCTTCTTTGTCCTCATCATCGCCATCCTGTGCGGACTGACCAGCTTCGGCGCCGTGGGACTCATTGTCGGCCCCATTTTGCTGGCCTTTGCCCTGCAGGCGCTGGAAGAAGCCCGTATGCTCTATGAAAAGCAGGCCTGAGCGCTTTTGCGCCCTCCGCTTTCGGGCGCTTGCCCTTCTGCTGGCGCTGCTCTGCCTCGGCCTCGGCGCGCAACCGGCCTGCGCCGGGGTGCGGGCCATGCTGCTGATCAATCTCAACAGCGGCAAGACGTTGTATGAACGCAACGCCAATCTGAGCATCCCCCCGGCCTCCCTGACCAAGATCATGACCATGTATCTGGCCATGGACGCCGTTTCCGCCAAGAAACTGTCCCTCATGCGCAAGGTTCGCGTCACCCGCGAGGCCGCGCGTACGGGCGGTTCCTCCATGCATCTGCGCACCGGGGAACGCCTGCCCCTTTCGCGGCTCATGCTCGGCATGGCCGTGGCCTCGGGCAACGACGCGGCCATGACCGTAGCCCATGCGGTATCCGGCAGTACGCGCAAATTCGTCGCGCTCATGAACCGCAAGGCCCGCAACCTCGGCCTGCGGCGCACGGTGTTCAGGAATCCCAGCGGCCTGCCCGCCCCGGGTCAGAAAACCACGGCCCGCGACATGGCCAAACTGGCCCGTGCCTACCTGAAGGCCTATCCGTCCGTGCGCACCTTTCACGCCACGCGCCGCCTGGTGCATCGCGGACGGGCCATGAACAACACCAACCAGCTGCTCGGACGAGTATCCGGCGTCGATGGCCTCAAAACCGGCTTTACCGTGGCCAGCGGCTATAACATCATTGTCACCGCGCAACGCAATGGCGTCCGCCTCATGGCCGTGGTCATGGGCGGCAGCAGCCGTCTGGCGCGCGACAGCGCGGCCCGCCGCCTCATCGAGGCGGGCTTTGCCGCTCCCGGCTCTCCGGCACGGGTAAAACGCATCATGTCCGGAAGGCGGCGCTGAAGGCCCCTTCGCTTGACCTCAATCACCTGGGGCCGTATGCTGAAGACGTTTGGCCTATCGGCCCCACTCTACGGGAGGCTTTTTCCATGTTCGGTATTGGTACTCAGGAAATCCTCATTATTCTGGTCATTGTCCTGCTCCTTTTCGGCGCCAAGAAACTGCCGGAAATCGGGGGCGGGCTGGGCCGCGCCATCCGCAACTTCAAACGGGCTTCCTCAGAACCGGATGAAATCGACATTACCCCCGGCAGGGACAAGCAGCAGGCTTCCCCTTCCGATGACGAATCCCGCAAGGCCTAAGGATAAAGGACACTGCCATGAAAGCTGAACAACTTTCCGTTTTTCTTGAAAACCGGGCCGGACGGCTGGCCGAAGTGACGCATACCCTGGCCGAGGCCGGCGTCAATATTCGCGCCCTTTCCCTGGCCGACACCTCGGATTTCGGCATCCTGCGCCTCATTGTCTGCGATCCCGAGCTGGCCAAACAGGCCCTCAAGGAAAAGGGATTTACCCTCGGCCGCACTTCCGTGGTGGCCGTGGAAGTGCCGGATCGCCCCGGTGGTCTGGACAGCGTGCTGCAGCTCGTTTCCAAGCATGACATCAACGTGGAATATATGTACGCCTTCCTGCAGCGCGAAAAGGGCGGCGCCATCCTCATCTTCCGTTTTGACAAGGTGGATCAGGCCATTGAGCTGCTCAAGGAAAACAAGTTCACCATCTTGCCGCCGGACGAAATCTGCGCCTTTTAGGTGCAGGGCGCAGCGCCGCGCCGTCGGCGCATAGCCGCCTGCGTCATGCGGCCCGGGAAAAGGGGGGCAAGAAAAAAACAGGCCCGCCGGTTCCCGTCGCATGAACACGGTTTGCCCGCTTGCGGGCGCGGAAGGACAAGGTTCCCGTTCTGGCCGAGCCATGCCGGGAAAGGGATTGCGTTGCCGCGAAAAAGCAATCCCTTTCCCGGGGGCCAGCCCCACGGCACGCCCCTCAGACAGCCGTTTTTCACTTCGACCGTCAAAGGCGACGCTATGCCGACCAAGCTCCATCAGGCGATTCTCCTGCTGCTGCTCCTGCCGTTCCTGCCGTTTTTTGCGGGGCTGTCTCATGCCGAGCCGCTCCCGCAGCCCCAAATCACGACCGCCAACCCGACATTCCACTTTTTTTCGCCGGAAGCGCTCATCCGCAACCAGCGGGAAAAAAAGATCGTTCGCGTGGGCTGGCTCAACCTGCCCGAGATCTTTCAGGAACGGCGCGGCAGGATGACAGGCTATGCCGTGGAGCTGTTGCAGGCCATTTCGACCTATACCGGCTGGCAATACGAGTGGATCAAAAGCACGACAAAGGAACTGCCCGACCAGCTGCGGCGCAAGGAAATAGACATTTCCTGCGGCCTGATTCTTGATCCCCTCAAGGCAAACGACCTCGAATATGCCAAGTACCCTGCCGGCTACAAGAGCTTTGCCCTGCATGTCCCCAGGGACAGTTCCATTCGTTACATGAATTTCGAGGATCTTGAGGGCAAGCACATCGGCATGCTGCACCTTGCCAATGTGGCCGCCATCGTCAGGGAATTTTCCCGACATTACCGGTTCAGCTTCCAGCCCCGCTACTATCCCGCCAAAAAGCAGATGCACGAGGCGCTGCTGAAAGGGGAGATCGACGGTTATATCGAGGACTCCCTGCACGGCGACCAGACCAAGATTGCCGCCATCCTCACTGTGGAACCCTTTTTCTTCGTGACCGGCAAGGACAGCGAACTGCTGCCGCAGCTCAACGAGGCGCTCAAGCAAATCTACCTTTTTTCACCGTGGATCCTTTCCAACCTCTTTGAGAATTATGTGCACGGCTGGCAGGGCATCAGCTACAGCCGCACCCGCGCCGAGGAGGAATGGCTTGCCACCCGCCCCCGCCTGCGCGTGGCCTACAGCCGCCAGCAAAGCATGATGGATCGGAGTCAGCCGGGTTCCAACTTTCTCATTCGGCTCATGGAGGAACTCTCGCGGCGCAGCGGCATTGCCTTTGACTATGTGCCTGCCCCCACCTACAAGGAGGCGCTGCAATGGATCCAGGAAGGCAAGGCGGACATGGTCAGCAGCATCTTTGCCGGGCTGGCCTTGCGCATGACCCCCCAGCTGCTGGTGAGCCGCCCCTATTACAATATGCCGCTTTCGCTGATCGGAGACAGGAAGGCCGTGCCGGGCAGCGGCATCCGGGTAGGCGCATCGCATGAAATGCTCTCGCCGGCCCAGGCCTACAAAACGACCTATCCCGATGACACCATCATCTATTACGACGCCCCGCAACAAGGTCTGGAGGCCCTCGCGCACCGGAATATCGATGCCTACCTCATCGGCTATGCCAATGCCACGGGCACCACGCCGCATCTGCCGCCCAATGCCGTCACCCTGAGCAATCGGGCGGTCTATCCCATGTCCCTGGGGTTCTGTCAGGACATTTCGCCCTATGCCCTTTCGCTGCTCACGCGTACCATCATGAGCATGAGCGCGGCGGAGATGGAAGCCCTGCTCATGGACTCCACCCCCCGAAGCCGGACGGATCTGTTCTTTTCCGTACTGAAAGAAAACAGCGTGGGCCTGCTCCTCAGCGGCATCTTCCTCTTTGCGGCCATTATCCTGGGCGTCCTCTATGTGAATCGCCGCCACATGCATAGCCTTGAGGAGGTCGCCTACCGCGACCCCCTCACCGGCGGCAACAATCGCGCCAAATTTCTGCACGACGCCCACCGCCTGTTGCTGCTGCACCGGCAGGCCCGGCATCCCTTCTACCTTCTGCTGTTCAACGTCCGCCGCCTCAAGCTCATCAACCGGACGCGCGGTCACCAGGGCGGCGACGCTCTCATCAGGCATACCTACCGGCTGCTGCACGCTCAGCTTCACGAAAATGAACTCCTGGGGCATGCCACGGCGGGGAAATTCCTTGTGCTCTGGCAATGCCCCAATGACGACATTCTGCGCCGGCGCATCGAGGAAGTCTTTGCCGCCACGGCGTCCGCCCGCCAGAAAATTGGCTCATCCGTGATCCTTTCCTGCGGCGTCACGGCGCTTGTGCCCTACGACGGCGATATCCACAACTGCCTGCTGCGCGCCGAAACGGCGGAAAGCAGCATTCCCGACGACAGCTATCACTCAAAATACATGCTGTACGACGCCAGGCTGGAAGCAAGCCTGCTCAAGCAGAACGAACTGGAAAACCGCATGGTCGGCGCCCTGCGCAATGGGGAATTTCAGGTCTATATGCAGCCGCAGCATAATCTTTCCGACGGCAGCCTGCACGGGGCCGAGGCCCTCATCCGCTGGCTCCCTCCCAAGGAACGCCCCATTTATCCTGATGAATTCATCCCGCTCTTTGAACGAAACGGCTTCATCCGCGAACTGGATCTCTTTGTGCTGCGCACGGTCTGCTCATGGCTCCAGAGTCGCAGAGAGGCAGGCCTTCCCGTCTCCTGCGTGAGCATCAACCAGTCCAAGGCGCTTTTCTTCTCCAGCGATTACGTTCGGAAATTCCTCAAGATTCTCGCCGCACACGATATTCCGACCTCGCTCATTGTGCTGGAAATCACCGAAAGCATGGCCTGGCTGGACGAGGGGCTGTTCACTAGCTGCATTGCCGAACTCAAGGCCAACGGCGTACGCCTGGCCCTGGACGACTTCGGCAAGGGATACGCCTCGCTGGCCGCCCTGCAATCCTTTGACCTGGACATCATCAAGCTGGACAAGGCCTTCCTTGACAATGCCGCCGAGGAAAAGGAAGCGGCCAATGTCATCATCAGCTCCGTCATCAGCATGGGCAAGCGCCTGCATCTCTTCATGCTCTGTGAGGGCATCGAAACCCCGGAACAGCGTGATTTTCTGGCCCGCATGGGCTGCGACTGCGGACAGGGCTATTTCTTCGCGCGCCCCATGCCCCTGGAGGAATACTCCCGCTACGTTGACGAGCATCTGCCCGCGCCTGCCACGACATGAACGGCGGCAGGCATCAGCCATACCCACAAGGAGAAATGCCATGATGCCGAACGAACTGGATTGCCGCGACCTCGCCTGCCCCGGCCCGGTCATGCGCTGCGCCCGGGCCGTCAAGGAGGAGAATCCAGAGACCCTGCGCGTTCTGGTGGACAACAGCGCCGCCGTGGAAAACGTGAGCCGCTTCCTGCGCGCCAATGGCTACATGGTGACGGCCACGCAAGCGCAGGAACGGCTCTGGCATCTGGATGCCGTGCGCAACGGCGCCGCTGCCGGCGATGCCGCCGCGCCCGAGGTTCCCGCCGCTCCTGCCGCCGCCGGCAAAACCCTTGTCCTCATCACCACCGAAACCCTCGGACGCGGCGACGAGACCCTGGGCGCCAAACTCATGGACAACTTTCTGGCGACCCTGCCCGAGCTGGGCGACAGCCTCTGGCGCATCGTCCTGCTCAACGGCGGCGTGAAACTCGCCACCCGCCCCGGCAAGGCGCTGGACAGCCTCAGGGCGCTGGAAGCCGGGGGCGTGAGCATCCTTGTCTGCGGAACCTGCCTTGACTTTTACCAGCTTCTGGAAGCCAAAGCCGTGGGCCAGACCACCAACATGCTGGACGTGGTCAGCAGCCTGGCACTGGCCGACAAGATTATCCGTCCGTAGACAGGCCGGATCCGCATGAAGGATGGTGGGCTGTTGCCAGCCCCCTTCCCCCGCCTGCTGCCAGCCCGTGCCGGACAAGAGGGGAAAAATATCACCGGCCCCCCCCGCGCCCGGCAGCACGCCCAAAAAAACGGTTCGCCCCGCTCTACTTTTTTCCGTCCGACGGCTGGTGCCGGGGCAGCAAACGCCGCACCCCGTCGCCCACGCTCGTGGCCGCGTTGCGCAGACCGTTGCCCACCGCCGAGGCCGTATGGCCGATAGCCTCAGCCGTCGCCCCCGCCGCCGCACCGGCGGCCCTGACCGTGGCCGTCATGCCGTTGTCCACCGCATCCACCACCGCCGTGCCGCCCCGCACCACAGCCGACGCCGCCGCCGAACCCGCCGCGCAAACTCCGTCGCCCACGCTCGTGGCCGCGTTGCGCAGGCCGTTGCCCACTGCCGAGGCCGTATGGCCGATAGCCTCCGCCGTCGCCCCCGCCGCCGCTCCGGCGGCCCTGACCGTGGCCGTCATGCCGTTGTCCACCGCATCCACCACCGCCG
>NHCFC04200__coassemble_721_pt1 | contig 22988 bp, 19 predicted proteins | sample NHCFC04200__metabat2_low_PE_055 | metagenome-assembled genome bin NHCFC04200
ACGCTTTCCCGCGCCCCCCTCGCAATGTCCTGCTTTTTCAGGCGTTTTTTTGTTGTTGGGGAAAGGCCCCCTGTGTTCACAAGGGGGCCTTCTCCTCCCACGAAAGAGAACGCCACGCGGGCAACGGGCGGCGCGGCGGGGGTTAGTCGCCGCTCTTCATATTCTGCACGATGCTGCTGAGGGTGGAGGTTTCCCGGGCCAGGGATTCAATGGCCTGGGCGGCTTCTTCCATGCCGGCGGCGTTCTCGTTGGCCACGTTGTTGATATCGGCGATGGAGTGGTTGATCTGTTCGCTGGCGGCGGACTGTTCCTCGCTGGCGGCCGCAATGGCGCGCACCTGATCCGCCGCATTTTCCGCAAGGTGGACGATTTCCACCAGCGCGTTGCCGGAGGAATTGGCGAGGTTGGTCGCCTCATTGATGCCGTTGACGGCAATTTCCACCTGCCGGATGGACTCGTCGGCGCTTTGCTGGATGCTGCGGATGGCCTGACCGACCTCAGAGGTGGAAGCCATGGTCTTTTCGGCCAGCTTGCGCACCTCATCGGCCACCACGGCAAAGCCGCGTCCGGCCTCGCCGGCCCGGGCGGCCTCAATGGCGGCATTGAGGGCCAGCAGGTTGGTCTGATCCGCAATATCGGAAATGACGCTCATGATCTGCCCGATGGAGGCGGCGCTTTCGCCGAGCTTGCCCATATCCTGCTTGAGCACCAGCGAGAGTTCATGCACGGACTCGATGCTGGCGACGACCTTGCGCACCACATCCGCGCCCTCTTCGGCCTTGCGGCGCATGGCGTCGGAAACGTCTGCGGCGCTGCCCGCGTTGCGGGCCACATCCAGAACCGTGGCATTCATCTGGTTCATGGCCGAAGCGGTTTCAGCCGCCCGGTCGGCCTGCTGCTGCGCGCCACGGGAGGAGTGCTGCACCTGGGCCGACAGTTCGGTGGCCGCCGCCGAAATGGCGTTGGTGGCGCCTTCCAGCTGGCTGGCGGCCTGAAGGATGCCCTCGCGCCGGGCCTGTTCCGCCTGCTGCATGGCTGCTGCGGCGGCGTCGGACGCCTCCTTGGCGCGAGCCGTCTGTTCGGCGGCCTCGTCGGCCTTGCTGTGGGCTTCCTCGATGCTCTTGGCCAGATTGGCGACCATGCGCTTGAGCGAATGGTGCAGCTGCAGCAGTTCGCCATAAAAGACGCTGTCGTTGGGAATGTTGGAAAGATCTCCCTGGGAGACTCTTTCGGTGTCATTGACCATGATGCCCAGGGGGCGGGTGATGCTGCGGGCGATCAGCAGGGCGATGATCAGGGCGACAAGGCAGATGATGCCGTTCACGAGCAGAAGCCGCAGCATGGCCTCATTGCTGTCGGCGTTGATTTCCTCGATGCCCTGCACGGCGGCCAGCTTCCAGCCTTGCGGGGTGGTCAGCACGCAGGCGCGCACGTTCATGCCGCCGAGGCTGGTTTCGAGGATGCCCGATTCCGTGCGCATAATGGCCTCATAGCCGGGGTCAGACAAATCCTTGCCCGCAAACTTGCCCACGTTGGCCGGGGCGGAGGGATCGCACAGCAGGCGGCCTGTGCTTTCCAGGACGAGAAAATGCCCGGTCTTGCCGTAGTCCAGGCGGGCCAGCATGGCGGAAAAGCTCTTGAGGGAAATGTCGATGCCCACGATGCCCGCCACCGTGTTGTCGGGATTGCGTATCTTGTGCGTGACCGCAAAGACGATATCCCCGGTCAGCGACACATAGGCGTCGGACAGCAGCCCGTCTTCGGCGGAATTGTTCGTACTGATGAACCACGGGCGCTTGCTGGCATTGAAGCCGGCGGGCACCTTCATGTCGAAGGTGCCGCTGGCATAGGCGCCATTGGGATAGCCGATATAAATTTCAAGGTAATCAAGATTCTTGCCGCTCATGTTCCGCAGCGGCGCAAGCGCCTGCCGCGCTTCGGGGCGAAGCATGCTCGCGTAGTCGCTGCTCTCCGTGGTGTCGGAAAAATTGGGAATGATGTCGGCCAGGCCGGCCAGCCCCTCGGTTGTGGCCAGAATGGCGGCATTGGTGCGGGCCGTCTTGATAAAGCTGTCAAGATAGTCGTTGAGCAGCGCCAGCTGCCGCCGGGACGTCTGGGCAAATTTTTCGTTGGCGTCGTCACGCATCTGCAGGGTGGAGAATATGGTGCCGCCGATGGCCGTGAGAAAAATCGTCAGCAAAAAACCAAGGATAATGCGTAGCCTGATGCTCATTCGTCCTCCTGCGGGCGCCTGTACGGTCAAAAAGTTGAAAAGTACCATATTCCTTTACGGCATAATCCTCCTTTCCTATAGGGCAAGCGGGAGGGGGAATGTCTGACGGCAAGCCGGAACGGGCTACGCATCGGCCCGCTCGTCCTCCCGGCGCAGCCGGCCATAATCGATCTTGCCGGAACCGAGCAGGGGCAGTTCCGGCAGATGACAGATCCGGCGCAGCAGGCAGAGGCCGGAGAAGCCTTCGTCGCGCAGGGCGGCATTGGCCTGCTCGAGACTCAGGGGCAGGCTGGTGAAGAGGGTCAGCTGCGGGCGCGTTGTGCCGTCGCCGGGAGTGGTGAGGGCATCCACCGCAAGGGCGGGGCCTTCCGCCGTCTGATCGGCGGCGAAACGGCGCAACAGGGCGGCTTCGATCTGGGGCAGGGAGATCATTTCGCCGCCCAGCTTGACGAAGCGTTCCTGCCGTCCGGCAAAGGTCATGTGTCCTGTGGCGTCGGCCCGGACAAGATCGCCGGTCACATACCAGCGCCGCCCGTCCAGGAAAAGGAAGGGCGAGGGCGGCGTTTCCCCTTCCGGGGTCAGATAGCCGTCAAAGACATTGGGGCCGCTCACCAGCAGGAGGCCGCATTCCCCGGCGGGCAGGGTCAGTTCGGGGGCGTGCGGGGAGACGATGCGGGTCTGTACGGAGGGCAGGGCGCGGCCGATGGTGCCGGGGCGCGCATCCCGGGGCAGATTGACGCTGACCACGGGCGCGCATTCCGTCACGCCGTAGCCCTCGCAGAGCAGGCCGCCGTCGGTCTGCCGGGCGAATTCGTCGTACAGGCGTCGGGGGCAGGCTTCCGCGCCGACAAAGCCCAGACGCAGGCTGGCGAGATCGCCCGGTCGGGCCTGCCGCAGGATGCCGTCCAGAAAGGTGGGCGGCGTGACCAGCAGGCTCGGGCGGCGACGGCGGCAGAGGGCGGCCAGCCGTGCGCCTTCGGTGGGATTGGCGTGGTAGACGACAGGCAGGCCGAAGCAGAGCGGCAGGGCGATGTTGCCGGTGAGGCCCAGGGAATGAAAGGGCGGCAGCATGGCCAGCATGGCGTCATGGCTGTCCAGCTCCAGAACGGCGGCCACATCCCGGCAGTTGGCAAGGATGTTCTCATGGCGCAGGGGCACGGCCTTGGGCGCGGCCGAGGAACCCGAGGTGAAGAGGATGGCGGCCGTGGGCGACAGCCTTTCCGGCAGGGCGCAGGCCGCAAAGCCCAGCAGGGACAGCGCGGCGCGGCAGAAACCGCTCAGTCTGGCCCGCAGCGGCAGTTCGGCGACGTCTTCCAGCAGGAGCCAGTCCGCCCCGGCCCCGGCCAGGGCTTCGCGCAGACGTTCCTCGCCCAGGCGGCAAAGCAGGGCACGAGCGCTGATCACATGGCGGACGCCGGTCAGTTCCAGTCCGTGTCGCAGGTTGTGCGCGCCGGTCGTCCAGTTGCCCATGACGGGGGTGTTGCCCGAGAGGAGGACGGCCAGCCAGCTGAGCGCCGCGGCGCTCGAGGCCGGGAGCAGAATGCCGATGTGCTGCCCCGTGCCGGCGCGCCGGCGCAGGAAGTGGGAGAGGAGTACGGCCCGCAGCCAGAAGCCGCCTGCCGTGAGGATGCGTTCGCCGTCAGCCAGCAGGGGCCGGAAGGGCGCGCGGCGCAGCTGGCGCAGAATGATGCCGGGCAAATGCGGCCCATCGGGCAGGCGGAGCGGACGGGCCGGCCGGGTGCGCCGGGCTGCCAGCCAGTCCCTCTCGCCGGTCTCGGGCAGGGGGGCCGGCTCCAGAAGGCCTGAGGCGGCCAGCAGGCAGTCGCGGACGGTCTGCAGGCTGTCGAGGGCGGGTTGCGGGTGACCGAAGACGTTTTCCAGCTGGAGGGCCAGTTCCACCAACGCGAGGCTGTCCAGTCCGAGGTCGCTGTCCAGCCGTTGCTCAGGCAGCAGGCTTTCCGGCGCGGGATGCAGGGGCGAGGCCTCGGCCAGCAGGGCATGCACGACCTTGCGCCGTGCCGCGTCCGACGGCATGTCTCCGCCGGGGGCGGGCAGGACGCCGGCCGCGGCAAGGGGCAGATCCGCACGGGCGGGCTGCCGGCGGGAAAGGGGCGTCCGGCGCAGGATATCGCCATCTTCGGCATAGATCGCCTCCAGGCGGGCATTGAGGGCGGCCACGCCCGCCTCCACAGGCGGCAGATCCGTGGGGCGCACAAAATCGAGACGGACTTCCCGGCGCGGCAGGAAGACGAACCCGTGACGCAGCAGGGCCAGGAAGCCCCGGCGCAGGGCGCGCCCCAGATCGGCCGAGCCGTCGGCCCGGCTGAAGGAGGAACCCCAGAGGCCCTGCAGGCGCACGATGACGGGCTGACAATCGGGAACGGCCCGCAAAAGGCGATGCACGCCGCTGTTGCCGCCCAGACGGGTGCGCCCGTCGCGGCTTAGGCTGCCGGCCGGAAAGAGCAGGATGTTTTCCCCCCGCCGCAGGGCCGTGGCGCAGGCGTCAAGGGCGGTTTCCACCTCCTTGCGGGCAGCGCTGCCGTCGCGGCGCAGATCGGGCAGGGGAATGGCGCGCAGCAGGGCGGTCAGCGGCCGCAGCCAAAAGCGGTCAATCTGATGCCGGTCAGCCAGCGGACGCGGGGCCAGCGGGGCCAGCCAGGCGCAGAGAATGGCCGGATCCATGAAGGACGGGTGATTGGGCAGGAGCAGAATGCCCCGGCCTCGGGCGCGGGCTTCGTCAACGGCTGCCCGCAGTTCGTCCTGTCCCGTCAGGCGCACCCGGTAGCGCAGGGAAAGCAGGGTACGCGCCATGCCTGCCAAAAGCCGGCGGGGCAGGGACGCGAGCCGGCCCGGAAGCGGGGCCGGGGGACTGGCGGGTGCAACGGCGTCCGTTGCGGGCAGCCGGGCCGCATGGCCGGCAAAGAAGCGACTCAGAACAAGGGTCAGGCCGCCGAGCAGGGCATGTCCGATCTCGGGCGGCAGCAGGGACAGCGGGGCATCGACGGCTCCGGCCAGCAGCATGGCCGAAAAGGAGAAGAAATTGCTTGTGCCGAGGATGCGCCCCTTTTCGTCCGGGGCGGGGAGCAGCTGGAGATGGCTGGACACGGGAATGATGTAGAGGCTGCCGCAGATGCCCGCCACGGCATAGCAGATCAGGAGAAACGGCAGGTGCGCGGCGGCGGGCAGCAGGGGCGCGCAGGCCGCCAGCATGAGCAGCAGGCCCATGCCTGTGGCGGCGCGGGGCACGCCCTGCCGCCAGTCCTGATGCCGCTGGCGGGCGGCCAGCAGCGCGCCGAGGCAGATGCCCAGCATGAGGCCGCCGGGCAAAAGGCTGGTCACGGTCTTGGTCATGCCCAGCCGCGTCAGGCCGTAGGCATTGATCCGCAACAGGATCAGCACGGACAGGCCATAGAAATAGGCGTCCGCGCAGAGGCAGGCAAAAAGCGTCCGCCGCTGGCGCAGCCGGCGCAGCTCGCAGGCCGAGCGCCAGGCCCCGGTCAGGGGGAAGGGCGGCAGATCCTCGGGGCGCGCCGCAGCGGGCCGCCGGGGAATGAGGGCCACGGCGGCGAGGCCCAGCGCGGCCACGGCCACCACGGTCACGGCGACCAGCCAGCGGCCGAAGGGAATGGCGGTGTCGAGCCATTGGCGTTCCAGCGCGGCCCCGGCCAGCACCATGCCCAGCAGGATGGAGGCCGTGGTGAAAAGCCTGAGCAGGGCATTGGCGCGCGGCACGCGATCCGGCGGGAAGATTTCGGGCAGGGAGCCGTTGAGGGCCGGGCTGAACAGGGTGGCGCTGACGCCCATGCAGAAGAGCATGGTCAGCAGGCCGAACCAGTTGAGGGTCAGGAGACCCCAGGCCCCGGCCAGCATGGCGAGCAGTTCCAGCAGCTTGGCCGCCAGCACCATGTCGCGCTTGGGAAAGCGGTCGGCCAGCCAGCCGCTCCAGGCGGAAAAGAGCACAAAGGGCAGGGAAAAGAGGACGGTGCCCCAGGACTGGAGACCGGCGCTGCCCATGCTCACGGCCAGCAGGAGGACGGCCTGCTTGAAGAAATTGTCGTTGAAGGTGCCGAGGGTGTAGCAAAGGCCGAGGGAAAGGGCCGGTCGGGCAAAGGAAGGGGGCATGGCGCTCTCCGTGCGGTTGGGGTGGACAACATCGCGCCGTCTTTCGCCGGAGCCGCCTCCTGCCGGACGGGACTCAGCCGTTCCGCTGTGCCCCTTCTTCCGCCGCCAGCTCGGATAGGGCGTACTCGCGAACCCTGTCCAGCATGTCGATGGTAAAGGGCAGATCGCGCCGGTACGAGACTTCCTTGCCCTGTCGCTTCGGGATGAGCAGGCCGGCCCGCACGAGTACGTTCACATGGTGGCTGACCGCCGTTCGGCTCAGGCCGATGACGGCCACCAGCGTGCTCAGGCTGATCTGCTCCCCGGGTTCGAACAGCAGAAGGATCTTCTGGCGTGTGGCGTCCCCCAAGGCGGAAAAGACATGCGCCACGCGCTCCCAGTCATCGGGCAGGGCAACAAGGTATTGGTCGTTCATGCGCCCTGTGTAGACGGCTTGCGAACGCGCTGTCAAGGAAAGCCTAGCCGTTTTGGCCGGCGTTGTAAACTAAAAAAATAGTTTTCTAGTTTTTTTAGTTTGCAGAGCGTGCAAGGGCCGCGCAGCCGGCTGCAAGGCTGGACTTTGTTCGGAAAACAGGGTAAACGGACTGGATACATTATCGGGGGAAGCCCCGTCTGGAGGAAAAACATGGCTCACAAGAAGATCGAGCGCAAGAAAGAACTGGATCGCCGCCGTCACCGCCGCGCCCAGCGCCTGAAGCAGCGCGTGCGCGAAGCCAAGGCTGCCGCCAAGAACTAGTGTGGGAGGCCGCCCGGGGCGGCCTGCGAATCTGTCCGCACGCGGAGGCGGTTCCGGCGGGACGGCCTTCGCGCTGAACGCAACCTTTTTCCACGGCCGACGGCCCTTGCGGGTCGTGGGGCCGTTATTGGCGTCTGTTATGCCCATTTACGAATATCGCTGTCCCCAATGCGGGCATGTGTTCGAAGAGATGGTCTCCCTTTCGCAGGCTCACGGCGAAGAGGCCTGTCCGCGTTGCGGCACGGCCTCGCCGCGCATGATTTCCCATACGTCGTTCGTGCTCAAGGGCGGCGGCTGGTACGTCAGCGACTACGGCTATCGCAAGGGAATCAAGGAGGAGGGCGCTTCGTCCTCCCCGACCGGCAGTCCCGCCGCCGGCGGGGACGGCGCTGCCGCCGCCGCGACGCCCGCTTCCGGGGCTGCCGCCCCTGCCGCCGCCCCGGCGGCAAGTCCGCAACCGACACCGTCCGCATAGGAATCGCCGATGATTGATCGTTATACCCGCCCGGAAATGGGCCGCATCTGGACGCTGGAAAACCGTTATCGGGCCTGGCTGGCCGTGGAGCTTGCCGTCTGCGACGCCTGGGCCGCAATGGGCCGCATCCCCGCCGAGGCCGTGGAGGTCATCCGGCGCAAGGCCGACATTGACGTGGATCGCATTCTGGAGATCGAGCAGACCACCCGCCACGACGTCATTGCCTTTCTGACCTCGCTGGAGGAGAAAATCGGGCCGGAAGCCCGCTATATTCATCTGGGCTGCACCTCCTCGGATATTGTGGACACGGCCAATGGCTACCTCTTCCAGCAGGCGGGCCGCATCATTCTGGACGACATGGAAAAATTGCTGGCCGCGCTGCGGCGGCTGGCCGAGCGGTTCAGGGGCGTGCTCTGCATGGGCCGCACCCACGGCATCCATGCCGAGCCGACGAGTTTCGGCCTCAAGATGGTGGGCTTTTACGCCGAATTTGCGCGCCATCTGGAACGGGTGCGCGCCGGTCTGGAAAGCGTGCGCGTGGGCAAGCTCTCCGGCGCGGTGGGCACCTATGCCTTCCTGTCGCCGGAACTGGAGGCCCGCGCCCTCGGGCAGCTGGGGCTGGAGGTGGATCCCCATTCCACCCAGATCGTGCAGCGTGACCGCTATGCCCATTTCTTCACCTCGCTGGCCATTCTGGCCGGGGGGGTGGATCGGCTCTGCGTGGAATTGCGGCATTTGCAGCGCACCGAAGTGCTGGAAGTGGAGGAGGGCTTCGGCAAGGGCCAGAAAGGTTCCTCGGCCATGCCCCACAAGAAGAATCCCATTTCCGCGGAAAATCTGTGCGGCCTGGCCCGCCTGCTGCGCGGCAACGCCTTGGCCTCGCTGGAAAATCAGGCTCTCTGGCACGAGCGCGACATCAGCCACTCCTCGGTGGAGCGCGTGATCATGCCCGATTCCACCATTCTGGCCGACTACATCCTCAACCGGCTGATTCGTCTGCTGGATGGACTGGTGGTCAAGCCGGAACGCATGAAGGAAAACATGGATCGCTCCTTCGGCCTCTATTTCTCGCAGCGCGTGCTCACGGCCCTCATCGCCACGGGCATGCCGCGCCAGCAGGCGTATGAGGCCGTACAGCGGCTGGCCATGCAAAGTTGGGAAAGCCGTCGGCCCTTCCCCGAACTGGTGCGCGAGGATGCCGCCATGCGGGAACGGCTCGGCGCGCAGCTGGACGACACGTCGGTCGCCGGCCTGTTCAATCCTGCCTATTACCTGCAGCACGAGGGCGAGATCTACGCCCGCGTGCTGGGGGCCGAGGGGTAGCCATGAGCGACGACATCCTGCAGCTCAAACGTCAGCTGGCCCGCCTGTTGGTGGCAAAATCCTACCGTGAGGGGGATTTCGTTCTCGCCTCCGGGCGGCGCAGCGACTACTATTTTGATTGCCGCGTCACGGCCCTGCATGCCGAGGGTTCGTGGCTCATCGGTTCGCTGTTCAATCGCCTGCTGGCCGATCTTCCCATCGTGGGCGTGGGCGGCATGACTATGGGCGCCGACCCGCTGGTCTCCGCCACCACGGTCATTTCCCACACCCTGGGCCGCCCGCTGCACGGCATGCTCGTGCGCAAGGAGGCCAAGGGCCACGGTACCGCGCAGTTTGTCGAGGGCCTCGGCAATTTTGCGCCCGGGGACAAGGTGGCCATGCTGGAAGATGTGGTGACCACGGGCGGTTCGCTGCTCAAGGCCTGCGATCGGGTGCGGGATGCGGGCATGGACATTGTGGCCGTCTGTGCCATTCTGGATCGTGAGGAGGGGGGACGTGAAAAACTCCGGGACGCGGGCTATGAGCTGCGGGCGTTGTTCACGCGCAGGGAACTGGTGGATCTCGCCCGCTAGGGCGGGCGATTCCGATGTGCCGCGTTGCCGCGGGCGCAGGGGCAAGCTGCGCGCATGGCTGGCCGCAGGCTGTCTTGGCCTGTGCCTCGCCGTTCCTGTCCGGGCGGAAAACTGGCAGGCGCCTCTTTTTGACGAAGGCCTGCCTTCGCATCTGGTGGCCGTGGACAAGCACCGGCAGTCCTTTCTTTTTTTCGAGCGCAAAAGCCCGTTGCGGCTCAAGTACATCTTTCCCTGCACCACGGGGCAGGTGCCCGGCGACAAGCAGGTCATCAATGACAAGCGAACGCCCGAAGGCGTCTATTTTGTGGAATACAAGATTGCCAGCGGGCTGGATTTTGCCGAATACGGCGGCGTGGCCTACACCCTGAACTACCCCAATCCGGTGGACAGGCTGCGCGGCAAGACCGGTCACGGCATCTGGATTCACAGCAAGGGCTTCGGCATCTATCCGCGCGACACGCGCGGCTGCGTGGCCATCGGCCTTGAGGATATCGACACCGTGGGGCCGAGCCTCGTGCCGGGCACGGCCGTGGTGCTGGCCCATGCCGTGGACGAGACCGCCGTGCCCCAGCCCGATGACGGCACGGCCCGCCTGCTGCGGCATCGCATGCAGCAATGGAGCGACGCCTGGGCCGCACGATCCGAAAAGCTCTTCGACTTCTACGATCCGGCTGCCTACAGCAAGGCCACCGAGGACTTCAGCCGCTTTCGCCAGAACAAGCAGCGTCTGTTCAGGATGCTGTCCTTCATCAAGATCATCAATCGGGACATTCATGTTCTGCAGGGCCCGGGCTACTGGGTGACCTGGTCGGAACAGTTCTATACGGCCTCCAACCTTTCCACCGAGGGCGTGCGCCGTCTTTACTGGCAGCGCGACGCCAAGGGGGAATTCCGCATTGTGGGCATGGAGTGGACGCCCCGGGACATGGGCATGCTGGCCGAATTCAAGCAGGGCAAACTGGTGGCCCAGGCCCTGCCGGTACTGGGCGACGGCGGCGAGGGCCCGGTGCGCCCCGCGCTGGATATGCCGGAATCCGACGAAAAGGCCGCCTCTGCTGCGGCCAAGGACGCCGCCGCGCAAGGCGAGTTGCTGGCTGCCGACGCGCTGGTGCCGCGCAATCGCCCCACCCAGATCACCGGCGAAATCAACTGGGACAGTGCGGCCACCCTTGATTCCCTGCGTCCCGACGAGCGCGATCCGGCACTCATGGGACAGGAGACCCCCGGGGCTGAGGCCGCGCCGTCCGCCGCAAGCGCTTCGCCGTCCGCGCCGGAAGCGGACGCCCCCGCCGCGGCGGAAGCTGTTGCGACGCCGCCGGCCACGGAGCAGCCGACACAGGCAGCGGCATCGCCCGAGCCTGATGTGGACGCGGCGCCGCCGGCTCTGGAGCTGAACCCCGCTCTGCGCGAGGAACTCGCCAGACGGACGGCGGACTGGCTGGCGGCCCTGACCAATCGGGACATGACGGCGGCCGCCCTGGAAGACGCCTTTTATGATGCGGCCCGCTTCAACAAGGTGCGCGGGCTGCCGCGCGGGCTGAGCCTTGGCCAGGAACGCCGCGAACGGCAGCGCCTCCTGCGGTCGCCGTGGCTGCGCGCGTACAGCGGGCCGCAGGAATGGACGGTCGATGGGCAGAGCGCGATCTGCCGCATGCCGGTGCTCATGGTCGGACAGGGCGGGCAGCAGGAAGGGCTGCGCGAACTCTGGTGGCAGCGCGAGGCGGGCAAGGACTTCCGGCTGGTGGCCAGCCGCTGGACGCCGGGCGTGCACGGCCTGGCCGCCGTCTATCTGGAAGAGGTCAGCAGCGAGGCCGGCGCCATGATCGAACGTTGGCGCACGGCTTGGGAGCACGCCGATCTGGATGCCTACATGGCCTTCTACACGGACGATGCCCTGCAGCAGGGCCGCCGGGGGGCGCGCAATCTGCGCCAGCAGAAGCAGAACCTCTGGCAGCGCGTGCGCCCGACCCTCGTCCAATTGAGCAATGTGCGCATTTCCCCTGACAGGAAGGGCCTGCGGGTCGATATGGTGCAGGTCTATGCGGACAGCAAGGGCATGAGCGACCGGGGCACCAAGACCCTGCTGCTGGAATATGACGGGGCAGACTGGCGCATTGCCCGTGAAGACTGGGTGGCCGAGCCGCCCGCACGCTGAATATGAGCAACGACACGCGACTGAGCCTTATCCTGATGAGCGACGACGGGGCGCGGCGTACCTTTCGGGTGCGTCGTGCCCGTTTTTATGGCCTGATCATCTGCCTGCTCTGCTTTCCCCTGCTGGCGGCGTTTCTGGGCTGGCGGGCCGTGCAGCTCTGGCGGGAGAACGCTGCCCTGAACGCCGAACAGGCCCGGCTGGAACGCGAACTGCTGGCGGCGGAAGCCACGGCCGAGCGCCTCGAGAACCTCGAGGTGCTCCTCAGGGAAGACGGCATGGAGGGCCGTCGCCTGCTGGCCTTGCGTCTGGCGGGGCGGGAGGAGAGCGGCGGTTCCGCCGGCGACGTAAACGCCCAGGATGACGAGAAGGAAAGGGAGCAGGCCCTCAAGCAGCCCAATGAAGGCCCGGGTCATGCCGAATTCCCTGCCGTTGCCACGGATATGGTCAAGGTGCTCAATGTGCGCGCCCGCGCCCTGGGCAACGGGCGCTTGCGCATCTCCCTCGATCTGCGCAATACCGAACGCCAGAAAGTGGTTTCCGGCGAGGTGCGAGCAACGCTGATCACCGCCGACGGCCAGCAGCACGAGGTTCAGTTCGAGCCAGAGGATGTGGGCGATTTCCGGATCAGCCGCTTCAAGCGCGCGGTCATGCTGTCCCATCTGCCGCGTTCCGTGGGCAGGCTGGAAAACAGTCAGGTCATCATCGAAGTGCTGAAGTCTGACGGTCAGCTGTTGTTTCGCAACATCTTTGCCGTTGAACGCTAGGGCGCCGCTGCGGCCTGAGGGGCCGCGCCCGCGCAACCCTTGTCGGCAGGAGAAATCCTGCCGTTTTTTTTGGGGGGGGCTGCCGGCAGATGCCGGCCGCAAGGGGGCTGACGCTCACACGCGCCTGCGTGCCGGGACGGACAGGCTGAACTCATCTCATTTGAGGATGAAAAGGATACATGCCTGCCGTGGGCAGAAGCAACAGGCAGTTCTCTTTGTTGCGGCGAGAAACAAAATGACAATAGATGATGCATAAATGCAAAGATGGGTGTATTGTGCAAAAAATACATTATGAATGTTATGATTTTGCAAAAAAAACTTCGATTCATATCTTGTGCAAATATCATGGATTGGAGTTTGTTCAAAATTTCTCTTTTTCAAGAGTGTAAAATGGTAACTGTTTGGTTGTTCAATCATATATTTTATCTGCTAAAATATTCACATGTAGCTGGCATGGCAGAAAATTTTTGCCCTATTAGGATATTTTCTTTGCAACCTGCAGAGAAATTTGCTACGAATGAAGTGCGAAATGTCGTGCTCGGCTGGTAACGGCATTCGTGTGGTCAGAGGCCGGGGCCTGAGCCCCACCCCTTGGGCGACCGCAAGGTCGAAACCGCTGCAATGAGGAGGCGGCTGTGGAATACTTTGTTGATCTGTTGAAAACCGTGAACGGCGTGGTCTGGGGACCGGTCATGCTGGTGCTTCTGGTGGGCACGGGCCTGTATCTCAACTTCGGCCTCAAGTTCTACTCCTTCCGCAACTGGATCCGCGCCTACAAATGTCTGTGGGAAGGGCGCGATCACAAATCCGAACATGGCGAAATCTCGCCCTGGAACGCCCTGATGACCGCCATTGCCGCGGACATCGGCACCGGCAACATCGTGGGCGTGGCCACGGCCATTGCCATCGGCGGCCCCGGCGCTCTCTTCTGGATGTGGGTCACGGCTCTCGTGGGCATGATGACCAAATTTTCCGAAGTGCTGCTCTCTGTGCACTTCCGTGAAAAGACGCCCGCCGGCAACTGGGTGGGCGGCGCCATGTACTTCATCAAGAACGGTCTGGGCAAGAACTGGACCTGGCTTGCCATCTGTTTCGCCGTCTTCGGCACCTGCGCCTGCCTCGGCACCGGCGCCATGGTGCAGGCCAATGCCGTGTGCGGCAACCTCGTGAGCACCTTCGGCCTCAACAAGTATATTGTGGCTGTCGTCCTCGTGGCCCTCTGCGTGCTGGTGCTGCTGGGCGGCGTCAAGCGCGTGGGCGCGGTGGCCGGTCGGCTTGTGCCCTTCATGGCCGGTCTGTACATCCTCTTGTGCCTGATCATCATCGGCATGAACATCGAACGCGTGCCCGCCGTCTTCGCCTGGGTGGTGGTGGACGCCTTCACGCCTACCGCCGCTCAGGGCGGCTTTGTGGGCGCCTCCATCATGCTGGCCATCCGGATGGGCATGGCCCGCGGCATCTTCTCCAACGAAGCCGGTCTCGGCACGGCCCCCATGGCCCACGCCGCCTCCACGGCGGAAAGCCCGCTGGTGCAGGCCTCCATCGGCATGCTGGACGTGTTCATTGACACCATCATCGTCTGCTCCATGACCGGCTTCGTGATTCTGGTCGGCGTGGTGCCGGATGTGATTCCCGCCGGCGTGGCCGCCAATGTGGCTCCTGGCGATCCCCTGTGGAGCAGCGGCCTCAACGGCGGCGCGCTGACCGCCGTGGCCTTCGGTTCCGCCCTGTCCACGCTCGGCGAATACGGCGTGAGCATCTCGCTGGCCCTCTTTGCCTTCACCACCACCCTCGGCTGGTGCGTGTACGGCGAACGCTGCGTCATCTTCCTCTTCGGCGACAAGGCCCAGCTCGCCTTCCGCATCGTGTACTGCGCGGCCGTGGGCGTGGGCGCCGTCATCGCCCTTGACATGGTGTGGCTCATCGCCGACACCTGCAATGCCCTCATGGCCTTCCCCAACCTCTTCGGCATCCTCTTCCTGAGCCCGGTGCTCTTCCAGATTGTCCGGGAAGAAGTGAAGAAGGATCCGCGCTTCGTCTGCTAGTTCCCGGCGAGGCATCACGATGGACAAAGGGAGCCGCCCTCGGGCGGCTCCCTTTCATTTGACCGCGTTTCCAGCGTGCTGCCCGGCTTGAGAAGCGCATGGCCTGCCTGTCCCTGCCTTGACGGCTGCATAAGATTCATTTGGGCTTGATAATGGCGCTACTATTTTCTTTTTTACGATATACGTGAGAGAGGGGAGACCCCACAGGAGGACTGGTGAACCGAATCGGCAAGCCGGGATTGGTGTCCGTGGCCCGCATGCTGGCGCTCTCCGGTCAGGCGGCAGCGCAGGGCAAGGTCGGGCCGCGCAAGGTCGGGCCGCGCAGCACAGCTCCGTGCGGCCAGCGCCCAACGGGGCTGGAGATCCCGAAAGGTATGGAGAACTGGCCCGTCGTTTGGCTCGGCCCTGACCGGAAACCCTACGGCAAGGACGCGAATTTCGTGAAGAGATGCCGCGGTCGTCAGGCCCCGGCGGCGGAGGACAGGGACTAGTGTTTCACGCATGGCGCAGCCATGCGCTGAAACGCCTGCCGACGTACCGTCCGCGGGACGCCGTCAGGCGGCCCGGTCTATGTGGAGCGTGCTGCCGTTGAAAAGGCGATACGCGAGGCGGCGGGCACAGCGCCGCCAGGCCAAAAAACAAGCGGGAGGATCGCGTTTTCCACGTGAAACGACGGACTGCAGGGATGGGGAAGCAAGGCCTTCCCACCGCAAAATGCGACACAATCCCGCCTGCCGCCCCTGCCGACGGACGAACCGCGGGGCCTCAGGGCGAGCTTTTCGCAATGTGAAAAAAAGAGCTGCCAAACGGGGGGGTTGGGCGCTTCACAAATGCTGCTGCATTTGCTATGGTTGACGAAATGTACCCGCTTGGGCGGGCCGTTTTGCCGCACAGGCGTGCGCATTCATGACAAGGAGGGGCAAGGCATTGCAAAAACGCTATCTTCCTGTGACCGTTCTGGTTCTTGTTCTGGCCGTTCTCGGCGTGGGGGGGTATGTCGTGCCCCTGATCATGCCGCAGGCGGCCCAGTCGCCGCAGCGGGTGCTTCTGCCCAATGCCGGCGGCGCTGTGGTCTTTGATCACAATGCGCACGCCGCCCTGTCGGACATGGCCTGCAGCACCTGTCACCATGACAGCCTGACGGCCTCTCCCCCGCCGGACAAGGTTCGTGCCTGTGGGCAATGCCACGGACAGACGTTTGACGCGGCCTTCATCAAGGAACACGTCACGCGCTATGACAAGGATGCCTGCGTCACCTGTCATCATTACGAACTCGCCAGGAAGGACTGGGGGCACAAGCGCCATGCCGAGGAATTCGGCGTGGACTGCCGTGACTGCCACCACAAGGATACGGGCCTCGAGCCCGAACCGCAGAATTGCGCCGACTGCCACGAAGCCGGGGCCGCCCCCACGCACAAGCCCGCCGAGGCCGGCACGCCGCCCAATCTGGCCGATGCGGTGCATGCCCGCTGCGCCGCCTGCCATGAGGATCTCTTTGCCCAAAAGGTCAACGGCTGCGCCTCCTGCCATGACGTGAAGCCCATGCGCGAGCAGCCCGCCGAGGTGCGGAGCAAGGTTTCCCCGCTGTATGCCGACTGCGTGGTCTGCCACGAGGTCGGCGGCGACAAGCTCCTGCTGGGCCGCATGGATGCCTTCCACAAGCAATGCATGGGCTGCCATGAACGCGAGGGCAAGGGCCCGTATCAGAAGGCGCAGTGCGCCCAGTGTCATACCTCGAAGTGAGGCGAGCATGAAAGAACTCTTCCAGATGCTGCCGGACCCGCGTTTTCATCTGGTGTACGGCATTACCCAGCGTTTCAGCGAGGGGCCGAGCCCCCGGCATGTGCGCCTCAATCGCGAAGGCTTCACCATACTGGAGGGCATCGCCAAGAAATCGCTGGTTTATCCGTACCAGAAGCTGGGCGTGCATCCCTCCCCGACCAAGGGCGACGTGTTTTCGCCCATTTTCGGGCGCGTGACCGAGATCAACGAGCGATCCATCTTTGTGGAGGCCGTGGAGCCGGACGAGGAACTGCGCGCCGCCGCCGCGCAGGTGGAGAAGGTCGATCTGCTCGCCCTGCCGGAACGGGGCCGCGAGCTGGCGCCCATACTCAAGGGCCTCGGCCTGAACACCGGTTCCCTCGGGCAGGACTGCGAGACGCTGATCATCAACGGCCTGAACCCCGATCCGGGCGTGACCTGGGCCGAACCCATGCTGCTGGCCCATCAGCGCAATCTGCATAACGGGCTGGAAATGCTGCGCCGTCTTTCCCCGGCCAAACGCATCCTGCTGGCGGTGCCCAAGGAAGTCCGCATCCAGCACCACGATGTGGAAATCGTGCATGTGCCCTCCCAGTATCCGGCCAGCGTCAACGCGCTGGTGATCAAGGCCGTGACCGGCAGGGAAAAGCCCGAGGGCGTGGGCATCGTGGGCCTGCACAATGTCTGGAGTCTGGGCCGGGTGGCCGTGACCGGCCTGCCGCTGACGGAAACCGTGATCACCATCGGCAGCTACACCCATTCCGGCAATTACATCGTCAAGGAAGGCAGCATGCTCGGCGAGCTGCTGGCCTTTGCCAACATCGAACTCAAGGACGGGGATACGCTTGTGCGCGGCGGCCCGCTGCGCGGCGAAAGTCTGGAAAAGCTCTCCCGCAGCGTGACCAAGGGCGCCACCGGCGTCTTTGTGGTGGAGGCGGGCAGCGTGCCGGTCATGGAGGGCCACAGCCCCTGCATCAACTGCGGAGCCTGCGTGCTGGTCTGTCCGGCCCGCCTGAGTCCCAACCTGCTGAGCCGCTATGCGGAATTTGCCCTGCATGAACGCGCGCGCAAGGAATATGTGGAACAGTGTCTGGAGTGCGGCCTGTGCGGCTATGTCTGCATTGCCCGCCGTCCGGTGCTGCAATATATCCGCCTTGCCAAGCACAAGCTGGCCGAGGCCGACGCCATCCGCCGTCTGGAAGAACTGAAACCTGTCGGACAGGATGGGGCGGTCGCGTCCGACGCCGCCAAAGGAGACAACTGATGTCCACCGCGTCTTCTTCCGTGCTACTGGCCATGAGCGCGCCGCCGTACTGGCATTGCGGGCGCAGCATCCGTCGCCAGAGCCTCTATACGCTGGCGGCGCTTCTGCCCGCCGTCTGCCTTGCCGTCTGGAACTGGGGCCTGCCCGCTGTGCGCGTCATGGCCCTGAGCATCGCCGTCTGTGTGGCGGTGGAGGCCCTCTGTCAGAAATGCATGGGCCGCGAACTGGCCATCGACGATCTGACGGCGGTCTGTTCCGGCCTGCTGCTGGCCTTTCTTCTGCCCGCCGATGCCCCGTGGTGGATCGTGACCATCGGGGCGGTGGTGTCCATCACCCTGGGCAAGATGGCCTTCGGCGGGCTGGGCGCCAATCCGGTCAATACCGTGCTGGTGGGCTGGGCGGTGCTCTTTGTGTCCTTTCCCCTGCATATGGACGCCAATGCGGCGTCCCTGTCCACGACCTTTGTGGATCCGCTGGTGAAGCTCAAATATTTCGGCGCCGCCGAGGCGGCGAACATTCCCCTGCTGGATCTGGTGCTCGGGCGTCAGATCAACGGGCTGGGGGCCGGGCAGGTGGGCGCCCTGTTTGTCGGCGGTTCCCTGCTCTGCATGCGCGGCATCCTGCGCTGGCACACGGCCTTGGGCTTCTTTCTCGGCGTGGCGGGCATTGCGGCCATTTTTCACGCGTCGGATCCCGCATTGCATGCCTCGCCCTTCTACCATCTTTGCACGGGGTCGGTCATGCTGGGCGGTTTCTTTCTCATTACCGACCCCGCCAACGCCCCCTCGCGCCCGCTGCCCATGTTCCTTTACGGTCTCATCGGCGGGGGGCTGGTCATGGCCATTCGCAAATACGGCGTCTACACGGACGGCACGCCCTTTGCCATTTTGCTGGTCAACATGCTGACCCCGCTTCTGGACATGATCCGTCCCAAACCTTTCGGAGTGCGCTAGCATGGGCGATATCCTGCGTATGATCGTTGTGCTGTCGGCCCTTTGCGGCCTGAGCGGCTTTGCGCTTTCCTACCTCAAGATGGTCACGGCTCCCGGCATCGAGGAACAGGTGCTCACCTACGTGCAAGGCCCGGCCATCCACAGGGTTTTCAGCAATCTGGACAACAATCCCATTGCCGACCGCAAGTCCTTCAGCCTGCCCGACGGCAGGGAAGTGCGCGTCTTCCCGGCCCGCCGCAACGGCATGCTGGTGGGCGTGGCCATCGAGGACAAGGGCAAGGGCTACGGCGGCGATGTGGGCGTCATGGTCGGCTTCAATGTGGACGACGATACCCTGGCAGGCATCGGCGCCACCGAACTCAAGGAAACGCCGGGTCTCGGCATGCGCATTGCCGAACCGGCCTTTGCCGGGCAGTTCGCGGGCAAGAGCCTGCCGGTGGCCCTCAAGGCGCAGGGCGGCAGCATCGACGCGGTGTCCGGGGCCACCATTTCCTCCACCGGAGCGGTCACGGCGGTCAACAACGCCGCCGCGTCCTACACGTCCCTCAAGGCCGAGATTCTCAAGGCCTGGGGCAAATAAGGAGTCGCCATGAGCATAATGCACGAGTTTACCAAGGGACTCTGGCAGGACTTGCCGCCGTTCCGTCTGGTGCTGGGGCTGTGCCCCACCCTGGCCGTGACCAATTCGGCCAATAACGGACTGGGCATGGGGGCGGCGGTCATTTTCGTGCTGGTGCTGTCCAACATGCTCATTTCCATGGTGCGCGGCATCATCCCCAAGAAAGTGCGCATCGCCTGCTTCATCGTCATCGCGGCCTCGTTGGTGGTGGCCGTGGAACTGCTCATGCAGGCCTATGCCTATCCGCTGTATCAGCAGCTCGGCATCTTCGTGCCGCTCATCGTGGTGAACTGCATCATCCTCGCCCGGGCCGAGGCCTTTGCCGCCAAGAACGGCGTGGCCGCCTCGGTGGCCGACGGGCTGGGCATCGGTCTGGGCTTCACCATGTCCCTCACCTTCCTCGGTTCCCTGCGCGAAATCCTCGGCAACGGAACCTGGTTCGGCGTGCCCGTCATGTGGGAGGGCTTCGAGCCGTTCCGCATCATGGTGCAGGCCCCGGGGGCCTTCATCTGCCTCGGCCTGATCCTCGCGGGCATGAACGTCATCAACGTCTGGCAGGCGCGGCGCAAGGGCCTCAAGGAACCCGAACCGGCAGGTTGCGCCGGCTGCGGCTGCTGTTCGCTCGAGAAGAAGGACGGATAGGAGAGGAACATGGAAATCTTTCAGCTCTTCATTGCCGCCATTTTCGTCAACAACATCGTTCTGGCCCAATATCTCGGCAACTGCCCCTATCTGGGATGCTCCAAGGAAAAGAGCGTGGCGCTGGGCATGGGCGGCGCGGTGATCTTCGTCATTGTCGTGTCCACGCTCTGCACCTGGCTCATGCAGAAATATGTGCTGGTGCCCTACGGGCTGGGCTATCTGCAGACCATCGTCTTCATCGTGGTCATTGCCTCGCTGGTGCAGTTCGTGGAAATGTTCCTCAGAAAGATGGTGCCGCCGCTCTATGCCGCGCTGGGCATCTTCCTGCCGCTCATCACCACCAACTGCGCGGTCATGGGCGTGGCCATCCTGGTGCAGCGCGAGGAATTCGACCTGCTGACCTCCGTGCTCTACGGGCTGGCCTCGGGCATGGGCTTCACCCTGGCCCTGCTGCTCATGGCCGGGATTCGCGAGCGGCTGGATACCTGCCGCCTGCCTCGTGCGCTGGTGGGCACCCCCATCGCGCTGATCATGGCCGGACTCATGTCGCTGGCGTTCATGGGCTTCAAGGGCATGGCGCAGTAGCGCCGCCGGAACATGCCGCCTGCGGGCGGACGAGGATATTGCTATGGTGACAACTTCCATCATCGTCCTTTTCGGACTGGGGCTGCTGGCCTCGGTGGTGCTGGCTGTGGCCTCGCGCGTCTTTTACATCAAGGAAGATCCGCGTGTGGAAGCCGTGCTGGAAGTCCTGCCGGGCGCCAATTGCGGCGGTTGCGGCTTTGCCGGCTGCGAGGGCTATGCCGCCGCCGTGGTCAGCGATCCCAAAATTCCGGCCAACAGCTGTTGTGCCGGCGGCGCGCAGACCAGCATCGCCGTGGGCGAGCTGACCGGCAAGACCGTGGCCGAGGCCGAACCGCTCATGAGCCTGCGCCGCTGCGACAAGGTGGCGGGCAATGTGTCCCTGCGCTATCAGTATCAGGGCATGCCCTCCTGTGCGGCGGCGGCCATGCTGCGCGGCGGCGTGGACAACTGCCAGTATTCCTGCCTCGGCTTCGGGGACTGCGTCATGGTCTGCTCCTTTGATGCCATGCAGATCGTCAACGGCCTCGTGCAGGTGAATGCGCGCAAGTGTACTGGCTGCGGACGCTGCACCCAGGCTTGCCCGCGCGGGGTGCTGGAGCTGGTGCCCAAGCGCGCGCGGGTGGCCGTGTACTGCAATACGCACGACAAACTGCGGGCCGTGACCGACATTTGCGACAGCGGCTGCATCAAGTGCGGGCGCTGCATCAAGGTCTGTCCGGCCAAGGCCGTGCGACTGGAAAACAGCCGCATCGTCATCGATCAGCTGCAATGTCTCTCCTATGGGCCGGAATGCAATGAAGCCTGCGTAAGCGCCTGCGCCCGGCATATCCTGCGGCCCGTGCGTCCCGCCACGGCGGAAAGTTGCCCCGTTTCCGACAATCCCGTTCCGACCGACGCGACGGCCCCGCAGGCTGCCGCACAGGAGTAACGCCATGAAGACGTCCGCTTCCTCCCTTTTCCGGCCCATTGCCGCCCGCTGCGGTCGGCGCGACTTTTTGCGCGGCCTGCTGCTGGGCGGCGGCGCGCTGGCGGGTCTCGGCCTGCTGCCCGGGCGCGCGCTGGCCCTTGCCGCCCCGGACGGCGTGAGCTATGCGCGCACCGCGTTGTTCATGGGCACCATCGTCCGGGTGCAGATTGCCGCCTGCGGCCGGGAACAGGCTTCGGAAGCCGCCGAGCGCGCCATCGGTCTTGGTCAGCGGCTGGCTGCCATCTTCACCCGTCACGAGAGCGCCTCCCCGGTGAGCGTACTCAATGCCCGGGGACGGCTCGACGATGCGCCGCCGGCTCTCTGCGAGCTGCTGCGCGATGCCGCGCGCGTGCACGACAGGCTTGCCGCGTTCGACATCAGCGTGCTGCCCCTGCTGCAATGGCGGGAGCGCACGGGCAAGCGCGGCGATGCCGCTGAAGCGCGCGAGGTGCGCGATCTGGTCGATGCCCGCAACATTCGCGTGGAGGACGGGCGGATTGCCCTGCTGCGGCAGGGTATGGGCATCACGCTCGACGGCATCGCCAAGGGGGCGGTGGTGGACGCCATGTCCGCCGAGCTGCTGCGCTGCGGCTGCGCTCATCATCTGGTGGAAGCGGGCGGCGACATCATGGCCCGCGGCGCTGCCGAAGGCGGCAGACCGTGGCGGGTGGCCGTGGAGGATCCGGACAAGCGCGGGCGCTATCCGTCCGTGCTTGCCCTGCGGGATCAGGCCATTGCCACCTCGGGCAATTACGAACGACCTGCCGGGCATCTGCTGGATCCGCGCAGCGGAGCGCTTTCCGGGCTGCGTTCCTGCAGCGTGCTGGCAAGCAATTGCCGCACTGCCGATGCCCTGGCTACCGGTCTTTCCCTGCTCCCTGCCACCCAGGCGGCGGCACAGGCCGAAACGCACGCTGCGGCGGCGTTTGCCGTGAACGCGAGCGGGCAATGCGCCGCGTCGCCGCACTGGCCGGGCTAGGTCAAAACGTACAGAGTTTGGCAATGTTGGATGTGAGATGGTATATAAGATAATAAACCATCAGCTATGCAAGCATAGAATGTGCAATGAAAGAAAATTTTTTTGTCATTGACTCTGAAGAATTGGAGCAGGTGCCGTCATGGCTGTATGGTATGGCGTTTGATGGTAAGTCGATAGTGACGGACATCGCAACCTTCGATGACAAAACCTATTTGGAGTATTCAGGCTCATTTATTGCTATAAGAAAATCAGATAATAACATCCGTATATATCAAGATGGCAATGGCACATACGGGATTTTTTTGTACAAGGAAGATGGCTACTTCGCCTTGTCAAATTCCTTCATGCTACTCTTTGAGTATCTGCATTTCACAAAAGGAAAAAATCTGGATATAGATCATGGCTATGCATGTCATTTTCTGACAATCCCCATGTGTTCTATCGCCTATACATCAACTCTTTGCAAACAGATCAAAATCCTGCCGCCCAACGTAGAAGTGGAAATTCGGGTAGCTGAAAAAATAATCACGACAAAATTTATCCCCGATGCGGAAAAGATCGATATTTATTCTGAAGAGGCATTGGCGCTTGTAGACGCATGGATCAGCAAGTGGGCGTCATTCATGCAGAATCTTCAGTCTCAGAATGTGCCCTTTACCATTGATGTAAGCGGGGGATTTGATAGTCGGCTTAGCCTCTCTCTTGCGCTAGCGGCTGATATAGATAGATCAAAAGTCAATTTTTATTCTGCAGTGGGATATTCTGTCAAAGATGATTTACCCATAGCGGAAGC